>ERZ1027194.333-NODE-333-length-22921-cov-5.934881_pt1 | contig 22921 bp, 18 predicted proteins | sample MGYA00519246_ERZ1027194 | MGnify/ENA primary metagenome ERZ1027194 (study PRJEB26926, sample SAMN06164505) | human gut metagenome | biome: ENVO:00009003; feature: ENVO:2100002; material: ENVO:00002003 | host: Homo sapiens | place: USA | collected 2012 ...
CTATTAAGTCGTCGGCAGCGTCAGATGTGTATAAGAGACAGTTCCCGAACCACTCCAGACACTCCTTCGATCCGGTCAGCTGATAGCCCTTGATCATCGCGATCGCCGATTCGATATGCACCCACCAGAGCTTCTGATCCCATTCCAGCTCCACGCGGGGCGCGCCCTTGCGGTCCAGAAAATAGAAAATGCCGCCGTACTCCTTGTCCCAGCCGTATTCGGCGGTATTGAGCGCGATTCTCACCGCTTTGTCGATCAGCGCACGGTCGTCGAGACGCACGCCGAGGTTCATAATGAACCACATAGCTTCGAGCGAATGTCCGGGATTCATCTGACGGCCCTCGAACGTATCGGAAAGCTGTCCGTCCTCCGTGACATTCTCGACGATCAGCCCCAGCTCTTCCCGGTAAAACACCTCCATCACTTCGTGCAGGCACTCCCCGATCGTGTCGGCCAGCAACTGCTTGTCGATCATCGGCTCGATCTCCAGCGCCATGTTGCAGAGGATCATCGGCAGAGCGAAACTCTTGAGCGAACGCGTTCCGGGATAAGCCTTGCACCACTCGCCTTTGGGATTGGCGCGTTTCTCCAGAATCCGGTCGAAAGTCCGCTTGGCGATCAGGGCGTATTCGTCGCTGCCCGTCGCAACGGCGACCTGCGCAAAAGCCATCGCCGCGAACGTATAGGAGAAAATATTATAGGGCTGCACCAACGGGCGGCCTTCGCGCGTCAGCGCAAAATACCAGTTGTAGTTGCCGTCGTGGCCGTATTTGCGCAGGAACTCGGCTCCCTGCACGGCGCATTCGAGCCATTCGGGACGACGCTCCACCTTGTTATAGAGCATGGCGAACATCCACACTTCACGACCCTGCAACCAGATGAATTTGTCGGTATCGTAGACGCTGCCGTCACGATTGAGACACGTAAAATAGCCGCCGAATTCCCTATCTTGTGATTTTTCGAGCCAAAAAGGCAGTACACCATCCAGCAATTCGGTTTTGTACTGTTCCGCTAATCTTTTGAAGTCCATAATCTTATCTTATTTATATTGTTACCTTGTCCAGTATCGTTCGATCTCTTCGAGCGTGCGGCCCGACATCTCCGGCACCGCCTTCCATATCAGCAGCATATAAGGCACGCACATCGCGGCGAAGAGGAAAAAAGTCCCCGCCGGCGTCAGATTCGCGAGCATCCACGGCGTAAGCTGCCCGACCAGATAGGTCCCCGTCCAAAGCGAGAACCCCGCGATCGACATCGCCACGCCGCGCACACGAATCGGATACATCTCCGACAAAAGCACCCATACCACGGCGCAGACGGAGATGGCGCAGCAGAAAACATAGCACAGGAACGCCGCCAGCAGCACGCCGTCCGGCAGTCCGAGCCGCTCCCCGGTCAGGAAACAGGTCCCGATAAGCAGCAGCGACAGCACCATGCCCGACACGCCCCAGTAAACCAACTTCTTACGCCCGACGCGGTCGATGATCGCCAGTGCCAGCACCGTCGTCAGCATATTGACCGCTCCGACCAGTATCTGAGCGAACAGCGAGTCGCTGCCCGACCATCCGGCCCGCTCGAAAATCGACGGCCCGTAGTAAAGTACGGCATTGACGCCCATGAACTGTCCGAGAATGGCGATCGCCGTGCCGACAAGCACTGCCGTCCGGATGCCTTTCGACAGCAGGAGCCGCCACTGCGGGGTCTGCCCGCCGCCGACGGCCGTTTCGATGGCCGCAAGTTCCGCGGCGGCTTCCGCCCGGTCGCCGTTGATGCGGCCGAGCACACGCAGAGCGCGGTCCGTCCGTCCGCGAAGCGCCAGCCAGCGCGGGCTTTCGGGAATGAAGAAGATGATGACGAAGAAAAGCAGCGCCGGAAGGGTTTCGGCTCCCAACATGCCCCGCCACACTTCATCGACGAAGATCCGCTGCACCCACGCCGTTCCGAAACCGGCGGTCTGTCCCATGCGGAGCAGCAGGTAATTGACCGTATAGGCCGCCAGAAATCCCATCGTGACTGCCAGCTGGTAAAACGAGACCAGCATGCCCCGGCGGCGCGCCGCCGACACCTCGGAGATGTAAAGCGGCGAGACGATCGAAACGACGCCGATGCCCAGCCCGCCCACGATCCGGTAGACGACCAGCTGCGTGAAATCGACGCAAAGGGCACATCCCACGGCCGACACCGTGAACAGCACGGCCGAGACGAGCATCGTCCGCCGGCGTCCCAGCCGGTCGCTCAGCACGCCCGCACAGAGTACGCCGGCGATCGAGCCGGCCAGCGCACACCCCACATACCACCCCTGTTGCAGGCTGTCCAGCCCGAAGCGGGCCGTCACCAGCTCGACGGTGCCCGAAATCACGGCCGTGTCGTATCCGAACAGGAGTCCGCCCACGGCAGCCGTGACCGCAAGAAAGAGCATGTACGATATGTCAGCGCGCTGTTTCATGGAGCATTCACCGTTTCCGGTAAGGGTTGTCGATTTTAAAATAATCGCAGTAGCGATCGTAAAGATGTCCCGCCTGCGGATAGGCCGAATTGGGACTCATAAAGTGCGAGAATTCGAACGTGATGACATTCTGCATCCCGGCCCGCCGTGCGGCGTCCAGCTTCAGCAGCAGTTTCTCCCATTTGATCGGCAGGAAGCGGATCGGCATGTCGCGGTCGAACGACTCGATGTTGGTCCAGCACTCCATGCCGTATTTGTCGGCCAGCGCCTTGTTCACCACCAGATAATCGTACAACTCGTGGTAATCGACCTGCCCGTCCTGAAACGCGAGGATGTCCACCGCTCCGGCGACATTGCCCAGTATCTCGTTCCACTCGCGACGGTGCTCTTCGACCGAAAGGGCCTTGTCGCCCGCCATCACCTGATCGGTCTTGATGCCGTGGATGTAGGGCGAAATCATCGTTTTCAGGCCGCCCGAAACCGCCTTGGCATGGCGGCCCACTTCCGCATAGATGCGCGACATGTTTTTGGTCCGGCGGCTGATCTCCTGCGACAGATACCACCCCTGAAACGACTTGTGATGTCCGTATCTGGCCCACACCTCGTCGATCAGTTTCAGGTTCAGGTCTATCTCGCGCCGGAAGAGACCCTCCTGCCAGTATTTGCCCGAATCGTACATGCCGAAATAGAACGCCATGCCGTATTTGTCGGCCAGCGTGAGGAACATCTCCACCAGATCGACCGGTGGATAGTACACCTCCTCGCTTTCGAGCAGGCACTCGAACGGCGCGGCGATCCACCGTCCCAGCCCGGCGCGGATCAGCACCACGGTATTGATCCCCATGTTTTTCATCGCCCGGAAATCGGCGTCCCACTCCCTGACGCCCCAGTTCTGGTGGGGAATGTCCCAGCTCACCTCGTCGAGAAACGTCGCGCGGACAGGAATCGCTTCGAGGATGCCTTCGGTCCTGAAATCCTCGTCCGACAGGCCGCAAGCCGCGTCGCCGCCCACCGCACCCTTCGGGGAGCAGGACGCCAGCACGACTGCGATCAGCACAGCCAGCGCTGCCGCAAAACCGCCCGGTTTAAGGTTATGTCCGTTCATCGGGTCTCTACTCCAAGGTTTTCAGATACTCCATATAGCGGTCGTACAAGTGCCCCGCCTGCAGGTAGGCCGACTGCGGACTCATAAAGTGCGAGAACTCGAACGTAATGGCGTTCCGGTAACCGGCCTGAGCCGCCAGCCCCATCTTGAGCCGCAGCTTCTCCCATTTGATCGGCAGGAACTTGATCGGCATATCGCGGTCGAAGGTCTCGGAATTGGTCCAGCACTCCAGTCCGTAACGGTCGGCCAGTTTCTTGTTGACTTTCAGAAAATCGACCAGTTCGTCATACGCCACATGGCCGTCCTGAAAGGCGACGATATCCACGGCGCCTTGGATTCCAGCAAAGATGGCGTCCCATTCGCGCTCATGGCTTTCGAGCGTCACAACGTTCTCCTTCGAAGTCGACGCATTGTACTGGCTGACGTTCTTGCTGCCATCAATATAAGGGGAAATCATGGTCGGAAGACCGCCGGAAACCTCCTTGCAATAGCGTCCCAGACTCGCATACAGATCGACGATCTTGCCGGTATTGCGGCTGCACTCCTGCGAAATATACCATCCCGCAAAGGATTTGCAATGCCCGTAACGGCTCCACGCCTCGTCGATCACACGCTTGTTCAGCGCCACCTCCTGTTCGTATTCGCCGCGGTCCCAGTACTTGCCCGAATCGTAGAGTCCGAACCAGAAGTTCATCCCCCACTTGTCGCTCAGGCGCAGGAACATATCGACCAGATCGACGGGAGGTTCGTAACACCCCTCCTCGGCCGTGAGCACCCGCGAGGGAAAAGTCTGCCAGCGGCGGTAACCGCAGCGGATCAGGATCACGGTGTCAATGCCTGCTTCGCGCATGTAGCCGAAATCACGGTCCCATTCGGCTTCGCCCCAGTTCTGATGGGGAATATCATGGCTGATTTCGTCGAGAAAAGTTCCTTTTATTCGCATAACTCATTTATTTAAAGTTCAAATTCAGGTTCTCCAAAAAAGCCTGCGGTTCGTAAAAAAGACCGTAACGGCCATAACCACGGCCGTGACCAGCACGCCCCGCACCACGCCCATCCACGGGCATAGCTCGGCAAAGGCCTGCAAACAGGGCGACAGATGCAGCAGCGTCAGCAGGGGCATGATGAGGAATCCGGCCGCCGTGTAGGCCACCATCGGATTCTGCCCGCATTTGACCAGCGCCGAAAAACGCACATTCAGCCGCCTCATCGCGATTCCGGCGGCGATCAGGACAAACGAAGCCAGCCCGGAGGTGACGAAAAAATAGCTGAACGTCGCGTAATCCTTCTTGATGCCCCCCTCGAACGCCTCCAGCGCCAGTCCCAGCCCCAGCCAGAAAAAGCCCCAGCCGAAAAGCGAACGGTGCAGTCTTCCGGTCGCGGAACCGTCTCCACGCAGCAGACGCCGGAGCAGGAGACAGAGCAGGACGCCCGCCGCGAGATTCACGACCAGCTGCCGTGCGAAAAGCCCCCACATATTCAGACATATCAGCGTCACGAGCAGGACGAGGGTCCAGACCTCACGCCGCCGGGACGCCCCCGGCGCATCTTCGCCGCCGTGCGTCATCCATTCATAGATACGGTCTCCCGCAATCGTGCCGGGAATGATGATACAAAGGTATTTCAGGTAGTCGAAGCGGAAAAGCCACGGCACAGGCGACCAGTTCCACAACGCTTCGTTCCACGAACCTTCGACGCCGCTGCCCAGACGCAAGGCCGCCAGCAGCGCCAGCACCCCCAGGCGCGCCAGCAGGTTGTTCCGCGTATAGAGCCACACCAGGCTGCCGAAGAGCGCCATATTTGCAAGGACCAGAATGATGACGTCGCTCCGCTCCGCCGAGACGGGCAGCCCCCAGCCCCACCGGGCGGCCGCCAGCAGGGCTGCGATGCCGGCGACGCCGGACAGACAGACCATGCGGTTCTGTCGGTCCGAAAACCGGTCAATGCGCATGAAGAGCGCACAAAAACAGCCCCAGCCCGCCAGTTGCAGCAGCGAGGAACCCCATCCCGGCAGCGTTCCCGTCACCCCGGAACGCAGGTTGGCGAGGGCAACGGCGAAAAGCGCCAGCAACGCCCACCTGCACACCACGACCGTCAGGATCAACGCCACCGATTCACCCCGCTGCTCCAGCCGCTTACGCAGGGCCAGCGGGAAAGCGGCCCCCATCGAGAAGAGGAAAAACGGGAAGACCAGATCGACCCACGTAATTCCCGGCACCGACGGATCGAAACGGAACGACGGTGGCGGCACCTGCGCATGGAACAGCCATGCAGGAAGTTCGGCGTGCCATAGGATCTGTCCCGACAGCACCATTCCCACGATAGCCAACCCTCGCAGCAAATCGACCGCATAAGCTCGCCTTTCCATCTGCAAGACGTGTTATTTCAGGTATTTCTGTTTCTTGAGGTAATCGGTCCAGATCACATACCCCACGGGGTGGAGGTGGATTCCGTCCTTCGTCAGGTCGATGCGCAGTTCGCCGTCGGCATCGGAAAGCAGCGGCACCAGATCGACGAACGTACACCACGGCTTGGCGTCGCACAACTGCACCAACCGCGCATTGAGCGTCCGCACCTGCGGATTATGCCCCTTGAGTCCGGGATAGGCCAGCCGCCGGGTATTGACCGGCAGCACGCTCTGAATATAGAGCCGGCAGCCGGGAACGGCCTCGTGCACCATGTCCGCCATGCGGGTGATGTTCATCACGATCGTATCGACGGGCTGTCCGCCCGTCAGGTCGTTGATGCCCGCCATCAGGAAGATTTTGCGGGGCTTGCTTTTCAGGATGTCGGGCAGACGGTCGATCATGCCGAAGGTATTGTCGCCGCCGATGCCGCGGTTCTCGACGTCGCCGCGTTTGAGCAGCAGGCTCCACCACCCCTGCTCGGTAATGCTGTTGCCGAGAAAGACGATCGCCCCCTGTTGCAGCCCCTCTTCGTCGTGGGCCGCACGGCGGGTATCGTAGTAGGCGTTATGGAATTTCTGCGCCGAAGCGCCGGATGCCGCGAAAAGGGCGGCCAAAAACAATATTACGATGCGTTTCACAATCAGTCTTTTTTAATTACGCCGTCGATACCGGTCTTGACATAAGACCACTGATCGGCTTTTTTCAGGTGAATCATATCAAACAGGAAATAACCGTCGCAGGCATTGATGCAGGCGGCGACCGAGGCGGTGATGGCCCGGTTCTCCTCCTCCTGCGGCACCTTGTCGTCGGCATCCCAGTTTCCCACGTCGGGGCCGCCGGCCACCATCGGGCACGCTCCCATCGTACGCTCCTTCGCCAGCAGGCAGAATCCCTGCATGGTCCATTCGGTCGTGCCGTAAACACGCGCCGGAGAGGCATAGGCCCCGATCAGCATCTGGTCCATCAGGTCAGCATAGCCGTAATCCATATATTTTTTCGTAGCCCACGAAAATTTGGACGAAGTGTCGTAATCGGGGCTGGCCCAATTGACGCCCACATCATAGTAGCTGGCATACCAGCCCCCGACGTATACGCCGAACTTGACCGACGGATTGACCGACTTGACGGCGGCGCGCGCCTTCTCCATAAAGTCGTGAATCACCTTCGCCCGGAATTCGAGCCACTGCTTCATATGCACAGGCTCCGGCGAGGGTATGCCCGAAGTATGGCCCGCAGGCAGAATGTCGGCGGGGAAGCTGGCAACCGACCGGCCGATATACTTTTCGAACTCCTTGCGCGTATAATTCGAGAAATCGCTGGTAAATCCGTCGAAGCGCCCCCGGTCGAGGAAGATTCCCGCCAGTCCGTCATAGGCCGCGAGGTCCTTGAGCATCGAACAGAGATACTCCTGCACTTCGGGCAATACCGGATTGAAGAACTTGGCGGACTGCGAAGTGGACATGATGTTCGTAATGCCGCCCGCCAAATTCAGATCGGTCGTCCATGCCCGCCTGGCCTCATCCCGAAAAACGACTCCGGCGCCGCCCAGCGAAGTCTGGTTGCCCCCCGTAAAGGTATTGATCGCGGCGTGAATGCGCAGGTCGAGCGACTTTCCGGCGTCGATAAACGCCTGCAGGTAGTCCCATGTGGCCGTGCGTTCGACTTTGGAATATCCGCCCGGCAGCCATGCGCCGAGCCACTCCACCTGATCGACCACCGACGTACGGAAAAGCACGTCGCCGGTAGTAGGCCGCACATCGACTACAATATCGGTGAATCCGGCCTCCCGGGCCTTGGTCAGATCGCGCAGTATATTCTCCTTGCTGTTGGCGAAATCGGGAAAGTTGGCGGCGGCATCGACCCAGATGAACCGGGGTTTCTCCACCCCCGGCTCCGGATCGGGATCGGGGTCGGGATCGGGCCACTCCCATTCGGGTTCCTTCGAATCCGAACCGCACGAAACAGCCCCGTATCCCAGCGTCAACGCCGCCAGAACCGCCGCAAACCATTTGATATTCTTTTTCATCTTCAAAATTATGCTTGTTTTAGGACCTGCATCCCCGGTCAGAGGGATGCAGGCAAAAGGGATGTTACTTGTCGACACAATCCCACTGTTCGGCACGGATATAGTTGGTATTTCCGCCGATCCAGTAAAGATAGAGATAATAACCGTCAGACGACTGGCTCAGCAGGATATCGCAGCTCGCCGTTCCGGAAACAGCCAGATATTTAGGCGTCGACGCATAGATCTTGGCTTTCGTATTGTCGAACGTCCCGGTGAAGAGATTACGGTCTCCGACATCGAGCAGGATGGCACGCGATGCACTGTAAGCGAAGTGCGAACCGCCGAACACGGCGACGAACGGACTCTTATTGAAGACGGCGCACGACACATTGGCAAAATTCGAATTGGCGTCGTTCGCGCCTTTGTCGATAAATGCCACACGCGAATTGGTCGCTCCGTCGATCCACTCCGCCCCATTGGTCGAATAGCTGGCTTTGAAATAAGGTCCGGTAATATCCGTCGACAGATATTCCACATCGACATTGCCGCCGTTCCAGAGTCCGCAACCCGCAATCGTAACCTTTTCGGGAGTACCCCAAACGCCATCGGTCACAATGATACGGACGAACGAACTCCAGTTTGCAGGACTTGCCCAAGCCCAGCAGTTGATCGTGACGACGGCGTCTGCGTCTATATCGCCCTTGATCGAAATCTTGCTGCCGATCTTACCGCCCGTGGCATTCGACCAGGTCATGACCTCCTTCGGGGTATCGGTAACATGATCCAGACGATAAATGGTCTGCGACGCACCGTTGGCGGCAATCGAACACATCACGATATGGTTGGCTTCATCCGAAGTGATAGCGCCTCCACCGAGATTGATGCCGCCCATATTCACCGTTCCGGCCTTGACACCGGTAAGCTTGTTGACATAAACGATCTCGCTCTCGCCGGAGCAAATAAGCAAGTGATCGCCCAAAATGCCCAGCGTATAATTCGTCGTTCCGCTCATTCCGTAATCAGTCTTGAACGTTTCGGAAACGAACAGGTTCTTCTGACTGCCCGAACGAATACCGGTCGGAACCTTCGCCGGAACCTCTTTCTTAACGGTGTAAACCGTCTTGCTTACCCCGTCATACGCAGTGACGGTCAGCTTGGGCGACGCATTCCAGTCGATAACCGTCGTTGCCGGATCGGGTGAAATCGTAGCATGATACGAAAGCCGGTAGGTTCCCGTACAAGGTTCGATATTACCGGCTGCGATCAGCGACACCTCTTTGGTTTCCTGATCAATGATGGCGCTCAAACCCTGCGACGGAAGCGACAGCTCCTCCAGCAGACAGGCTTTGCTCTTCACGATCTGCCCCCTGACTTTATAAACCTTCTTTTGCTTGAGCTGATCGGTAACCGTAATATAGTTGTCCTCGTTCAAATTCATATAAAGGACCGCAGGGTCTACCGTAACATTGTCGTCGAGATTCAGGCTGATGCGCATTTTGTCGAGCATCTTACCGCTCACGACATCATCGCTGCTCTCCGGATAAAACCACGGAATCTCGACCGTGATCTCATCGCTGCCCTCCGCCGGATATCCTTTGAATTCGCCGTAAAATTCGGCTGCCCCCTCGCTATTGTTCTTTACGAATTGGGCGGTTACGCTGTTGATGCCGTTACGCGACACGGAAGGCAACAGCTCGTCGGGCTGGTGACAGCCCGCAAAGAGCAGACCGGCCGCCGTCAGGAAAGAAAATATGGTATTTTTCATAATTGTAATTCAAGATTTATTTCCACTCGTCATACTGTTCGATAGCCGAGTTGTTCGCCAACTCATCGTAAGGAATCGGGAATACGTAGGTCTTCGCTAGGAATTTACGGTCCTGTAAATCACAATCCACATACTCGAATTTGAAAGCGCCCTGATGCGGCGTGATCTTCAGTCCGTGCACACGGTAACCGTTATACTCCTTGTCGGCGAGTTTCCAGCGACGCATATCCCAATAGAGGTGCCCTTCATACGCCAGCTCGATCTTGCGTTCCTGACGTATCGCTTTGAAAAGATCGTTCCCCGAAAGGCCCGAAAGAGCGGGCAGATTCACACCGGGACGCTGTCTCACGGCATTGACATCCTCCAAAGCGGCCCCCGAAGCGCCCAAACGATAGTTCGCCTCGGCACGGATGAGGTAAATTTCAGCCAGACGAAGTTCCACCCAAGTCTGCGTGCTGACCTTGATAACCGAGAAATCGGTGTGGCTTTCATCGAGGTATTTGCGCAGATAATAACCGGTAGTAGTACGTCCCTTCGGATAGGTGTCGCTACGATAATCCATATACTGCCCGTAAGTACCTCCAACGCTGTTGGTCATTGTATGCCCCTTCCATTGCGCTCCGTGATAAAGAACCGTCGCAGCGAAACGGGGTTCCAGCTGATCGTAAGGAGGCAACTCGGTCGTCTCGCCGTGCCATTTGCTCCAATCTACGGTTTTGCCGTCCTTCGACTGATACGATTCGACCATCTCCTGCGTCGGGCAGCCTTTACCTCCGTCGTTGTCCATATCGCCGTAAGGAACATAGTCGTTATCGAAAGTATGATTGGGACCCGTTACCAGATAGTTGTATTCGAGAATCGACTCACTATTCCCTCCTTTGAAAGCATCCTCGTACTTATCGGTCAAAGAATAGACCTGCAGCTTGAAAACCGAATCCGCCGCGTCTTTGGCATCCTGCCAGCGTTCGGCATAAAGCATCGTCCGTGCAAGCATGGCCCAAGCCGCGCCGCGCGTCACACGCTCCTTGTTGGCCGCGTCCCAGCGCACCGGCAATACCGAAGCCGCATACTTGAGGTCCGAGGCAATCAGATTCCAGGTCTCGGCGGCAGAGCTGCGGTCTTTATTCTTCTGGAGATTCATATCCGTATAGAGGATTACCCCTCCATGCCGTTTGGCCAACTGAAAATAGACGAATGCGCGGAAAAAACGGGCCTGCGCCTCAAGTTTAGCATTCTCTTCCGCCGAGAACGTAGAATGCTTACGCATGGATTCCAAGAACTCATTGATACGGCGGATACGCTCATATCCACTCGTCCACGCATCGAGCAGGTTGCCCGTCGACGACATCGTTTCAGGCGTAAACACGTAATTATTGGAGTCTCCGGCCTTATTGCCCGGAACGTACGAACCGTATTTGAAAGTTTCGGTAAGTCCCTCGGTCAGATTACCTTGAAACTGGGCGGAGCCGAACTGTCCGTAACGGTCAATATACGGATAAAAACCGTTAAGGTAAAGCGTCGCCGTGTGTATATCGTTCCAAACCACCTTGTCCGAGATACTGTCATGCGGCGTGGTATCGAGGAAATCGTTGCAACCGACTAAAGAGAACGTCAGCAACGACATCATGGCTATTTTAATTCCTGTTTTCATAATTTCTCCGTTTTTCATGTTAGAATGCCAAGTTTACACCGAACGAGAAGATACGCTGCTGCGGATAATAACCGTTCGACACACCGGGCTGTTCAGGATCAATGTTGAATTTGGTCAGTTCACTGACAGTCCAAAGGTTCTGTCCTTCGAAATAGATACGCAGACGGTCGATGCCGATCCGGCTCATCCATTTCTGCGGGAAGGTGTATCCGATCTGCAAATTCTTCAGACGCAGATAATCGCCGCTGCGATACCAGAAAGTCGAAGAATAGGCATTATTCGAACTGGCCTGCACGATACTCAGACGCGGAAATTCGGCATTGGTGTTATCTTCCCGCCAAGAGTTCTCCACAAGGTATTTCGGCGAATTGCCTCCGTGATAGAACGGCTTGGTCATCTGCGTGTTGTCCATGATTCCTCCGCTGTACACACCCGTCAGAGCCACATCCCGGCCCAAGCCTGCCTGAAACAGGAAAGAGAAGTCAATGCCTTTCCAATCACCCGAAAAAGAAAGGCCTCCCACAAATTTGGGATAAGCGGCGGCCCCGACATAACCGCGGTCCTGTTCATAGGAAATCACACCGTCGCCGTTGCGATCGACATACTTAATATCGCCCACACGAACGGCTTTACCCACAATCGTCGGAGAATTGTCGATCTCCTCCTGGCTCTGGAACAAACCGGCGGAGATAAAGCCGACCTGGGCGCCGACCTCCTTACCCGTAAGCTTGAGCCAATCGGGCGTATTGGCGGCATCGTTATAGTGCAGCCATTTACGCTTGGTGTATGTACCGGTCAGACTCACGTTGTAATTGAAATCTCCGACACGGTTACGGTGGCTCAACGTAATCTCAAAACCCTTATGAGCTTGTTTATTGCTGTTTTCATACTTCGGATAATAACCGCCGAAAGAGCTGGGATAGGTGGCAGTCACACCACTCAGAATATCATAGATGTATTTATAGAATACATCGAACTCAACACCCAGTCTGCCACCCCACATGGACAGGTCGAATCCTCCGTTATATTGCAGATTCTTCGCCCATGTCAGATTCTCATTCGCCAAACTCGAAGTAAGCATTCCGTCGACACCGACGCCTCCGAGGACAACGGCCGGAGTATCCAGAAAGCCTAATGTATTCAAATACGAATAAGCGCTGATACCCGTCGTACCCGTAAGACCGATACTTGCACGCAACTTCAAGTTGTCGATCGCTTTGGAATCGAACCAAGGCTCATTAGATATTCTCCAACCGACCGATGCGGCAGGGAAAGGAGACCAGCGTTTTCCATCAACCATACCGCCGAACAGATAACTGCCATCATACCGGCACGACAATTCGACAAGATACTTATTGGCATAATCGTAATTGACACGGGCCGCGAAACCGGCTTTGCGCGCAACGGAGCTCATACCGTTGATCGACATCTTGTCGGGAATGCTGGCGTATTTGAGTTCGGCAAGTTCCTTGATCGAAAATCCTTCTCCGTAAGCGCTGAAATTATTGCCGTCGTTAGAGTAGGTCTCCATCAGCAGGATTGCAGAAACATTATGCTTCCCGAAGGTGTTGGCATAATTAAGCGAAGCGTTAGTCGTAATCTGCGTGTTGCGCGTAAGCCCCTCCGTCAGCGAATTTTCGGATTTTTTACGCGAATCCCAGTTTTCAGCATAGGAAATATTGCCGTCAAGAGTCGTGGGAAGCGTTGCAACCATCGTACGGAAAGGCGTGGAATAAATCTTGGAATAGGTCTGCGAATAGTCATAGGCCACCATGAATTTCGCAGACAAACCCTTCAGGAAAGGAAAATCATACTTAAGCGAAACATTCGACTGAAAATAGAACGTATTGCTTTTTGCATAACCCGACTCCTCGGAAGAAGCGAGCGGACTTACGGTAGCGCTCGAAGTATTGGTCGAAACAGGCAGCCCGTTATAATTTTCGGGCACGTAAGGATGCGCACGCATAGCCTGCTGCGCGATATTGTTCCAATCGGCGGGATCGCCCGAAAATCCGGGACGATTGCTGCGCTGCACACGACCGGCCAGATCCACGGCCATCGTCCAGTTCTTGGCGATCTTGGCTTCGATATTCGAACGGATATTAATACGGTCGAACGAGAAATTCTTCACATTGCCCTCCTGATCGAAGTAACCGATCGAAGTAAAGTACTTGATCCGCTCGTTGCCGCCCGTCACATTGAGGTTGTGCGACTGGTTGTACCCCGTACCGAAAGTCTTTTCATACCAGTTCGTATTGCCCCAGCCGTCGCTCGGATCGCCGTTGAGCATCATGTCGATCTGGCGCTGCGTGAAAATCGGCGTGTCTCCGTCCATTTCACGGGCTTTGTTATACCAATAGGCATACCCCGGACCGTCGAGCATTTCGAGCATTACGGCATTCTGGCTCAAACCGAAAGTGCCGGTGTAGGAGATCTTGGCCGGAGCGGCCTTGCCCCTTTTGGTCGTCACGATAATGACAGCCGAGGCATCCATACCGTAAATCGCAGCCGACGACGCGTCTTTGAGCACCGAAACGCTTTCAATATCATTGGGATCAATCTGGCTGAAATCGCGGGCTACACCGTCCACAATGTACTTTGCGCCGCTGCCTCGCACCAAAATGCTGGCGCCGTCGCTGCCGGGCTGTCCCGACTGCTGCAAGGCCACCACGCCGGCGACACGCCCGCCCAGCATATTCGTCACATTTCCCATCGGCGCCTTGAGCAGTTCCTTGCCGTCGATTTGCGAAACGGCGCCCGTAATGCTCGCGCGTTTCATCGTACCGTAACCGACGACAACGACTTCATCGACTCTGGCAGAGTCTTCCTTGAGAGAAACATCAATGGAGGTAATTCCCCCCCCCCACGGTTTTTCGCTCGGACACCATACCTAAATACTGGAACTCCAATGTGTTGCCAGGTTTAGCAGCGATGGAATACTGACCCTGGAGGTTGGTAATGGCACCCGTATTGGTACCTACGACGATAACAGTTACGCCCATCAGAGGGTGCCCGCTCTCATCCGTAACCGTTCCCGTCACCCGCGTCTGGGCGGAAGCCGCACCGACAACAAGCAATGACATCAGAAGCGCCATGCACTTCCTTGTCAGGGAATTCTTGAAAATAGAGAAGAACTCTTTCATAGAATTACATTTAAGGTTAAGTTTTTAGTTGTTTTATATTGGTTGCAGATCAGTTGCTTCCTTCGGCGATTCCGGCCGCCAGCTCCGACCACCAGCCGCGGTTGATGATATGGACGATATCGAAGATCATCAGTCCGTCGGTGTCGCGGAGCGCCTGCGCCACAGCGCGGGTGAATTGCGCTGCGTCGCCCTCGTACTGCTCGACGTAGATCGAGCCTGTCACGGGAACCACGCCGCAGGTGATTTTCTTCGCCCATTCGGCGCCGCCCTCGATGCAGTACCAGTAATTCTGTTCGTCGGACATTCCCGCTTCGGTACGCTGCCCCACGGCTCCGTTGGCCTTGTCGACTTCGGCTTTGGTAACCAGCGTATAGTAAAGTCCGGTCATATAGATGTCGAGCAGGTCGGCATAACCCGTATTCTTGTATTCGGGCGTCGCCCAATCGAAATAGCGGGCGGGATCGAACTGCTCGCTGGCCCAGTTGACGCCCACGTAATAATAGGTCGGGTACCATGCGCCCGTATAGTCGCCGATCAGCAGCCGGGGATTGATCTCCTTGAGCTGCCTGTGGGCTTCGGTCACGAAATCCTTGATAACCGATGCGCGCCATTCGATCCACTTGCGGAACAGCGGGCCCTGCGACCAGCTCCACTTGCCGTCGGCATCCTGCGTCCAGCGGAGTATATCACCCGGATAATCGGCGACTTTCGTTCCGGCGTAAGCTTCGAAAAGCTCCTTCGACAGCGGACTGAAATCAGAGGTGATATTGTCGAAACGCACCCGGTCGAAGACGATGCCGTCCACATCGGGATACTTCCCGGCGAACTCCTTCAGAATCGCCAGCTCGTACTCCTGCACTTCGGGATTCGCCGGGTTGAGCATGCCGTTGTAGTTGCTCTTTATTTCGCTGATGGGCACGATTTTACCTTCGGTGTACACCTGCGACTGCCAGTCGGCATGATCGCCGTAGATGATTCCCCGGTCGAAATAGTTGTGACCGCCGGCAAACACGTTGAGCGACCCGTGCACGCGCATGCCCAGCTTGTGTCCCTCCTCGATGAAATAACCCAGCAGATCGTAGTTTTCAGGACGGGTCACACCCTCCCATTCGCCCATGTAAGGCGCTATATCGCTCTTGTAGAGCGTTTCGCCCATGATCGACTTCACGTCGACCACGACATCGGTAAAGCCCATGTCGTGGATTTTGGACACATAGTAACGAATCGAATCGGGATGACTCAAAGTCGCATAATTGGCTTCGCAGTCAAACCACATGTAAAGCGGTTTCGACGGCTGTTTTTCCTGCGCGCAGGAGACGGCAGCAAAGGCTGCCAGCCAGATGAGGAGAAGTTTCTTCATATGATTCTTTATGGATTAGTTCACTTCGGAGATGACGACCGCCGTCGAAATTTTGCGCTCGACGATCACCTCGGCGCTGCCCGTGTCGCTGGGACGGTTGAGCACCTTGCCGTCGCTGCCGACCATGGTCGAAGATCCGCCGCCGTCGAGATTGACCGCATCGACCGCTCCCAGTGCGATCAGCTTGTCGGCCAGCTCCGCCAGCGTAAATCCGGCGCTGCCCCGCATATTGCGCCCGTCGCACACGAGCAGGATCAGTTTGCCGTCCGCTGTGGCGCCGATCGCCGTACGCGGCTGACGCGAAGTCCCGGCGATGCCGCCGCCGTCGAACACCTCTTTCCAATAGTTCTCCACGGCGACGTTCTTCCCCTCCCGGACCAGCATCGGGCCGCCTCCGACCGCCTCCTGCGGAGTCCAGAGCGCCGCGCCGGGCGTCTTCGAAGTCGGCGGCGCGGACATATACGTATTCGTACGTTCGTCGTTGTCGAGTGCGGACGGGAAGGCATAAGGCTTGTTGCCGTCGTCGAGCACGCAGTAAATCCAGTGCGTCTCGAACCCTCCGGACGCCATCTGCCCGAACGAAGAACGCACGGGATAAACCGTCTGGTTGTTGCGTGTCACCGTCTGATTCTCGATCGACTTGACGGCACCGCCGGTAACAAGCAGGCTCAACGAATTTCCGGCCCACCAATTCTTCGTACATTTTAAAAATTAAGAATTTCGGGCAGGTCGCTTTTGTACGATTTGATTTCATCTTTTCAAAACAAAAATAGAAAGGATTCTTCCAATGTGCCTGATAATCCGAAGAGCAAAACAATTTAAAAAAGACACTTTTTTATTCTCCAAAACATGTCAGCCGAAATATCAAATACAATACATTAAAACACAATGCATTAAATTCGATTATCATTCCACATATTTACAAAGCAAACTTTTTAAATAAAGCGATTATTTATCAATCTGTTTTTTATTTCTTTTCGATTTACTATTTTTGTCAGGCACACTAAATAATGGCAAGGACAATGTTACCTCCTTTTACATCCGCATCCCACGACGGCGATCTGGGTTGTTTTGTACGAAACATCATTCTGAACTCCATTTTTCAGAAAGGGCAATTCATCATTCCCGACATCGCCAGCCAAACCGGCTTCAGCGTCACGACAATAGCCAAGTATGTCTCCGAACTCTATGCGGAGGATATTTTGGAAAAGGGAGACTGTTTGAAGACCAATAAACGGGGACGAAATCCAGTCCTTTATCGGGTGAAATCCGGAACCTACTATTTTTTGGGTGTCGACCTCAAGCCTTTCGAGTTGATAATCGGGCTTATGAACCTTACGGGGGATATGGTTTGCATAGAGCGCATCACAGATTTTCGCTTCGAAAATACACATAATAAACTGGATGAAATATGTACGCATATTTCGCAGTTCATGCTAAAGTTTCAAAGTCAGAACGCCAGCAAAATAGCGGGCGTCAATTTCAATATTGGAGGGCGGGTCAATTCGCATTTAGGAACGAGCGCCACGATTTTCAATTTCGAGGAGACACGCGAAGTGCCGCTGACTCTTTTGCTCAACGAACGTTTGGGCATTCCGGTTTTCATCGAGAACGACACCAAAGCGATGGCTTACGGCGAGTATGTATCCGAAAACAATGCCTCGCAGGAGAATGTGATTTATGTCAATATCGGATGGGGACTGGGACTCTGCATTATCATAAATGGAGAAATATATTATGGAAAGGACGGCTATTCGGGAGAATTCGGACATATCCACATGTATGAAAACAACGTGATGTGTCATTGCGGAAAAAAAGGATGCATTGAAACGGAAATCTCGGGAAGCGCCGTTTGCCGTAAACTCGTAGAAAGAATCTACAATCACGAGGCGTCGGTTCTTTCTAAAAAGGTGTGGAACGGAAACATGATTACGATAGAGGACATTATTGAAGCTGCGAAACTGGAAGACCCGCTTTGCATTGAGTTGGTGACGCAGGCCGGGGGTGAGCTTGGGCATCAGTTGGCCGGATTGATCAACCTTTTGAATCCCGATCGTATCATCATTGGCGGCAGAATGTCAGAAATTGCTCCTTACTACTTTTTACAGCCTGTGAAGCTTGCCGTGCATAAATATTCGCTTCGGCTGATGACCCAACAACTGTCCATCGTTCCTTCGCGGTTAGGGGGCGATGCCGGAGTTATAGGAGCCTGTCTGATCGCACGAAAAAAGATGATATGGAACAAATTGTCGATATTCAAGAGATGAAAATAGTAAATGCCGGGAGCATCAAACAAACAGCCTCGCATTCGTGTCATATTTATTTTCGTCTCGAAAGAAACAGCACGGCGATTCCATCGCCCCGGTTAAATTCTCCGTCAGCGAAACGTTTCGCTAAATGCGGATTCAAGGAAAGCGACAGGACGCCTGCGTCGCAGGCAGCAATCCTCGCAGGTGGGGCAAGCGAGGCAATAGCGGCAGGATAACGCTCCGGGCCGGCAAGAGGCGAAACGGTTTCCGAAAAAGAACCGGAGGAGGGGGGGGGTAATTAAAAGCCCGGCCTGCGAGGCCGGGCTTCTAATTATACAGAGCGTATGTTTATTTTATCTCGAATTGTGCGATTGCACGGACCGAACCCTCGACGGTAGACTGGCCGGAGAGCGAAACAGTCGCCATAGCCGCCTCCACAGCGTCGTAATAATTGATTTTCTTGGCTCGCGCACTACCCGTCAGCGTGGAACTCCAATAGGCAATACCCAGCATCTCCTGATAGCCGCCCTTATTGATAAGTTCGCCTTGCATATCGAAAAGAGTTGACAACTCGTCTCTTGCAGGCAGATACCAACCGTCGCCCAAAGCCAGCGCTGCGGCAAAAGCAGGATAATCGGCAGAATTTCCCCGAACGGCCTCCGTATTCGCCTTACCGTCCGAAATCGAATTCAGCGCAGCAGTAGAGGGACCCCAACTATACCAATAATACGTACCGATCTCGTCGGACACCTCCGTACCATTCACCGAGCAGTCCTTCAGCGCAGCAATCTTACCGGATTGCCCGTCCTGTGCGGCCTCAAAGACAATGCCTTTAACATCGCCGCCGGCAGCGCCGTTAGGATAGATGTCGCCCACTTTATAAACATGCGGTGCAACGGTTCTGACCGTAACGTTTGCAATTCGCGTTATGCTTCCGGCACCAACAGAAAGGCCATCGGCAATGGTGCGCGTTCTGAACCAAACAGGTTTGGGATTCGTTGAAGACATGACATCCAGCGCCAGATAGCCATAAGATTGGGCAGGAACGACAAAATAGAACGTGTTAGGCTCCCCACCCTTCACTTTATAGTTACCGAGTTCGCGCGAAATCGACTTACCGGCATTCGCCCCGATACGGAACGACGGCTCACCGTTGACGAACCTCACTTCACCGCTACCGGTAAGATTCGCCGTCGAATTGAGTGTAATCGAACCCAATGCAGCATCAGCATCGGTAGTCAGCGTAACGGCCATAATACCGCACAGGTTCTTAAAGGCGAACCTGACATTCGAAAGGTTGCCGTCCTCCACCGCCGCATAAGCAGCCATCGGAGCCGCACCCTCGGCGATATTGTTCGAAGGCCGGTTTATATTGTTATTCTGCACCGAGTTCAGCGTAATCTGCTTCGAGGCGCTCGAAGAACCGTTGTACAAAGCATAGAATTGAGTACCGTGGACACCCTCTTCGTTACCCACAACTTCGAAAACCGCATTCGGAGTATCCGCTCCGGATTTCAGACGGTACAGCAGCAGCCTCTCCGGCTCCTGCTCGCTCCAGACGGTAATACAATCGCCCGAAGACCAAAACGTTTTAACCTCTTTACCCGCACCGAACTCAACGTCTTCGAGATACGCGCGCGTCGCAGGCAGGCTTGCCGAGATCTCGGCCAGCGTGACGAAATCGTTATTCCCGGCCGGAGCGGGATTCATTTCAGCGACATTATCCGAGCAGGCGGACATCACCAATGCCGAACCTGCAATCATCCAAAGTTTTTTCATAATTTTACCGTAAATTTGGAATTAGACAATGTTATTCCCACTCGCCGTCTCCGGAATTATCCGTCATACCCCATCCTCCGGAAGCAGACTCTCCGGTCTCGGTCGACACGGCAAATCCCGCCTCGACCTTTACATCGACAATCTCAATTTCGGGGACCTGATATTCCCCCCCCCTCTTTTCTGTAAGGTTCTCATAAGCAAATAATTATTCAAATAATAAAACAAGTGAAAAATATTTTCAGTCAAATAACATTCAACTTTCAGCGTATCGCATACAAAAACACCGCAAAATTAAATATTAAAATATTTTTTGCAAATCAAACATATGCATCCATATCAGATATTTACATCTTTTTCAGATACAGGCGGCCAATCTGCAAATCGAATGCCATCCGGCTGGTTCATCAGACAATAAAAAAGACTCCCGGACAATTCCGCCGGAAAGCGAAAACGCCTGCACCTTCATGTAAAGCGACGAAGAAAAACGAAAGCGGAGACCGTGACGGCGAAAACAGCGTCAGACGATCTTTTCGACAGTGATGTCCGGATTTGCGCGCAGCAGGTCGATATACCCCTCCTCGCTGGCCTGCCCCTTGGCCCGGATGACGATCGTGGCGCGGTGCACCACTCCGTCGGAAGTGCGCTGGGTCTCGACTTCGTAGGAGATCACCGAATAGTCCTTGCTTTCGAGGCGCTCGAACATCGCGTCGACGAACTCCTTCTTCGAGGCCGAGAAGACGATCATCGTCCGGCGCCGCCCCAGTCCGCCGAAAACCAGCGTCAGCACCTCCAGTCCGAACAGCGTCAGCGCGGTGGCCGCTCCGGCTACGATATACATATGCGCCCCCGCCGCCAGGCCGATGCCCGCCGTGGCCCAGAGGCTCGCCGCGGTGGTCAGCCCCCGCACCAGCTGCCGGTGAATGATGATCGTGCCGGCCCCGATGAAACCGATGCCGCTGACCACCTGCGCCGCGATGCGGCTGGGGTCGAGACGCAGCCCGTCGTGGGTCGCCAGAAAATCCTCGAATCCGTATTGCGAGACAATCATAATCAGCGCGCTGCCCAGCGCCACCAGGAAATGAGTGCGGAAACCCGCATCCTTAACCCGGTATTCCCGGTCGAGGCCGATGATCGTTCCGCAAAGGCCCGCCACACACAACCGCACGATAAAATTCCATTCCATCTCCATAAGCACTCCGGGCTTCGCCCCGCAAAAATCATACATAAAATTCCGGCATTTCTCCGGGAGAGGTCCCCGGCCGCCGCATCCGGCTCCGCAAAACACGACCGCCGGCGCGTTCCGGGTCCATCCAAAAGTACGGGAAAAACCGGGCCGCCGCAAGACCCGGCAAAGCCTCCCGACCTCCCGAAAACGTCGTTACGACACCAAATGTAAGAAAAAATCCCGGATTGCGAAGAATTTTCGGCGGGAAGGTTGCACTGTGGGAAAAATTTCGTACTTTTGCAGGCTATGTTTAACTAATTAACTATTTACGACAATGCCGAAAATGAAAACCAATGCCGCTGCGAAGAAGCGTTTTACCTTCACCGGCACAGGAAAGATCAAGCGCAAACACGCTTATCACAGTCACATCCTGACCAAAAAGACGACGAAACAGAAGCGCAACCTCTGCTATTCGGGAACCGTTTCTGCGGCCGACGAGGCCAAAATCAAGAACCTGCTCGTTAAGTAATTAACCCGCAGCATTTTATTAATCGGGACGAACCAGCCCCAAAGAATGCGGGAGAACCGTATCGCTGGCAGTCCTCCAAAAACTTTACAATATGCCACGTTCAGTAAACGCTGTCGCGTCACGCGCACGTCGAAAGAAAGTTTTGAAACTTGCCAAAGGTAACTTTGGTTCAAGGGGAAACGTTTGGACCGTTGCGAAAAATACGGTCGAGAAGGGTCTGTGCTATGCCTATGCACACCGCGCCCTCAAGAAGCGGACATTCCGTTCGCTGTGGATCACGCGTATCAACGCCGCCGTCCGCGCCCAGGGAATGACCTATTCACAATTTATCGGCAAACTCAACGCCAAGGGAATCGTCCTCAACCGCAAGGTGATGGCCGACCTGGCAATGAACGAGCCGAAGGCATTCGAGGCAATAGTTAAAGCAGTTAAATAGCCCTTCGCGAGAAGGGTTTTAGCGCGGCGGATACCAAGGTATCCGCCTTTTTTTCTCCGGAATTTTTCCAGAAACACCTCCAACCTAAAATACAACCGCATGAAACATCTGACCTTGCTCCTGACGACGGCCTCGAGCCGGCTGCACGCATTCAGCGGCACGGAAAGCGACAATAGGGACCTCGGCACCGGCGCACTCAAACTTCACACCGACGGGCGGCAGTTCCGGCTATGGAGCGACAAAGCCCGCATGGGTTTCATCCTCCCTAAACTCGGATTCTAAAAAGACAGAACACATCGTGGAAAGTTGGAAAAAAACATTCGCCGTCATCTGGAGCGGGCAGCTGGCCTCGATCCTCAGCAGCGAGGTCGTGGCCTACTCGATCATCTTCTGGATGAGCCTCGAAACAGGCTCGGCCGAGGTGCTGGCCCTCGCAGCCATCGCCGGGATGCTGCCCCAGTCGTTGCTGGGGCCGCTCGTCGGGGTTTACGTCGACCGCTGGGACCGCAAGCGCACGATGATCCTCGCCGACAGCTTCATCGCCCTCTGCACGCTGGCGCTGACGGCGCTCTTCTGGCTCGGCGCAGCCCGGATGTGGCACATCTACATCCTGCTGGCCTGCCGCTCGGCCGGCTCGGCCTTCCACATACCCGCCATGCAGGCGTCGGTCCCGCTGCTGGTCCCCGCATCGCAGCTCACGCGCATCGCCGGAGTCAACCAGATCATCGCCTCGCTGTCGAGCATCGCGGGTCCGGCCCTCGGAGCGCTGCTGATCAACCTCACCTCGATCGGCAACATCCTGCTGTTGGACGTGGCGGGAGCCGCCATCGCCCTGTCTCTTATACACATCTCCGAGCCCACGAGACCGATCAGTATCTCG
>ERZ1027194.385-NODE-385-length-21488-cov-9.758690_pt1 | contig 21488 bp, 19 predicted proteins | sample MGYA00519246_ERZ1027194 | MGnify/ENA primary metagenome ERZ1027194 (study PRJEB26926, sample SAMN06164505) | human gut metagenome | biome: ENVO:00009003; feature: ENVO:2100002; material: ENVO:00002003 | host: Homo sapiens | place: USA | collected 2012 ...
TACCGCCAGGTTGCTCAAATATTATAACAAAGACATCAAAATCGAACTCGTCGACCGGTAATAATAAAAAAATCTCCCGCACATAAACGGGAGATTTTTTTTGATAAACCTGAAAATTATTTCTGATTGTTGGCCTTTTTCAGCTCTTCAGCCAATTTATTGCCGCTGGTAACGCTGTAAGTTGCCGGGGCAAGCTGCATCGGCGTTTCGGGACGCGCTGTTTCTGATGACTTGTCGCTTGCTGCCGGTGCCTCAGCTTCTTGCACAGCCGGAGCGCTTGCTGTTTCGGCTGCGGCTGCCGGTTCGGGCGCCGGAAGCGGTGCCGCCGGTTTTTTTACTTCCAGCGGAAAAATTTGTACGCCGGATTGTGTCAGGCCGCTGTCATTTGAACCGGAAATTGCTGTTGGTGCCGGTTGGGTATTTCTCGTTCTTTGCGTGGGTTTGGCCTGGGCTGCGCCGGATTTTTCAGGATCAACCAAAACCGGTGACAGTTTTTCGGAATATTTGGGCAGCCGCAGCAGCATATAGCCGGTTCCGCCGCCATAAGCCGGTCCGGAAACGCCGATTGAATAATAACCGCCGATGAAACCGAAATCCAAATCAATGTAATCTATCGAAAAAACCGTTTTGACGGTCGAATAGCCGATGGTCGTCATTTTGCAGCGATAGCCGATGTCCTCCAGCATGATGTGGTTGACGTTGCGGGCAAAAGAAACCGACTTGGCCGGCGTACAGTCGGGAGACTGTCCGTTATATGTTACGTTATAGTTCAGTACCAGGTTAATCTGCTGATTCTTGCTGCCGATAATCACATCGGTAATATTAACCGAGTCAATATACATGTGCGCAGGCGTGATGCCGACTTTGAGCGGCATGGTCAGATAATTTTCGGTACAGGTACGCGATGCGGCATTGGCTTTGCAAATCAGCGCCGTTTGATGATTGTTGTTTTCAAAAAGATGAACCAGGCTGTTATAAATATACTCGCGCGACATCGACAAATTGGCCGGAGCGCATTGGCGGCTGCGGCAAACCACGATTGACTTGGGGTTGCGCAACGGCATGTTGGATACGTCCCGAGCCTGGCTTTTGGCCAGTTCGTCTTCAAAAGCCTCTCCGGTCATTACCTGCTGTACGCTGTAGAAACATCCGCACCCGCCGAGAAAAAAGAGCATTCCCGCGGCGGCAAGCTGTTTACTGGTTATTCTCCACACTTCATCAAACCTTTTCTTATAAATCCTGCGCTTATATTAAGCCAAAGAATTGCAAACAACAAATAAATTTGTTAGGTTATTAAACAGAAATTTAATTTATCGGCATAAAGGGGACGGTTTGAAAATCTGTGGTTTGTTTTTGAGTATGCTGCTTGGGCTGGGGCAGGCGGCGGAGCCGGTCAAGGTTATCGACGGCGACAGCCTGTTTATCGGCAAAACCGAAATCCGGCTCGAAGGGATTGACGCGCCGGAATATCATCAAATGTGTTATGATTCCGAAAACAAGGCCTATCCTTGCGGCAAAGAGGCATACCTCGCTCTGAAAAAGCTTGTCGGACCTCGGCCGGTTCGCTGTGAAAAAGTCATAATCGACAAATACCGCCGCCAGGTTTCGGTCTGCTGGCTGGGCGAGGTCAACCTGAATCGCTGGATGGTCGAAAACGGCTGGGCCGTAGCTTATACCCGCTATACCCGGGACTATGCCGCCGCCGAACGCCGGGCCAAAAAACACCGGCGCGGGATTTGGCAGGGACGGTTTATGAAACCCGAGTATTATCGGATTCTGCAAAAAGAAGCCAAGAATCTGCACTAAGTTGAAAATTTCATGAGATTTCTGTTGACAGCAGAAAAAACTTCTGTATATTGCAATCAACGTTTTATGTTTAAAATAATAAGGTGAAGAAAAATGTACGCAGTAATTAAAACAGGCGGAAAACAATACAAGGTCGCATCGGGCGATGTTCTGAAGATTGAAAAAATTGCCGGCGAAGCAGGTAAAGAAGTTGTTTTTAATGAAGTATTGGCCATTGATGAAACCGTAGGGACTCCCCTGGTTGCAGGCGCCAGCGTAAAAGCTACTGTCTTGAAGCAGGCTCGTGATGCTAAAATCATTGTTTTCAAAAAGAAAAGAAGACAAAACTATCGTCGTAAAAACGGTCACAGACAGAGCATTACTCTGGTTAAAATTACCGAAATCTGTGGCAAATAAGTAGTTAAGGGAGAGTATAGTCATGGCACATAAGAAGTCAGGTGGTAGTTCCAATAACGGACGCGATTCCGAAGGGCGCCGCTTAGGTATTAAGAAATTCGGCGGCGAAACCGTTATTGCCGGCAATATCATTGTCCGTCAGCGCGGTACCCAGTATCACCCTGGTAAAAATGTCGGTATGGGCAAAGATCACACCATTTTTGCCAAAATCGCCGGCAAAGTCGAATTCGCAAAGAAATCTGGCGACAAGACCTTTGTATCGGTTGTTGCCGAATAATATTTTTACGGATTTCACGGTGGAGGGGGTGCTAAGACATCCCCTTTACTTTTAAGCAAAATAGCTTAAATTAAAATGTAAGCAACCTTTGGCATAAAGATAAATCATGAAGTTTTTGGATCAGGCTAAAATATTTGTAAAATCAGGCGACGGCGGAGCCGGCTGCGTTTCTTTTCGCCGTGAGAAATATATCGAATTCGGCGGACCCAACGGCGGCGACGGTGCCAAAGGCGGGGATATCATTCTGGAGGCGGTTCCCAATCTCAATACTCTGATAGATTTTCGTTATCAGCAGCATTTCAAGGCCAAACGCGGCGGTAACGGTATGGGATCGGACAAGTCCGGCGCCAAGGGCGACAGCATTGTCATAAAAGTTCCGGTTGGAACCGAAGTTCTGGCCGAAGACGGCGAAACCCTGATTGTTGATATGGTAACGCCGGGACAAACCTATCTGCTGGCCAAAGGCGGAGACGGCGGCCGCGGCAATGCCAAGTTCAAAACCTCGACCAATCAGGCGCCGCGTTATGCCGAACCCGGCTGGCCGGGGCAGGAAATGTGGGTTTGGCTGCGCTTAAAGCTGATTGCCGATGTCGGCCTGGTCGGACTGCCCAATGCCGGAAAATCAACTTTCCTGTCAGCCGTTTCGGCGGCACGTCCGAAAATTGCCGATTATCCTTTTACCACCCTGCATCCGAATTTGGGCGTTGCCTGGGCGGATAATTATGAAATCGTCATTGCCGATATTCCCGGCCTGATTGAAGGGGCGCATGAGGGAGTCGGACTGGGCGACCGGTTTTTGAAACATATTGAACGCTGTTCGGTTATTCTGCACCTGATTGACGGTACGCAGGAAAATGTTGCCGAAGCTTATGCCGCGATTCGCCGGGAATTGGATCTTTATAGCGCCAAATTGGCCCATAAGCCGGAAATTATCGCTCTGAATAAGTGCGATTCTCTTGCTGAAAAAGAAATCCGGCAAAAAACTAAAGATTTGGAACGCGCCAGCGGCAAAAAAGTTCTGGCAATCTCTGCCGTTGCCCGCAAAGGCGTAACCGAGTGTCTGCATGAGGTCAACCGGTTCATTACCCGTGAGCGCCGTCCGGCGGTTGAAGAGGTTGAACCTGAAACCATTGCCGAACCGGTAAAAAAGGCATGGTCGCCGTTAGATTAGTCAAAGGATTAAAGGAGAATATTTCGTGAGTAAAACAGCTGCAAAAAAGACCGTTACGTCAGATATCCGTACCGATGAACAAATCTTGAAAATTGTAATGGATACGCTGGAGGACAACAAGGCCGAGGATATTGTCTGCATCGATCTCCAGGGCAAAACCTCAATCGCCAGCTATATGGTCATTGCCAGCGGAACGTCGCAGCGCCATGTGGCTTCAACGGCGCAGCATGTTCAGGAAAAATTGAAAGCTGCCGGATTTTCTTCAGCCGTTGAAGGGGAAGAAAAGGCCGATTGGGTTCTGATTGATGCCTTTGATGTAATTGTCCATATTTTCCGCCCGGAAGTCCGCGAATTTTATAATTTGGAAAAAATGTGGAGTTCCGTTGCCGAAATCCGCAAAAAATAGGCGAGGAAAAACGTGCGGGCAACTGTTTTGGCCATAGGGAAGTGCAAAAAAAATTCTCCGGAAGCCGCGATAATCGCCGAATATGTCAAACGTTCCGGTTGGACAATCCAAATTAAGGAAACGGATAACGCTTCGCAGGCCGAAGAAGCTGAATTTCTGCAAAAATCAATTCCTCACGGCGCCAAAGTAATTGTCTTGGACGAACGCGGCGAAAACCTTAAAAGCCTGGAACTGGCGGCTAAGGTTGAAAAATGGATGGCTGACGGCTGTTCGGAGATTTGTTTCTTGATCGGCGGCGCTGACGGGCATCTGCAATCTACCCGCAATCGGGCGGATTTGTTGCTTTCTTTTGGAAAATTGACTTTGCCCCATATGCTGATGCGGGCGGTTCTGAGCGAACAAATATATCGGATACAGACAATTATCAATCATCATCCGTATCATCGCGAATAATTTTTTTTGCGTTGTAATACTAAAAAACTCCGGAAGGGTTCCGGAGTTTTTTGTGCTGTTATTTTATTTTTTTGCGACCTTGGGCGTATCTTTTTCAGCAAACATGGTGCTGTACGATTTTTTGAGATCGGCAACCATTGACTTAAACTTTTTAAGATTCTGTCCGCCGAGGTTATTGCCGGTTGCCGCTTTAATCGTAACCGGATTGACCCGTTTGCCGTTTTTAATCACTTCATAATGCAGGTGAGGGCCGGTTGAACGCCCGGTACTGCCGACATAAGCGATTAATTGTCCTTGTTTAACGCGGACGCCGGGCTTAATTCCTTTGGCATACCCGTTCAGATGTCCGTAAGCCGTCGAATATTCCGAATTGTGGCGGATTTTAATATATTTTCCGTAACCGCCATTATATTTGGCAGCCACAACAACCCCGTCACCGCCGGCATATACTGCCGAACCGCGCGGAGCAGCATAGTCAACGCCCCAGTGGATGCGGACATCTTTATAAATCGGATGACGGCGCTTGCCAAACGGCGATGAAATGCGAGCCTGTTGATAAGCCATCGGCTTGCGGTGCAGGAATTTTTTCATTGCTTGGCCTTTTTCATTATAATAATCGACATTGCCGTATTTGTCGGAGAAACGGTAGAGGGAAATTTTATCGTTGCGAAGCTTCAGGGCTGCATACAGGATGTTTCCGGTCTTGACGACTTTCCCATCCGGAGCGATGCGGTTTTCATAAATGATTTCAAACCGGTCGCCTTTGCGCAAATCTCTGCGGAAATCTACCGAATACGAAAAGATTTTGATAAAGTCGGCCACCAGCCGCCGCGGTACGCCGTGCTTGGCCATGGAGCCGGAAAGCGAACCGGAGATAATGCCGCTGGCGCTGTTAACCTCATCGGTAAGTTCATCGCGCTGGGTGGTAACGATATACTGTTGTTTTTCGTTTTTGGTCAGAATATGGCGAATTCCCGAATTAGGCTCAATTAAAATACTCTCAACCGAAATAACGGTTTGGGACTGGATGTTGATTTTGGTTCTGAGCTTAATCTTTTGCCCGACGCGCAGCAAAGAAGGGTTATATACTTTTTTGACGGTTTCGTAAATATCATGGGCTTCTTTGTAGGTTAACCCCAAATCGGTAAACAAGGAAATGAAAGTGTCGCCTTTTTCGACGGTAATCTCCTTGTCGACGACTTTTTCCGAAGATCCGTAATTAACCAGTTCAAAAAGGGACTTGATGTTTTCCAGCGAATCTTTAACATAACTGTCCGGCGAATTGTCCAGCTTTTCCTCAATCCCGGCCTCCAGCTCCGAAACCGGAATCTGATCATAGGGATTGACGGACGCGCTAACGTCTTTGTTTTTCGTCAGAGAAAGAATAAATGCAAATGTCACCGCAAAAGCATAAACCAAAGGGACGATTTTGTGCTTATTTTTAATTTTCAAATTGAAATTAAATTTTTTAGATAGCAATTTCATTGAGTTAATCTTTTTTTCTGGTTAAGCAAAATCTGGAAGAAATAGTAACTTCCTTTCCTGTAAAATACAAATGAAAAGATTGTAACAGGTGTATAAATAGCATTGTATCCACATAAAATTAATTTTTTTCTAAAAAATAAAAAAAAGTTCTTGCAAATATATTTTTTATTGGTTATAAGGTAACTCGTTCAATGGGGGCGTAGTTCAGTTGGTTAGAATACATGCCTGTCACGCATGGGGTCGCGAGTTCGAGCCTCGTCGCTCCCGCCATTAAAAAAGCCGGGTTTATCCCGGTTTTTTTTAATGGCATGGACCGACGCGCTCGAAGGAGAGACCCCGGTCGCGAGCAAAGGGATAAAAAAACTGACTAAATGTCAGTTTTTTTAGAGTTTTGAAAAGAACTTGTTAATTTGCGCGCCCGCGATAGCGAGGCAAACAAATGTTACAAGTCCTTTGACCGAAGCGCAGTTGTTGAGCGCGGAGACGCGAAACCTACGGAGCAAGAAAAGCCTCGTCGCTCCCGCCATTAAAAAAGCCGGGTTTATCCCGGTTTTTTTAATGGCATGGACCGACGCGCTCGAAGGAGAGACCCCGGTCGCGAGCAAAGGGATAAAAAAACTGACTAAATGTCAGTTTTTTTAGAGTTTTGAAAAGAACTTGTTAATTTGCGCGCCCGCGATAGCGAGGCAAACAAATGTTACAAGTCCTTTGACCGAAGCGCAGTTGTTGAGCGCGGAGACGCGAAACCTACGGAGCAAGAAAAGCCTCGTCGCTCCCGCCATTAAAAAAGCCGGGTTTATCCCGGTTTTTTTAATGTTTTGGACCGACGCGCTCGAAGGAGAGACCCCACGATTATGCGGCAAAGATAAACAAAAAGTGCATTTCCCTCAAAAAAATGCACTTTTTGTTTTTTAGATGGCAAATTGATTTTTCTTTACCTTTTTACTGTCATGCGTAATTTTGCCATGCGGACGGTGAACAAAAGAAGTTTGCTTTTGAAAACGGTTTCTCATTTGTTCCAAAGCGCTTCTGAGCCGTTCGGAATCAATGTCAATATTTAAGCTCTGCTGTTGTTTCTGTAATGTCAGCATAAAAATCTCAATGGGAGAGCAGAGCGTAATGCATTGCTTTCGCTTTGAAGTGACCTCTATTTGCCGCAAAGCGGATTTTGTGTCCGGCCACTTGTCAATAATCTGGGACAATGTACCTTTAACCACAGCATATATATATTGGTTATATGCTGGTTTTTTAGTCAAATCGTGCCAGGGATGAAGACAGATTTCGGGACGAACCTCTTCTTGGTCAAACACGAGGCAGACCGGCAGCATTACATTGATAAACTCAGGATAAAAATGCACAAGCGTTTCAAACGCGTTCAGGGGTTTGTCCGGTTTAGTTATTGCGGCGCAATCCCAATCAATATACATCTCTATCAGATGCTCAACTTTAGATGTTTTTCTGCAACCGACATGATGCGGGCTGAACGAGCGATGAAGCTCTTGAATTTTCTTCTCATTGCTTATCCATGGACACAAATACAAAAAAGGTTTTTCCCAGTCATGAAAAATTCCCCTTATGGAATAATGCCCGGTCAAATAGTGTTCCCGCTCCATAAACGCCAGTTTATGTTCAAGCGTATAACAAACGGACGGAAAACGCCAAGGCCCTTTCTCATTCCATTTATTACTCTGGTTGGCAAGAAATCTGCGCATTTTGCTGTCGAGCAGATTAAATGTAAACGATGTCGGAAATTGTAAATCAATCATACAAATAAATTTAATAATGATTAAGTTATAATAATTATTTTTTTTTGAAAATATTAAAGAAAAAAATTCGTGTCAAGGGCTTTTCCCGGCAATATACAACATGCCCGGCAAAATTTATTTGCGGTCATTGTCAGAATGTTGGCTGAAAAATGAGACGGATATGGGATTATTGCCTTTCGCTCTGCTTTTTCTTATTCGCCTCATTGAAATAAGACAATGCGTTTTGAATCTGCTTTCCTCTTTTTTGAATAATGTCTCGAAACGTTTTTCCTTCTTCTTCAGAAAATCTCTGTTGCGTTTGGGCAGCCTGGCCGTTTCCTGTTCCGCCGCCCAAATACATGACGCTGATTGCCGCAGCCTCGTTGGCCGTCCGGACAATAAGCGGCAGATTGACCGCCGTATTTTGTTGCGGCATTTTGTGTGCCTCGCATAAATTGGATATTCTTCGCGCCGAATTTGGATAGAAGGCTTTAAGATAATCCGCAGTTTGAGCAAGCGTGTTTACCGCCAGCTTTTTACATTCGGCAAGCGCGGCCGCGGCATTGGGAACGGAAGGCAAATCCTTTTGCCCCGAAAGCATGTCATTTTCGTTGTTTTTGTAAGCACAAAGAAAATCGGCAATTTGTTCCGTCCGCTGAATTGTCGTTGCAAAAGGCTTGTTGAGAAAGTCCTTTTGTTCCGCAACGCTTTGGTCCGGCTCTGTTTTAATAATTGTTGCTTTCAGATTGCAGTTCTTGCCGTCAAGGTGCCGGAGAATTCTGGCCGCCGCCTGCGCTTCCATCAGCTGGTCTTTGGTCTGCCGGGGAATATAGTCCAAAAAGGTCAGCAGCTCTCCCGAACGGGGAAGGCCGGAAGGTACGGCTTCTTTGTTTTTAATGTATTTTTCCTGAACCGCGGCAATCACCTCCGGCGAAACGTTTGAGAGTTCGTTTTTTAGCCACGTTTTTTTCTCCTCTCTGTCCATGCGTGATTTGATAATGTTGTTTATCTTTTCTGCATTTTGGGGCGTTGGGTCGTTTTCATAAACCGCAAGCATTCCGCCGAAAAAAACTTTAACTTCAGACGGTGTGTCGCAAAATTTTTCAATCAGCGTTATGGTCGGAGACGTCAAATCCGTTAATGTTTGTTGAATATCGTCGGCTGTCATGGTTCCCTCCAATAAATAAAGACAATCCGATTATAAACAAAAATAAGCGCTTTGTGAAGCTAAATATAAATAAGCCCGATTCGTTCCCCTTTTGCAGCCGCCGCTTTTCAGAGGCTGCGGGCGATTTTTTCCGCCAGTTCCGAAAGCAGGCGGCTCTGAACCTTTACCAAGTCGTCGTATCCGTTGCCGAGCGGGGCGGAAAGAACGGTCTTTTGCTGCCTGATAACTTGCCCGGAAGCGTTCTTGATTGACCACCAGGCTTCCAAAACCACATTTTTATTCCAGCTGCCGTCAAATTTGTTCAGTTCGATTTGCACCAGATAATTAAAATTTTCGCGTGCCGACGTCCGCGGTTTTACCGCCGCTTTGGGCAAATAATAGGCCAGATCGTCCGCCATCACGCGTTGAATCATGGTGGAAAGGGATTCGCTCCAGCGGTTGTTTTCGGAAATGTCGAGCTCAATCATATTGGGTTTGGTGGTTACAATCTGCGGTTTGTCAAGATAGTCGGCCAGCGTAATTTCCATAACGCCGACATTGCCGCGGATTCTGCTGTTGGTATAAGCGCCGGTATCCGCAGATTGCAGGTTGTAAAATTTTGAGGGCTGGCTGACACCCGTGGCCACACAGGCTGTCAGCAGAAGAAACGGAATAAGCAAATATATTTTTTTCATTATTTGTCTCTCTTTCCTTTTAATAAAGCTTCGGGATGGCGTTCAATATAATCGGCAAAGTTTCTGAGGGCCTTTGCCGCTTGGCTGACATTAATTGCCGCCTTGTTGAGGTTGTCCAGCGTATCGGCCGCTGCACCGGCGTTTCCGTCAACGGCTTTCCCCATGTTTTTGACAATCTTTCGGATTTCGGGCAGCTCCTCGTTAAGCGAGGTGAAAAACTGGTTAAACTTGACCACGGATTCGCGGATTGGCAAATCCTGAATTCCTTTTGAAATTTCTCCGAGCGGAGACAGAATGGTTGGGATTTCCATCATGTTTTTCTGATTTTCCGGTCCGCGCATGACAACCGGCGTATCCGGAAACATCTCAAGCTCGATCATTAGCTGCCCGGTCAAATAGCTCTGGGTTGTCAGACGGGCGCGCAAACCTTTCTCGACCAGCGCCGACAACAGGTTATATTTAATTTTTTCAGAACCGGAATAATGAATACTCTGTCTGGCATCCATTTTGGCATAAACCGGAATACTGAACGTCAGCTCTTCCGGATTGGCGTTAATCTCAATCCGCGCAACCTTGCCGACTTGAACGCCCTTAAAAACGACGGGAGAGCCGACGCTCAGGCCGTTGATTGATTCTTCAAAATACATGACCAGCATTTTATCATCTTTGGTAAAGAAGTTAGATTTGATAAAAATGCCGAATATAATAAGCAAAACGATAATGCCGGTTGCCATGAACAGGCCGATCATTTTCTTGTTGGGTTCATTACGCATGTTTCTTCTCTGCTCCCCGGGTTAAGAATTTATACACTTCGTCATTGGGCGGATTTTTCAAAAGCTCTCGCGGATTGCCTCGTCCGACAATGCTTTTGCTGCCCGCGTCCAGAAAAACGGAATTGCTGCCGATGGCAAAAATAGAGGCAAGTTCGTGGGTAACGACCACGATTGTTGTCCCCAAGCTTTGATTAATGTCAATAATCAAATCATCAAGCATTTTGGAACTGATGGGGTCGAGCCCGGCTGACGGCTCGTCAAAATACACGATGTCGGGATCAAGCGCCAGGGCACGGGCCAGTCCTGCGCGTTTTTTCATGCCGCCGCTGATTTCGGACGGATAAAATTCTTCAAAGCCGGTCAGCCCGACCAAAGAAAGTTTGAGCGAAACCAATTCGGCAATCAGTTTGTCGGAATAAGACGTATACTGCCGCAGCGGCAGGGCAATGTTCTCGGCCAGCGTCATCGAACTGAACAAGGCGCCGCTTTGGTATAAGATACCGCATTTTTGCATGATTTTCTGCCGTTCGGGCTCATTGGCGGAAGTAAAGTCTACGCCGTCAATGACGATTTTTCCCGATGCCGCCGGCACCAGGCCGGTCAACACCCTCAGCAAAGAGCTCTTGCCGCCGCCGCTGGCGCCCATAATAATAAAAATGTCGCCTTTTTTGACCTCAAAGCTAATGTCTTTGAGCAATACAAAATCGCCGTACGCAATGGTCAGCCCGCTGACCGAAATTTCTGTCTTTGCCGCTGTCATATGCCTAATGCCTCAAAAATAACCGTAATGATGCCGGTTACCACAATCATCCACACAATCGCCGAAACCACGGCTTGGGTTGTCGCTTTTCCGACGCTGTCGGCATTGCGCCCGCAATAAATTCCAAAATAGCAGCCGCAAAGCGAAATCACAATCCCAAAGACCAAACCATGAAACAGCCCGACCAGAAAATTGGTCATGTCCAAAGCGTTGAGGGTGTACTTGTAATATTCCGGCGCCGGAATGTCCAGTATCAGAACCCCCACGGCAGCCCCCCCGACAATCCCCATAAAATCTGCCAGAATGACCAGAAACGGCGTGGCAATGGTCAAAGCCATAATTCGGGGCAGCACCAGAAAATCTGCAACCGGAATTCCCATGGTTTTCAGCGCGTCGATTTCTTCGTTTACCTGCATGGTGCCGATGGTGGCGGCATAAGAGGCACCGGTGCGGCCAGCCATGATAATTCCCACCATAATCGCCCCCATAATTCGCGTCATGCCGATAGCCACCAGACTAGCGACATAAATCTGGGCGCCGAAAGTCTTGAGCTGAATGGCGCCGACAAAAGCTAAAATCAGCCCCACCATAAAGCTGACCAGCGAAACGATACCGATAGCTTTGTAAGAACAATCCTGAAGTGCAAACAAAAAATCGACTTTTCTCATCACAGCTCTTGAAAGCAGCCATTGATGAAAAGAAAACAGACACTGGCTGATAAAGGCCAAACCTTTGCCGATGCTGCCCCATACTGCATATCCGAAATCTCCCATTGCATCCAGAAGCGGCAGTTTTTGAATACGGGGCAGGGAGGGTTTCCGGTCAACGGCAAAAGCCAGTTCAATCAGCCGTTTCAGATTTTCCGGAAAACTTTTGAAGGTTATGCTTTTTCCGCTTGCCCGGCACTCCTGTGCCAGTTCGTATAAAACCACGACCAAAGTTGAATCCCAGCGGCCGAGCTCCGCGGCGTCGACCGAAACCGCATGAGTGCTTTTTTCCCGCGTTTTTTCCAAAAGGAATGCCTTGGCCTGCTCATCGTCAAAGTTCAGATAATCGCCGGCCAGGTGCAAGTCAAGGTTTTGTTTATGTAAGGCAAATTCCAGTTTCATCATTACATTCCGGAAAGTTTCTGATTTATACATTAAGTTATTATCATAAATAAAATTGTCAAGCGCTGCCGTCCGTCTCTCTTTTTATATTGATAAAAAGGTATGTAAATTTTTCGAAAATTTTGTAAATATCTTTTGCCGGAACAGTATTTTTCTGCTATACTGCTCAAAAATTAATCTTATTTCGGAGACTGCGATGGCCGGACAAGTTCAGCCTTTTCCCGTTCGGGCGCTTCCTTTTATGTTGAAATACGCCGGCATTTTCCGCCGCCCGATAATTGTGTCTTTTGCTTTGGTGTTGCTGGCGGCAATGTTCAGCAATCTGAACGATTGGCTGTTTGCCGAGATTATTGCCAGCGTCCGCCACCTCAATACCCAAGACGGTTTTGCCCAAGGCGTCAAATATATTCTTTATCTGTCGGTTTGTGCCGGTACGACGGCTTGGTTGACGCGCTTTCGCAATATTTATGATACCAAAAATTTATATACCCCCTTGCATATCAAAATCTTTGCCGATTCTTATAATTATCTGCTCGGACATTCTTACGGCTACATTATCAATACCCAAACCGGCAGTTTTTTGCAAAAAATACAACAGCTGATCAGGATTCGCTTTATGTTGCAGGGCTTTATCAACGGCATTTGGCGCCCGGTAGCCGAAATCGTGGTTAAGACGATTATTTTGTTGGGAATTCATCCGCTTTTGGGCGGCGGATTTTTCTTATGCACGGTTTTGGTGCTGCTTCCGGGTTCCGCGTTTGATAAGGAAATCAAGCGCAAATCCAAATTGGCGGCAGTTGCCGGTGCTTTGGTCAACGGCTGGATAACCGATATTTTGAGCAACCTGAGCCTGGTGCGGTTGTTTGACCGCTTGAACTTTGAACAAAAGCGCCTTCGCCCGATTCTGGGGCAGGAATATCTCACCCGCTGCCTCAGTACCAAAGCTTGGTTTAATCAGCATTTGTTGATCGGGTTGACCATCACGCTTCTCTCTTTTGCCCTGCTGGTGTTGACTGTTTGGCTCTGGAGCCGGAATGAGCTGAGCCTGGCCGAGATGATATTTGTGCTCACTTCGGTTATCAGCGGCCTGACCTGGATGAACGATTTGCATATATTTCTTCAAGATATCCAGGCCGGCTGCAGCGAGGTTGAAAAAATGCTCGAACCCTTTGCCCGCCCTTGGGATATCGTCGATGCCGAAAACGCCAAAAAACTCCGGATTCGCCAAGGCGGCATTGAATTCAGGAATGTTGAGTTTGCCTATAATGGCAAAAAAGCGGTTTTTCAAAACCTGAATCTTAAAATTGCTCCCGGCGAAAAAGTGGGCTTGGTCGGTGTTTCCGGCAGCGGCAAAAGCACATTGCTGAATTTGCTGCTCCGCGCTTATGATGTCAATGCCGGCGAAATACTCATTGACGGCCAGAACATCAGCCGGGTCAGCCAGGAAAGTCTGCACCAAAACATTGGCGTTATTCCGCAGGATACTTCTCTGTTTCATCGTTCTATTGCCGATAATATCGCCTATGGCAAACCCAATGCCGGATTCAAAGAAATTATCCAAGCCGCCGAAGATGCCTGTGCCGATGCTTTCATTCGCGAAAAAGCTGAGGGCTATCAGGCTCGTGTCGGCGATAAAGGCGTCAAGCTTTCGGGCGGCGAACGCCAGCGCATAGCCATCGCCCGGGCAATTTTGAAGGATGCGCCGATATTGATTCTTGATGAGGCGACTTCTTCTTTGGATAGTGAAACCGAAGCCCAAATCCAACAGGGCATCAGCCGCCTTATTCAAAACAAAACCGTGGTGGCAGTAGCGCACCGCTTGTCAACCTTAAAAGCCATGGACCGGATTGTGGTTTTGGATAAAGGGCGGATTATTGAAGAAGGTACGCCGGATGAATTGATAAAAAAAGGCGGCAAATACGCCAAGCTCTGGAAACTGCAACAATCAAACGCGGAGAAATGAGATGAAAGTCAAAAAAGTTGAATCGGCTTTGCCCCGTTTACAAGAGTTTCCCCGCAATCCGTATGTCTTTACCTGGTACGTTTCCAAAGGTTTTCGCAAATGGTTTGTGATAGATGTTTTGCTGTCATTTGTTTTGAGCTATTCCAAAATTGTCGTTCAGGTCATCTTTGCAGCCATGATTGCCTGGTTTGGCAGTATTGCTCCCGCAGATTTTTCCTGGTCGGCGGCCAGTTGGTATTTGGGGGGTATCCTGCTGGCTTTTATGACCACACATATCGCCCGTTATTATCGCGAGATTTATGTTCAAACCAAGCTCCGTGCGCGTATGGTCCGACGCATGAAAGAATCTGCATTGAGCTATTTGTCCGGACATTCGGCAGCTTATTTAGCAGAACAGAAAGCTGGGCAGTTGGCTGCCAAAGTTGCTTCCGGCGCGGCACAGCTGACTAATTTTTCTCAATACTTGTCACGCCTGACCAGCAACGCCTGGCTCTTGCTGATAAGTTTTTATTATATCGGCCGCGCCAATTTGTGGTTTTTGGCTTTGGTTGTCGTAACCGGAACAATCAGCGCCTGTTTGTCGTTTCGAGCCGGAAAGGCCGTTTTGTCAGCGGAAAAAGAGGTTAACGAAAGCAAAACCGGGGTTGAGGGCGAGGCTGCCGACGGTTTGTCAAATGTCCTCTTGGTCAAAATGTTTGGCCAGTCCGGCGCCGAGGAGGAAAAGCTCCGCCAGGGGCTCCAAAAATTGTTTGATGTCAATGTCCATGCCGCTTATGTGCGCGAAAATCGTTTTAGCGTCCAAAGAATAATCATGTTGACGTTTCGCGTCTTGGGGGCTTTCTTGGCGTTGTGGCTGTGGCGTGACGGGCGCATCACGATGGAATACTTTGTGCTCACCATGATGCTGCTGGAGCATGCCCTGTCTTGTTTTCAACGCTTTTTAGATGACCTGATCGGCCTGCAGCGGGTGACCGGGGGCCTAAGCTCCAGCTTGGAGCCGCTGGCTGTTCCTCATGGTATCATAGATGCTAAAGATGCCAAAACCCTCAAGGTCAAACAAGGCGCCATTGAGTTTAAGCATGTTGACTTTGGCTATAGTGAGCGCAAAAAGCTGTTTGCTGACTTTTCCTTGAGTATCAAACCCGGGGAAAAAGTCGGCTTGGTGGGGCAAACCGGAAGCGGCAAAAGCAGTCTGATAAATCTGCTGCTGCGTTCTTATGAAGTGACGGAAGGGCAGATTTTGATCGACGGCCAGGACATCAGCCTGGTCTCTCAGTCAAGCCTGCATCGGAATATCGGCATTATTCCGCAGGAGAATACGCTTTTTCACCGCAATATCCGCCAAAATATCGTTTATGGCAATCCCGAGGCCTCCGATCGGGAAATCTGCCTTGCTGCCCAAGAGGCCTGTGCTGATGACTTTATTCGGCAGCTGCCGCACGGTTATGATACCATGGTCGGCGAAAAAGGCATCAAGCTTTCGGGCGGCGAACGCCAGCGCATAGCTATCGCCCGGGCAATTTTGAAGGATGCGCCGATATTGATTCTTGATGAGGCGACTTCGGCTTTGGATAACGAGGCGGAACAGGAAGTTTCCGAAGGAATAGAAAACCTGATTGCCGGAAAAACGGTCATTGCGGTGGCGCACCGCTTGTCAACCTTAAAAGCGATGGACCGGATTGTCGTCTTGGATAAAGGAAAAGTTATTGAGGAAGGCACACCGGCGGAATTGCTGAAAAAAGGCGGCAAATACGCCAAGCTCTGGAAACTGCAAACCGTATAGAACTTGACTGTTTCCTCTCCCATGATATATTAAACCAAAAGCAACTGTAAAAAGGAAATGCCAATGTCAAAGTTTGCCGGGCAGTTTGCCATTATTGAACATATTAAGAACTTTGTTAAAAACAGCGGGCGGCCGTGGCGCAAACGCGATGACGGAGGCATTAGCGAAGGCGTTGCCAAACGGATACAGAAAAAATCTTATGAGCGCAGCTGCCGGGGATTGGATACGTCTTCTTATCCGCCTTACTTAAAAATCGCCGAACAGCTGCAGGTTAATAACGAACAGATTTTCTGCGCCGCAGTTTTCAATCTGACCGAAACGGCATTAAACATTAAGCGATATCGTAATCATATCGCCCAGCTCTTGGAACAATCCAAAGAAAATGCCGATTTGACTGCTGCACAGATTAAAACGGTTGACGCCGCTTTACAAAAGATTCGTGCTGCCGGAACCGAATAGCCGGAATTCAAATCTAAAAAGCCCTCTTCCCCTCCGTTTTCGTAAGAAAATAGCTTTCTATACGGTTATTCCTCTGTTATGTTAGTTCCTTTATAGAAGTATTCTTTGTTTTCAGAAAGAAAACGTGCCATAAAAAGTCATCCTGCATTTTTTCTGCGAAAAATGCCCAGGGATCTACGAATTAATTCCTTCCTGTCACAGTACGGCATTTTTTCTATCTGTCATACCGCAACATTTTCTCTCTTCTGTCACTCCGGCCTGTTTTTTTTATCTGTCACTCTGGCCTGTTTTTTATCTGTCACTCCGGCCTGTTTTTTATCTGTCACTCCGGCCTCCGAGCCGGAGTCCAGGTCAACATTGATTCCTTAGCCACCTGGATTCCGGGTCAAGCCCGGAATGACAGTAAAAAAACAAGCTCGGAATGACAAAAGGAAACAGAAAAAAACTTGTAGCCTCCTTGATGGACGCTTTTTCTGCTGAAAAAACGAGGGGTGACGGTTATTGATTGATGGTTGCTGCCGCGCCAAATGGTAACCATTATTCACACTCCGAGAGAGTGCACATTATAAGCATCGCGCCTTCATGGCACCCAAACATCAGTAGCGGGATATTCGCTCCCGCCGTGCGGGTGCCTCGGGCGCTGCCCGCATCGCGCCTCTAGGGCACTTAGCCACAATAGCGAACCGTTCGCCGCGGGGCGTCCCCCCCTCGGGCGCTGCCCGCGCATCAGCCTAAGGCTGTCCGCCGTACGGGTGTCCATAACCAAAACGCCCCGGGGCTTCCGGGGCGTTTGAAAAAAAACTAAACCTTATTTTTGATTGGTTTTAATTTCTTTTCCGTCATAGCTGTATTTAACAACTTTGGTTTTTGAATTAATGTCCTTAAAGACTTCCTCGGCGGCCTGACGGGAGAGCTGCATTTTAATCTGCGGCTCAATCTGTTTCAACTCGGCCGGCTTAGTCTCGCGGGTGTCTTCAACCATAATGACGTGATAACCGAATTTGGTTTTGACCGGTGCTTTGGAGTATTGGCCTTTTTTCATTGCAAAAGCCGCTTTTGAAAATTCGGGAACCATGACGTCTTTGGTGAAGTAGCCAAGCTCGGAAGCTTTGTCGATAGAATATTCTTTTGCCAAATCATCAAATTTCTGGCCTTTTTTCAGTTTGGCAATAACTTCATTGGCCGTTTTTTCGTCTTCTACCAGAATATGCTTGGCTTTGACTTCTTTTTCCGGCTTGAACTGGGATTTGTATTGCTGATAAATTTCCTTAATCTTATCTTGGCTGATTTTCTTGTCGACCTGCTGCTCCAGATATATTTTGTTGGCTAGTTCTTCCTTAACGACCTTCAGCTGTTTTTTGTATTCGGGAGAGTTTTCCACACCGGCTTTTTGAGCTGCCAGATAGAGCATTTTTCCGTTAATGTAGGGATCCAGCAATTTGGCATAAAATTCTTTGAACGGCATCTGTTCCTTGAAGACCGGATTCATGTTATAAGCGTCTTCAAGTTCGCTGACCATGATTTTCTGCCCGTTGACTTCCGCGGCAACGCCGTTTTTCCCGGCGGCGGAAGCGTTCAGCGGATTCATCAGCAAAATTGAGAAAACAGCCAGCGCTGCATATTTTTTCTGCATTTTTGAAACTCCTCTAATAAATAAAACTAAAGTAAATATAATACAGCCGCGCATAATTCCAAGTCTTTTTTTGCGGATAGTTTATAACTTTTGAAAGATAAGTTGACTTTCGGGAAGATAAACACTATTTGTAAACTAAATATGTATATTTAATAGTCAGGTAAGGAAAATAATGTTAGGGAATATCGCTCGTAAAGTTTTTGGCAGCGCCAATGACCGCTTTGTAAAAAAACAATTCAAAATCGTCCAGAAAATCAACTCCTATGAACCCGAAATCCAGAAATTAAGCGATGAAGAACTCCGCGGCAAAACCGTAGAATTTCGCAAACGCGTGAAAGACGGCGAAACCCTGGACGAGCTTTTGCCCGAAGCTTTTGCGGTTGTGCGCGAAGCGGCCAAAAGGACGTTGGGCCAGCGCCATTATGACGTGCAGCTCATCGGCGGTATTGTCCTGCACAAGGGCATGATTGCCGAGATGAAAACCGGTGAAGGCAAAACCTTGGTGGCCACTCTCGCCGCTTATCTGAATGCTTTGGAAGGCAAGGGCGTGCATATTGTTACCGTCAACGACTACCTGGCCAAACGCGATGCCGAATGGATGGGACAGGTTTATCGCTTCTTGGGGCTGACCGTCGATTATATCGTTCATGAAAAAGACGACGATCAGCGCCGTGCCGCCTATAACAGCGATATTATCTATGCCACCAACAACGAACTCGGCTTCGATTATCTGCGCGATAATATGAAGTTTAATCTTGCCGAAATGGTGCAGCGCCCGTTTAACTATGCCATCGTCGATGAAGTTGACTCGATTCTGATTGACGAAGCCAGAACCCCGCTGATTATCTCCGGCGCCGCCGAAGACAGTTCCGAAAAGTATATTTTAGTAAACAGAATTATACCCCGGCTGGTGGAAACGGATTATGAAAAAGACGAAAAAGCCAAAACCGTGGTGCTGACCGAGGCCGGTATGGAGCATGTCGAACAGCTTCTGAAAGAAGTCGGGCTGATTAAGGACGGCGGCTTGTACGACATTGGCAATGTCGCTTTGGTGCATCATGTCAATCAGGCTCTGCGGGCGCATAAAATGCATATCCGCGATGTTGATTATATTGTGAAAAACGGCAAAGTCGTCATTATCGACGAGTTTACCGGCCGCATGATGGAAGGCCGCCGCTATTCTGACGGACTGCATCAGGCGATTGAGGCCAAAGAGGGCGTAGACATTCAATCCGAAAACCAGACCCTGGCTTCAATTACTTTCCAGAATTATTTCCGCCTTTATCCCAAACTGTCCGGCATGACCGGTACGGCTATGACCGAAGAAGCGGAATTTGCCGACATTTATAATCTGACCTGCGTGGAAATTCCCACCAACCGTCCGGTTGCCCGCGTTGATCACCATGACGAGATTTATCGGACCGCCAAAGAAAAATACAATGCCATTATTGATACGATTATCGACTGTCAAAAACGCGGACAGCCGATTCTGGTCGGAACCACCTCTATTGAAAAATCCGAATTGGTTGCCGATATGCTGCGCGCCAAATCAAATATCAAATTTGAGGTTTTGAATGCCCGCCATCATGAACGCGAAGCCGCAATAGTCGCTCAGGCCGGCGTTCCCGGAGCCGTTACCATCGCCACCAATATGGCCGGCCGTGGTACCGATATCCAACTCGGCGGTAACTTGGAAATGCGTCTCAAAGAGGTGCTCAAAGGCGATGAAACCGAGGAGCGGATTGCCGAAATCAAGGCCGAACTCAAACAAAAAATTGCCGAGGATAAAGAAAAAGCCATGGCCGCCGGCGGATTGTATGTTTTGGGTACCGAACGCCACGAAAGCCGACGGATAGACAATCAGTTGCGTGGACGTTCCGGTCGTCAGGGTGACCCCGGAACCTCCAAATTTTTCTTGTCAATGGAAGATGACCTGATGCGGATTTTCGGTTCGGAGAGAATGAGCGCAATGTTGCAAAAAATGGGGCTGCCCGAGGGTGAACCGCTGATTCACCCTTGGATTAGCAAGGCCTTGGAAAAAGCGCAGCAAAAAGTTGAGGAGCGCAACTTCGATATCCGCAAAAACCTGCTCAAATATGATAATGTCATGAATGACCAGCGCAAGGTGATTTATGAACAGCGCAAAGAACTGATGCAGGCGGACGACGTATCCGAAACCATTGAGGAAATGCGCCAAGACTATTTCCGCGATTTGGCTAACCAATATGTCCCGTTCGGAGCTTCCCCGGGAGAATGGCGCCCCAAAGAACTGGCGGCGGAAATTGCCCGTATTGCCGGTATTCAGCTGCCGGTGGAAGAATGGGCGGCAGATAAGGATATTGAGGCGACCGAACTGCAAAACAAGGTAATCGGGGCGGTGGAAAACCATTTGTCCGAAAAGAACCGCCATGTTCCGGCAGATTTGATGCGCATGGTCGAAAAGAGCATTTTGCTGCAGGTGCTTGACCAGCTCTGGAAAGACCATATTGCCGTGCTTGACCATATGCGGCATACGATTGTCTTGCGGGCTTATGGGCAGAAAGATCCGTTGAACGAATATAAGAAAGAGGCCTTTAATCTCTTTTCGGCAATGCTTGACCAGCTGCGCGAACGGACGGTAACGTTGTTGTGCCGGGTCCAGATTCAAAATGATGCCATGCCGGTCCAGCCCGAAACGCCGCGCCATCGGATGCAGGAAGTCCATGAAGCGCCGGAAGCCTTGGTCGGCGGAGCGGGGGCTTCGTCAGAGCCGCAGGAAAAACCGGAACCGTTTAAATACGGCGCTGTGGAATTTGATCCGCATAATCCGGCAACTTGGGGAAAAATTTCCCGTAATGACCCATGTCCTTGCGGCAGCGGCAAAAAATTCAAACATTGCCACGGCCGGTTATAAATCAGACTACAACAAAATCCCCTCATTTGAGGGGATTTTGTTGTATATCGGTTTGTCCGTTCTATATGGCCCGAGGACAGCAAACACTTTTGGTTTCTGTAGAACAGTCATAATAGGTGTTGGTACAGGTGTAACGATAGTTGGTGTCGCAGGAACTGGTAAAACGGCAGCTGTATTCATATTTTTCACACCCCATATTTCTCTCACAAGATTGGTAACAGTTCCAGCCGGAATAGGTTGAACAGTCGGCGCGTTGCCCGGTACAGGCCGTACAGGTCCAATTTGCACCGGTCTGCTTACTGGAATATTGGCATGTTTTAACCGAGCAGGTTTTGGCCTCGCAGGTATAGTGAGTTGTTCCCGAACAATCCTTGCAGGAAGATTTTTGGGTTTGATTGCTTGAGCAGGGGGAAGTCTGCCCGGAACAGGAAGCGCTTCCGCCGGCGACGCATGTTGCCCCTTTTTTCTTGCAGGAATAGAGTGTTGTTCCGGAGCAGTTTTTGCAACTTCCGGTCTGTTCTTCATCGCTCGCAC
>ERZ1027194.412-NODE-412-length-20971-cov-5.906435_pt1 | contig 20971 bp, 16 predicted proteins | sample MGYA00519246_ERZ1027194 | MGnify/ENA primary metagenome ERZ1027194 (study PRJEB26926, sample SAMN06164505) | human gut metagenome | biome: ENVO:00009003; feature: ENVO:2100002; material: ENVO:00002003 | host: Homo sapiens | place: USA | collected 2012 ...
CCCCGTACGTCGGTTTAGCAAACCGGTGGTTTCAGCCACTCACCCACCTCTCCGGGCGACTACAAATCGAAATCTGAATTGCGGAGCAAAAGTAAGTCAAAATTGTCGAACTTCCAAAAATATTCCGCGGATTCTGCTCGCCGTCCAAAGATCGTACAAATCCGTTTCATGCTGTCCCTCGTTTCGCACCGGTTCGGAAAAACGAAAAACACGCTGCGGCAACAAAATCCCGAATCCGGGAAACTGACTTTGCCTGTTGCCCAGGAAACCGCTATATTGTTTTGTTCCTAACTTCGCACCCATTACTAACTTCGCACCAAAATGATCGGCTACCTGTTGCTTCGAGACCACAACGACTACAACCTCATACCGCTTGCCCGGCCGGGCGACGACCAGCCCGAACCGCAGCGCATCCCGGCGGATGCGCTCCACCGGCTGCTCGGCCTCACGCTGTCCGCAGGAAGCCCCGCGGCCTCACCCTGGCATGAAGCGCTGTTCATACGGCGCAACGATGCCTACGTCAAAGTAGCCTACGACGAGATTCTCTGGCTGGAGGCGTCGCGGAGCTACTGCATCCTGCACTTCGGAGACGGTCACGAATGGACCGTCAGCTATCCGCTCGCGGAAGTCGCCCGCAGGTTTCCCTGCGGCCGCTTCCTGCGCATCCATCGCTCGTTCCTGGTCAATATCCGGCATATCGATTCATTCGCCGGCAACCAGCTCCTCATCGGCGGCCGCTACCTGCCGATCGGCCTGCAATACAAAGAGCGCATCCTGGCCTGTTTCGATTTCCTGAAAACCGAAAACAAGGGTCCGGACGAAAAACCGTCCGCCCGGAAAAAAGCATTTTGACATATCCGGGAACCGTCCTATCTTACAGTACGAACATGTGGAACGGCAAGAATCGTTAAGCCCGAACGAAATCCTCCGGCCGCACGATCGAATTACCAACCTCAATCAAATCAAAGCCATGAAGATCGAAAAACTGACCAAAGAGGACCTTCCGTTTCTGGCGGAAGCCATGGATCGCAAACGATCCGCACGCCCCCGGATTTTCTCCGTGAACGCCGGAGCTGCCTCCACCGACAAGGTTTCGGGCGACATCAGCATTCCCAAGCCGCTCGAGGTGAACGTAAACGGCACCATGAGCGCAGAAGATTACAAAGCCTGTTCGATGGTGATGGGCGTCTGCCTGAGCATGGTGCAGAAATCCATCACCGATCAGGCCGCCAAAGTGGGCGTACCGGCCGACGAAGCCCTGAAGAAAATGGATGCCTGGGTACAGGCCTTCGTCGATTTCCCCTTCCCGTTCTTCACGTTCAAGGACACGCAGAGCGACACCTACCACAAAAAGGAGTTCTCGCTCAACACCGACCCCGACATCGTCGAAAAGATCGTCAATATCAAGAACGTGCAGGGTTTGAAGGATGCGGTGCTGGGTGCCCTTAAGAATTCGGGAGGCGACATCGCCAGCTATTCGGGCACCGAGCGCGACTTCAAATACTTCGGCGTCATCACGGGTTACAACGAAACCGAAATAGCCGTGCGAGTCATCAAATTCGCCATGCACATGAAGCAGACCGATGCCAAATCGCTCTGCGTAACCTACCACCAGACCTCGCTCGACACGGATTACGACACCTACCAGTTCATCGCCGACAAGATGCTGATGATTAAGATGCAGGCCAAAATGGGCGACAAACTGGCCGACTATTTCGCCGAACAGCTGCTCGAGTTCGTCAAGTGCTTCTACGACCAGGAGTTCCGAAACTACCAGGACAAGATCGCCAAATCGCTCGCCGAAATTTTCAGGAAGTAACCGACCGAATATTGCCCTTTGCCGAGAGGCCGTATGCGACGCATACGGCCTTTCTTATTCCGATTTAAACAGGAGCATCCGACCGAAAAAATCATGGCGCCACGACGGACGGTCGCCTTACCGCTTGTCCCGACGGCCGGCGAGCGCCTTGAGCACGTCCACCCTTTCGGCCGCGTCCGCCGCCGTCATGCGGCGGATCAGGCCGACCAACTGCCGAGCGTTCATCTCCAGGCCGCTCGTGCGGATATACACCGCCTTCAACCCCTGCTGTGCATAGATTCGGTCGAAACGCCAGAACCACGAGGGACGCACCGACATGGGTTTATAGCTCCTGTCGAGCAGCAGGCGCACGATATACTGTCCCCTGTAAAAGAGGTCGTCCGCATGCAGAATCGCCTCCCATGCGATCTCTTCCCGGATGGTGAAGAGTTCGGTAATGCCCTCGACGGTCAGCACAAGCTGGGGCCTGCGGTCGAACAGGGATCCGAAACCGTAAATGAGCGTAAATGCCGCCGTGATGATGAAAAGCCATCCGACAAGTTCCTCGCCCGCATATTGCAGCAGCAAAGCGCCTCCGATGCCGAGCGCGAAGCCGGCGACGGTGACGATTGCCGCCGTCTTTTTGGATTTCCGTATGACCAGTTTCCGCACGTTGCCTCTTTTGCGACCGCAGCATGCAAATCATTCTCCAAACCCGACGCGCCATTGCGCTTTCTGCGGTGACAGTCGGATTTCGGCGGCCGCACGATACGGGGGATAAAAACCTCATCCGCGCCCGGATGGGGTGTCGCCGTTGGTCCGGTTTTTGTTCCGAATGGCCGTGCCGTCGTCGGGGAACGCTTCCCTCACGGCGGCGGAATAATCACTTAACAACTCGCAATTATGGCAATGAATACTCCCGACGAAGGAAAATGGACCGAGGCGATCGAGAAGCAGACTTCTAAGGTGCCCTCGGGCGTCTATCTCTCGGCTGCGATGCTGGTAATGGCCACATCGCTCGCCTTCAAATGCTTCGGCAAGAAGCACACGGCGCTTTTCATCGGACAGTGGGCCGCCCCGCTGCTCATCATGGGCGTCTATAACAAAATCGTCAAGACCCAGGGACACGACTGACGTATCCCGCTAAGCAGAGGGCCCCGGCGTAACCGGGGCCCTTTTCGTTGCATTGCAGGCCGGACATGCGCCGGCGGGGAATCAGTAATCGGCGTGCTGCGGATCGAACTCCGTCCAGCCGGCCATCCAGTTGTCCCCCTCGGCGAAGGCGCCCACATAGGTCACCTTGTCGAATCCCGAAGCCACTTTGGGATCGTCGAACGAAGCGGCGCCCAGCAAAGGACTGCCCGCCACGGGGCTGTAATCCGCGCCTGCCGCAAGGCTGTTGGGCTGGCGGAGCCCAAGCTCGGCGATCGTCCCGAACACCCGGTTGCCGAGGGATGCGGTTTTGAAGTAGGTCGAGGAGAACGACTCGTTCTTCGTCTCGTCGAAATCCGAGGAGTTGTCGGTGTAGCGATCCTGGAAATCCTTGTTTTTGTCGCTTCCGAGAATGCCCATGCCGGCGAAGAAGACGCGGCTTATCCTGAACTGACCGCCGAGGGCGTCGCCCTGAGTGTCGGAACCCTTGTCGTTCTCGATCACCAGCCCCACGGGGTAGCCCATCGCCACCGAGTTGAAGCACGAGAGGTTGGAGTAGCGGCGAATCTGCATGGCGGCCTGGAACTGCCCCAGCTTGGAGCCGTTGCCCGGATTGTAGTCGCCGCCGTCGATGTAATCGGCCGTATTGCTGAAAGCCGGATCCTGCCCGATGGGGCCGACGAAAGTCACATTGGAAAACACGCACGAGGTCTGGGGTTCGATGTCGGTGCCGTCCGACCAGTTGTCGCTCTCGAAGCCGTTGGAGACGGACTGGTCGGCCAGCCGGGGATGGCGCACGCCCAGGCAGAACTGCACGCGGCCCGAGAAGCCGTTATCCGTGTCGAAATCGTCGTCCCAGCCATGATAGGCCACCAGGTATTTGGCATCGACCGTACCGCCGAACCATTCGTAGGAGTCGTCGTTGGAATAGGAAACCTGGATATGGTCGAGCTGCGTGGACGAGCCGACCGAGCCGAACGTGATGCCGTTGATCTCCTGGTCGGGAGCGAACGGATAACCCGCGAATTCGCAGCGCACGTAGCTCAGCGCACCCGAACAGTCGGCATCGTCGCTGCCGCCGTGCTTGGAGCGGGGGCCGCCCTCGATGGTCATTTCGGTCCGGTTGTTCCGGGCTTTGCCGCAGAGGATGATACCGCCCCAGTCGCCCGGCTTGCGCTGTCCCGCAGGTTCTGCTGAGGTAAAGACGATCGGCTTTTGCGCCGTGCCCCTGGCCCAGAGCTTGCCGCCCCGTTCGGCGATCAGCGCCGCCATGGTCGCCTTGTCGCCTTTGATTACGGTTCCGGGCTCGATCGTGAGCTCCGCACCGTCGCAGATATAAACCCATCCCACGAGCGTATAGGTACCTTCCGGGAGGGTGTATTTCCCCTTGATCTCGAATTCGTTGTCCCCGTTGCCGATCTGCGTGCCGTCGCCGAAAAGGATCTCTTTCAGGTCGCCCTGTCCGCCGCCCGTACCATCACCGCCAGCAGGATTGGTTTCGTCGTCGCTGCAGCCCGTCATCATAAGGGCCATTACCGCCAAAGCGGTCATCCACAATTTTTTCATCGTTTTATCATTAAAAAGGGTTCATTCGTTTCGTTCAGAAGCTCACGCTCGCGCCCAACGAAAAGGTGCATCCGGGTCGAAAGCGCTTGGTGACCTCGATCCGCTCGTGCTCGCGGCCCTCGTCGTCGGTATAGCGGGGAAACTGGCAGAAGCGCACGCTTTGGGCCAGCACGTCGCGGGCGCTCAGCCGCAGCTCCCAGCGGCCCAGCTTTTTGGTGACGACCACGTCGAGCGCATCGCGCGGCATCTCGTACATATCGGGAATATCGTTGTCCACGGTTCCGCCGCCGCTCAGGTCGGCGCGGCCGATTCCCACGATACGCTTGCCGATGCGGTTGTAGAGCAGCCCGACCGTCAGGCCGGCGCGCTCGGGCTGGTAGAAGAGCCCGCAGTTGACCAGATAGGGCGACTGGCCCTGCATGGGACGGTCGTGCTCGAGCGATCCGTCGCCGAAGCGCACCCGGCTGTGAATCCAGGAGGCGTTGAGCGAAAGCGAGAAGGCCGGCAGCCCCATGAAGCCGAGGTTTTTGCGCACGTCGAGCTCCACGCCGTAAACCCGGGCAGCGTCGGCGTTTTCAAACGTATAGGTGTAACTGCCCCCGGCGTCGCGGAACGTGGTTTCGATCGGGTGGCGGAAATGCTTGTAGAACACCGCCAGCGAAATGCTCTCCGAGGACGAAGGATACCACTCATACCGCACATCGGCGTTCTGCACGTAAGCGGCTTTCAGATCGGGGTTGCCCATCACGATGCTGAACAGGTCGAAATCATAGAAGGTCGAGGCCGAGACCTCCCGGAACTCGGGCCGGTTGGTCGAACGGCCGTAGGCGGCCCGCAACTGGTGCGCCTCCGACAGCTTCCAGGTCAGATTGACCGACGGGAAAAGATCGGTATAGTCATAACGGGTGGTTTTGCTCGTCCACTCCTTGCTGCGGGTGTAGCTCTTGAGATCCATCCCGCTGTGCTCGAAACGCACCCCCGCATAAAGGGTCAGCGGCCCGAGCGGAAGGTTGATCGCCGCATAGGCCGCCGCCAGCAGGTTTTCGCCCTCGTAGCAATCGCGGTTGTTGGAGTCGTCGTAGATGTAGAGCTTGTCCGCGCCATAGTTGCCGGGTTGCAGGATCTCGTCCACCACGTCGCCATATACGAAGTCGGCGGGCAGGTTCGCCGGATCGAATCGGTAGAAGAATGCGCGGGCCCGGTAGTCGCGGGTGCGGTATTCGCCATAAGCCCCCGTGCGGAGCGTCGGAGCGACCTTCCGCCCCTCCCGCATGCGCAACTCGTAATTGATACCCGCCGAGGCGATATGCTCGCGCAGACGGGTGAAGTCGCGCCGGATTTCATTCTGGTCGATCCCCATTTCGCCGTAATGGGCATCGCCGTAGAGGTCGTTTTCCTGAAGATTGACGATCCGCCGGTCGGGTACGTGCTTGTTCGCATAGGAGTACCCCGCATTCCAGTCGAGCCGGCTGCCGGCGAACTCGTGCACGCCCGCCACCTGTCCGTTGTAGGTGGTGCGGGAGGTGTAGAGGTATTCGGCCTTGCGCTGAACGTAGAGGGAGGAGATATTCTGCCACCCCTCGCGGGCGGTGTAGCGGTCCTGTCCGACCTGATTGAGCAGGTTGCGCAGGTAGTAGCGGCTCTGCGTTCCGATGAAGGCCACGTTGAGCATCGCACCCGCCTTGACCGTAGTCCGGTACTGGTCGTCCGTATATTTGTAGAGGTATTCCGGTTTGTCCTCCTTCTTGTTGTAAACCCCATAGCGGCAGTTATCCATCCCGGCGTACGTGCGCGACGAATAGCTGTAATTGACCGCTCCGTTGAGCGTGATCTTCTTCCCGTCGCGCAACGACCACGCCTTGCCGAAGGCCACGGCCAACCGCTGGTCGGGAATCGGCCGCCGCGAGCGCACGCGCCAGTCGTTGTTGAACCCCTCGCGGGTCATCCGCGTGACATGCTGCGCATCGCCGTTGTCCAGCGGAGCCTCGATGCCGCCGCTCACGCCGCGCTTTCCGTTGTCGAAACCGAGCCAGTCGGTGCCGCTGCCCCGGTTGAAGAGGAAACGGCGGAAATGGGTTTCGGAATTGACTCCCAGGGCGTACTGGATGCTTACGGCCTCCTGTGCCGGCATATCTTTCGTGCCGATGCGGATGAAGCCGCCGGAGAAGTCGGCCGGCACCTCCGGAGCGGGGGATTTCAGGACCATGATATGTTCGATCTGCCCGGCGGGAATGAGGTCGAAGGAAAACGCCCGCGTGTCGGCCTCGGAGCTGGGCACGGCGGCGCCGTTGATCCAGACGTTATTGTATCGCTGGGAGAGCCCCCGGGCGATCACGAACTTGTCGTCGATGAGCGAAATGCCGGGGATGCGGCGGACGACCTCCCCCGCGTCGCGGTCCTGCGTGCGGGCGATCGTCTGGCTCGAAACGCCGCTTACGACCATCATCGCATGGCGCACGTCGAAATTGACCGCCGCCTCGCTGTCCCGCCGCCGCACGGCGGTCACCACCACCTGGTCGATCTCCTCGCGCTGCTCTTCCAGCGCGGCATCCGCGCGGGCCGTCTGCCCGCTCCGCACCTCGACGTCAGGAATCAGGCAGGGTGCATAGGTAAGCATCGTCACCTCGAGATCGTACGTTCCGGCGTCGAGACCGGCGATGCGGTAACGGCCCGTCGCGTCGCAGGCGGCGCCCCGCAGCGTACCCTTCACAACCACCGTCGCACCGGTCACGGGGTCCCCCGTCGCCCGGTCGGTAACCGTGCCCTCGATCGTTCCCTGCGCCGCAGCCTCGGCCAACCCGATCCCCAATGCCGCACACACTGCGGCCCAACGTAAAATTCCCATCATGCAGTCTTCATTTATCCGCCGCAAAAGTAGCGGGACTCCGTTACAACATGGTGACAAAGCGGTCACAACCCTGCGAAACCGTCGTTGCGAAACGGCTACACGCGGCGGACACGGTATGGTATGGTTCTGGCAGGACGGGAGCGTCACCAATGCGCATGCACATGATTAAAACGTCACGTAAAAAAGCCGGGGCGCTTCGCGACGAACGATCCGCAGCCCGGACCGGGGTAAGCAACGACACGGAACCCGCCTGGTGGAAAGAGGCCGTCTTTTACCAGATCTATCCGCGCAGCTTTCAGGACAGCGACCGCGACGGAGTGGGCGATCTGCGCGGCATCGTCTCGCGGCTGGACTATGTGCGCGATCTGGGCGTGGACGCCATCTGGCTCAACCCCGTTTTCGCCTCGCCGAATGCCGACAACGGTTACGACATCAGCGACTACCGGGCGATCTCGCCGGAATACGGAACGATGGAGGATTTCGACCGCCTCGTGCGCGAAGCCCACGCCCGCTCGCTCCGCGTGGTGCTCGACCTGGTGGTCAACCACACCAGCGACGAGCACCCCTGGTTCCTGTCCGCACGCAGTTCGCGCCGCAGTCCCTATTACGATTTCTACCTATGGTGGGCGGCCGAGCGGGGAACGCCTCCCCTGCGGCAGAGCCATTTCGACCCGGCGGGCACGGCATGGCGTTACAACCCGCCCACCGACTCCTACTACCTGCACTACTTCTCGGCCCGCCAGCCCGACCTCAACTGGAACAACCCCCGCGTGCGGAGCGAAATATACGACATGATGCGTTTCTGGCTCGACAAGGGGATCGACGGCTTCCGCATGGACTCGATCTCCTATATCGCCAAAGACCCCTCCTTCCCCGAGCTCGACCGCACGGTCTGCCCCGACCTCTTCTCCTGCTATGCCCGGGGTCCCCGCCTGCACGAATACCTGCACGAAATGAACCGCGAAGTGCTGGCGCCCTACCGCTGCTTTTCGGTGGGCGAAGGGTCGGCGGTCACCTCCGGGGAGGTCGCCCGCTTCGTCGAACCCGGGCGGCAGGAGCTCGATATGCTCTACCATTTCGGAGCGGCCGAAGTACGCAACGGAACCACTCCCGACGGGGAGGGAACCGACATTCCCTACAGCCTGATCGCCCTCAAACGGATGTTCACCCGCTGGGATGCCGCCGTCGGACAAGGCTGGCCGGCGATCTACCTGGGCAACCACGACCAGCCCCGCATGGTCTCGCGCTTCGGCAGCGACGAGCCCGGCCTGCGGGAGCTTTCGGCCAAGATGCTGGCCACGTTCCTGCTGACAATGCGCGGCACCCCGTTCTGGTATATGGGCGACGAGCTGGGCATGGCCAATATCCGGTTCCACCGCATCGACGACTACGACGACATCGATACCCGCAACGGATACATCCGGCTGCAACACGAAGGCGGCGACACGCAACTGTTCCTGCGGGAACAGGCCGAAGTGGGGCGCGACAACGCCCGCACACCGTTCCAATGGAATCCGACGACCTATGCCGGATTCTCTGAAGTGCGTCCCTGGCTGTGCGTAAATCCCGATTATCCGCGCGTGAACGCCGCCGCTCAGGAGCACGACGCCCACTCGGTGCTCGCCTACTTCCGCACGGCCGTGACATTCCGCAAACAGCACCGCAACCTGATCTATGGCAGCTACCGGCTGCTGGACGCCGACAACAAGCGGGTCTATGCCTACCTGCGCGAAGGGGGCGGCGAACGCTATCTCGTGGCACTCAACTTTTCACGCCGCAACGCCCTCACCCTCCCCGGTCCCGAACTCGGCGGGGCGCGGATCGCGCTGCACAACTACCCCGACATAGCCGCCCCTGCGGGTCGCGTGATCGAGCTCCGGCCGTTCGAGGCGGTGGTTTTCGAGCTCTGATCCGCAAGCCAACTCCGCCCGGGGAGGCGAACGGCGATCAGGCCGTAACCTATCCGACCGAAAGCGATCGTCCCGGACTGCTCCTGCATCAGTACGGGCACACAAACGAGCGCACCCCTGCGGGGTGCGCTCGCTGTTAAGGGATCGGCAGGGTGCTACTGTACGCGCCCCGCCGCCTGTACTCTACTGAACGGGCACTTTTTCGCGCCGGGTGCTGTGCCGTTCGCCCTCGTCGCCCCGCTTGTCCCATTGGAGGTTGGCCTCGGGCGTAGCGGAAGAGACCTCCTTGCTGCGTTCGCGGCTGAGCTGCCGGTCGGCCTTCTTCACCGAGGAGAGCGTGCGCTCGGTACCCTCGGGTTCCAGATCCGTCAGGCCGTCGGTTTGGCGCACATGCTCCAGAGGGTCGTCGATATACTGCCACTGTTCGCCCAGACCGGTGCTTTCGCCTTCGTTCCAGGGGCCGCGTGCATCCTCACCCCGGGATGTATTGTAATAGAGGTTGCTGTAACGGGGATCGCTCTGCAGCACGCCCGGCGGGAAGTTGGGCTTGATGGTCTCGAGTGCGGCCTCGAACTGCTGGAAATGGGCCACCTCGCGCGTCATCAGGAAGTTGAGCGTAGCGAGCACATCGGGGTCGTCGGTAAACTGCATCAGGTACTCATAGACGATCTTCGCACGCGATTCGGCTGCGATATCCGAGCGCAGATCGACCGTCAGGTCGCTGTTGGCATTGACGTAGGAGCCCATCCAGGGCACGCCGTTGCTGTCGGTCAGACGCGGGCCGCCGCCCGTGAGCACGAAAAACTGGGGGTTGGTGCCCGTATGGATGAAATCCTCCTTCGAGGCTTTGTCCATCGGTGCCGAGAAGCGTTCGGCGGCGTCCTTGAGGTCGCCGTTCACGCCGGCCAGAAGCATCTGGATCGTGGCGCCCACGATTTCGAGGTGTCCGAGCTCTTCGGTGGCGATATCCATGAGCATATCGTATTTCTCCGGATAGGGATTGCGGCAACCGAATGCCTGCACGAAATATTGCATGGCCGCCTTGAGCTCGCCGTTGCCGCCGCCGAACTGTTCGAGCAGCAGCCGTGCGAAACGCACGTCGGGTCGGGAAACCCGTGCTTTGAATTGGAGTTCTTTTACATGGTAAAACATAACTAACCGTTTTAATGAATGAACCGGGACCTGCGTCGCAGGGGGTTGCGTCCGTCATCTGCTTCGGAACGTCCGATCGACCGCGCACGCAGTCGGCCCGTGCTGCACATACGAGCAAATATTTCGCCAATCCGGACACCGGACGGAACATCCGCAACCGCAAACGGCAGCAGACGGGTTCGGAAATCCGGTCGGTCAGCGACTACGGCCATGGAAAGCTGCCGGCTAAAATGCCCCCAAGTCCTACGGACAAAATGCGAGCGACAAGACGTTATTCGCCCTGTCGCTCCAATCGATCCGGATCGCTGCGACCGTCCGTGGACAGAAAATCGCACGGCCCGGTCATTCACGGCTATAACCCGTAAATCGTATAATCGTTTTCCAAAGCGGTCATCGACAGGACAACCGACGGCATATTTTCCACCCACGCCCTGATTCCATAGACATCCACGATATAGCCGTCATCCGGAAATGCGAGGGCATATTTTTCCGTCTGGTTCAGCAGATAGACCATGTGCGTTTTGGAATTGACGAATTTCACCATTTTACTTTCGTCCCAATTAGGCAGTACAAAATCGCAATCGAACAGAGACGGACTGATAAACTTCAAACTCCATACGCTTTTGATTTCAGTATTTACGGAAATTCTCAGACCAAAATATTTGCTTCTTCTTCCGGATTCGATCGAAGGCAGGCTTGCGAGCTCAATACCTATACCGGGAATCTGAAAATCGCCCCCGCCAGACGATGTGGTGGATACTTTTCGCGTATTCTTTCCATCCAAAAGCAGCCTGTCATGGTGCCGGGTATTCAAAACCGAATAGGCAGCCTGCATCGCACCCAAGGCAACGTTTTCTTTCGCCTGTACGATCTGGATCGAGGGTATTTGGAGCTGATCGGTTTTCACCGTGCCGAGATGCGTCTTTTGAATCCGCTGCCGGAAATTCTCCTCGAGGATGAAATCGGACAGGGGTTGGAGTCCTCCATCCTGCATGCCGATGAGCGTTTGATAATTTGTGTCGGCAAGCGACTCGAGCCAAACCGAAAGATCCAGTCCGACGTCCCGGATGTTTTGTGCACTGAGGCTTACCACAAAGGAGGGTTTGCCTCCGATCGTTTTAAGCGTCATATACGCGGACTGGAACCGGGTTTTCAGATCCGTGGAACAACTGTTTTTATTACCGAACGAAAGGTTGCCGTTGGCATCGCTTCCTGTCCAGGAAAACGACGCACCGATTTCCGATTCCAGCCCGCGCGTTCGTTCCGTAGCCTCTCGGGACGAATATTCATAGCCGTGATAAAGTGCGGACGCTCTTCCGCCGGTATAATAGCCGGTCATTACGAATGTACCGTATTTAGCCAACAATTCATCGATGGTCAGTCCATAAAGCAATTCGACGAAAACAGGATTCAAATACTCGCCGGCAATGCGCTTATTGACCAGGGAGGAGGTTTCCAACCCATACAAAGCGCGGCGGAATTCGATGTTCAGCTCACCGTAAGCATCCTGGGAACGTTGATAGTCGTATGTGGAAAAAGATTTTTCCATCGTTTTCTTCCGACCGATCGAAAAGAGGCCCAGATTGAGCTTGAACCCGGAAGAGACCGTTTTCGTTAAATTCGATTTCGCCTCATATTCCTGGTCGGTCGTATAGGCAAAAAAATTGGGCTCGGTCTTTAACAGGGACTGATTGACAAAGTAGGCGGGATAGGCCGCTTTGAGCTGCAACCTCTGAAACACGGGAATCGAAACATTTTCCGGATCACCCAGAATGGTGTTCCCGATTTTATAACCGCGACCGATAAAATCGTCCGGCTGGATAAATTCGCTCCCCAGAACCGCCGAAGGGGAGATTCCCCCGATTCTGGTCGGCTCGGCAGGCAGCGAGGGGTCGCGCTCCTGCACAACGATCTCAACGGGCTCCGACAAATGGTCTTCAGTCCGATCGAACAACGTTTCGTCGCTCTCGGTACATGCGAAAGCCAGCGACAGAGAGGCAAGAATCATCAAATTTCGTCTCATCATACAAGGATTTAACAGGGTTAATACGTATTGACATGCTCTTGGGGCATGTAGGTGACGGAATGACTCGGCGAAAAACAGTTAATTCAACCAAATGCGACGAAGAAAAGACAGGGACAGACTGTTCGCAGATGTTGCATAAAGATAGGAAATACCGGACAAGAAAACAAATTTTTCGGCAGAAATTTTCACCCTGATCTCCGGTGCAATCCGGCCCTGCAACCGGGAAACTTTCGATCCGTCGTTCGATAACACCCGATCCGATTTCGGAAAATCGTTCACGGCCATCGGAAAAAAGAGTTGGCACGATCGACGGCAATCCGTATTTTTATTTGTCGGCATCAAAAGCCGGCGGGCAGAATCCGAAACGCCCGAAACGAGTAGGAACCGAATCTACAAAGAACGACTATGGCAACTTTAATGCTTATGCAGGACCAAACGGCAATCGCCGCCTCCGGCGACACGGTAATCAACGGTGCGACCAACGGATGCGGTTTGGTCATCGTCTTCGATGCAGCGGGAACCCGGGCAGCCTGTTACCACTGGCCGGGACTCGATGCAGAATCGGCAACGAATCAAACGAAATTCCGCAACCTCTGCAAAGAACTGGACAGCATGAGCAGGGTTTTCATCCTGACCAACGGATTCATGGAGGACGCGCAACGCAAGCAATACCATGACGCCGGCTGCATCATCCGGGACATTTTCGGCTTGGAGACACACTATTATTACCGCGACGGGATGATGACAGGGGATCCATGCGTAAAGATCGGGCCAGGCAACAACCTGACTTTCATCGAACACGACGTGTCCTATACCGAATTGCCCCTCTGAACAGGCAAAGATCATGCAGGATAATTTACCTCGTCGCTCCGGTATCCCGTATCGCAAAAAGGGAAAATAAAAACACCCGGCTCTTGCCGGGTGCCATATCCTTGCTCGGACAGGGAACCGCCTACTGCGCGGCCTGCGGAGCCTCGGCCGTCTTGATGCTCAGAAGCTCCATGTAGCCGTCCTTCATGCGGCCCTTGCGATCCACGGGCCCCGACTTGACGGTGCCGATACCGGGGGCACGCCATTCGACGAGCTCCTCTTTGTCGTTCATCGACTGTCCCATCTGCGAAGCACGTACGTTGATCGTATATATGACCTTCAGGCAGTCGAACTCGCCCGCAGGCACGGTGATCTTTTCATTGCCCCCGATGGAGGGAGTGATCGTGAACTCCTGACGCAGCATGACGTTGCCGCTCTCGAATTCAAACATCTCGAACCACAGGTTGAAAGGTTCGTAGGTCTTTTCGGGCGTGGCATCGAACGGCAGCACGAATTCGATGTTTTCGCTCTGCTCCCCGCGGATCGAAGCCCCCACGGGCAACTGGGCGATCAGCTCCTCGTTTTCATAGACAGGCTTTTCACCCAGGCCGAGCATCACCGGATAGAGCGTAATCAGTTCGTTGTCGGTCAGCCTGAGACGGGTCGTATCGGGAGGCAGCACCTCTTTGGTTTCAGGGTGTTTCACGGGACGCATGGTCAGATCGTACCCGCTCACCGTCTGGGTCAGCAGCCGGTAGCCGTCCATCTGTTCGCAGGAAACGACGCGAATGACCTGGTAACCCATCAGCTTGCCCGAAGCCTTGTAAATGCCGTAGGTCAGTTCCGTACCCGGCTGGATACATTCGAGCGGCTCGACGGCCCGCAGCATCCCGCAGGCGAGCAGGCCCGCTGTGAAGAGAATTAATTTTTTCATCCTGTTCGATAGTTTAGAGTTGATTTCGGTGTACGGAGTTGCATCCGTACAGGAGACAAATATACAAAGAATTCGCATACGATCGGCAATTTCGGATGAATATGGAAGCGGCCCCTTCGGGTGGTTATAAATCCGTGCAGTGAAAACCGACCGGGTTGGCACCACAAAGTCACAAGCAGCCACCCGTCGGCATCGACAGGGCCTCTTGCTGAAGAGGCCCCGCCGACAAAGGTTAATCGCTTATGCGGCTCCGTTTTTCCGGAGCCATATGACGGGCGATGCGGTGCAATTCGACAAGATCCGGACAGAACGCACAGGAATCTCGTGGAGGAAGCCGGGACAATATCAAATCAGCTTTCGTGCGACGGGAAGATTTCGTCGATAAAACGCTCGGTGAAAGGCGTGTCGGACTGAGCGATCTTGTTGCGCAGGCGCAGCTTGCGCACATAAACCGTATTGACGGCCGTGTCGGTGACGATGCTGATTTGCTGAGGCGTGAAACCGGCGATCAACAGCACGGCAAGCCGGATATCCTCCTCGGTGAGTTCCGGGCCGTTTTCCCGCAGGAGCGTGACGATTCCGTCGTGGTAAAGATCGACCATGCTTTCCAGATCCCGCAACATCTCTTCACTCAGCGCCAGCGCACGAACCCGCTCGGCAAGGCGAAGCGTTTTAGGGTGTTGGTAATAGGTCGTCGCCAGCTCGCGAATCTGCCGGAAACGGCTCTCGACCAGTTCGCGCACCTCTCTTTCCTTGCTGACCTGCATGTCCAGCCGGTCGAGCAGATTGCGTTTCAAGGCACGATAATCATTCAACTCCTTTAGGTAGGCCGCAATCTGAGTATTCTTGCGCTGGACGATCCTGCGGGAACGCTTCACCAGACGCACGATAACCGTTCCCAGCAATGCGGCGAGCACGACGCCTCCAAGCACGAAAAGGCGACCGCGCGATCGCAGCGCCCGGTTGGACTGTTCGAGCATCCGGGCCCTGAAACGTTGTTCGATTCGCTCCATCGAGTTGGTGCGCTGAAAATATTTGAGCGAATCATTCATAAATACAATACTGTCCTTTAGATTTATCAACTGCGCCATGTCTCCTTCTAGCTTTAGCATTTGCTCATGCAAGTAAAGAAGTCCGGTTTGTTGAGACAAGGTGAAAGGGAAATTTATAGCATCTATCTCTTTTAGGAAATATCGAGTCGAATCCACATTACCTAGCTCTCCGTAAGCAAGGGCAAGAAAGGGGTAGTCATTTTCTGGTACAGAACCATTATGATAAAGTGCATAAGTAGCATAAAGTCTATCTATTATCTTTCGGGGATCAATACCCCGAAAAAAATCGTTCCCCGCTTTTAGGTTCGATAGTTTCAATAGCATTTCTTTATCATCTGAATCCACAGCCTGAGGCCAAACCTCCGCATAAATCGAATCGAAGCCATCGTAATCCCCCATCATGCGGTAAGTCGTGGCAAGGTATTCATACATCCTCAACATATTGACCTGCTCGCCCAGCGCACGAAAAAGGTCGAGCGAGCGGCGGTAATGGCGCACGGCAGGAACGAAATCGTACTCCAGCGAATAAGCATCGCCCAGACAGCGGGCGATAAGCGCCGCATAACGGTCGAGCGTATCATTGCCCAGAAAATGTTCGGCCATCAGGAAACGTTCGGAGGAGAGGGTGAACTGCTGCGCATTTTCGGCAATGCGGGCCCAATAGTAGTAGGTCTGCATCCGCTCGCGGTTGGAACCGTGCTCCGCAAAGTACTCCACCGCAGGAAGGATGAGCGAATCGTCCTGCAGGTCGATGAAACACTTGTCGAGGATCATGGAGTGGACGAGCGCATGGCGGGCCCTCAGCCGCTCCGTGGGCAGGGTGTCGGGATCGATCGAGCAGATCAACCAGAGGGCGCTGTCCGGCGCAATGCCCGAAAGCGAGTCGGCGGCATCGATAAGCGCCTCGGCACGACGCGAGGGGCTCTGGCAGGCGAAGAAAAGACAAATCAGGCTGACGAGCAGAACAAACTGTTTCATCGGTCAGGAATAAAGGATAAAGATTATCTGAAATCGATGAATTCGTACCCCGCATAAGCGGCCGCGTCGAACATCGGAAGCGGTTCCTTGCGGGAAGCGACGCCGCATACCCGGATAACGACGTGATCGCCGTCGATCTCATAATTCACCGAGCGGGGCAGCCCGCTCTGCGGATCGACGCACACCTCGATCCTCCCGACAGCCGATCGACCGTCCAGGGGAGTAAGCCGCACGGCAACCCCTTCCGGCCTTTCGCCCAGGTATTCGGACGCAAACTGACCATCCAGGAAATCGAACGCCCGCGTGGGGTTGTTGAGCAGATTGCGACTCGATGTATCGACCGCATCGATGACCACCTCCCTGCGTTCGGGACTCACCTCGTAGCGGGTTTGGCCGTCGCTGTAAACCTCCGCGCCATTGACGGTCATGTAATAGGCGTCGCCGCTCACGTCGTAATGACCGGCATAGCGCTGCTCGCCGGCGGCCACTTCAAACTGCACGCTATATGCGCCCAGTGCACGGATCGCCCCAGCAAGGCGTCCCAGCAGCTCCGACGAGCGTTCGTCGGCGCGCACCGGCGCGATCGAGCAGAAGAGTGCGGCAAGCAGCAGCGCAAAGCTGCTGTAAACAGGGAGTTCGGATCGTTTCGTCTTCATTGGTTCGGGTTTAAGGCCGTCAGAATACCCCCAGCTCCTGCAGCTTGGCCTCGAGCGAGGGCAGATCGTGAAAAAGTATGTCGCGGGGCTTGGCACCCTCCTGCCTTCCGACGATCCCGGCGCGTTCGAGCTGCATCATGATGCGTCCCGCGCGGTTGAAGCCCACCTCGTAGTTGCGCTGGATCGACGAGGTCGAAATCTGCCCCTGCGAGACCGCCGCACGGGCGATGTCGGCGAAGAGCGCATCGTATTTGAGCGGCGCGCTGTTTTCGCTCCCGAGCGCCTGCCCCTCGCCGCCCGACTCGGGCACGTAATCCGGAAGGTTGTAGGCCGAAGCGTATCCCTGTTGTTTGGCAATATAGTCCACGATGCGCTCGACCTCGCGCGTCTCGACCAGCGCGCACTGGATGCGCGTGAGTTCCCCGTCCTTCGAGAAAAGCATGTCGCCCCGGCCGATAAGCTGGTTGGCGCCCGGCTGGTCGATGATGGTGCGGGAGTCGATCATCTGCATCACGCGGAAGGCGATGCGGGCCGGGAAGTTGGCCTTGATGCCGCCCGTGATGACCTTCACGTCGGGACGCTGCGTGGCGATAATCAGGTGGATGCCGATGGCACGGGCTTTCTGCGCCAGCCGCATGACCGGTCCCTCGACCTCGCGGGCCGTCATAATCAGGTCGGCGAACTCATCGACCACCACCACGATATAGGGAAGAAAGCGGTGTCCGTTCAGGGGATTGAGCCGACGCACCGTGAATTTGGCGTTGTATTCCGCAATGTTGCGGGCCCCCGCCTTCTTGCAGAGCTCCAGCCGCGCATCCATCTCCGTACAGAGGGCGTTGAGCGTATAGACCGCCTTGCGGGGATCAGTGATGATCGCCTCCTCCTCCGACTCCATCTTGGCCAGAAAATGACGCTCGATCTTCGCATAGAGCGAAAATTCGACCATCTTGGGGTCGATCATCACGAACTTGAGCTGCGCAGGATGCTTGCGGTAAAGCAGGGAGGTGATGATGGCATTCAACCCAACGGACTTGCCCTGTCCGGTCGCACCGGCCACGAGCAGGTGGGGCATCCTGGCCAGATCGAAGACGTAGTTTTCGTTTTGTATCGTGCGCCCGATCACCACCGGCAGCTCGGCTTTGGACTCCTGGAAACGCAGCGAACGCACAGACGAGTGCATCGACACGACCTGCTTGTCGCGGTTGGGAACCTCGATGCCGATGGTACCCTTGCCGGGGATCGGAGCGATGATGCGGATACCCAATGCCTTAAGGCTCTGGGCTATGTCGTTTTCGAGGCCCTGGATGCGGGAAATCTTGACCCCCTGGGCCTGCACGATTTCGTAGAGCGTGACGGTCGGCCCGACGGTCGCTTTGATGCGCTGAATGGGGATGCCGAAATTTTTGAGCGTCTCCTCGATCCGGGACTTATTCTCGTAAATCTCCTCGTCGCTCACCTGCGAATCGTTCGCATAATCCTCGAGCAGCGAAACGGGCGGACGCCGGTAATCGTTCAGGTCGCGCAGCGGATCGTAAAGGCCGCTCCCGATCCGGGCTTCGTCCATCACCTTCGCTTCGTGGGTCTCGACAGTCACCACCACCCCCTCGGGCTCTTCGGGGACGCTATCGGGGGAGAGCCCCTGCACCGTTTCGTCCTCCGTCGCCTCCGCATTGTCCGGCGGCGACTCCGGTTCCCGGGCCAGATCCACCTCGATAAAAGGCCCCTCCTCCGCAACCACGCCGGGCATCTGCTCCGGAACCTCCGGCTGCGGCGTGCCGGTTACGATCTCCAGCGGCGCCTCGCTCGTCGATAGCTCGATAAAGGGGCAATCGTCATCCCCCTCAGCCGCAACCGATGGTTCCGGGCACGGGCCTGCGGCAGCGGTCGCCGCCGCTGCGGTTGCGGAAACGGCGATACCCGAAGCGTTCGGCTCGGTTTCCGACGATTCCGTCTTGTTCGTATCCTTCGGCCCTGCCGCTGCATCGACCCCGTCTGCCTCCTGCGGGGAATCCGTCGGGGTCTGCCGGGCGGCCGAGGGGTGGACGACCGACCGTTTCACTCTTTCGACGAATCGTCCGCCCTTGCCGACCACAGCGCTGCCGGCCGAATTGACCGTGTTGATAAAATTCCGGTTGATAAAGACTCCCGTCAGAATCCAGCCGCCCAGGAGCAGGATACTCACCCCGACGGCTCCGATCACCCCCCGCAGCAGCCGGGCGATCTCGATACCGAAGGCACCGCCCCAGCCGCTTCCGAACACGTCCCATGCGTCGCCGAAGAGGAAGCCCAGCGTGAGCGACCCGAGCAGGAGCACCAGCAGGGAGCTGAGCGCCGAATGGTTCAGCAGCAGGGGCCGGCGGCGGATAATGCGCACGCCGATCATCGTGACGATCAGCGGCAAAACGATTCCGAACACGCCGAATGAACGGCCTACCAACTGTTCGGCGAGCCATGCCCCGGCATAGCCGCAGGGGTTTTCCACCTCGTCGGGCAGCGACGGGTCGGGATTGTCCCGATGAAGACCCGACAGGATGCTGGCGTCGGCTTTCCAGTCGAAGTAGTAGAAAAGCACCGCCGCCGCCGCGAAAAGACCGAAGAAAAAGAGCAGCAACCCGGCCGTCCAGCGCAGGCTGTCGCGGTTGCTGCGTGCGGCAGGTTTGGCGCTCTTGCGGGGAGCTTGTGCGGTAGGGTCGGAAGATGCCATCTGAAGGGTGCTTGTTGACCAAGCGAAGGTAGTGAGAATTTCGGGAAAATCAAAATGCAGAGCGCGGCAGGAGCCTTTCGTGGCACGGGAATCGAGCCGTGCAGCGAGCTATACGAGCGCCTTGCGCTCCAGACGGCGGCGGTAGGTCTCGTCGCCGAAAGAGAGGAAGCGGTATTGCGGCGCATGGTTTTCCCCCGCCCGCAGGCCGCAGCGGTCGAGCAGACGGGCTACATGGCGTGCCACGGCAGGCGACGGATCGATGACCGTCACGCCGCGTCCGGCGACGATCCGCTCGAAAAGCGGCATCAGGAAGGGGTAATGGGTGCATCCCAACACGACCTGGTCGGCGCCGCGGCGGAGCATCTCCTCCATCGCGCGGCGGACGCACGCCTCGGCCTCGGGCGTTTGCTCCCGATCCTGCTCGACCAGCTCGACGAACCCTTCGCCGACGGCGGCGACGACCTCGACCCCCTCGGCATAGCGGGCCGCCGTGCGGCGGAACAGGTCGCCCTCCAGACTGCGGGCCGTGGCCAGCACCCCCACTACTCCACTGCGGGTGTTCAGGCAGGCGGGTTTCACGGCCGGCTCCATCCCGACGATAGGCGTCGAGGAGTACTTGGCTCTGAGGAAGTCGATGGCAGCGGCAGTGGCCGTGTTGCAGGCGACCACCACCAGCTTGCAACCCGCATCCAGCAGCGTCGCAACGGCCCGGTCGGCCAGCGTGCGGATCTCCTCGGCAGGACGCGAGCCGTAAGGACAGTTCTTTCCGTCGCCCAGGTAAACGAGCGACTCGCGGGGCAACGCGCGGCGCAGCTCCCGCCAGACCGTCAGTCCGCCGAGACCCGAATCGTAAACGCCTATAGGGTTGTCATTCATCCTGTTTCAAAAGCTTTACGAGCGATGCCACGAGCTCTTCGTCGCTCAGATCGGCTCCCTCCAGCGTGTAACGGGCCCGCAGGTAAAAAGGCTCCCGTTCGGCCATGTTGCGGGTCATGAAATCCAGCAGCTCCCCGTCGTCGAGTCCCCTGAGCCGCGGCCTCTTCTGCCGTCCGTACGGGGTCAGGCGCGCAGCGATCTGGGCTGCCGGACGCCGGATATAGACGCTCGTTCCCGACCGGTTGAGCCGCTCCATATTGTCCTCCCAGCACGGAAGACCGCCACCCGTGGAGACCACCCGATCCCCGCCCTCCGCGATGAGGCGTTCGAGGGCGGCCCGCTCCTGTCGGCGGAAATACGCCTCGCCCTCGTACCGGAAAATATCGGCCACGGCAGCCCCTTCGGCCTGCTCCACCAGTGCGTCGGTGTCGGCGAAACCGAACCCGAGCCGGCGGGCCAGCCGGCGGCCGATCGAGGTCTTGACGCACCCCATGTATCCGACCAGGAAC
>ERZ1027194.428-NODE-428-length-20548-cov-5.822330_pt1 | contig 20548 bp, 20 predicted proteins | sample MGYA00519246_ERZ1027194 | MGnify/ENA primary metagenome ERZ1027194 (study PRJEB26926, sample SAMN06164505) | human gut metagenome | biome: ENVO:00009003; feature: ENVO:2100002; material: ENVO:00002003 | host: Homo sapiens | place: USA | collected 2012 ...
GGTGGTGATCCTCGGCAAACGGGGCCACGCCGAAGTGGTGGGCCTCACGGGGCAGGTCGCGGACCCGACGATCGTGATCGAACGGGTGGAGGACCTGGAGCTGATCGACTTCTCGCGTCCGGTCTATTTCCTTTCGCAGACCACGCAGAGCATCGGGCTGTTCGAACGGCTGGGCGCCGAAATGCGCCGCCGGGCCGCCGATGCGGGGCAGGTGTACATCGACGACACGATCTGCCGGCAGGTATCGAACCGCGAACAGCACCTCACGGAGTTTTCCAGACGGTTCGACGCCGTGGTGTTCGTCTGCGGGCGCAAGTCGTCGAACGGCAAGGTGCTCTCCGAGGTGTGCCGCCGGGCCAACCCGCGCACGCACGTCGTCGAGGAGGCTTCGGAAATCGACCCCGCATGGTTCGAAGGAGCCGCGACGGTGGGCATCTGCGGCGCCACGTCGACGCCCAAATGGCTGATGCAGGATGTTGCCGACGCAATCGGCAACCTCAATTCAGAATTCAGAATCCAAAATTCATAATTATCGCCCGCCATGAAAAAGTATATCGTCCGTTCGTTAAAATATTTCTTCGCCCTGTGCGTTCTCTGTATAGCCCTGATGGGGCTGATGCTGATGACCGGGACCTCGGCGCTGTCGCTCGACGACACGCTCTACGTCATGCTGCACACCGACCGCTACCTGATGCTCTTTGCGGCGATCGTGGCGCTGGCGGCAGTCTACCCCAGATTCGGGTTCGTGGTGCGCCGGGTGAAGGGCGACATCGAGGAGAACCGAGAACAGATCCTGAACGCGTTCCGCTCGGCAGGCTTTTCGCTGCGCTCGGACGAGGACGGGGTGATGACCTTCCGCGCCGACAATTTCGGCCAGAAGCTGATGCTGCTGGGCGAAGACGAGATAAAGGTTTCACAGTACGGACAATGGATCGTGCTCGACGGCATCCGCCGCGGCGTCGCCCGGGTGCAGTACCGGCTCGATTCGTATATACACATGACACGCAATGATTAGAAAATACCGTTACCTGCTCACTGCGGCGGCCGCTGTCGGCGCCGCGGGACTTCTGACATTCGCCGCCCGCAACGACTTCGGGCTGGGCCGCAACATGGAGATCGCCGTCAACATGATGCGCGAACTGTCGCTCAACTACGTCGACCCCGTGGACCCCGACCGCCTAATGGAGGGGGCCGCCGCCGGCATGGTCAGCGACCTGGACCCCTACACGGAGTATATCCCCGAGGAGGGGATGCAGGATTTCGAACTGCTCACCACGGGCAAGTACAGCGGCATCGGGGCGCTCATCCGCCAGAAGGACGACTACGTTCGCATCGCGCAGCCCTACCAGGGATCGCCCGCCGACAAGGCCGGGCTGAAGATCGGCGACAAAATCCTCTCGATCGACGGCAAGGACGCCAAAGGCTTCACGACCGAGCAGGTCTCCTCGCGTCTCAAGGGCGAGCCGGGCAGCAAGGTCAAAGTGACCGTCGAGCACCTCGACGGCACGCAGCAGACGGCGGCGATCCGCCGCGAACGGATCGCGATCCCGGGCGTGCCCTACGCCGGATGGGTCGCCGACAGCATCGGCTACATCCGCCACAGCGACTTCACCGAAGGATGCTACGAGGAGATGCGCGCGGCCATCGAACGGCTGCGCACCGAAAGGCCGCTGAAAGGGCTTGTGCTCGACTACCGCTCCAACGGCGGCGGCATCATGCAGGAGGCGGTCAAAATCCTGGGAATGTTCGTCCCCAAAGGGACCGAGGTGGTCAGCACCAAGGGGCGTTCGGAAGATTCGAAGCAGGTGTTCCGCACCGACACGGAGCCGATCCTTGCAGACCTGCCGCTGACGGTGCTGATCAACGGCAGTTCGGCATCGGCGGCGGAGATCGTCGCCGGGGCGTTGCAGGACCTCGACCGCGCGGTGCTGATCGGCCAGCGCAGTTTCGGCAAGGGACTCGTGCAGTCGCCCCGACCGCTGGGCTACAATGCCATGCTCAAACTCACCACGGCCAAATACTACATCCCCTCGGGCCGCTGCATCCAGGCCATCGACTACTCCCATTCGCAGGAAGGTTCGGTGCGCGCGGTGCCCGACTCGCTGATCTCGGAGTTCACGACCCGCGCGGGCCGCAAGGTCTACGACGGCGGCGGCGTGATGCCCGACATCGCGACCGACCCGGAGTACATTTCACGCTTCGCCCTGACGCTCTACGCGCTGGGATTCATCGAGGATTTCGGCGACGAATACACGCGCCGCAACCCCGGCCGGCAGATCGACATCCGCACCTTCTCGATCACGGACAAGGACTACGCCGACTTCGCGGAGTTCATGCAAGACAAGAAGGTCCCCTACGAATCGGACACCCGCCGGGCGCTCAAGGCGCTGAAAAAAGCCGCCGAGGACGACCGTTTCGCCGACTTGAAGAACAAGTTCGAGCAGGTGGAGGCCGAGTTGAAGGACGACACGCAGACCAACCTCGAAACCTACCGCACGCAGGTCGTCGAGACGATCAACAACGACATCGTCATGCGCCACGGCTACCAGGCCGGCGTGATCGAGCACTCGCTGTCGGGCGACAAGGAGGTGAAAAAGGCCGTCGAGGTGCTCGGCGATCCCGCAGAGTACGCCCGAATCACCCGCGAGCAGGACACCAAGCGCAAGTAAAGACATGAAAATCAGGACTGAATTCTTCTCGTTCCGCAACCGGGTGGTGGTGATCGTCGTCGGGGTGGCGCTCGGCGCCCTGTCACTGCTCTACACCAACGACATGGCCCGGCGGCTCAAGGAGAAGGAGCAGCACGACGTGGCGCTGTGGGCCCACGCCATGGAGCGCGTGACGCGCGACGTGCTGGGCGGCTCGATCCAGGACCCGTTCGTGGCCGACATCATGTCCAACGGCAACAACATCCCGTTCATCATCACCAACGAGAACCTCGAAGTCATCAACTCGCACCTCATCCCCGAGAAGATCATCAACCATCCCGGACGACTTCGGAAACAGATCGACAAATTTTCGGTCGACAACCCGCCGATCCCGGTGAAATTCTTCTGGTCGTCGCAGCATTACCACATCATCTTCTACGGCAAGTCGGCGCTGCTCAAGTCGCTCTACTACTTCCCCTACGTGCAGCTCCTCGTCATCACGGCCTTCATCGCACTGGGATTCATCGCCTTCCGCTCGTCGAAGCACGACGAGCAGAACCGCGTCTGGATCGGACTGGCCAAGGAGACCGCCCACCAGCTGGGAACCCCGACCTCGTCGCTGCTGGGATGGATCGAATACCTGCGTTCGCAGGATGTGGACCAGACGGCCGTCGAGGAGATGAACAAGGACCTCACGCACCTGATGAAGATCGTGGACCGTTTTTCGAAAATCGGCTCCGAGACGCCCCTCACCCCGGCGAACATCAACGAAGTGGTGGGCGAATCGGTCATGTATTTCCGCAAGCGCATTCCCCGCAACGTGACGCTCGACTACAACGGACTGGCCATCGCCCCCGTGCAGGCCAACATCAACGCCGCACTGTTCGAATGGGTCGTGGAGAACCTGATGAAAAACTCGCTCGACGCCCTGCAAGGCCACGGAGCCATCGACGTGCGGATTTCGTCGGACGACAGGAGCGTTATGATCGACGTGAAAGACACGGGCAAGGGCATTCCCAAGAGCAACTGGAAACGCATCTTCGAACCGGGATTCACGACCAAGACCCGCGGCTGGGGCCTCGGGCTGTCGCTCTCGCGCCGCATCGTCGAGGAGTACCACCAGGGTAAGATCGCCGTCATCGACTCCGAAATCGGCAAGGGAACCACCATTCGCATCACACTCAAACGCCACTTCGCCTGATGAACTCCTCGCCGGCACATATGCAACCCGCAGTGCCTGCGGCGGATTCGGTGTCCGGGACTCCGGACGCACCGGCCCGGACGGGATATGTCCCCGGGCCGGATACGCTCCGGGCGGAAACGGCCTTTGCGGGAACGAACTTTGCAAACCCGGCCTTTGCGGACGGCAGTTCCGCGCCGTTCTCCGTTGCAGCGACCGGTGCAGCCCCTTCCGAATGGCGCGACACGACCTCCGCCGCAATTTTCGGAGCGCAGTCGACCCTCGCGGAACCCGCACGCATTCCGCTCGCACCGCCTCCGCCGCTCGCGGAAAACGCCGTTTTCCAGAGTTTCGTGCTGCTGCTCGCCGCCACCTACGCCATGCTGCTCTACCGCAACCTGGGCGACGTGCGCACGCTGCTGGGCCGCATCTCGCGCGACGCGGCCACGGGAAAACGCTTCTCCGAGGACCCGGGCGGAAGCGGCTACTCGCGTTTCCTGAACATCGCCACCGCCATCGGCCTGCTCTTTCTGGGCGTCGCGGCGGTCAAATACGGCGACACGCTGATGCCCGGCCGGCTGGCAGCGTCCATTCCGCAGGGCGCAGCCTTGATTTTCAGCCTGCTGGTTTCGCTCGCCTCGCTGGGCATAGCCGCCTATCAGACAATCGCCGTGCGGCTGGCCGGAGCGCTGACCCTCTCGCAGCCCTTCATCGCACAGCTCATGCTGCTCAAACGCACCTGTTTCGCCCTCGGGATGATCCTCATTTCACCCCCGCTGCTGCTCTTCGCACTCTGCCCGCAGGGCACGGGCGGCGTCTGGTTCTGCATCATCGCCGTCGAATTGGCCGCAGCGGCCGTCTTATACCTCAAGGAGACATTAAACCTGTTTCTTTCCAAAAAAGTTTCGATTTTGCATTGGTTTTTGTACCTTTGCACTGTGGAAGTCTTCCCTGTCAGCCTATTATGGCTGCTTGCAGTAAGATGAAACGGCAAAGACAAACCTAAATCAATTCGCAACATTGAAAGTAAAGAGTGTATTAGTTTCGCAGCCGAGGCCCGCTGTCATCGAAAAGTCCCCGTTCTACGAATTGTCCCAGAAACACCACGTGGAAATCGCCTACCGGCCCTTCATCCGCGTAGAAGGCGTCTCCCTGAAGGAGTTCCGCGCCCAAAGGGTCGAAATACTCACGCACACGGCCGTCATATTCACATCGCGTACGACAGTCGACAGTTTTTTCCATATCTGCGAAGAGGCGCGCATCACCGTGCCCGAAACCATGAAATACATCTGCCAGACGGAGGCCGTAGCGCTCTACCTGCAGAAATACATCGTCTACCGCAAACGCAAGATCTCGTTTGCCGACGGCTCGTTCACGTCGCTCATCGAACTGATCATCAAACACAAGGAGGAGAAATTCCTGCTGGCGTTGAGCGAACCCCACAAACCCGAACTGCCGGAAACGCTCGCCAAGCTCAAACTCTCGTTCGATCCCGTCATCCTGGCCCGCACGGTCGCCGGGGATCTGGACGACGTTAAAATGGCCGACTACGACCTGCTGGCGCTCTATTCGCCCTCGGACGTGAAAACCCTCATCGAGAAGTTCGGAACCGACGGCCTGCCCGCCGTGGCGGTATTCGGCGAAGGCACGCTGCGCGCCGCCCTCGGGGCCGGAATCACCGTGCTGGCCAACGCCCCGACGCCCGAAGCCCCCTCGATGGTCAAGGCCATCGACATCTACCTGCAAAAGGTGCAGAAAGGCGAGGAGATCGAGCCGGTGGAACTGGTGACCGACGCCCGCAAGGAAGAGTTCATCCGCAGCCAGCAGCACAAGCTGGCCAAGAAGGGCCGCACGCGCCGTCCGACCACGGAATCCCGTAAATAAGGGCTGCAAGCCCCCTGCCACCATGTCCGCACATTCGCTACCCCGCACCGAAAGGCTCCGTTCGCTCGGGGCCGTGCGCCGTCTGTTCGAGAGCGGCGAAAGCGGCTTCATCTTCCCGTTCCGCTACGTGTGGTTCGCGGAGCCCGACACCGAGCAATCGGTCGAGGTGCTCTTTTCCGTCCCCAAAAAGTTCCACAAACGGGCCAACAAACGCAACCTCGTGCGCCGCCGCACGAAGGAGGCCTACCGCCTGCAAAAGCAGATTCTGCACGACGGACGGCCGGTCAACCTGGACCTGGCGCTGATCTACTCGTCGAAGGAGACGCTACCTTATAAAACCGTCGCAAATGCAGTCCGCAGGATTCTGGAATCGGTCGTGGAGCATCTTTAAACAGGCCTGCGCCCTGCCGCTGATCGGACTGGTGAAGTTCTACCAGCTCTGCATCTCGCCCTTCACGCCCCCGTCGTGCCGGTTCACCCCCACCTGCTCGCAGTATGCGCTCGAGGCGTTGCGCAAATACGGCCCCCTGAAAGGACTGTGGCTCGCCCTGCGGCGGCTGTCGAAGTGCCATCCGTGGGGCGGCAGCGGCTACGACCCCGTGCCGTAGCGCAAAAACGGCCGGCCGACCGGCCGACCGTCCCCCTCCTTCCGAAGAGTCGCGTCACCATTTGTTTTTGAACCCATTTTCCTTCCGGCAATAAAGATCAGGTCCTTTTCGGAGAAAAACAATCCCGACCCTGACGATCAGGGTCGGGATTCCGCCTTTAAACAGAACGATTCGGCCCGGACGGACAGATCAATCGTGCAGGTCGTCGCACCGCTCGGCCACGGACTCGAATTCGAGCGTCGCATGGGGGATTCCGGCATGGTTCAGGAGGTCTTTCAGATCGTGTTTCACCTCCTCCATACGGGACAGGCTTTCGAGCACGACATGGGCCGTCAGGGCGTTTTCCGTCGTACTGATAGCCCAGACATGGATGTGGTGGACGGCCTTCACGCCCGGAACGTCCGTCATCTTCCGCCCGATCGCGGCCACGTCGATCTCCCCGGGAACGCCGTCGAGCGACAGACGCAGGCTGTCGCGCGTCAGCGACCAGACCGACGCCACGATTACCGCGGCGACGACCAGTCCCACGACAGGGTCGACGATCGTCCAGCCCGTCCACGAGATCACGAGTCCCGAAACGAGCACCCCGACCGACACCAGCGCATCGGCGGCCATGTGCAGATATGCGCCCTTGACATTCAGATCACGGTCCTTGTCCTTCAGAAACAGCCACGCCGTGAAGCCGTTGATCGCCACCCCGACGCCCGCCGTCCAGGCGATGGCGCCGCCTTCGACCGGTGCGGGATGCAGCATGCGGCCGATGCTCTCGGCGACGATAACCCCCACGGCGATCAGCAGGATCACCGAGTTCAACAGTGAGATCAGCACCGTGCTTTTCTTGTAGCCGTAGGTGTAGCGGGGCGTAGCCTGCGCCTGCGCCAGCCGGAAGGCCAGCATGGCCAGCAGCAGGCTGGCGACGTCGGAAAGGTTGTGCCCGGCATCGGACAGCAGGCCCATCGAGCCGTAGGAGAGGCCGACGGCGAATTCGACGACGACGAAAGCCACGTTGAGCGCAATGCCCAGAATGAAGGCCTTGTTGAGCGACGTAACCGTGCGCTCGTGGTGATGGTGTTCGTGTGTCATGGCTGCGGATCGGTTATGGTGTCCTTGATTTCGGAGAGTTCGACCAGTTTGTTGACGATGGCGTAGATCGTAAGTCCCGCCGCGGAGTGAATTTGCAGTTTCGCGGCGATGTTGCGGCGGTGGGTAATCACGGTATGGGCCGAGATGCAGAGCGCATCGGCGATCTGTTTGTTGGTCATGCCCTTCACCACGCAGACGATGATCTCCTTTTCACGGGCGCTCAACGGCTCGGGTTTCACCGTGCGGGGACCCGCCGCCGCCAGCCGCTCGACGGCCGGGATGAAGAGTTCGTCCTCCACGGCGTTGTGCGAGGCGAGTTCGTGCTCGCAGTTGAAGATGTCGAACAGCACGCCGTTGAGTTCGTTCGAGCTGCCCGAAGGGTAGTATTTGATGATGATATTCTTCAGCTCGCGCAGCTTGATATCAATCTGGTCGTGCTGGCGGCGGAAGATGTCGATCGAATAGGCCGTGTTCTTCTCGCCCGAGAGCAGCGACTCGACATACGGAAAAACGGTCTGCTCCTCGTAGGACATGTGGCGCTGCACTTCGGCGGCATACTCGTCGAAAAAGCGCATGATGGCGAACGAAACGTCGCTTAGGGCGCAGTCGACCGCCTCGATCAGTTTCCGCCGGATGGCCGGAAGCCGGAAGTCCAGGAAATAGCCGTGGGAGTTGTGCAGATAGTCGGTCAGCGAACGGACCGAGACCTCGCCGGCCAGCTCCGCGCCGTTGCCGAAGTTCATCAGCATGTTCACCACGGCGAGGAACGTCGCGGCGTCCACCCTGCTCTCGGCGCACACCTCGGCGATGGTCTTGTCGCCGAATCCCAGCGCAATGCCGAAACGGCTCATCACCTGCAACACGGCATAGCGGTCGCAGACCAGATCGCACATCCGGTCGTCACCCGCATATCCACCATTTTTATACATAGACAACGTGAATCCGGTGCATCGGATTGAATTTTTTTCGCCCGGATTTCAAACATGGAATGCACCGGATTCCCGTTACAGCGCCTACCGCGCCGGTTCCATATTGACAATCCTCCCCAATTCCCCTTTGCCAAGGGGGACTTATACCTGCCATCAGGTATTCATTTCGACGCCACAAAGATATGCGGACAAGCGCCGTGCCGCAATACCTAAAAAAGGGTATTTTCAGCGGCGTCCGATATCCACGTAGGTCGTCTGCAACATCGTGCGCCCCACGTCGAGCAGTTCGGGATTCGTCTCCGTCACGGCACGGCCGCCCGTCGCGTCCCACACCGCCTCGCCCGAGGCGTCGACCACGCCGAAACCGTCGTTGAAGGCGTAGTAGGCGAACTTACGGGGGGGGGTCGGTGCGAAAATGTCCTTGCTGTAATCGAAATCGTCGTGCGGAACGCCCAGTTGGGCGAGCAGCGTCGCGGCAATGTCGATCTGCGAGGCGTAGTCCTCCACCACACGCGGCCGGGCGACGGCCCCGCCCGTCCAGATCATCGGAATGCGGTGGCGCAGCGGTTCGTTGTAGGCCAGCGTCCGCGGATAGGGATAGCCGTGGTCGGCGACCAGCACGACGAGCAGGTTTTCCCACGCGGGCGAAGCCTTCAGACGGTCGATCATCTTCCCCACGCAGTCGTCCGAAAAGGCCATTGCGTTCAGCACCCGGTCATCGAACTTCGCATAGGGGACGTCGAAGGGCGTATGGCTGCTCAACGTCAGCAGTCCCGCGAGAAACGGCTCGCGGGATTCGCTCAACGCGATCACGCGGGCGGCAAACCAGTCGCACATCAGCCGATCGTCGTAGCCCCAGTCCGAAGCCGGGGCGTCGAAGCGCAGGTCCTTCTGCCAGATCAGCTCCTGCCATCCCGTGGCGTACATGTAGGAGGCCTGGTTGGTGAAATTGAGGTCGCCGCCGTAGGCGAAACTCGTCTTATACCCCTCTCCCGCGAGCGAACGCGCCACCGAGGGCAGGTTGCGGCTCTTGGCCGGGAGTTTCATAATCGACATGCGCGTCTGCGCCGGGAATCCGCTCAAAATCGCCACCTCGCCGCGGTCGGTGCGGAACGAATTGGCGAAGAAATTCTCGAACCAGACGCCCTCGCGTTTCAGCCGTTGCATGTTGGGCATGACGGGTTCTCCGTCGACCTCGGCGTCCATCACCGTCCGGGCGAAGCTCTCCAGAATGACGATCACCACATTGGGCCGCAGCGTGTCGAGCACCCGCTCCGTGGGTCCCGCAGCCGGACCGTTGCCCCGCAGGGCGTCGAACTTCGCGGCCCGCGTCTCTTCGTCGAAGAAGGGGTATTCGCCGGCATAGTCGGCACGGTCGCCGAGACTGGACAGGAACGAGAAAACGGGGTTCGTGGCCGCATGGTTCAGAAACGGCACGGGGCTGAAATAGACCTTCGAAACATTGGCCACCGAGGCCCCCAGCCCGCCGCGGATCGCCAGGAAGTCGAATCCCGCGAGCACGACGACGACGAGACTTCCGGGCAGGGCCAGCCGCCAGCCGACGGGACGTCCGTCGAAAATGCGCAGGATGCGACAGTAGGCCCAGAGCATCGGCGCGGCATACGCGGCGGCCAGCAGCGTCTGCCGCACGCCGAGCCAGAAATCGACGCTCGCCATCGCCTCCTCGGGATCGGAGAGGTAGATCAGCACCGTCGCATCAATGCGGAACCCCCAATGCTCGTACAGCGCGACGTCGACGGCGAAGATCACGGCCGTCACCACGGCGATCAGCGCAAAATAGGCTGTCAGCACGCCCCGCCACACCCGTTCCGGGATACGCACCCACAGCGAGAGAAGCACGGCCAGGAGAGGCAGCGCGGTGACATAACCCGCGACGGTCATGTCGAGCGTCAGCCCGTGCCACAGCACCTCCATCCAGCCCCCGAAACCCGCCCCGGCCGCCTCTGCGGCATACCACGCCATAAAGACGGGTTTCTGCACGGCCATCGCGAGGACGGTCGCACAGAACACGGCAACGAGGAAAGCGAATTTTCGGCGCATTACTTATTCCTATTTTTTGATTTCAGACAGGGTGGTTTCGGGCATCGCGCCGCACGGGACGGATGGGCAGTGCCGAAGTACGCCCCAATCGTCACGCGCAAGGGATGTGCGGAAATAGCCGCATAAAACCGAAAAACTATATTTTTTCGCCGTAGGCCAGATCTCCCGCATCTCCGATGCCGGGAACAATGTAGGAGCGCGAAGTCAGCTCCTCGTCGACGACAGCCGTCCAGATCGTGGTGGTCTGCCGCGGCATGTTCTTCATGGCATAGTCAAGCCCCTGCTCGCTGGCGACGACCGCGGCGACATGGGTATGGGCCGGCGTACCGCCCTTCTCGCACAAGGCGTTGTAGGTCAGCACGAGCGACGATCCGGTGGCCAGCATCGGATCGACCAGCAGCAATGTCTTGCCTTCGAGGCTTCCGCACGAGATGTACTCGACCTTCACGGTGAACTTGCCGTCCTTGGTGCTCTTGCGATAGGCCGAGACGAAGGCGTTCTGGGCGTCGTCGAAGTAGTTGAGAAACCCCTGATGATAGGGAAGTCCCGCACGGAGAATCGTCGCCACCACGATCTGCTCGTCGATCATCTCGACGGTGGCTTCACCCAGCGGCGTCTCGACAACGCACGGTTTGTAGCTGAACGCTTTCGATATTTCGTAGGCCGTGATCTCGCCGATGCGCTCCATGTTGCGGCGGAAACGCATCGAATCCCGCTGAATCCGCTTGTCGCGGATTTCTGCGATGAATTTGTTGAGAACGGTGTTCTGCTGGGAGAGGATATGCAACGTCATGGTTGAGTGGGTTTGGTTGGTTGTCAGTAGAGGAAATTGTTGAACGGATAACGCCCGGCGTGAATCTCGCGCACCATGCCGTACAGATCCAAGCGGAATTTTTCCAGATTGGTCTTCGCCAGCGCCGAGAGGAAGATGCAGGGCGTGTTGGCCCGTGCGATCCAACTCTTTTTAAGCTCCTCCAGCGAGAGGTTCTCGCGCGTGGCAGGCGTCAGGTCGTCCTCCTCCTTCTCGATATAAGTATAGGCGTCGACCTTGTTGAAAACCAGATAGACGGGTTTGTCGCCCGCGCCGATCTCCTGCAGGGTCTGCTTCACCACGGCGATCTGCTCCTCGAACTGCGGGTGCGAAATGTCCACCACATGAACCAGCAGGTCGGCTTCGCGAACCTCGTCCAGCGTCGATTTGAACGACTCGATCAGTTCCGTGGGCAGTTTGCGGATAAAGCCCACCGTGTCCGAAAGCAGGAAGGGCAGATTGTCGAAAACCACCTTGCGGACCGTGGTGTCGAGCGTGGCGAAGAGCTTGTTCTCGGCGAAAACCTCGCTTTTCGAAATCAGGTTCATCAGCGTCGATTTGCCCACGTTGGTATAGCCGACCAACGCCACGCGGACCATTGCGCCGCGGTTCGAACGCTGCACGGCCATCTGGCGGTCGATCTTCTTGAGGTCCTCCTTCAGTTTGGCGATACGGTTGCGGATGATGCGGCGGTCGGTCTCGATTTCGCGCTCTCCGGCGCCGCCGCGGGTTCCCGTGCCGCCCCTCTGGCGTTCGAGGTGGGTCCATAGGCCCGACAGCCGGGGCAGCATGTATTCGTAATTGGCCAGCTGCACCTGCGTCTTGGCGTAAGCCGTCCGGGCACGCGACATGAAGATGTCGAGGATCAGACGCGTGCGGTCCAGCAGACGGCAGGGCATCTCCTTTTCGATGTTGCGCGTCTGCGAGGGAGTCAGTTCGTCGTCGAAGATCACCACGTCGATTTCATGCTCCCGGCAATACGCGGCGATCTCCTCCAGTTTGCCGGGACCGACGTAGATGCGCGACGAAGGCTGCGGCAGCCGCTGGGTGAAACGTTTCACCGAACAGATGTCGGCCGTCTCGGCCAGAAACTCCAGTTCATCGAGAAACTCCTCGGTCTGGCGCGGGTCCTGGTTGTCGCGGATGACGGCGACCAGCACGGCGCGTTCGCGGCAATCGGCCGCGGCGACAGGCTGGGGATTCAATTTATTTTCTTCCAAAACAATTCTATTTTATTTCCGGTTTCAACTCCGGCTTCCGCCGGGTCAGACAACGTGCTGCAAACACGATGCTACAAATAAGGGTATCCGCCCGAAAGCAGGATACCCTCAAAAAGTTCAGCCGTAACGCCTTAATTTGCATGCGGAACTCGACCGGCAGGGCGTATCTGACATGCACCGTCTGATTCCGCCGTTTCCCGGGGCTCCATTCGGCGATTCGTTCGACACACGGCCCTTTCATCCGCCGGCGAACGGCCGGGCGGATATTCCCGTCCCGGACTTTAGTTCTGTACGCGGAAGTCTACCGGCAGGGTATACTTCACACGAACCACCTGGTTACGCTGTTTGCCGGGGCTCCACTTCGGAGACTTGTTCAGTACGCGGATGGCCTCCTCGGAGAGCGAACGGTCGGGCGTCTGAAGCACCTGGATATTGGTCAGACGGCCGTCCTTCTCGATCACGAACGAGAGAACCACACGACCCTGGATACCGTTTTCGAGGGCGATCTGCGGGAACTTCACGTTCTGCTGCACCCAGTTGCGGAAGGTATTGAGGTCTCCGCCCTGGAACGAAGGCATGGTCTCGGCGATCAGGAACGGCTGGTCGTCCTCGATGGTCTCTTCGGCCACCTCGACCTGCTGGATCACCTCGGTATTCTCGTCGAACTCGGCGAAGTCCACTTCGGTGGTGATCTTCGTGTCGTTGGTAACGACCTGCAACAGGTCGGCGATAACCTTCACCTCTACACGCTTGGGAGGCTCGGGAGGCTTCTGGTCTTGGCGGGTGATCTCGACGATCTCCTCCTCGACAACAGCAGTCTGCAAATCCATCTTTTCAATCTTGCGCTCCTTCGGGGTGTAGGCGAAAGCCCCGATCACGAGGCAAAGCGAAATGACCAGACCGATTTCGAGCAAAAGACCCCGCTTGTTCCGGAGGTCCGCTTTGGGTGATTTCTTAATTTCCATTTATCTCAAATAATTTTAATGTTCGGGCAAAAAACGGGCATAGGGGCGCTATGCACCACAAATATATGGATAAAAATTCAAAAATGAACATACGGACGCAAAAATCTTCATTTTTTACCTACTTTTGTCGCAGGAAACAGCCCCCGGAATCGCAGGAATGACACATCAGGAATCGTTATACGGCAAAACGCCCGACCAGCTCGCAGCCCTTTGCGGCGAGCTGGGAATGCCGCGCTTCGCCGCGCGGCAGATCGCCCGCTGGCTCTACGTCCGCCACACGGAAGACCCGCTGCGGATGACCGACATCGCCGCCGCGCACCGCCAGCGGCTCGCCGAACGGTTCTCGCCGGCGCTGAGCGCCCCGGAGCGCGTCACCGAGTCGGCCGACGGCACGAAGAAATACCTGTTCCGCACGCTCGAAGGGCATTACGTCGAGTCGGCCTACATCCCCGACGGGGAGCGGGCCACGCTCTGCGTCTCGTCGCAGGCCGGATGCCGCATGGGCTGCCGCTTCTGCGCCACGGGGCGGCAGGGGCTTCAGCAGTCGCTCACGGCGGCCGAAATCCTCAACCAGGCGATTTCGCTGCCCGAGCGCGACAAACTCACGAACCTCGTGTTCATGGGCATGGGCGAACCGCTCGACAACACGGACGAGGTGCTGCGGGCGCTCGAGATAATCACCGCCGAGTGGGGTTTCGGCTGGTCGCCGACACGCATCACGCTCTCCACGGCGGGCGTCGTGCCCGAATTGCGGCGTTTTCTCGACGCGACGAAGGTTCACCTGGCCGTCAGCCTCCACAACCCCTTCCACGAAGAGCGTATGGAGATCATGCCCGTCGAACGGGCGTGGCCGATCGCCGAAGTCGCCGCGATCCTGCGCGAATACGACTTCACCCACCAGCGGCGGGTGTCGTTCGAATACATCGTGATGAGCGGGCTGAACGACTCCCCGCGCCACATCCGCGAACTGACGCGCCTGCTGAACGGCATCAAATGCCGCATCAACCTGATCCGCTTCCACCGGATTCCCGACTCGCCCTACTTCTCGCCCGGCGACGAGGCGATGGTCCGCTTCCGCGACGCGCTGACCGCCCGCGGCATTCAGACCACGATCCGCGCCTCGCGGGGCGAGGACATCCAGGCCGCATGCGGGTTATTGAGCACCCGCCTAAAAGGCGGGATTTAGGGGGGGGGCCTTATCGCGCTGTCGGGCCAATTCTGCGCCGCTACCCTTAAAAGCCGTTTTTCAAACGGCCGGTTCGGTTTTTGCACCCATCACCGGAAAACTCGATTCGTATGAAAAAGCTACTTTTTTTGCTGATGTTCGCACTCGGAACGGGCGCGGCGCAGGCGCAGGTGAAGTTCGAGACCAAATCGACGGACGCCGTGCGCGAAATGGCGATCAAGCAGGGCAAGCTGGTCTTCATCGACCTCTATGCCAGCTGGTGTCCCCCGTGCCGGATGATGGAGAGGCAGGTCTTTTCGCGCAAGGACGTCGGGGAGTTCATGGACCAGCGGTTCGTGGCGGCCAAATACGACACGGACAAGACCACGGGCCGCGAACTGATGAAGAGATACGGCCGCGACGCCATTCCGCTCTACCTCGTGTTCGACACCCGGGGCGAACTGCTGGGACGCATCCAGGGCGCGGCCGACGCCGAGACCTTCATGGACAACCTCCGCACGATCATCGCCCGGCAGAAGCCGCACAAGCAGCAGCCTTAAAGGCTTCGGAACGAAGGCCCTCCCGACGCTTGTCCGCACAATCACGGCCGCCGGCAGCAACTTCCGCCCCGCACGAAAGAGATCCGGAACACCGGCTGCGAATCAAGCCCTACCTCGGGGTATAGACCACCTTCTTGGTTTCGAAGAACTCCTCGCCGAAGAAGCGCGGAATGTCGTAGACATGCCACCGTTTGCCGGTCAGGGCCAGTTCTTCGGCCAGGTCGCCGCCCTTGAGGTAGAGAATGCCGTTGGGCAGCGACCCTTTCTGTCCCTTTTCGAGCCGGTTCCAAATCCAGCCGACAAATTCGGGCATGGCCGTCACGGCGCGCGAAACGACGTAGTCGAATCGCTCCGTCAGGGTCTCGACCCGCACGCAGCGGGGCGTGAGGTTCGTAAGCCCGAGGCCCGCCACAACCCCTTCGACCACGGTTATCTTCTTGCGGATGGAGTCCGCAGCCGTGAAACGGGCCTCCGGAAAGAGGATCGCCAGCGGCACCGAAGGGAATCCGCCGCCGCACCCCACGTCGAGAATCCGCGCTCCGTCGCCGAACGTGCAGACCTTGGCGATGGCCAGCGAATGCAGCACGTGACGCAGGTAGAGCTGGTCGAAATCCTTGCGCGAAACGACGTTGATCTTCGCGTTCCAGTCGGCATAGAGGTCGTACAACGCCGCGAACTGCTCCTTCTGACGCCCGGTCAAGTCCGGGAAATATTTAATTATCAGCTCCAATTGTGAATTATGAATTGTGAATCGTGAATCGTTCATCGCTCGTCGCCCTGGGCGATGAGCCGGCACATCTGTTCGCGGGCGCGGTGTATCTGGGTTTTCACGGTCCCGAGCGGCAGCGAGAGCTTCGCCGCGATCTCCTCGTAGGAGTACTCCTCGAAAAAGCGCATTAGGATCAGCTGCCGGTAACGGGGCGCGAGGCGTTCGAGATAGTGCTCGATCTGCGACCGCTGCTGGAGGTTGATGACGCTCTCCTCGGGAGTCGGGGCGTTCGACGCCGGGGCGGCGAAACGCTCGTCGATCGGCAGGTCGTCCTGGCGGCGGCGCACGAAGTCGATGAACGTGTTGCGCGCAATGGTGTAGACCCACTGCCCGAAGGTGTAGTCCGCACTGTACCGGTGGAGGTTGATGTAGACTTTGATAAAGGTCTCCTGCAACAGGTCGTCGGCATCGTTCACACCGCCGAGCCGCTGCACGAACAACCGGTGGATGGCGTCGCGGTAGCGGTTGAAAAGGTACTCGAAGGCGTCGTTGTCCCCCTTGAGCACCCGGTCAACCAGCTCACGGTCTTCGGCTACGATATAGTCGGCTATCTCCATACGCGGTTGTCACGGCGGAGCAGCATCGCCCCCAGCGCCGCGGCCCACAGCGGGCCGAGCAGGTCGTAGATGAAGTAACGCCCTGCAATGCCGCCCTCGCCCAGCCGCCGCGCGATGCGGCGCACTTCGAACGCCACGACGACATAACGGATGACGGCGAGCAGCAGCGCGGCGAGCTTGTACTCGGGAGGCATGACCGCAAGGGCGCAGACCACCGTGGCGAAAAAGAGCACCCGCGAACCGATCTCCCAGCGGACGAAGGTCTTCACCGCGCGGGGATAGAAGCGGAAGGCCGAGCCGAAATAACGCAGCTGGCTCATCCACCAGCCCATGCCGCCCCACATTTTTTCGCGCAGCGAGGCGCGGGGCGAGAGGATCACGCTCACGTTGTCGCGCGTCATGACCCGCTGCATGAACAGGTCGTCCTCGCCGATGTTCATATTGAGGTGGCTGAAGCCGTTGGCCCCGAAATAGAGGCTCTTGGTGAAGCCGTAGTTGTGGAGCGTCCCGCGGTAGGCGCGGCGCTGCACGGCCCGGGCGATCCAGTCGGCCGAGTGCATCATCCGCCAGGCGCGCATCATGTAGTTCGAAAAGCCCTTTCCGCGCTCCACGCCGCAGTAGCCCACAACGATTTCGCCGCGCATGAACCCCTTGGCCATCAGCGACAGCCAGCGGTCGGTCTGCGGCACGGCATCGGTCGAGGTGAAGACCATGCACTCGTAGTGGGCCGACTTGATGCCCACGTTGAGCGCCATCTTGCGCGAAATCGGGAAACGGGGGTCGAGGTGGATCTTGGTGGTCGTGATCTGCGGAAACGACTGTTTCAGCCGCACGAGGTCCTCGTAAAAATCGGTGTCGTGGCCCACGTAGACGATCACCACCTCGAAATCGGGGTAGTTCTGGGCCAGGATCAGCGGCAGACGCTCCTCGACGAACGAATAGTCCTCCGAAAAGAGGGGTACCACCACCGACACGGGCGGCTCGCGGTCCATCGTCTGCGGACGGCGGTTGTTCTTGTAGCCGGGAATGCGGCCGTAGACGAAAATATAGTAGTACAACTGCACGCCGAGCATCAGGAGCGTCGCCCCCGCGAGGGCCGCACCCTCCCAGCCGTAGCATGACAGAATTTGTTCGAAGAGTTGCATATTGACGAAATATGCGCAAAGATAGAAATATTTTGTGTATTTTTGCCGAATATATGAGTATGAAATTCATCCTGCAACATAAAGACCCTTCGTCGCACGCCCGCGCGGGCGAACTGCATACGGATCACGGCGTCATCCGCACCCCGATCTTCATGCCCGTGGGCACGGCCGCGACGGTGAAAGGTATTTTCCACCGCGACGTGCGCGACGAAGCCCGCGCGCAGATCATCCTGGCAAACACCTATCACCTCTACCTGCGTCCCGGCACGGAGATCCTCGAACGCGCCGGCGGCGTGCACCGCTTCTCGACCTGGGAAGGCCCGATGCTCACCGACAGCGGCGGCTTTCAGGTCTTTTCGCTGGCCGCGTGCCGCAAGCTGAAAGAGGAGGGATGCCATTTCCGGTCGCACATCGACGGCTCGAAGCACCTCTTCACGCCCGAAAGCGTCATCGACACCGAGCGCACGATCGGAGCCGACATTATGATGGCCTTCGACGAATGCCCCCCGGGCGACGCCCCGCGCGAATACGCCGCCAAGTCGCTCGGCCTCACGGAGCGGTGGCTCGACCGGTGTTTCAACCAGTATCACCGGACCAGTCCCAAATACGGCCATTACCAGGCGCTGTTCCCCATCGTGCAGGGATGCACCTACCCGGACCTGCGCGCCCGGGCCGCGGAGAACGTGAAGCAGTACGACGCCGACGGTTACGCCATCGGCGGACTGGCCGTGGGCGAACCGACGGAGGTCATGTACGAGATGATCGAAGTGGTCAACGCCATACTGCCGGAGGACCGTCCGCGTTATCTGATGGGCGTAGGCACGCCGGTGAACATCCTCGAAGGCATCGAGCGCGGGGTGGACATGTTCGACTGCGTGATGCCGACGCGCAACGGCCGCAACGGGCAGCTCTTCACGGCCGAGGGCGTCATCAACATCCGCAACAAGAAGTGGGAGGACGACTTCTCGCCCGTCGACCCCGCGGGCACGGCCTTCGTCGACCGGCTCTACTCGAAGGCCTACCTGCACCACCTCTGCGTCTGCGGCGAGATGCTCGCTGCCGAGATCGCCTCGCTGCACAACATCGCCTTCTACCTGCGGCTCGTGGGGGCGGCGCGCGAGCACATCCTCGCCGGGGACTTCAGGGCGTGGAAGGAGGGAATGGTCGAAAAACTGACACGAAGACTCTAAACAATGAAAATGCGTTTTCCGGGGTTCAAGATTCTGGACCGTTACATACTGGGCAAGTTCCTGTCGACCTATTTCTTCGCCATCGCCATGATCATCGTGATCGTGGTGGTCTTCGACTACGTGGAGAAGATCGACGACTTCACGGAGCTGCACGCACCCCTGAAATCAGTCATCCTCGACTACTACCTCAACTTCATCCCCTACTTCATCAACCAGTTCAGCGGCCTGTTCACCTTCATCGCCTGCATCTTCTTCACCTCGAAGATGGCCTACCAGACCGAGATCGTGGCCATGCTCTCGGGCGGCATGTCGTTCCGCCGGCTGATGTGGCCCTACTTCCTCGGGGCGCTGATCATCGCCTCGCTGTCGCTGACGCTCAACCTCTGGCTGATCCCCATTTCGCAGCGGCACATCGTCGCCTTCGAGCAGCAATACATCAAACGCAAGCAGAACACCAAATACGACCGACACATCTACCGCCAGATCGAGCCGGGCATCTTCGCCTACATCCGCGGCTACAACGACGGCGCCCGCCAGGCCTCGTTCTTCGTGCTGGAACGCTACGAAAGCGGCACGATGACCCACTCGCTCGAAGCCTCGGACGCCAAGTTCAACCCCGAGACCAAACGCTGGACCGCCCCGCGCTACACCAAACGGGAGTTCGACTCCGCGGGCACGGAGACCTTCGAGCAGTTCCGCAACCTCGACACGCTGATCAACCTCGAAGCCACCGAGCTGGGCGAGATCAACGACCTGATCCAGACCATGAACATCTCGGAGCTGAACGCCTTCCTGGACCAGCAGCGGGCCAAAGGCTCCGACTCGATCAACCTCATCGAGGTCGAGAAGCACGCGCGCTACGCCTATCCGCTTTCGACGTTCATCCTGACGCTGATCGGCGTGTCGTTGTCCTCGCGCAAGGTCCGCGGCGGCACCGGCCTGCACATCGGCATCGGCACGGGACTCTGCTTCTCATACATCCTTTTCAACCGCTTCTTCGAGGAGTTCGCCAAAAGCGGAACCCTCCCGCCCGGGCTGGCCGTGTGGCTGCCCAATATCATTTACCTCGGCATCGCCGTCTACCTTTACCGGAAGGCCCCGAAATAACCTGCGATCTATGGAGAAACCCCAGAATTACCTGTCCCGGCTCCGGCGGCATCCGCTGCTGTGGAACCTCGCGCTGATCGCGGCGATCATCCTCGCGATGGCCGTCGCCGCGCACATCCTCATGCAACTGGGCACACGCCACGGCGCGCGGCGCACCGTGCCCGACCTCTCGGGCGTTCAGCTCGACCAAGCTCAACGCATCGCCCGCAAGCACGACCTGCAACTGCACATCAACGACTCGCTGTTCGTCCCCGCCTACGAAGGGGGCATCGTCCTCGACCAGCTGCCCGAAGGGGGCGTCGAGGTGAAACCCGGACGCACGGTCTACATCACGATCAACTCCTTCCGTCAGAAGATGGTCCCCGTGCCCTACGTGGCCGGGCGTTCGCTGCGGCAGGCCAAGAACATGCTCGAAATCGCCGGACTGGAGATCGCCGAGCTGGTCTACCGCGCCGACATGGCCACGAACTACGTGCTGGAGGAGTACTGCGAAGGCAAACCCGTGACCCCCACGACCCGCATGGAGGCCGAAATGGGTTCCGGCGTGACGCTCTACGTGGGCGTCGAAGAGGGCTACGGCACGACGATCGTGCCGCGGCTGGTGGGGCTGCCGCTGGCGCTGTCTCTTATACACATCTCCGAGCCCACGAGACCGATCAGTATCTC
>ERZ1027194.433-NODE-433-length-20375-cov-9.727904_pt1 | contig 20375 bp, 17 predicted proteins | sample MGYA00519246_ERZ1027194 | MGnify/ENA primary metagenome ERZ1027194 (study PRJEB26926, sample SAMN06164505) | human gut metagenome | biome: ENVO:00009003; feature: ENVO:2100002; material: ENVO:00002003 | host: Homo sapiens | place: USA | collected 2012 ...
GTCGTCGGCAGCGTCAGATGTGTATAAGAGACAGAATCAAAAAGCAACAGGCAGGAGAAATTTGATGATCGTTGTAAAAAAACTGTCCAAGAACTTTGGCCGGATTAAGGCGGTCAGCAATGTCAATTTCTCGCTCAAACGCGGAGAAATCGTGACTTTGCTCGGTCCTAACGGTGCCGGAAAAACAACTCTGATGCGCCTCATTAGCGGCTATATCGAACCAACCGCCGGTTCTGTCAGCATCCTTGAACACGACATCAGAGAAGAACGCTTTCAGGCGCTGACCCATATCGGCTACGTTCCCGAAAACAGCCCGGCTTACGGCGATATGACGGTTTTTGAATATTTTAATTTCATCGCCAAACTCCGCCGCCTTGACGATTCTGCCTTTGCCGAAAGGTATGCCGACATTACCCGCCGGTTTGGACTCGCTGCCGTTGTCAACCAGCGGATTGAAACCTTGTCCAAAGGCTTCCGCCACCGGACGGCTATTGCCGCCGCTTTGCTAAACAAACCGCAAATTCTGATTCTTGACGAACCCACCGAAGGGCTCGATCCTAATCAAAAGCACGAATTTCGAGAGTTTTTGAAAGATTACGGCAAATCCAATCTCGTTGTGGTTTCCACTCATATTATGGAGGAGGTCGAGGCGCTCGCCACCCGCGTGATTATGATGAACAAAGGAAAAATCATCAAAGACACGACCGCGTTTGATCTCAAAAACTTTGCCCAAAGCGGAAACATGGAAGATGCCTTCCGCCGGATTATCAATCAATAGGAGCATACCATGTTATATCAGGCTTATGTTATTTTTTCCAAAGAATTCGGCGGTTATTTCCGCAGTCGGCTGGCATATTTTCTGATCGGGGCCTATGCCTTTATTTCAATGTTTGCCGCTTTTTATATGGGAGCGTTTTTTGACCTCAACAATATGGAACTGTATTCCTTTTTCTATTTTCAGGGCGATGTTTTTGCCTTGTTGGTTCCGGCTCTGACCATGCGCCTCTGGGCCGAAGAACGCCGTTCCGGAACCATGGAACTGCTGTTGACCCAGCCGGTCAGCTATACGGCTGTCGTTTTGGGCAAGTTCTTGTCTGCCTGGGTTTTCTGCCTGCTGCTTTTGCTGGCAACGGTTCCTTTTCTGCTTTGTCCGGCAGCGATTTATCCGTTGGATTACCTTAACATTCTGTCATCTTACCTGGCATGTTTTTTTATTGCCGGCATTTTCTGTTCGGTTGGCTGCTGTGTTTCTGCTTTCAACAAGAGTCCGGTCATTGCGTACATAGCCACTCTGATTCTGTCCTTGATTATCAGTACCGGAAATTTTGACTTTCTGCTCAGCGAGTTCGGCTTTTCCGGAAACGTCATGATTCGCATGATTCAGTCGCTCAATTTCTCTAAACATTTTCAGGACTTGAGCGGCGGGCAAATCGGCTGGGACAATATTGTCTATTATTTAAGTATGATAATTCTGCCTTTGTGGCTGAATGTCATAACCGTTGAATATAAAAAGAGTTAGGAGAGGGGAAATGAATCTGCAATCTGCCAAAATCCGCAATCTGCAAAAACACGGCTCTGTCTTGCTGTTTATTCTGATTCTGCTGTTTTCTTTCGTCCTGCTGAATATGGCGGCCGGACTGATGTTCGCCGATTCCAAACTGGATCTTACAAAGGACAAACGCTACACTTTCAGTCCCGAAACGGTGCAAATCCTCGAAAACCTGACCCAGCCCATCAACATAAACATTTATTACTCGCCTTCTATTTATAAAGAATATCCCCTCTATGCCCAATATGTCCAGTTTGTGCTGCGGACGCTCGACCGTTATCGCAACCTCTCGGACAACAAAATAAAAATAAACATTTTTAACCCCGAGCCATACAGTAGTGTTGAAGAAGACGCCAAACGCTACCAGTTGCGGAAATTTTCGGCTTCTGAAAACGAAAACGGCTATTATTTCGGCGCCGTCATGACTAATGCCGAAGGGAAAAAATACGTTATTCCTTATTTTCAAAGCCTGCGCCAGAATTATCTGGAAAATGACCTGACCCGGGGAATAGCCTCGTTAAGCGGCTTCAAACGCCGCAATGTCGGTATCATGTCTCCTGACCTGCCGATTCTCGACACGACCTATCGCGGCAAGCAGGCAGACAAAGACTGGACTTTCGTCAAACTTCTGCGCCAGGACTACAATATATACGAAATTTCGGAAAACACGCCGCAAATTCCGCTGGACATCAATACGCTGATTGTGGTCAGCACCCGCAAATTTTCGTCTGTGGGGCTTTATGCCATCGACCAGTTTTTGCTGCGCGGCGGAAACCTGCTGGTCATGGTAGACCCATTCTCCGAGTATGAAGACAAGCTCAAAGGCATAACCGAAATCGAAGGTTCCGATCTCAACCTGCTGCTCAAAAACTGGGGTATCAGCTATGAAGAAAGCCTGGTTTCCGGAGATCGCCGCCTTTCGGAAGAAATTACGTTTTCCGACGGTTCTGTCCGCAAATATTATCCCTGGATAAACCTCGGTGCAGAACAAGCCAGCCTGGCAGAGCCGGTTACCCGAAACCTGACCGCCATCAGCTTCAAAACCCCCGGCAGCCTGAAGCTGATACCGGTTGAAAATGTTGAGACGCTTCCATTGCTCAAAACGACGGAGCAAAGCCTGACCATTGATGCCAAAATCGCCAAATTCGGCGATAAACTCGAAGTTGTCAACTTTATGAAAGAAAACGGCAAACCGTTAATCCTTGCCGCCTTGAGCAAAGGCAGCTACCACAGCATCTTTGATTCCAATCCTTTGGCTGACAGCGACATTGCTGAAGAAATGCTGCCGTTTATTAATACTTCGGTCACGCCCGGAAAAATAATTGTTGTTGCCGATTCTGACTGGATTTACCAGCAAAACTGGGTGGCAACCGGTTTCCTGACTGGCGGTAAAGTTGATGAAATTGTTTCTTTCAACAACAATTATGATTTTCTGCTCCGTTCTGTTGACTATCTGAGCGGCAACGGAAATGCCATGGCAGTCGGTAACAAGGAAATCGCCGACCGCGCAGACACGCTGCGCCGCCGGATTGAGCAAATTACCGCAGCCGAGTACGCCAGCCGCTTTGAGGAACTCCGCAAAGACTTTGAACAGCAAAAGCTGACGCTCAACACCACTTTGCAGCTGATTAAAAATCAGGAAATTTCCCCGTCTGTCAAAGTGTACAATGAAATCCAGGAAATGCAGCGCTCTCTCCAAAAGAAGGAAGAGGAAATGCGCCGGATGGAATATAAAATCAAACAGGAAAGCGAAACTGCGATCAACGGCATTATCAGCGTTAACGTTCTGATTTTTCCGCTTTTAGTACTGTTTGTTGCCTGGCTGGCTGCATTTTTGATTCAACGCCGAACCCAAAACCGTGCTGAAAGGCTTCTTCATGAATAAGAAAAATCTCCTGCAGGGCTTATTGCTGCTGATAGTTTCGCTGACCTTGGCGATTGTCGGAATCTTATGGTTCTACCCAGAGAACGGCCGCAACTTTTCAGGAATGCTGGTCTTTGAACAAACGTCCAACCGGGGTGCCGACATGGACAAGGTCGTCATCAGCAACGGCAAAAACAAAGTAATCCTGACGTTGCAGGACGGTTTTTGGCGGATACCCGGAGCCGGAAACGGCTACTATGCCAACTTTGCCCTTTCCAACGCCTTATTTATGAACATGAACCAGAGCCGGTATTTTACAGAAATTGAAGCCGGCGACAAAAAACTCGGTGATTATGGCCTGGAATTGCCGGGAGAAAACATATCCCCGGGAAGCGGAACGCTGCTCCAAACCTATGCCGGCGGCGAACTCCTTGACGAAGTGCTTATCGGCAAAAGTACTCCCGACAACCTTTATGTTTTTGTCCGCCGAAAAGATGACAATCATATCTGGCTGGTCAACAACGATTTCACCATTCCTCAAAAGTTCTATTCCTGGTTTCAGCAGCCCTTGCTGAACTATGCGCCGCAGCAAATCAAATCTTTTGAAATGGAAAATGACGGCCGCAAAATCAAATTCAACCGCATAACGCCGCACGACGCTTATACCGACGGAGACGGACGAAAAGAAACGCTGACAATTTTTTCCGATTTATTTTCTTACCTCACGTTCCGCAACGTCGTCCCCCAACAACTTTTCAACCCCGATGAATTTCCTCAAAAACGCAACCTGCGCGTTACTTTGTTCAACGGTCTGGTTACAGATATGGAGATTTATGCTGACGCCAATCAGAAAGCTTTTTGGACCGCCATAAAAATCTCGTCTACACGTCTTCCAACCCGTGGTGTTAATGATTATATAAAAAATAACGGTTTCTTCTATGACGGCTGGTACTTTGAACTGCCGCCCGAAACCGGATATATTTTATTTAATACGTTAACATCGAAGGAACAATGACGGGAAGCTGTTGCAACTTTAAATTCCTTGCAGACATATCAACGGATATCTTGTTGGCATTGGATCAAAACGGCAGGATTTGCCGTGCCAACCGGCATGCCGGCAGCCTTTGGCCGCAAGCGGAAGGGAAGACGCTCGAGGATATCCTTCCGGCCGCACAATATCCCCGGCTTCACCAAATGTTCGACAACGGTTTCCGCTTCCGATTTGCCGACGTTTGCCGACTCGTCTTCCGTGAACGCGTCTATACAGTCAGCCTTTTCCCCAAAAAGGGGAATTGCGCCCTGTGTTTCCATGATATTACCGAAAATTTGCAGCTTGCCGCCGAACTTCGCCAAACCACAGAACGTCTCGAATTTGCCGAAGCTATTGCCAAAATCGGTTATTGGGAACTTGACTGGAAACTCAAAAAAATGTATTGGTCAGCCGAAATGTACCGGATTTTTGGCGTAAATCCCGCCGAAGTTTCCTCCAAACGCAATTTAATCCGCGAATTCATTTTTCCCGAAGACTTGCCCCAATACAAACAAAAGCTCCAGGAACTGATAAAACAAGAACACCCAGTCGAAGGCCGCCTGCGTATCCGCCGGGCAAACGGAAAAATCGCCCATTGCTTTTATAAAGCCTCGGTCATCCGCCAAAATGACGCCGCCAAAATCGCCGGTACTTTTCAAGACCTCACTACATTGGTCGAAATTCAGCAGGATTTGGAACAAGCCAAACAGGCTGCCGAAAAATCCAGCCGCGACAAATCCTATTTTCTGGCACAGGCCAGCCATGACCTCCGTCAGCCCATGCAGGCGCTTAATATCTTTATCGGCGCTTTGTTCGGCGAGGGGCTGAACGGCAAACAATGCGAAATTCTGGAAAAGATCGAAGCCTCCGCCATGAATCTGAACAATCTTCTCAGTAATCTGTTGGATATTTCAAAACTGGATTCCGGCGGCATAAAATATGAACCGCAAGAATTTAACATCGGCAAATTGTTGCGCAACATTTCCGCCGAATATGCAGAATTGGCCTGTTGCCGGCATATCAAATTTCATGCCTTGCTTCATAACGGAGACGTATACAGCGACCCGATCCTGATTGAACGCATTGTCCGCAATCTGCTCAGCAACGCTTTCAAATATACCCGCAGCAAAATTGTCCTCGGATGCAAAAAAGAAAAATCCGCCATTAGAATTATGGTGTTGGACAATGGGCCGGGAATTCCTCAATCCGAACTTTCCAAAATATTCGAAGAATTTTATCAAAGCCCGCATATTGCAGACAATCGCAAGAACGGCGCCGGCCTCGGACTGACCATTGTCAGCAAAATTGCCGCCATAATCAACACCCGGATAGAAATCTCTACCATTCCCGGCCGCGGCTCTTGCTTTTCATTTCTTCTGCCGCTGCTGCAGTTTTGATTTGTCACAAAATTGTCATATTTTTGACAAATGTTTTTATTGCTTAGTTACTAAAAATATGATATAAAATAAAAAACAGCTTAAGAATTATGTCAAACAACTAATATAGAACATTATGAAACTTTTTTCTTTCAAAAAACCGGTTACCGTTAAAAATGGGAATTTTATCGTTGAGGATTTGGCTTATAACCACAAATATGTTCCAGCCTTTAAATACGGAAAAAACTATTTGATGGTCAGCGGAGAAAACTACCAGTGTTTTTATGATTCAAAGGGAAATTTCATGTTCATTGAATATACCCTAAATCAAAAATCCCGGATAATGCTCCCCAGTTCTCCCGTCCGCGAAAAAACGACCACGGTCAAGCAGTTCCCTGAGGGAATGATGGCCATAACCAAAATTTCAGATATTATCGGTTCCAAAAAATTCCAATACCAGATAATATTTGAATTTATGTTTCCCGAAAAAAATTGCGCGATAACTTATACGCGCCATGAACGTCACGGAAATTCAACATGGCTCAGGGAAGGGGAATTGCCCGCAATCAAAGAAATGATTGAAATATTGGCGGCTAACCGCTAAAGTGTTTATTATTAAAGCAGACACCCCGAAATTTATTTCGGGGTGCTTTTTTCATATTTTATAACTGTTCGTTGTTTAAATTAAAAGCTTGCAAATACGTCAAGGGGGACTTAATCTTTCCGTCAGAATTCCAACAACCACGGGAGGTTACAATACGATGCCTGCAATTTCTGTACTTATGCCTGCTTACAATACGCCGGAAAACTATCTTCGGGAAGCCATAGAGAGTGTCCTCAGCCAAACATTCTCAGACTTTGAGCTTTTTGTTATTGATGATTGTTCGCCGCTTCCGGTTGTTGCCGATGTCGTCCGTACCTATAACGACCCGCGCTTAAAATACCTCAAAACTGAACAAAACGGCGGTGCAGCAGCCACCAGAAACTTTGGCATTGCCCAAACCTCCGGCCGTTATCTCGCTTTTATAGACGCCGATGACGCAGCGTTGCCCGAACGCTTTGCCCGTCAATTTGAATACCTGGAAAGCCATCCCGAAACCGGTGTCCTTGGAACCGGATACAAAGTTATCCCGGCCGATCGCATAACCATAAACAACCGCTCCGACCGGCAGCTGCTGCTTGAAACCATTTTTGTCGGCAGCCAGTTCTGCCAATCTTCCATGATGCTTCGCAAATCGGTCCTGACCGATAATAACATCTTTTACCGCAAAGACCGGATTCCGGCGGAGGATTACGCTTTATGGATGGATTTGGCCGGCAAAACCGTTTTCCATATTCTTCCCGAAGTGCTGACGCTTTATCGTTTCCATCCCCAAAACCTGTCCACGCTTCAGGCCGATAAACAATATATGCAAACCTGTGATATCATTTTTCAAAAATGGCAGTCATTTACACCCCGGCCTTTGGATCAAGAAATCATTACCAAATTTTTAAGCCGCGCGACAATGTCAACGGAAGAAATTGCCACCCTCGGAAAAAATATTTCCGACCTTTTGAGCGGCGTCCAAAAACAAAACCCTGAACTGTATCCCGGAGCCTTGGCCTTGTTGTGCCGACAGTGGAAACGGCTGGTTAAAGCGGCTCCTGACCGGAAAATGCTGTCGGCCCTCCTGAAAGAACCGATAAAAAAGACATTGCGCCCCGGTTGTTTTTTCAATCTCAAACACCACATACGAACATTGTTCCTGCCACAATAAAAATCAAAAAATCCCCTCGTTAATGAGGGGATTTTTCTAGATATAAAAGGCAATCCGTTCGCTAAAATGCTCACATCTGCACATAACATATAAAAAATACTTGCAATTTGCCAACCGCTAATCTAATCTGTCCAACAGACGACGGACATCTGTTCCTCGTCCAGTACCTGAGAAGGTACGGAGCCTTTGCAAGCTCTTTTGTCATAGGCGGTGCCGATATTTGCACCGTAAGCAGTTGTATCTCGACTGCAAAATATCCCCGACCGCAGGTCGGGGAGCTGTAGCGTATGTTCAGAAGCTGCATCTTATCTCTGATTCGCGGTTTTAAAGGCTGCAGGATCATTCCTATGACATGATTTGCAAACTCTCCGACCACCTGATCAGGTGGTTTTTTAATGCTGTTTTTTTGGGAGTTTGAAGTGCAGTCATGTCTGCGGCCATACAGCCGCACCGCCAAAAGCGACCTGTCTGCCTCCGCCTAGTCTAGAGGAAGAACAATGAAAACTATTTTGGTTACCGGCGGTACCGGCTTTTTAGGTTCAAATTTATGTATCCGCCTCATAAAAGAAGGGCACCGCGTCCTTTGTGCAGACAACAATTATACCGGGCGTTTGTCCAATGTTGCCGAAATTCTCAATCACCGGAACTTCCGCTTTATCGAACATGACATTTGCGAACCGCTGGAAATCACGGATGAAAAGCTGGACCAGATATACAACCTGGCCTGTCCGGCTTCGCCGCCGGCCTACCAGGGCAGTTATTCCATTAAAACAACCAAAACCTGTGTCCTCGGCGCATTGAATATGCTCGAATTAGCCCAAAAACACGACGCAACCATTCTGCAATCGTCAACTTCCGAAGTCTACGGCGAACCTTTGGTTCACCCGCAAGTCGAAACTTATCGCGGCAACGTCAATCCGGTGGGTATACGCTCCTGCTATGACGAAGGAAAGCGCTGCGCCGAAAGCCTGTTCTTTGATTATCATCGCCATCAAGGCGTAAAAATTAAGGTTATCCGCATTTTCAACACCTACGGGCCGAACATGGATCCCAATGACGGCCGGGTTGTCTCTAACTTTATCTGCCAGGCTCTGTCCGGAAATGATATCACGATTTACGGCGACGGCCGCCAAACCCGCTCTTTCTGTTATGTCGATGATCTGATTGAAGCCATGGTGCGTATGATGAACAGCCCCGAAAGCTTTACCGGTCCTGTTAACACCGGAAATCCCGGAGAATTCACGATTAAGGAGCTTGCCGAAATGATTGTGTCAAAAATCGGCGGCACGTCGAAAATCGTTTACAAAGATTTGCCCTCCGACGATCCCACGCAACGGCGTCCGGATATCTCTCTGGCTAAAAGCCAACTCGGCTGGGAACCCAAAATCCAATTAAATGAAGGGCTGGATAAAACCATTGCCTATTTCAAAACGCAAATTAACCTTTTTGAGAAAGTGAATTAAAATGAAAATAGGAATTATCGGAACCGGATATGTCGGCCTTCCCACCGGTGTCGGCTTGGCAGAATTAGGAAACCAGGTAACTTGCATTGACCGCGAAATCAGCAAAATTGAAGCGCTCAGAGCCGGAAAAATCACCTTGTTTGAAGACGGCCTTGAAGAACTTTTTCATAAAAACCTGCAAAAAGGCAACATCAAATTCACCACTTCCATGGCAGAAGGGGTAAGTGATGCCGACCTGGTCATAATTGCCGTCGGAACACCGCCGCATCCGGTAACCAAGGAAGCCGACATGAAATATATACATGCCGCCGCAACCGAGCTGGCCGAACATTTGCACGGATATACGGTTATTGCCACCAAATCGACCGTTCCGGTCGGAACCGGAGATGTTGTCGAAGGGCTGATTGCCAAGAAAAACCCTCAAGCTGATTTTGACGTTGTTTCTTTGCCGGAGTTTTTACGGGAGGGCTTTGCCGTCCACGACTTTTTCCACCCTGACCGCATCGTTGTCGGTGCCAATACCCCAAAGGCTCGTCGGATCATTGAAGAACTTTACCGTCCTTTCGACGGCAAGACTCAAATGTTGTTTGTCAAACGCCGTTCGTCAGAAACCATCAAATATGCTTCCAATGCTTTTCTGGCCATTAAGATTCATTACATCAACGAAATGGCCGATTTCTGCGAAAAAACCGGCGCTGATGTTTTGGAGGTCGCCAAAGGCATGGGATTGGACAGCCGCATCGGCAACCGCTTTTTAAATCCCGGCCCCGGCTACGGCGGCAGCTGCTTCCCCAAAGATACTTTGGCAATGGCGTATATGGGGCGTCAGAATGGCGTCAACCTGACTCTGATTAACGCCGCCATTGTCGGAAACGCCGACCGCAAGAAAAAAATGGCTGAGCGGATATTAGAAGCGGTCAAAGGAATTGAATCGCCCAAAATCGCCGTTCTCGGCCTAGCCTTTAAAGACGGAACCGATGACTGCCGCGAAAGCCCGGCCATGGAAATTGTTGCCGAACTGGTCAACCTTGGTGCAGATATTGCGGCCTATGACCCTAAAGCGATGAAAAACGCCCAAAACCTTATCGGCGAACAAATCAGTTATGCCAAAGATATGTATGAGGTTTTGCAAAATGCCGATGTCCTGGCCGTCTTAACCGAATGGAACGAATTCAAATCCTTGGATTTGAACAAAGCTGCCGGCTTGATGCGCAATCGGAAAATCGTCGATTGCCGTAACCTTCTCAACCGCAACGAAGCGGAAAAAGCCGGATTTACATATCAGGGAATAGGACTCTAAAATGAAAAACATTCTCATCATGGGCGGAGCCGGCTATATCGGCTCCCATACTGTCAAACACCTTGCACAGCAGGGATATAGCTGTATTGTTGCAGACAATCTTGTTTACGGACACAAAGAAGCCGTTATAAATCAACGCTTTATGATCGCCGATCTGCTCAATCGCAAATCTTTGGAAGCAGTCTTCTCCAAGTATGACATTGACGCCGTCATTCATTTTGCCGCTTTTGCCTATGTCGGAGAAAGCGTTCAAAAACCGATGAAATATTATGAAAACAACGTCATTGGCACGCTGAACCTGTTAGAAACGATGCAAAAATACAATGTCGGCAAAATCGTATTCTCTTCCACCTGCGCCACCTACGGCAACCCGCAGTACCTGCCTATTGACGAAAAGCATCCGCAAAACCCGATTAATCCTTACGGACGCAGCAAATTGATGATTGAGCAGATTTTTGAAGACTATCGCCAAGCCTATGGGCTGAAATATATCGCCCTGCGCTACTTCAATGCTGCCGGCTGTTCGCCCGACGGGGACATCGGCGAAAGCCACGAACCCGAAACGCACCTTATTCCGCTGGTTCTGAAGGCGATTAAAGGCGAAATCAACCATATTAAAGTTTTTGGCAAAGACTACGATACCAAAGACGGAACCTGCATTCGCGACTATATTCATGTTAACGACCTCGCCGTTGCACACCGCCTGGCATTGGAAAAATTGGACGAATACAGCGGTTGTATCAACCTTGGAACCGGTATCGGCACCTCTATCAAAGATATTTTGAAAGCAGCCAAAAAAGTAACCGGAAAACCTTGCCCGGCCAGATACGAAGGCCGCAGGGCAGGGGATCCGGCCGTCCTTTATGCCGCTAACGGCAAAGCCTCGGAAATATTGGGCTGGAAGCCGCAATACACCAATATTGAAGACATTATTCAAACCGCATGGAACTGGGAACTGAACAGGAAGTACTAACATGAGCGAACCCAAAAATCTGATTGTCGGCTGCGGGTTGTCCGGAATTGTCCTTGCCGAACGTATTGCCTCCCAAAAAAGGGAAAAAGTCCTGATAATTGACAAACGCAGCCACATTGGCGGAAACGTTTACGATTACAAAGACCCCCAAACCGGCATTACCGTTCATCAATACGGCCCGCACGTCTTTCATACCAACGATTCAAGAGTCTGGAACTATCTCAGCCAATTTACGGACTGGCATAATTTCATGTACCGGGTCAAAGCCGTTATTGACGGAATTGAGGTCAACATTCCGTTCAACCTTGACAGCCTGCATAAAGTTTTTCCTCGCCAACTGGCCGAAAAGCTGGAAAACAAACTGGTTGAAAAATTTGGATTCAACAAAAAAGTGCCAATCTTGGAATTGCGGCAAACCCAAGATTCCGATTTCGAGTTTCTGGCCCAATATGTTTATGAAAAAGTCTTTCTCGGCTATACGCTCAAACAATGGGGCGTCAAACCGGAAGAACTGGACCCTTCGGTCAGCGGCCGGGTTCCTGTTTACATCAGCCGGGACAATCGTTATTTTCAAGACAAGTATCAGGCTATTCCGCAGCAAGGTTATACTGTCATGATGCAGAATATGCTGAACAACCCGCTGATTCAAATTCGCCTGAATACCGACTTTCAGGAAATCCGCAACGAGATATCGCCCCAAAAAACTTATTATACCGGCCCGATTGACGAATTCTTTAACTATAAGTTTGGCGCGCTGCCGTATCGCAGCCTGAACTTATGTTTCAAAACTTTTGATTGCGAATACTATCAGAACGCCGCTCAAATAAATTCACCGGAAAATTACGACTTTACCAGAAGCGTTGAATATAAATATTACCTGAATGAAAAATCGCCGCAAACAGTCGTTTCCTTTGAGTATCCGGAAGCTTTTGAAAACGGCAGGAATGAACGCTATTACCCAGTTCCCGGCAACAAAAACCAAAAATTATATGACCTCTACCGGCAGGAAGCCGAAAAATTGGAAAACACCTACTTTTTGGGACGTTTGGGCGATTACCGTTATTATAATATGGATCAAACCGTCGCCCGCGCCCTCGAACTATTTGAGGAGACTATGTAGGATGAGCAACAAAATTATCACCAAACAAAAAAGCAATAAAACAACCAAAGTAAAATTATTGGGCATAACCATTTATAAAAAAACAAAAAAACCAGACTTGGAAAAAATTTACATTATTGGAATTCCTTTTTATGCAAAAAAGAAACGTCAATCATCAGAAAAAGAATACTTTCTGGGTATCAGAATATCAAAATCTCTAAATAAAGACATACTATTAGAGGAAATAAAAAAAATAAAAATATTAGTTGATGTAAAAATTTCAAAATTAGAAAAGAAAATTAATTGTCAAAACTTACACGCAAAAACATTTACAAAATACAAAAATATATTTCAAAAAAAAGAATTAGTTATTGTTGGAGCTGGTCCATCGTTAAGTAATTACATTCCGCTAAATAATAAAATACATATTGGTGTTAATCGAGTTTATCAATACGATAAAATTAATTTCGATTTCCTATTCTTACAAGACTTCAACGCCTCAAAAAATTATATCGATGATTTCTTGAAATATAAATGTCCTAAATTTTTAGGCGTATTGGAAGATGTTAATATATCTATTCCAGAATATTACTATAACCAACCCAAGGTGGAAAAATACTTTACCCAATATCCTTTCTCGGGATTTAGCACAGATATCAGCAATAACCCGCTCGGAGATTACGCATCAGTTATATTTCCTGCCTTAAACTTTGCCGTTTATACTCATCCCAAAAAAATCTATTTGGTTGGATGTGACTGTAATTTAAATGGCTATTGGAACGGGCAACCAATGAAAATACAAAAAGATATATTAGCAAACTGCTTAGAACACAACAAAAGAGGATGGAGTGATTTTAAAAAGTTCATCAACTACCACTATCCAGATATTGAAATAATTTCAATAAATCCTGTTGGATTAAAAGGATTATTCAAGGACGTCTATACCCAAGAATATCTAAACGAACACCCTGAAATTGACCGCAACAAAGTAAGTATTTTGGAGGAATCTTAAAATGAAAGTCTATGCATTTGTACCCGCCAAGGGCACCAGCGAACGTGTAGAAAATAAGAATATGCGCTTCCTTGATGGAGAACGTCTTTATATCCGCGCTTTAAAAACATTGTTAAAATGCAAAGAAATTGATCAGGTATTTCTGGATACAGAATCTGAAAATATGTATAAATTGGCAGATTATTTGCCTATAAAATTTATGAAAAGAGATGCCTCTTTAGCTAACAACAAAACAGACGGACATCAAATGTTTATGAATGAGGTAAATTCCTATCCCAACGCAGATATCTATGTACAACTTCTGTGTACATCTCCTTTTATTAAGCCGGAAACGATAGATAATGCCATAAAAAAATTAAAAACAGAACACGAATACGATTCAGCTATTCTTATGAAAAAAGACAAATATTATTTCTGGCAAAACAACAAGCCTGCATATAATATTAATCACATACCTAATAGTAAAGATTTGCCAGAAACAATTATCGAATCAATGGGACTTTATATCCATAAAAAAGAAAGCGCCCTAAAATTAAACAGGCGTTATGGAGAAAATCCTTATCTCATCTTCGGAGAATTAGAAGAACTAATCGATGTAAATACTTCTGAAGATTTGGCCTTTGCGGAAATATATGCCAAAGGAAAACGAAATCAAGAAAACCAAAAATTGCGTCTCATAAAACATTTTGTTTCTTCTCCCGCTTTGTCCGATTTGCTAGATGATATGAAATTGGAAAAAGGAGAAAACTGCGGAGCTGTCATCAATAAATTTAAATGCAATATACAAGGTAGCAAGCTTTTAGGTCGTGCTAATACATTAAAATTGCGTTCTTTGCAAAAAGATGAAGATTTTCATGGTATATATAATGCTTTGTCATCCTATGAGGGTATTGCTGACAACGACATAATAATTGTTGAAAACGAAGAAAAAGAATATGCATACTTTGGAGATCTTAACGCCAGACTTGCGATCAGGAGTGGCGCCTCTGGTACTATAGTTGACGGAGCAACACGCGACTATGATTCAACAAAAGCCCTAAATTTTCCTGTTTTTTCTAGAGGTTATAATGCAAGAGATGTCAGACGTAGAGCAACCTTGGAATATATAAACAAACCGGTCAAAATCAACGGATATGATGTTCATCCGGGAGATTTGATATTTGCCGATGAATGTGCTGTTGTTATCATCTACCAAAAATATGAAAATGAAGTAATTGAAAGGGTTCTTAATACTTTTCATAATGAGCGGGATATAGTCGCAGATATTCTCAATACCAAACATGCTTTCCAAATTGTAAAAGATAGAGGAGCCTTTTAAATATGAGCACCGAAACTTTACAACCAGCATTCTCACACAACAATATTCCTGTTGTGTTTTCTTCCGATAATAATTATGCTCCGTACTTGGGTGTTACAATCAAGTCTCTGATTGAAAACAGCTCTGCTCAATACAATTATGATATTGTAATTTTAACCAAAAACATAAATGAGCGAAATCAACAACTCATAAAAAAATGGAACAAAAAAAATATTTCTATTCGTTTTTATGATGTTTCTTCTATTGTTAAACCATATGAAAAACTATTTTATATCAGGGATCGGTTTACACTAGAAACCTATTACAGATTATTCATAGATAAAATTTTTTCACAGTATAATAAATTGCTATATCTAGATGTAGATACTTGTGTTCTGAACGACATTTCAAAATTGTTTAAAATAAATTTAGATGGATACTTTACTGCCGCTGCCCGAAGTTGCTCTTCTCTTTATAATACATATAAAAATGTAATGTGGGACGGACGAAAATTTCGTGATTATCAAATGGAAGTATTAAAACTAAAAAATCCATATGACTATTTTCAAGCTGGTATCATGTTATTTAATATAGATGAAATGAAAAAAAACAATTTTTTCGAAGCTGTTATTTCCAAAATAAAAGAAATACAAAATCCTGTGCTGGTAGACCAAGATATATTAAATGCCATATGTAATGCCAATAATTATCTATTAAATCTTCAATGGAATTTAGAATGGTGTATACCACTTTCTAAAAATGCATTCGTATTTGAAGATTTTTTTCTTCAATATCTTGAGGCATATAATAATCCTAAAATTATACATTATAACGGCAAAGATAAAGTTTGGAATACTCCAAATAAAAATTTGGCTCATTTTTGGTGGAAATATGCATATCAAACACCTTTCTATGAAGAAATACTCTATAAGAATTTAAAAATCGCATAACTCTTTTATTAAGGAATATACAAATGATTCTAGAACCCGCCTTTAAACATAATAACATTCCAGTAATATTTTCGTCAGATAACAATTATGCTTTATATTTGGGTGTATGTATTAAATCATTAATAGAAAACTCGTCTATCAACAATAACTACGATATTATCATCTTTGATGGAGGCATTAACGAATTTATTAAGAAAAAAATTACAGCAATGAAGAAGGCTAATATATCCATTCGCTTTTATGATATTTCTGAAATTATTCAAAATTACGATACATCTATTTTTCAAACAAGACTTCATTTTACTATAGCAACATACTATCGCTTTTTTCTTCCACAAGTTTGCTCAAAATATGATAAAATTCTATACATTGATTGCGACACTCTAATCTGCAAAGATATAGCCGAATTATATAAAATAGAAATAGGAAATAATTATTTAGGAGTTACTCGCGATATTCAAATAATTTTTAATATTAACAATCACCCACAAGAAAAAACGTATTACAAAAAAACTCTTAAAATGAAAAAAATAGAAAATTATTTTCAAGGTGGTTGCCTAATCTGCAATATAAAAGAAATGATAAAAGATAAATTAACATCTAAATTAATCGAACGATTAAAGGAAGTTAAAACACCCAAATATGTTGACCAATGTATCCTCAATTCAGTCTGTGAAGGAAAAGTCAAATTTATCCCTCAAAATTGGAATTATACCTGGCATTTACCCATAGCATATAAATGTTACAAAAATTTTGTTCCAGTACCATGGCAAACTATATACGAGGAGGCCAGAAAAGATCCATACATTATTCATTTTACCGGCATAGGGATGAAACCTTGGATTAATCCCGCTTTTGAAAAAGCCGAATACTTTTGGCACTATGCACGGCAGACACCTTTTTATGAAGAAATACTGTATAAAAACTTAAAAGTTAACCCGGTACAAAACATCACTCAGCAAATTACTAAAGTTGCCGATATGTCAATCATTCGGGAAATAAAAAACTACTCCAAAAACCGTTTTAACTATTATCGTTGCAAACTTTTGGCCAATTTTACCTTTGGCAAAATGCGCAAACATTACAAAGATAAGAAGAAAAGATTAAAAGCCAAAATTAAAGAAGTAAGACGCTTCCTAAAAGGAAAGTAACGCCATGACCTTGCTCAAAATACTTGTTGCCTGCCACAAACCGGCGGTTCTGCCGCCGGAGAGCTTTTATATTCCAATCCATGCCGGTAGGAAAGGGGCAGAAAACAAGCTTTCTGTCCACGATTGGCATTGGATGCTTCAAAATACCCGAGGCGATGATACCGGAGATAACATCTCCGGGCTCAATCCTCATTTGGCCGAAATGTCAGCCGTCTATTGGGCATGGAAAAATTATTCCGATATCGGCAACCCCGAATACATCGGACTGTGCCACTATCGAAGATACTTTGAAATCCCCGAAAACTTCTTGAACATTCTTCCGCAATACGACATAATAACCAATGTTGACCGCTGCTCGGTTACCAACTATCAACAATACGCCGAATTTCATAATATCGAATATCTCGACCTTACACTAAATTTAATCAGCGACAAATTTCCCGAGTACTATTCTTCCGCCCAAAAATATCTTAAATCACACGAAGGCTATTATTTCAATATGGCAATTATGAAAAAAGAACTGTTTTTCAATTATTGCCATTTTATTTTTGAACTGCTGCTGGAATTGGAAAAACATATTGATTATGACAAAATCAGCGCATATAACCAGCGCCTTCCGGGAATCATTGCCGAAAGGCTGACCGGAATTTTCATTTTTCATCACTTGGGGCAGGGCGCCAAATTACTCAAACTTCCCGTCCGTTTTCTGGAACAAACCGCCCCCATTTCCTGTTTGTCTCCCGCATTCTCTCAGAACAACATTCCGGTTGCTTTTTCTGCCGACAACCAATATGTACCATATTTGAGTACAGCTCTCCAATCCGTCATACAAAATTCTCAACCGCACAATAATTATGATATAATTATTTTAGAAACCGGAATTTCTGCTGCCGACAAGCACAGGCTTCTAACTCAAATCAACGGCAAAACAAATTTTTCGCTCCGGTTTGCCAACATCAGCGCTCTAAGCTCCGAATTGGACAACGGCAAACTATACCCCGGAACACACTTCACCATAGCCACATATTATCGTTTCTTCATTCCTCAAATTCTCAAAAAATATGATAAAATCTTATATCTCGATTGCGATTTAATCGTACTGGGCGATATTGCCGAATTATATCACACCAAGCTTGAAAACAACCTGCTGGGCGCTACATTTGATATTGAAATGCACAGAATGTTAAATTCACAAAGCGGAAACCTGTCAACATACCTGCTAAAAAATCTACGGCTCAAAAGCAATGACGCTTATTTCCAAGCCGGCGTTCTGCTGTTTAATATCAAACAAATGCTCAAAGAAAAAACAACGGAAAGACTGCTGGCTTTTTTGCAAAAAGTTCCGATGCCCTTGTTCGCGGATCAAGACATTCTCAATGCCGTTTGCCAAGAACGGATAAAATATTTTTCCAACCGGTGGAATTTTGACTGGCATATTGAATTTCAAACCGACAACATTGCTTATCACCTGCACAACAATGTTTACCAAAACTATTTGCAGGCGGCTAAAAACCCGCAAATCATCCACTACGCCGGAAACATCAAACCTTGGCAGCGCCCGGAACTTCCGCTGGCTCAATACTTTTGGAAATTTGCCTTAAATACGCCATTCTACGGCGTAATTCTCCAACAAGCCTGGCAAAAAGATATTGCTGTTTTATTAGAGCAGACAAATCGCCAACGGCTTCAGAAATATCATTATTGGAAATATAAAATCTTTTCCAAAATAACTTGGGGCAAAAAACGCAAAAAATATAAAAAGAAATATCAGGAAATCAAAAAACAAATAAAAGCATCAAGAAAAAAATAAACTGGCTACCTGCCTTTCAAATCCCGGTCAAATACCGGCGGCAAAGTATTCTGTGCAAACGTATCTTCGGGAACCCGACTAACTGCTGAACGTAATCGGAACTGCCCAAATGCAGTTCCGATAAGTGAAGGTGAGAGGCTTGTTAGTTTGCAGGGTCGGCGGCAGCCGAACTTGCAAACGTTACAAACCGAACGACGCGAACCGGTTAAGCCGGGAGGCAAAGCCGCTCCGGCTGTTACCAGGTGAGCCGAGAACCCTTGGGTGAGAATCCCTGCCTAAACATAAAGCCAGGCACTTTTCAGAAACCTGGCTTGTTCTATATGGTAGGCGCGCAGGGATTCGAACCCTGGACCCACTGATTAAGAGTCAGTTGCTCTAGCCAACTGAGCTACGCACCCATATAATGTTGTTCGGGCAACAAGCGCAATATAGACCGCTTAATTTTTTTTTGCAATAGAATTTTTTATATTTATGCAAAATTTTTTAATATTCAATTTTATCCTTCTTATTCTTCCACTTGGCCATAACTTCCACGGCTTCGTCATTTTTTATCCGAATAACCTTAATCACGTCATCATCATAAAAAATCCGATCCCGAAACCCGATGTTTTCGGCATCATAACGGTCGGCGGCATAATAAATCTCTTTAATATTCGCCCATTTTGCGGCATTCAAACACATCGGGCAGGGCTCGCAAGAGGTATATAAAGTACAGCCGCTTAAGTCAAAACTGCCAATATTCTTGCAGGCATTACGAATTGCCACCACCTCTCCATGCGCTGTCGGATCATTGTCCAAAACAACATGATTATAACCCTCGCCAATAACCTTGCCGCCGGCATCTACAATAACGCAGCCGAACGGAGAACTCCCGTGATCAACGGAAAAATCGCTGAGTTCAATCGCTTTTTGCAAATTCTTGTGATGATCGGTCATCTTTTACTCCTTGACAGTACCAAATAAATCATTTAAGAAATACATCAAATTTATTAAGAATCTGCAAATTATTACAATTATATACAATCAGACAATATGAGAAATCTCCTTTCAGAGAGTTCAGACAACTGCCTTGCTGAGAAGCCCGGTAATTTGTCCTCGGCATATTGTCTCACATTTAAGAAAAGAATCTTTAGATTTTCAAACAAAAGCTCTTTCGTTGTGAAACGAGAGAACTTTTTTCAAAAAGTTTTGCTTCGGCAGCGATTCTTTATCCCTGACGTTCAAACTTTCTGAAATTTATTTAATTATTTAGTCAAAATGTGATTAACCTTCTCATTTCACAATGAGAAGGTTTTTCATTATCAAAACCAGACTTGACAAAACGACCGAAACCGAGTAAAAAGAAAATGAAAAATAAAGTTTATTAAAATTATTCGACTAAGTCTCGGAATAGAATACAGAAACTGAACTTTTTCATTTTAACAATCATTGGGCTGTGAAGTTCGGTGATTGTCTTTTGTTCCGAGTTAAAATATTTATTTTAAAGTTTATTATTTCAAACTTCCGGTCCTCTTGTGAAAGCCGGCCGGCGGATTTATTTAATAAGCAAAAGATATTTAATCAAACGGCCCCTGCATTTGTGAAAAAACAGCGGTCGGGCGAGGTTTTCTCGCAATAGGAACTGTCAAATTTTTGTTAACATTGCATAACAAAAGTTAACATTTGCCATCAAAGCTTTTTCGTTGTGAAACGAAAAAGCTTTTTACCTGATTAAACATTTTAATTATATAATTTTATTGCAAAA
>ERZ1027194.458-NODE-458-length-19963-cov-5.615481_pt1 | contig 19963 bp, 18 predicted proteins | sample MGYA00519246_ERZ1027194 | MGnify/ENA primary metagenome ERZ1027194 (study PRJEB26926, sample SAMN06164505) | human gut metagenome | biome: ENVO:00009003; feature: ENVO:2100002; material: ENVO:00002003 | host: Homo sapiens | place: USA | collected 2012 ...
CGTTCACCGAATTCACCTACCAGCTCGTGCAGGGCTACGACTTCCTGCACCTCTACCAGACCCTCGGCTGCAAAATCCAGCTCGGCGGCTCCGACCAGTGGGGCAACATCACCACGGGCGCGGAACTGATCCGCCGCAAGATCGACGGCGAGGCCTATGCCATCACCTGCCCGCTCATCACCAAGGCCGACGGCACCAAATTCGGCAAGACCGAGAGCGGCAACGTGTGGCTCGACCCCCGCTACACCTCCCCTTACAAGTTCTACCAGTTCTGGCTCAACGTGAGCGACCAGGACGCCGAGCGCTACATCCGAATCTTCACGCTGCTCGATCGTCAGACCGTCGAGGGGCTGATCGCCGAACATCAGGCGGCTCCGCACCTGCGCATCCTCCAGAAACGGCTGGCCCGGGAGCTCACCACGATGATCCACTCGGCGGCAGAGTATGAAAAAGCTGTCGAGGCGTCGGCGATCCTCTTCGGCGGCGCAACCTCCGAAGCGCTGCGCCGGCTCGACGAACAGACGCTCCTGCAAGTATTCGAGGGGGTGCCCCAATTCCGTATCCCGCGCACGGCGCTGGGTGCGCCGCTGGTCGATCTGACCGTCGAACACGCCCCGGTATTTCCCTCGAAAGGGGAATGTCGCAAGCTGGTGCAGGGGGGCGGCGTGGCGCTCAACAAAGAGAAAGTGAGCGACCCGACCCGACCCGTGACCGCCGACGACCTGATCGCCGAACGTTACCTGCTCGTGCAGCGAGGCAAGAAAAACTATTACCTGCTGATCGTCGAATAATCCCGCCTCACGCACGACCGCAGCACCGGCGGAACCGAACGATCCCGCACCCGACCCATAGGAGGGGAAGCGTAACGAAAAGCCCGGGCTCCGCAGGGAGCGGCCGGCAAAACAGGACTGACAGACACAAAAATGGAGTACAGGATTCTCCTTACGCGGATGGAATTCCGCGCCTTTCACGGATGTTACGACCTCGAACAGCAGGTCGGCAACCGCTTTGCCGTCGATGTGGAGATCACGGCCGAACTGGGCGACGCCGCCCGTGAGGACGACGTGCGCAAGACGGTCAATTACCTGACCGCCTTTGAAGAGGTAGAGCGGCAGATGAAGGTGACGCAGCGCACCATCGAGCGGGCGGCCCTCAACATTATCGACGGCCTGTACGCCGCCTTTCCTCAAATCCGGCATGTGAAATGCTCGGTTGCGAAGCTCGCGCCCCCGCTCGGCGGAAAGATCGAACGGGTGAGCGTCGTGCTGGAAAGGTAGTCGGACGAAAAGATAAACCCCTGCGGAATTCCGTCGGACAAGGGGCACGTGGTCGGCCACACCGGTTTACGTGGTCTGCATCCGCCAACCACGAGATGCCGCGACCGGGCAAAACGGGTCTCTGCATAGAGGGAGGGTAACGATGGCGGACGGCAACACTGCAGCGGGGCGAAAACCCGCCCGCATGTTCAGCCGAAAGATCTGTCCGGGCAGGTCGGAACGTGGCCTTCAACCCGGCTGCGGCGACAATACAGGAGCAGGCGACGGCGGCCGGAAGACGTGACGGAACAGCGATCACACCTCCCGCATCGCGGGAGCCGCAATAGGTTGGTTATGAACAGACAGACTCGGGCCACGCTGGGTGGCAAACTGAGCGCCGTGCTGGTCGCCGCCGGCAGTTCGGTCGGACTGGGGAATATCTGGCGCTTCCCCTATGTGGCGGGCGACAACGGCGGCGGAGCGTTCCTGCTTATCTACATCCTCTGCGTGCTGCTGCTCGGACTGCCGATCATGACGGGCGAATTCATCGTAGGCCGCAGCACCCACCGCAACGCCGTGGGCGCCTACCGGACACTGTCGCCCCGCTGGACGCTGCTCGGATACAACGGCGTGCTGGCCGCATTCCTCATCCTGGGTTTCTATTTCGTGGTTTCGGGCTGGACGCTGGAGTACATGATCCACTCCCTCACGGGCGAGCTGGCACACTACTCGACGGCCGGAGAGTACACGGCCCTGTTCGACACCTTCGTCCGCAATCCATGGCGACCGGTGCTCTATACGACGCTTTTCGTGCTGCTCACCCACGTCATCATCGCCCTGGGGGTGGAAAAGGGAATCGAACGCTCGGCCAAGGTGCTCATGCCGCTGCTGCTGGGGATCCTGGTCGTTCTCTCCGTCCATTCGCTCCTCATGCCGGGCGGCGGCGAGGGGCTGCGCTTCTTCTTCAAACCCGACTTCTCGGCGGTCACGCCCCGCACGGTGCTCGTCGCGCTGGGACAGGCGTTCTTCTCGCTATCCATCGGCATCGGCACGATGGTCACCTACGCCTCCTACTTCAAGGCGGACACCAACCTGCGCCATACGGCCCTGAGCGTCACCCTGCTCGACTCGTTCGTGGCGATCCTGGCCGGCGTGGTCATCTTTCCAGCCGTCTTCAGCGTCGGCATCGCTCCCGAATCGGGCCCATCGCTGGTGTTCATCACCCTGCCGGGAATTTTCAACACCATGCCCTTGAGCATGGTCTGGTCTTCGATCTTCTTTCTGCTGCTTGTGGTGGCGGCCCTTACCTCGACCATCTCGCTGCACGAAGTGCTCACGGTCTATTTCAGCGAGGAGTGGCACCTGAGCCGCGGTGCCGCGGCATGGACGACCACCCTCTCGACGGCGGTGCTGGCGGCGCTGGCCTCCCTCTCGCTCGGAGCGCTGGGCGGCTATCCCATCTTCGGGAAAAATCTGTTCGACGGACTCGACTTCCTCACGGCCAACATCCTGCTGCCGCTGGGCGGACTGGCGACCAGCCTGTTCGTGGGCTGGCACCTCGACAAGCGGGTTATCCGCCGCGAGATGACCAACGAAGGCTCGCTGCGATTCCGTATCTTCGGGCTTTTCCTCTTCCTGCTCCGGTACGTCTGCCCCGCGGTGCTCTGCCTGATCTTCCTCGACAACCTCGGGCTGCTCAAGGTGTTCTTCACCTGACCGGCATACGTTCCGCCACCGCATCCCGGCCATCCCGGGCCGACGCAGGCACCCCGACCGGCATGCAAAACCCGCCGGCCGCATCCGATCCGTGCGCGTCCGCAAACGGGAAGATACCGAACCGTCCCGGTTTTCCGGCCACAATCGGTCGGGCAATTGTCCGCAGCCGAAGCAGCCTTACGCACCGAACAGGGATATCGCCCCGCTCCGAACATGAGCATATGGTCCGGCCGTCCGGAGCCGCTCCCGTCGGAAAGGGCCTGTTACGCCACCGAACAGGGAATACCGAGCGCCTCCACGCGGACGGCGATCCGCTGCAACTCCTCGCGGGGCACTTTTTCGAGGGTCTGGCACGGGGTGTCGCGGTCGAGCGAATAGACCATCACCTGCCGGGGCCGGATCCGGTCGATCAGCCGCAGCCAGGCCTCCACCTCCCGCTCGGTGGTGTTGTCCACCGTCTGCCCGCCGCAGGAGCCCCGCAGGAACATGGTCTGCACGATCAGCCTGCCTTCAAACCGCACCATCTGCTCCACGACCTCCTCCACGGAGTAAGCGCCTCCGGGGTTGTTAATCAGCCGCACGGTCGGATCGAACGCCGAATCGAGCTTGAGGATGTTGTTGTCCACGCGCAGCAGGGCACGGCGCACCTCCTCGCGGCCGATGCGGGTGGCGTTGCTCAGCACCGACACCTTCGCCGCCGGACAAATCGCATCCCGCAGGGCAAGCGTGTCGTCGATCACCCCCTCGAAATCGGGGTGCATGGTCGGCTCGCCGTTCCCCGCAAAGGTAATCACGTCGGGAGGCGTCCCGTCGGCGACCATCCTGCTGAGCGTTTGTTCCAGGAGCCGGCGCACTTCGGCGCGGTCGTTGAAGCGTGCACCTCCGCGGTGCTCGGCATTCCAGCCGCATTCGCAGTAGATGCAGTCGAAGCTGCAAAGTTTCGACGAGGTCGGCAACAGGTTCACACCCAGCGAAAGGCCGAGCCGCCGGGAATGTACCGGGCCGAAGATGATATCGTTATAAAGTGCTGTCATACGGACAAAATTATGCAATTCGCGGCAATTGCGGATCGGCGGCAGCGAATTTTTTATACTTTTACGTAAACAAACCACCCATGAGATTCAAATTCGGACTGTTGGCACGTGTGCTGACCGCCATTATCGCGGGCATCGGCTGCGGCCTCTTCTTCCCCGACTGGCTGACGCGCATCGCCCTGACCTATAACGGACTGTTCGGCAATTTCCTGAGCTTCGTCATTCCGCTGCTCATCCTGGGCCTCGTCGCTCCGGGCATCGCCGACCTGGGGGCCCGGGCCGGGAGGCTGCTGCTCATCACGGCGGCGCTGGCCTATGCCTTCACCCTCTTTTCGGGCTTCGGAACCTTCTTTACCTGCCGGGGCGTCTTTCCGTCCCTGTTGCAGGGGGAAAGCGCTGCGGGAACGGCTCTGCCCGCCGCCGGCGAGGCGCTGCGTCCCTATTTCACGGTGGATATGCCGCCTCTGATGGGGGTGATGACCGCCCTGCTGATGGCCTTTCTGCTCGGGCTGGGCATGGCTTCGATCCGCAGCACCCAGCTCAAAGGGGTGCTGGACGAGTTCAAAGCCGTCATCGAACGGGTGGTGGCCCGGGTGCTGATCCCGCTGCTGCCCTTCTACATCTTCGGCATCTTTCTGAATATGACCCGTTCGGGACAGGTGGCAGGCATCCTGGGAGTATTCGTCAAACTGATCGTGGTGATCTTCTTCATGACCATCGTGCTGCTGGCCGTGCAGTTCACCATCGCCGGCCTTGCGGCACGCCGCAACCCGCTCAGGATGCTGCGGACGATGCTCACGGCCTATGTCACGGCGCTCGGCACCCAGTCCTCCGCCGCGACGATCCCCGTCACGCTCGAACGCACCCTGCTGCTGGGCGTGCGGCCCGAGGTGGCGTCGTTCGTCATCCCGCTCTGCGCGACCATCCACCTATCGGGCTCGATGATGAAGATCGTCGCCTGCGCCCTGGCCGTCATGCTCATCACCGGACTGGAGGTATCCACCGGAACATTCGCCGGTTTTATCCTGCTGCTCGGAATCACGATGATCGCCGCACCCGGCGTACCGGGCGGGGCGATCATGGCTGCGGTGGGACTGCTCGAATCGATGCTCGGATTCGACGAGACCCTCATCGGTCTGATGATCGCCACCTACATCGCCATGGACAGCTTCGGCACGGCGACCAACGTGACGGGCGACGGAGCGGTGGCCGTCATCGTCGATGCCATCGACCGGCGGCGCGGCCCCGCAGCCGACGCGGGGGAATAACTGCCCCGAAATCCATCGAAGCGCCGCGCAATGATTTGCGCGGCGCTTCGATCATGTATATCGGCATCACGGCTTGCGTCGATGCGTTCCGTCAGATACCGAAAATATAACCGCCGGCATTGATGAGCAGGCAACCCTGTGATTCGCTCCAGATGTAGGCGTAATCGCCCGCATTGGCATTCAGCGACTCGAGCGCCCCTTCCATCCCCTCGCGGTCGCGGCCGGCAAACTTGTTTGCGGAATCGGTGCCCATGCCGACGCCCGACGCAGGAGTCTGCTCGGCCCACCACCAGCATCCGTTGAGTTTGCCGTACCGACCGCTCATCATGCCGACCACGCCGCCCATATTGGTCGCAGCGGGAGTGCCCTCCGTCGATACGGTTCCCCCGACGAGGGCATAACATCCGTTCAGGCTTTTGGCACGGGCCTGCATAGCCGCCGTAACCACCCCCGTGACGCCGCCGAAACTGGCCGGGGCGCCGTCGCACGAAAGCGTCACACGGCCATCGACGATCGCAAAACAGGAAGTGAGGTTGCCCGTCGTCGCCGAGCCGTTGACTCCGCCGAACGAGGCGCCCTGCCCTCCTTCGGTCGCGACCGTCACCACGGCCGTATTGCGCAACAGGGCATAGCAGCAAACCATCTCCGACGACTGGCCCGTTACACCGCCGCACATGGCGTAGGTTTTGGCGCGAGCCGCAAGCGTGCCGGCAATATCCGTCGAACAGCGGCCGGTTATGCCGCCCGTCTGGTAGGTCGCATTGCCCTGCATGCCACCCGTGTAGGCCGCATCTCCCGTTGTGGCGGCAGATACGACCCCGGCAGGGGTCACCCTCACCGACATGAGCGCAATGCCGTAACCGGCATTCGCTTGCTGGGCGATGGCTCCTGCGGCATATGCCTTTCCTTCGCCCCGGGCCTCGACCGTTCCGGAAATCGTCAGTCCGCACGACTCGACCACATCGGCGGCGTTTACCCCTTCGAGGCCGCCTGCCGCCACGTCGGCGGTCGCACATCCGGTGCCGTCGGCACGGATCGTTCCGGAGACTTCGACCGTCGCTCCCTGCACCGAAACCCCGAAACTATTGCCGATCAGTCCGCCCGCATAGACGCCGACGATGGGATCGTCCGCGGGTACTGCCTCGCCGATGCGGGCCAGGATATCGCCCGCCACGATCACTGTGGAGCTGTTGGCATGACCGGAATCGCCCGTGGCAGCCAACGCTCCCGCCGACGCGACCGCACCCCGGGCGAAGAGGAGCTGTCCGGCGGGGATTTCAGCCGAACAACGTTCATACGTACCTCCATGTACGATCATACCGGTTATACCGCCCGCATAGGCGCAGACTTTCGGGTCACTCGATGATAGCGCCGAAACGGAGCCTTTGAACGAACAATTGGTGAATAAGGAACCGTAATTCACACCGCAGAAGCCGCCGGCCACCGCATAGTTGTCGGGAGCCGTACAGTCGGCCGACACCGTCGCTTCGAGGGTCAGATCGCGGATCGTCGCTCCGCGGACGATTCCGAACAGGCCGGCCACCGCCGCTTCGGACGAAGCGGTCACAGCGACCTCGAGCCCGGCGATACGGTGTCCCCGTCCGTCGAGTGTTCCCCTGAAGCAGTTTTTGTCCGGCATACCGAGCGATTCGTTGCCCGAACCGGTGCCGACAGGCACCCACGCACGTCCGGTCAGGTCGATGTCGGCCGTCAGGGCATAGAATGCCCCGACGTATGCCTCATCCTGTGCATTGACCCGCTCGGCAAACAGGAGCAGTTGTCCGAAAGTAGCAATCCGCCAGGGATCGGCCTCGGTTCCGTCGCCTCCGGCAAAGGAGGGCGACACGTCGCTCTCGGCCTCGAATTCCTCCCACGACGACCACGACGAATCGAGCACCGTCCCTCCGGCGGGCGCAAGAGCCCGCACACGCACCGAGTAGATGATTCCGGTCGGCATATCGGATATACGCAACTTCGGATCGGTTACGCGGCTGTCGTCCACGTCGCTTTCGGCCTGCCGGATCTGTATGCCATAGCCCGCAGCACCTTCGACCGGATTCCAAACGACCGTTGCCTCGTTTCCGGACACGGTCACCACGATCCCGTCGGGCACCGCGAGCGGGACCGCCTCCTCGGCCGGCGTGGTAAATTCTTTCCAGGGAGTGTACGCTGAGGCAACATGGTCGGTATCCCCCTCGGCCGGCAGGGCCGCAATGGAGTATGAATAGCTTTGTCGGGGAACAAGCCCCTCGAACACGATCCGGAGGATTTCTACCGCCTTCTCGGTCACCTTTCCGGAGGGTTCTTTCAGACGGACCGCATAGGACTCCGCATGTGCGACCCGCTGCCAGCTCAATTCTACCGTTGTCGGGGTCGCTACGACTTCGATCGCAGCGGGAGACTCGAGAGGAACGGGAATCCGCTCCTCGTTCGCAGCATCGTCGCAGGACAAGCAAACGAGTGCAACGAGGCACATGGAAGCTGCGATAAACAAACACATCAGTCGTTTCATCTGTTTGGATTTTAAATGATTATTAGGGGACTACAGGCTATTCCTGACCGGTTCGCGCACGATCCGCGGACTTCTCTCCGGGAAACAAGATACTAAATCGATGTTGAAAAACGAAATTATACCGGACAAAATAATCCCCGTCGCAAGATATCCGATTCCGGTACACGGCTTGCAGTCCGTACAACGCACCCTGTCGCAAAGCCGGCTTTCGGCCCGCGGACGAGGAACGGGGTCACAAGCAGAAAGCGGACAGCAAAGGCCGCAACCGGCGCTCAGGTTTTCCGTGCCGCCGACCGACCGCTGGTTCCCCTTGCCGCCGACCCTTTGCGGCCCGCTGAGGGGCGTTCCCTCCCACATTCCGATCCGCGTTTCCAGCACCGGGGAACCGCACGGAAGCGCCCCCGCCGAGGCACGCATTTCGGGGCGGAGCAATAATTAAAAAAATTAAATTTTTTACTGTTATTTTTTTCACATCGCGAAAGTTTTTCTACCTTTGCCCCGGCCGGAATCATAAAATGCGCGTTCCGGCGTTAGCTTACCGAGGATGTTCTAATAAAAAATAGTTATGGATAAAAATGATTTGAAAAAGTACGGGATTACGGGCGTCAAGGAGATCGTCTATAATCCCTCTTACGACGAGCTTTTCCGCGAGGAGACCCGCAAGGGACTTCGCGGCTACGAGAAGGGGCAGCTTACGGACACCGGCGCGGTGAACGTGATGACCGGCGTTTACACCGGCCGCTCGCCCAAGGATAAGTTCTTCGTGATGGACGACGTGACCCGCGACACGATCTGGTGGACGTCGCCCGAGTACAAGAACGACAACAAGCCCGTGACCAAAGCCGCCTGGAAGGAGCTCAAAAAGATCGCCGTCAAGGAGCTTTCCGACAAGAAGCTCTACGTGGTGGACACCTTCTGCGGCGCGAATGAGAACACCCGCCTCAAAATCCGCTTCATCATGGAGGTGGCCTGGCAGGCGCACTTCGTCAAGAACATGTTCATCCGTCCGACGGACGCCGAACTCGAGCAGTACGGCGAGCCCGACTTCGTGGTGCTCAATGCCTCGAAAGCCAAGGTCAAGGAGTACAAGAGGCTCGGCCTGAACTCGGAGACGGCCGTCGTGTTCAACCTGACCGAAAAGATGCAGGTGATCATCAACACCTGGTACGGCGGCGAGATGAAGAAAGGCATGTTCTCCTACATGAACTACCTGCTGCCGCTGAAGGGCATCGCTTCGATGCACTGCTCGGCCAACACGAACGAAAAGGGCGAGACGGCCATCTTCTTCGGTCTCGTGGGGCTCGGGCAAGACCACCCTTTCGACCGACCCCAAGCGCGAGCTGATCGGCGACGACGAGCACGGCTGGGACGACGACGGGGTGTTCAACTTCGAGGGCGGCTGCTACGCCAAGGTCATCAACCTCTCGAAAGAGAACGAACCCGACATCTGGAACGCCATCCGCCGCAACGCGCTGCTCGAGAATGTGACCGTGGACAGGAAAGGACATATCGACTATGCCGACAAGTCGGTGACGGAGAACACCCGCGTCTCCTACCCGATCTTCCATATCGAGAATATCGTGAAACCCGTATCCAAGGCTCCCGCCGCCAAGAAGGTGATCTTCCTTTCGGCCGATGCCTTCGGGGTGCTTCCTCCCGTTTCGATCCTCACGCCCGAACAGACCAAGTACTACTTCCTCTCGGGCTTCACGGCGAAACTCGCCGGCACCGAGCGCGGCATCACCGAGCCCACGCCGACCTTCTCGGCCTGCTTCGGCGCGGCATTCCTCTCGCTGCATCCGACCAAATACGGTCAGGAGCTCGTGAAGCGCATGCAGCAGTCGGGGGCCACGGCTTACCTGGTGAACACCGGCTGGAACGGCACGGGCAAGCGCATCTCGATCAAGGACACGCGCGGCATCATCGACGCCATCCTCGACGGCTCGATCGACAAGGCGCAGACCAAGAACCTGCCCGTCTTCGACTTCCGTATTCCGACGGCCCTGCCGGGCGTGGACCCCGCGATCCTCGATCCCCGCGACACCTACAAGAATCCGAAGGAGTGGGACGAGAAGGCCAAAGACCTGGCGGCCCGCTTCATCAAGAATTTCGACAAGTTCACCGGCAACGACGAGGGCAAAAACCTCGTGGCTGCAGGACCGAAACTCTAAAACCGCGCATCCCTGCATCCGCACGGGACGGCCTCAGGGCCGTCCCGTTTTTCGTCTTTGCGGGGCAGGGTGGCCGGAGTTTTGCGGACTGAAACGAAAAAGACAACCGCAATGCAAAAAATCATCGACCGCGCCTCCTCGCGCGGATACGCCGACCACGGCTGGCTTAAAACCTACCATACGTTCAGCTTCGCCGACTATTACAACCCGCGCCGGATGCGTTTCGGAGCGCTTCGCGTGCTCAATGACGACACCGTCGCGGGTGGCGAGGGCTTCGGAATGCACCCCCACGACAACATGGAGATCGTCTCCATACCGCTGGCCGGCGCCCTGCGACACCGCGACAGCATGGGCCACACCTCGGTGCTGCACGCGGGCGAAATCCAGGTCATGACCGCCGGCACGGGTATCGTCCACAGCGAATACAACGCCTCTGCGGACGAACTTGTCGAGTTCCTCCAGATCTGGGTCTTCCCCGAGCAGCGAAACCTCACGCCCCGTTACAGTCAGGTGCGGCTGGACGAGGCCCGGCCCGACGAGCCTCGCCTGATCGTGGCGCCCCGGGGGAGCGAACATGTGGCCTGGATTCACCAGAAAGCCTGGTTCCACACACTGCGGCTGACCGAGGGCGGCGAAGTCGCGTTCCGCCTGCAACGCCCCTCCGACGGACTTTACCTCTTCGTGCTGGACGGCGAAATCGAAGCCGGCGGCGAGCGGCTTGCACGCCGCGACGGAATGGGCGTGCAGGAGTTCGACACGCTCACCCTTCACGGACGCCGGGAATCCGACCTGCTGCTGATCGAGGTGCCGGTGTGACCCGCCGCACATCGGCATCCCCGTCTATTTTCACGGCTGCATACGACAGGGGCCGGCGCCTTACGGCATCCGGCCCCGCAAATGTCGCGCACGCGGATCAGAAATTGTAACCGATGGTGATGTAGAAGCTGCCGGTTTTCACGCTGCCCAACTGCGGCTTGACCTTGTCCTTGGAGATGTTGATAAGGCCTGCGTCGTAGCCCACGCCGAAATAGAGCTGCTTCCAGGTCGCACCCGCACCGACGCGGATACCGAAGTCGGACCGGTTGAAGTAGTTGCCGAACACGTCGGAGCTCTCGCCCAGCGACTTGTATTTGCCGCCGACACCGAGTGCATAGTACAAGCCGAAGTAGGGCTGCACCGTCCAGTTGCGGCCGATCTGCACGTGGTAACTCAGCAGAGCGGGAATCTCCAGATACCAGAGGTTCACCTCGTTGGTATAGCCATCGACCGTCTCCTTACCGCCTTTGTACTGGAGATAGAGGCCCGTCTCGAAGTAGAGCGGGAAGCGGCGCGTAAGCATGATCTCGTAGGAACCGCCCAGATTGAAGCCCGCCTTGGAGTTGAGGTTGGTCACGGTGGCGATATTCAGACCGCCTCGGATGCCGAAGCCGCCGCGACGCTCGATATCCCGACGGTCGTCGATGCGGCCGCGGTTCTCGTTGTCCCCGTAGTTGGGATTGTTGTAACCCCGGTTCTGGTCCACATATCCCCGGTCGTTGCGGTCGTTACGGTAGTTGTCGTCGCGGTATTCCCGGCGGTTCTCGCGCCGCTCCTCACGATACTCGCGCCGGTTTTCATTGGCGTTATCGTTCCGGTTGTACGAGGTATTCCGGTAATCCTGAGCCGAAGCCATGCCGGCCACGGTAAAAATGCCGATAAGGGCAAGAAGTAGTGATCTTTTCATAATCTGTAAAAGTTTATTGCCCTACCCATGCAAATATGATACAAAATTGCACCTTTTCCACCCATTCGTCCCGCTGCGGCTGATGTTCAGCATTTTTACCCCGCATCCTCACGCACGCACGGATTCTTTTCGTACCTTTGTTCCATGCTTCGCTTATCGCTTCTGGTGGCCACTTACAACCGCAGCGCATCCCTGCTCGGGGCCCTCGAATCCGTCGCCGGACAACGGGCCGACCCTGCCGTATGGGAGTGCGTGGTGGTGGACAACAATTCGGAGGACGACACGGCCGCATGCGTCGAGGCGTTCCGGCAGGCCCATCCCGGGCTGAATCTGCGGCTGGTGCGGGAATCCCGCCAGGGCCTCTCCCATGCACGCAACCGGGGCATCGCCGAGAGCCGGGGCGAATACCTGGCCATCATCGATGACGACGAGCGCATCAATCCCGATTTCGTGCGGGCCTACATCGACTTCTTCGACACCCACCCCGAAGCGGCTGCAGCCGGCGGACGCATCATCGCGGAATACCCTCAGGGACGTCCCCGCTGGATGTCGCGCTGGACGGAAGCGCCCATCGCCAACCCGATCGACCTGGGGCCGAAGGTCCGTCCCTTCCCGCCGGGGCGCATTCCGGGAGGCGGCAACATGGCCCTGCGGCGCACGGCCGTCGAGAGGCACGGGGCCTTCGACCCCTCGCTCGGACGTACGGGAAAACGGCTGCTCGGGGGCGAGGAGAGCGACCTGTTCGAGCGGCTGCGCAAGGGAGGCGAGCAAATCTGGTATGTCCCCGATGCCGTGATGTGGCACATCATCGGCCCCGAAAAGCTCACCGACGACTATTTCGACCGGCTGAGTTTCAACGTGGGCCGCAGCCAGCGGGCCCGGGCGGAAATCCACGGCCGCATGGTACGGCTCCTGCTGGGCGAAGCGCTCAAATGGGCCGCCACCCTCGTCCTGGCCGCCGGCTGTCTGCTCGGGATGCGGCCGGCGAAAGCGGGACGGCTCCTTAGGATGCGGGCACGCATCACCCGGGGCATCCTGTGCCCCCGCACCTGACCCGCCCGCAGAACAGCCTGTGCATCGCGTCGCATAAAAAACCCGGCGTCGAACGCGCCGGGCCGTTTTCCGATCGCGGCGAAACCGCCGCGCTTCTATCAAAATAGGTATTTCTCGTTCTTGACCTTGCTGACCAGCCGGAAAATATCCTGCCAGGCCTCCTCCGAGAAGGTCGTGCCGACCACCTCGATCACTTTGCCCGCGGTAATGGCCCCGATGGTGCCGCACTGACGCAGCGTAAGTCCGTCGCACAGCCCCGCAAGGAAGCCCGCGGCATAGAAATCGCCGGCGCCCGTGGTATCGACCCGCTTGGCAGCCGCCATGATGCCCACGTGAACGACCTCGCCGCCCTGCTTGATCAGCGCCCCCTTGATGCCGATTTTGACGATCGCCAGCTCCGCGATCTCCGAAATGGCCTGCAGCGCGTTGAGCGGCTCCGCCTCCCCCGTAAAAGCCTTGGCCTCGTCCTCGTTGGCGAAGACGATGTCCACGTACTCCTGCACGAGCCCGCGCAGGAATTCCAGGTTCTCGTCCACCACATTGAAACTCGCCAGGTCGATCGCCACCTTCAGTCCGCACTGCTTGGCCGTGCGCACCGCCGCGCGGATCAGCTCGTGATCCTGCACCAGATAGCCCTCGACATAGAGGCAGTCGTAACACTCGAAGATCGCCGGAACGATCTCCTCGGCCCGGAGCTCGAGCGCAGCGCCCAGGTGGGTGACCATCGTGCGCTCGCCGTCGGGCGAGATGAGCGACACGCACTTGCCGGAGCGTTCGCGTCCGCGGAAGATGAACGGCTCGACGCCCAGGTTTTCGAGCGCCTGCACGAAGAAGTCGCCCGTCTTGTCGGGCCCCACCTTGCCGATGAAGCCCACGTCGCAGCCCAGGCGGGCCATGGCGCGAATGGTGTTGCCGGCCGAGCCGCCGAGCGAGAGCGAGTAGGGAAGGCCGGCCACCGACTTCGATATGTCGGTCTGCAGGCGGGTGTCCACAAGGCTCATCGAGCCTTTGGGAAGATTGTATCGGTCGAGGACCCGGTCGTTCTTCAGATTGACCAGCATGTCCGTCAGGGCATTGCCGATGCCGATTACGCGTTTCATCAATTTTGCAGGGTTCGGTAAGTAGTCAGTATCTTTCGCCGGGAGATGTCATCCCGGCGCATCGTTTTCATCGTCTCCCGGAACGAGGGTAAGCCGCGCGGAGCCGCCCGCATGATGCGGGGACGCCGACCGTCGCACACAGGATCCTATCGTTTCGCAGGAATTTCATGGATTTCAGGGGGCTTAGATCGAGAGGATGCGCACCAGGTCGATCGACGCGCGGTCGATGGTCTTGGTATGGCTCACGGCCTTGGGGAAGGGCACATAGACGATCTGCCCGTTCTGAATACCGATCATCACGTTGCGCTGCCCCTCCATGAGGGCTTCGATGGCCGCCTCGCCCATGCGCGAGGCGATGATGCGGTCGATGGCCGTGGGCGAGCCGCCCCGCTGGATATGGCCGAGGATCGTCACGCGGGCATCGAACTGCGGGAACTCCTTCTTCACCCGCTCGGCCAACCCCATCGCCCCGCCCGAGGCGGGGTTCTCGGCCACCAGCACGATCGCCGAATTCTTGCTCTTGCGGAAGCCCTGGTCGATCAGTGCGCCCAGTTGGTCCACCTCGGTCTCCATCTCGGGAATGATGGCGGCCTCCGCCCCCGAAGCGATCGCCCCGTTGAGGGCGAGGTAGCCGGCCGTGTGGCCCATGACCTCGACGAAGAAGAGCCGCTCGTGGCTGGTCGCCGTGTCGCGCAGCTTATCGACCGCCTCGACGATCGTGTTGAGCGCCGTGTCGTAACCGATGGTGGCGTCGGTGCCCCCCAGGTCGTTGTCGATCGTGCCGGGCAGCCCGACGATCGGGATGTTGTACTCGTCGGCGAAGATGCAGGCGCCCGTGATCGATCCGTCGCCTCCGATGACCACCAGCGCGTCGATTCCGTGAGCCTGCATGTTGTCATACGCCGTGCGCCGCCCTTCGGGGGTCTTGAACTCCTCGCTGCGGGCTGTCTTGAGGATGGTGCCGCCCTGCTGGATGATGTTCGATACGCTCTGCGACCCGAAATCCACGATCTCATTGGCCACCAGACCCTTGTATCCGCGCATGACCCCCTTAACGGTGTAGCCGTTGTAGATGGCCGTGCGGGTCACCGCACGGATCGCCGCATTCATGCCGGGAGCGTCGCCGCCCGAGGTGAGAATACCGATGCACTTGATCGCAGCCATAATCTTGTCGTATTAGCACAAAAACGTTCAAAGGTAATAAAACTTTCTGCAAAGTGCAAAATCGGGGCCGGCCCCGTCTCCGGTTCCGGCCCCGACCGCTGAACTTCCTATTTTAAATCAACGCCCGTCGGTCTGGGTCGTTTGTCGTACGTCGCGCAAACTTTTCTGCGGCGCGCCGTCCTCCTCCCCGGCAGCCGCGTCGGTCGAAGCGGGAAGCGGTGCGTTCTCCTTTTCGGCCGCCGCTATGCGCAGGGAGGCCGAATGGTCGCCGATATGCAGATCGACCTTGCCAGGGACGCAGATACGCACCCCGTTGCTTTCGTCGAACCGGATTTGCGCCGCGTCCGCTCCGTCCATGAAGTCGTCCTCATCCCCCAGCGGCCAATTCATCTCGTAACGGTCCCGTCCGATATTTTCCCAGAACCGCCCCCGGATGGCCACCGTGCAGAGTGCGATGATCGTGAGGAACCAGACGATGAAGGTCACGAGCACCGTCTTGCCGCTGGGCTTGCGCGAAGCGATCAGGCACATGAGCACATAGATAAGCAGAATGGTGGGAATCAGGACGGCCACCACACCGAAGCTGCCCACCCAGACGGAAGCCGCATTGCAGAACAACGCCATGTTCCCTTCGCCTCCGACGATCAATGCGAACAAGGCGATAATCAGGGCGCAGGCCAGCAGGATCAGGCCGAAGACGACCAGCCCCGCGATGACTTTGAGCAGGATAAGCACCACCTGTCCGAGGGTATAGACCACGCGGGCCACCACGGGTTTGGCCGTGCTGTCGGGATCGCTCGCCACAGCAGTCGCATCCCCGATCGACCGGGCCGTGATGCGTTCGCCGTTCATTTCGAGTTTCTGCCGCGCCGTGCGCGCCGGCGGGACGGCGAACCACATGATAAGGTAGCAGACGAAGAAGATGCCGAACAGGTTGCCCATCAACGCACTCAGCCAGCCGAAAAGCGGCACCCAGCCGAAGAGCGTGAGCAGCAGGGGCAGGAAGAGTCCGAGCCGCACCCACACGGGATCGATATCGAAATATTTGCCGATACCGGCGCATACGCCCCCCAGCTTCGCGTTTTCGGTGTCCCGATAGAGCCGCCGCGGAATGCGGGGCCCGGGGGCGGGCTCCTCTCCGCCGTCGCGGATGTCCTCGGCGGACCCCATCTGGGCGATGATCTCGCGGATCAACGGTTTCTCCACCACGCTGGTGTTGTCCTGATGAGAGAGAATCAGCTCGGCGATGCGGGCCTCGATATCGGCCACGATCTCACGCCCCTCGTCCGAACTGCCGTAGGTTTGCTTGAGCGACGCGAGGTATTGACCGAGGGTCTCGTAAGCGTCGGCGTCCAGCGTGAAAGCCACCCCCGATATGCTGCATTTTTTGACTTCTTTCATGGTTGTCGGTCGTTGGATTACAATTTATTGACGCTACCCCCGCTGCTTGCCGAGACCTCCGCGACGGCGTCGCCCGCATAGGAGATGGTTCCGGCGCTCGAAGCATGGGCGTCGAGCGACTCTTCGCAGCGTACCGTAACGCTCGCCGCACTCGAGGCGTTTGCCGAGCAGGTCCGGGCGGTGAATTCGGCCGCATCGATGCGTCCGGCGGACGAAGCCCGCAGCGAGCACTGCTCGCACGACCCTTTCATGCGCACGCGTGCAGCGCTCGAAACCCGCACTTCGCAGGTTTCCGCCTCCAGTCTGGTGCAGACGGTCGCCGAACTGGTCGCTCCGATGCGACATTCGCGGGCACGCACGGCCGCACGCACGGTCGCGGCGCTCGTCGCCGAAAGCTGAACTCTGTCCTGCTGCGCGAGCGGCTGGTCGCAAACGATCGAAGCGGCGCTCGAAGCCTTCAGCAGCCGGATGTCGCCGTTATCGGGCACCGTAACCTCGACCTGAACGTTATGCAGCGAGTTGATCCGCTTGTCGATGCCGATGCGGAGCACGCCGCCCCGCACATGGGTCTCCACGTATTCCATCACGTTTTCATCCGCGCGGACGGTCAGGCTGTCGCCCTGACCGGCGATCACGACCCGCACCCCGCGCGAAGCCTCCACGGCGTTGAAGGGCTCCACGCCGACAGAGCGTGTCCGAAGCACGCCGCTCCCGTTGATCTTCTTGCCGAATACCGTGCTGCCGCTGCACCCCGCAGCCGCCAGAGCGACGGCCAACGCCGTCGCCGCAATTAAAAATCGTTTCATTGCCGTGTGTTATTAAGGGTTTGTTGTTCTCCGTGACGGATCGTGCGGATCTGCTCGACCAGCTCGTCCCATGCCTCGTCGAGCGTGCGCAGGCAGTCGCGCCCTTTCTCGGTGAGCATGTAGTATTTGCGGGGCGGCCCCTGCGGGGACTCCTCCCAGCGATAGGTCAGCAGCCCGGCGTTCTTCTGCCGCGTGAGGATCGGATAGAGCGTTCCCTCCACCACGATCATCTGCGCCTGCTTGAGCTCGGTGATGATCTTCGGGGCATAGGAATCTTCCCTCGAAAGAATCGCCAGGATGCAGTACTCCAGAATGCCTTTGCGCATCTGCGCTTTTACGTTGTCTTCGTTCATGGCCGGTCACTTTACGGGTTTCGGATGCGAAGGACTCTTCGGGACGATGATCCACAAGAGGATATAGACCCAGAGCGAAAGCCCTCCGAAAAGAATCAGCAGCAGCGTGGCGAGTCGCACCAGCGACACGTCGAGCCCGAAAAATTCGGCGACGCCGCCGCAAACGCCTCCGATCATCCGGTCGTCGGACGAGCGGCGGAGCCTCGGTCTTTGTTGGTTGTCGGTTGTCATATGCTATCGGTTTTTTGAATTTGCACGGTTGCCGTCGCAGCCCGCAGCGGCGAGCGGCTCCTCCGGAATGACGATCCAAAGGATGACGTAAGCCCAGATCGAGAGGCCGCCCAGCAGGATGAGCAGCAGCGTGAGCAGGCGGATGAGCGTCGGATCGGCATCGAAATATTCGGCCAGGCCGCCGCAAATGCCCGCGATCGATCGGTTCGTGCGGGAGCGGTAGAGCCGCCGCACCGCCGTGCGGTCGCATTCGCCGGCAGTCTGCTCGTCGGCAGGAGGTTCGCCGGGGCCGAAGTCGGCGGGGCTGCCCATCTGGTCCATCGCCTCCCGAACCTCCCCGACCGTCACGACCCGCATGGGCGAGGGTACTTTTTCACGGAAAATCTCGGCAATGCGTGCCTCGACATCCCCCATCGTCTCCGTGTCATCCTCCGGCAGCCGGCGGCGGATCTGATCGAGGTAACGCTTCAAAAGCGCGTAAGCATCCTGGTCAAGCGTAAAAGCCTGCGATGCGATATTCACGTTTACAGTCTCTTTCATATTGCACTGCGCGTTATTAAGGGTTTCGGTCGTCAAGGGTTTCACCCGATGACACTGCAAATATAAGACAAAAATTAATACTATGCAATACAAAGTACTAAATTTTCACAAAATATTTTCCTGCCACGACTTCCGACCGGCTCCGGCCGCATCCCGCCCCTGATCTCCACTCCTGCCGATCGGGACACCCTGCCCGGGCAATGGCCCCGCACGACCGGTGGTTTCCTGCAATTGGGCCGGCCGGCCCGTACCGTCTTTCCGCCCCCGATCGCCACCGCCCCGAAAAGAGTGCCGGCGGATGAAATAGTTTTGCAATATCCCAGCGTTTGACTACATTTGCATCGAAAATCTGGCGTATGGGACGAAGACTTGCGGCGGTCATCCTTTCGGTACTCCTGCTCACGGGCGGCTGGCTCGGCCTGAGCGGCTTCCCCCTGCTGGCGGCGCTGGTGCCGCTGCTCTGGATCAGCCGCGGCTACGACGCCTCGCGCCGCGCATGGTGGGGCATGTTCGGCTGGGCGCTGCTTGCGTTCGCACTCTGGAACGCCGCAACCGTCTGGTGGATCTGGTACGCCACCCCCGTCGGCCCGTTCGCGGCCACGCTCGCCTCCTCGACCCTCAACATGATCGCTTTCATGCTGTTCCACACCGTGTCGAAACGGGCGCCCAAAGCCCTCGCCTACACGGTGCTGGTCAGCGCATGGATCGCCACCGAATACTGGTACACCGTGGGCGAATTCTCGTGGCCGTGGCTGCTGCTGGGCAACGGTTTCTCCCACGAGGTTTGGGCCGTACAATGGTACGAATATACGGGCATCTTCGGCGGCACGCTCTGGACGCTGGTCGCAAACATCCTGCTGTTCGAGGCGCTCGTCTCGCGCCGCACGCGCCGCATCGTCGCGGCGGCAGCGTGGATCGTTCTCCCCCTCTGCGTTTCGCTCACGATCTGGTTTACGTGGCGCACGCCCGCGGCGGGGACAGTGACAGTGACGCTCGTGCAGCCGAACGTCGATCCCTACAAAAAATTCGAGGACGGCACCTCGTCCGCCCAGATGGACAACCTGCTCCGGCTGGCGGCCGAAGCGCCGGCGGACGCAGACTATATCGTCATGCCCGAAACCGCCGTGCCGGGCTACTACTACGAACCCTCGATCCGCACGGCTCCCCCCGTGCAGGCTTTCGCCCGGCTGCTGGCCGAAAAATACCCCACCGCCCGGATCATCGCGGGGTTCAATACGCTAAGGATCTACCTCGAAGGGGGGCAAAGCTCCACCGCCCGACATGATGCAAGGGGGTGGTACGACGTGTTCAACTCGGCCCTCGAAATCGACTCGGCCTCCTGCGTTTCCATCCATCACAAGGGGCGCCTGGTCATCGGAGCCGAGAAAACGCCGCTGCCGTGGCTGTTCCGGGCCCTCGATTTCCTGGTGATCGACCTGGGAGGCACGCTCGGGCAGATCGGCGTCGGCACTCGGGGCACGGCTTTCACGGGCCCGGCGGGGAGCGTCGGCCCCGCGATCTGCTACGAGGGCATGTACGGCGACTTTTTCGGCGACTTCGTGCGCAGAGGCGCGCAGGCGATGCTCATCATCTCCAACGACGGCTGGTGGGGCGACACCCCCGGCTACAAGCATC
>ERZ1027194.481-NODE-481-length-19509-cov-6.584353_pt1 | contig 19509 bp, 37 predicted proteins | sample MGYA00519246_ERZ1027194 | MGnify/ENA primary metagenome ERZ1027194 (study PRJEB26926, sample SAMN06164505) | human gut metagenome | biome: ENVO:00009003; feature: ENVO:2100002; material: ENVO:00002003 | host: Homo sapiens | place: USA | collected 2012 ...
CAGCGTCAGATGTGTATAAGAGACAGCATAGAAACAGTTCTTGAAAATATGGGTATTACTACCTTTAATAAAATATTGGAAAGTAATTATACTCCATACGATTCCACAGGTGTAGTTCGAGCAAAGTTGATAGGCTATGGAACAACATTATTATATAGCTCTGCAAGTCAACATTATGCTTTTGCTCGATATTATACAAAAGATGGAGAGAAAGGCGCATGGGCAACAAGTGAATTTCAAAAAGGTGATTATATTACAGGCTCACTTATATTTACTTAAGTGAAGAAGATGTAAGGTATTTCTTATCGAACACGACGAACTACAAGAAGCAATTAGCAAGGTTGGCAGTGCCGCATAACATTAACAATATAATATTCGCAATCAAGCACCCCAGCGGAAACACTGGGTGCTTTTTTGATACACATTTTTCTAAATTTAGGAGGTAAATTCATGAGTAAATTATTCGGAATTGACACATCAAGGTGGCAGGGAGACTTTGATTTTAAAAGTGCAAAGGATAATGAGGGTGTAGACTTTGCCATTATCAAGGCAGGTGGTGCTGATGATGGCTTATACGAAGATAGAGAGTTTGAGAACAGCTATAACAAGTTGGAAAGTGCAGGAATCCACAAAGGAGCCTATTTCTTCGGTAACGCATTAAGCACTGATGAAGCTGTAAATGAAGCCAGATATTTCGCACAGCTTTTAGCAGGCAAATCATTCTGCTATCCAGTGTTCTATGATGTTGAAGCAGGCATGGTTACTGGCAATGACCTTACAGACATTATTATGGCGTTTCTTGATGAAATGAGAAATGCAGGATATAAGAATGTCGGCTTATACTCATATGAGAACTGCATTAACAATTATGTAGATATTTCGAGAGTAAAAGAAGCTGGTTATGCTGTGTGGGTTGCTAAGTATTCTAGCAATAACCCTAACATCGCTGTTGATTATGATATGTGGCAGTTTGGCGGAAGTGTTAATTATCTTAGAGGCGCACAGATTAACGGACAGACAGTAGACCAGAACTATTGTTATACTGATTATTGCACAGACCATGTAGTTGAAGAAATCACAGTGCCAGACTATGAGCCAGTGCCAGACACTAAGTATCATAAAGGCGATACAGTTAAGGTTATTAACGCTATTCAGTACGATAATGGCGAGCCATTCAGCGCTTACTATGATGAGTACAGTGTTTTATCGGCTAGTGGCAGAAGAGTTGTTATCGGTGTTGACGGCGTAACCACTGCTGCTATTGACGAGGATAATATCAGCCTTGTTAAGTGCATTTATGATAATGACAATGATATCAACACAGATACAGTAAACCGCGGCGACGGCAAGAAAGTCAGAGTACTTGATAACATTGATTATGACGGCGTAAGATTCGCGACATATTATGATGAATATGATGTGATTGAAGAGGACGGAGACAGAATTGTCATAGGTATTGGCACAACAATCACAGCTGCTGTCAATATTGCTAATCTTGAATTTGTCGGCGGTGCAATTTCTGATGATACGCCTACTGATATCCCATTCAGTGAAGATATTGAAGAGGGTAGCACAGTGAGATTTGTCGGCGATACTGATTATGATGGCACACCTATTAAGGCTTGGTATGACGAGTATACAGTATCAGAAAGAAGTGGAGACAGGGTTGTACTTGTGCATGACGGAGAATTATTCGCAGCGGTCAATGTAACTGATTGTGAATTAGTCTAACCTTAATAAAAATACCGGGAGTGCAATGCTCCCGGTAATATTTTAATTATTCAAATCTATCATAACAGCCATAACAGCAGGAATGGTTGTTATAGTTCCGTTTGTTTTCTTAAATTCCATACCGCCCTCAAGGAGTGTTCCGTACATTGTCACATTATCGCCAACAAGCAAATTATAATCAAAATCATCTCTATAATATGTCAAAACAACAGTATCATCATTATTGCCATCAACAGCTAAATAATAGCAAGCAATATATTCACTAGATTCTTCACCGGTATGCGTATTTCCGTCTTTATCTTCGACCTCCCCATCATATTTTAATTCTGCTACAATATTGCCTGTCAACTTGAATTCTTTATCAATATACTTATTAGGTGTACGCTTGAGCATTTCAACAGTTATATCATCAGGGTATACACTCTTGTCTCTTGACAATAATGTTTCTTGTTCCGTCTGGACTTCACTGGCACTTTTAACGTTATTATCAGAAGCACCGTTCTGACACGCTACAAGGCTTAATAAGCACATAACAAGCATAATACTTACAATTCTCTTTTTCATAGGCAAATCCCCCTTAAATTTAATTTTACTAATCATATCACAATATGCATAATTTGTCGAATGTTGTCGAAACTTGCGATATCTTTAAGTTGATTTTTACATTATCAGTATTTATAATAATAATTGTCCGAGAGAGTTCGGGCAGAATCTTCAAGTTTCGGCTAGGTGGCACTGTTTGATTGGCGTTGGCAGTGTCACCGCTGAAAACTGTTAATCTACTGGGGGTAGGTTGACATGCAAGAACAGATGTTCTATAATAACCTCATTATTGTAGTCAAGGGAGGGGATATAAAATGAATATGGAGGAACGCAAAAATGAAATTTACAGCTTGATAAAAGAGGTTAATGATGAAGATGTAGTGGAATACATCTTCAAAATTGTAAAAGACATAACAAAAACTGGCACAACCTAACGACTGTACCAGCAGTACACACAGAAAAGTAAAAGAGCATTGCAATTTGAATCGTAAAGTGTTTTAATTAAAGTTCATCATAGGCAAGTAAACCAAGTTTTGTCACAGTTACATCTTCAAGAGTTTGAATGATATAACCTTTGCGATTGAGTTCTTTCATAAACGGCAACATCGAAACCATATCAATGCCAAGACTATTGGCGATGTCAGCATAATCAGTGTTGCCGTTTTTATTCCTTTTCTCTACTATGGCTCTTAAAAAATCTTTCGATTCAATCATTTATTACTACTCTCCTTTAAATAAATTAATTAAACCGAGAACATACTTTTGCTGTTCGCCACTTAACTCAAAAAATGTTTTTAACGAGTGTAATAATTTTTTGTCATTTCTGACTTTAATCCACAAATCAGCTTGTTCAGACAAAATAAGCTGTTCTTCTTCGCCAGTTCTTAAATATTCGGCTGATACACCTAAATATTCAGCAATTTTCCCCAACCTATCATCTGGTAATGTGCCTTTACGCAACTGACCTATATATCCGTTAGCAAAACCACATTCTAATTCTAATTTATGTATTGAAATCTTCCTTTGCTTGCATAGGTCTTTTACTCTTTCTACTGTGTTCATTTGCATTTCCCTCCATTTTTTAGAGTTTCACCTAAAAAAGGTGTTGACAAATTAGAGAACACTCTATATAATAAGTTTAAAGGTTAGGGAAAAGCCTAAAAATAAACTTAAAGGGAAGTGTTCTCAAAATATGTTTCTCGACAATTCATATATTAGAACTTTCTCTAAAGATTGTCAAGCTTTTCTCTAAATCTTTATCAAATAAAGAAAGGAGAAGTCTATGTTTTATCAAAATGTTGTTGCTTATTGCGAAGAAAATAATTTGTCAATACACGCATTTGAAAAAAAATGCGGTCTTGGCAACGGGGTTGTAGGCAGATGGAAAGATAATAATTCTTTACCAGCATTAACTACAGTGCAAAAAATTGCAGAAGCAACAAGAATCCCAGTTGAAAAATGGATTAAGTAAAAAGAGGCAACAATGAAAGACTTTGTGATGCTGCATTGATAACATTAATAATCGCTGTTGTTCTTGCGGTATTAAATTTTTCACTTACGATACTGGACTTATTATTTTGATAATAAGCAGAAAGGAGTAAGAATGGAGAACATTTCTTCAATCCCTAATAGAATAAGAGGATTATAGCACAAAGTACAAACAGATTAGAATTTTTGATATTGATGCAATAGAAAAGTGATGGTAGCGGTAAATAGTTGCAAACTTTTATTCAAACATCATTAGTTCTTTTCGACAGGGATAGCGCCCTGTTCGTATCAAGTGTGAATTACCTACCAATTGGAAAGTGTCTACCATCACCTTTCTATTGTATCAATAAATATAAAGTTCTACAAGTTACAGCAGATAGGAATGAGCAGAATTGCTCAAATGCACCTTAAAAGGTCAAAATATATCACACATTATTTAGAAAGGAATGTTTATGGAGCTACAGATTTTTAGCAATTCAGAGTTTGGAGAAATCCGAACCATTACTAAAGATGATGAACCTATGTTTTGCTTGGCTGATGTATGCAAGGCATTGGAACTTACACAGCCGTCAAAGGTTAAAGAGAGGTTAAACCCAAAGGGTGTGAACAGTATTCCTACCCTTACAAAAGGTGGAGAACAAAAGCTGTTATACATCAACGAGAGCAATCTTTACAAGACAATCTTTCAGAGCCGTAAAGAAAGTGCAGAGAGATTTACAGAATGGGTTACATCAGAAGTGCTTCCATCAATCAGAAAGACAGGAAGTTACAGTAAGCCTTTGACAACATCTGAACAGATTAGATTATTGGCACAGGGCAACACAGAACTTACAGAGAGAGTTGATAAGGTTGAAGATAAGATAACCAGTATCGAAGAAGAAACTCCGCTTTACGGCTGTGAGATTGAAGAAGTGCAGAAACATGTTAGAAAGAAAGGAATTGAAGTACTTGGCGGAAAGGACAGCAATGCGTACAAAGACGGTGGTATTCGCGGTTCAGTATATTCTGATATATACAAGCAGTTAAAACGCGAATTCGGGTGCGTGGCGACATACAAGAGTATCAAAAGAAAATACTTGGCTGATGTACACGAATTCATAGACACCTATTTGTTACCAATAGCACTTGCTGAAGTGGTACATGATACAAACATGTAGGAGAAGATATGAAAGAAAAGATAATTAACATATCCGCAACACTGGCAGGAATTAGCCTTATAGCGTTGATTCTAAGACCGGTACAACCGCAAGCTAAGATTAATCAGCAGAGTGCAGTGTTAAGTGAATGCTACAACTCACATATTGATTATAAGGTTGAAACTGGAGAGATAAGTGTTAGTGGATATGAGCTGTCGCTTATGGCACATTTACTGATGGGTGAATGCGGAGCGACATATAACGATGATGAAATGCTATATCTTGCAGGAGCCGTTATTTTGAACCGAGTACAGAGTGAGTATTTTCCTAACAGCATTGAAGAAGTTATCTATCAGTCAGGGCAATACCAATGCACAGAACTTAAAAACAGCGGATTCTATAAAGAACCAACAGAAAGATGTTGGAGAATAGCAGAAGAATTATTAATAAGCGGATATGACATGCCTAGCAATGTGTTGTATCAAGCTGAATTTAAACAAGGTAGCGGTGTTTATAAGAAAGTGCAGAACATGTACTTTTGCTACAGATAAGGAGTTTGTTTATGGAGAAAAGAATAAGAGAAGAATTATTCAACTTAGGTATTCTTTCCAACAGAAAAGGTTATGTATACATTGTTGATATTATGAGCAATCTTGATTCTGCATTAGCAATAGGTGACGCAGTTAAGAAAGTTGCCGAAAAATACAGCAAAAGCAAGGATTCTATCGGAAGTGCGGTGAGAAATGCTATTAAGACAGCAAATCATAGCCTTGAGGTATGGAAGAATTACGATTGCCTGACAACAAAAGGATTCATTACAACGATGTATTACAGATGTAAGGAGAGTGCCAATGAGTAGCATAAAAAGAATCATTAAGTTGAATAGAAGCAGGCAGAGAGCCATGAGAGAAAAGGATTTTAGAAAGTTCTATACTTTCAGCTGCAAAATCCATCTGATTGAAAGAATGGATAAAGTACCGATAGGAAGTTACATATTAAAGTAAGGAGAGAAAGAAATGGAAAATGCAATTAATAACAACAATATCACATTAGCAGGAGTAGTTGAGAGAGAGCCAGAATATTCACATGAAGTACTTGGCGAGGGGTTTTATGTATTCATGCTCAAATGTTCAAGAATGAGCAGTAACAAGGACACATTGCCAGTAATGATATCAGACAGACTTGTTGATATCAGAGAAATCAAAGTAGGACAGGTTGTCACAGTTTCAGGGCAGATAAGAAGTTTTAACAGGCATATTGATGATGTGAAGAGCAAGCTGATTTTATCTGTATTTGCAAGAGAACTTGAAATACTGGCACAGGACACAACCGAACTACCATTCGAGGGAAATATTAATACAGTTATACTTGACGCTCATATCTGCAAACCACCTATATACAGATGTACTCCAAAGGGCAGAGAGATTGCGGATATCTTAGTAGCAGTAAACAGACCATATGGCAAATCAGATTACATACCATGTATAGCATGGGGAAGAAATGCGAGATTTGCAGGTGGACTTGAAGTTGGAGAACACATTCAGATCCAGGGAAGATTCCAGAGCCGTGAGTACACTAAGAAGATAAGCGACAATGAGATTGAGACAAGGGTTGCTTATGAAGTATCAGTAAGCAAGATTGGTTACGCAGAGGAGGGCGAAGCTAATGCATAGTGATATTACAGTTAGAGATTTAGCAAGTATGGCTATTGATGAAGATGTAACATGCCAGATATGGACACCACAATACGGAACAGTATTTAACGGTTCGTTTGAGGAAGCTAAGTATTCAGCCTATGCGGATAGGGAAATTGATAACTTTCAAGTTGAAGATGGCGTATTTGTTATGAATATATGATAAGGAAAGGATATTGTTTATGGAAAGAGCAGTTTTAAAAAAGGTAGTTCTTGAAAACTTTATGTGCTATGCACACGCGGAATTTGACTTCTATGCCATTACAAAGATTATGGCTAAAAATGGCAAGGGCAAATCAACTATTGCCACAGCTTACTTATGGTGCTTGTTTAACTGCGATTATGAATTAAAGGATAATCCGGTTGTCAGAAGAGAGATTGACAGAGTATCAGTTGATGATATGGACACAAGTGTTGAACTTACACTTGATGTTGACGGAAAAGAAATCACTATGAAGAAAGTACAGGTCCGTACATATAACAAGGATAAGACAGGTTATAAAGATGATAACTCATATTACATTAATGATGTGAGAAAGAATCTTAAGGATTTCAATACATATCTTGATGTTGATATGAATGTATTTAAGATGTGCAGCAATGTAAATGCTTTTCTTAATCAGAAGCCAGCAGAAATGAGAGAATACTTATTTGGCTTAGTAGGAGATGTTACAGACCTTGATATAGCTTCACAGAAAGCCGAATTAGCCGAGTTAGTTCCTTTACTTAATAAGTATACAGTTGAAGAATTATCCGCTATGAATAAGGCTACAAAGACCAAAATCACAAAGGACTTGCCTATTCTTGACGGACAGATTAAGGAAAAGGAAAGAGATATACAGCTTAAACAGGCTATTGAAGTATCTGACCTTGAATTACAGAAGAACAGCCTTAAAGCGCAGATTGCTGATTGTGTGGCAAAGCAGACTGACAATGACAAGCTGATGGCTGAATATGACAAAGCTAGTTCAGATATTCTTAATCTTAAGTTTGAGCTTAGTGATATGAGCCGTAAAGCTAATGAAGAAAATGTTAAGGCTAGGAGAAAACTTGAATCACAGATTAGTAACCTTAATTATGTGATTGAGGATAGCAAGAAGTCAATCAGCAACGCAGAAGATGTTGTTAGTTTTGATAAGGACAAGATAGCTGAATATCAGAAAACACTTGATGATAGCAGAACCGAATGGAAAGCTGAAAAAGAGCGTGTATTTGACGAGAATAATCTTATTTGCCCTTATTGTAAACAGGAATACCCAGAGGAAAAGAAAGAGAAACTAAAGGCAGATTTTAAGGCACATAAAGAAACTGAACTTAACAGAATTACTGATAAAGGCAACACAGCTAAGAAAATGCTTGATGAAGTCAAAGGATTGTTAGTTGGAGCTGAACAAGAATTGGCTGACAGAAAGCAGAAGTTAGAAAAACATTTAGTGGATTTAGCAGACCTTGAAAAGCAGTTATCAGAACTTCCACAGGAGATTGATGTATCAGCCACCGAGGAATACAAGGCACTTGAACAGCAGATTGCCGAAAAGGAAGAAGCCATGCACAAGGCTAACGATATTTCGGCGATTAAGGCAGAATTAAAGGCACAGGAAACAGCTTTAAGACAGCAGTTAGCAGAATGCGAAAGCCAGATTGCAAAGTCAGATACGGCAGCAGATGAACAGCGACTTGAAGAATTAAAGCAGGCAAGGATTGATTCTGAACAGAATAAGGCTAATGCCGAGAAAATCCTTGATTTACTTGATGAACTTGATAAGGCAAAGAATGAAGCCTTGACAGAAGCCGTAAATAGTCATTTCAGTTTGGTTAAGTGGCAGTTGTTTGAATATGCCAAGAACGGCAATTACAAGAGTTGTTGCATACCTACTGTTGACGGAAAGAGCATTTTAACAACTATGAGCAACAAGGGCAATAGGATTTTAGGCAGAGTTGATATTTGCAACTCTATTCAGAAGATTAGCGGTATATCAGTGCTTATTATCTTAGATGATTCTGAAAGCCTTAGTGCGGATAACCAGAAGAAAGTTGCTGAAATGGTTGATAGTCAGTTGATTATGCTGATTGTTAATGATAGCGAGAAATTAAAGATTGTGGAGGGATAAGCACTATGAATGATAGATATGTTGTAGAGCGCGAATTTGAACACGCAGGATACAAATGTGTTGTCGTATTTGGAAGTTTCGGGCACAGATGCGGTTATGTCGGTATTCCAAAGAATCATCCATTATATGGAAAGGATTACAGTGATTACCTTGAAATCAAGAAAGCTGATGTCGGAGGCAGAGAAGTAAGTGGGATTCTTCCTTTGCTTGGTGCTTGGTTGGATGAAGATGAAAGAATCCGCATTGAAGCATATTTTCAGTGTCATGGTGGCATTACATATGCAGGTGGTGGAGAGCATTCGAGTTATCCAATCGAGAGTGATTTGTGGTGGTTTGGATTTGATTGCGGACATGCAGGAGATAAGTCGGATTTGGATTATGCGATGCAGAAGTTTCCGAGTCATAGAAAAGAGTATCAACTACAAAAAATGGTTGAAAGTAAATACCCGATTGATGATGTTATCCGCACCGAAGAATATGTTGCGGATGAGTGCAAGAAGTTAGTGGAACAGTTAAAAGAGTTTGAAAAAAGTGAGGAAAGATGATGGGTGTAAAAGGATATAAAGCATTTAATAAAGGAATGATATGCAGAGGTAAGCAGTACAAAGAGAATGCTACTTATGAAGAAAACGGAAATGAAATATGCGAAGCAGGCGTAATGCATTTCTGCGAAAACCCATTTGATGTGCTGAATTATTATCCGCTTGTTGATGAAAATGGTGGCATTTCAGATTTTGCAGATGTTGAAGCTATTGGAGATATTTATAAAAGAGAGGATAAAATAGCTACAAATAAGCTTCATATTGGTGCAAAACTTGGGCTTAAAGGGTTTATTAAGGCTTGCGTAGATTTTACTATTGAAAAAGTAAGAGTTGAGTCTGGTAAAGATAACGAAACTGATAGTAGTGGAGATTCCGCAAAGATAGGTTCAAGTGGATATTCCGCAAAGATAGGTTCAAGTGGAGATTCCGCAAAGATAGGTTCAAGTGGAGATTTCGCACAGATAGGTTCAAGTGGAGATTTCGCACAGATAGGTTCAAGTGGAGATTTCGCAAAGATAGGTTCAAGTGGATATTCCGCAAAGATAGGTTCAAGTGGATATTCCGCAAAGATAACATCCGAGGGTAAAGATTCAGTTGTTATGGCAGCAGGTTATAATTCGATAGCAAGAGCAAAAATCGGCAGTTGGATAACATTAGCTGAATGGGTAAAAACTGACAGTACAGATGAAAAAGGAAATTGCATATGGAAACCTAAGTGTGTAAAAACTGAATATGTAGACGGAAAGTATATCAAAGAAGATACATTCTACAAATTAGTAGATGGCGAATTTAAAGAAGTAGAAAGCGAGGAATAATTATGGCAGAGAATGCACAGTTAGTTGAATATGAATCAAATGGAGAAATGGTTAAAATTTCTCCAACAATGATAAGAAGATACCTTGTAAATGGCGGCGGTAATGTATCTGACGGAGAAGTAATGATGTTTATGTCATTATGCAGATACCAGCACTTAAATCCGTTTTTGAGAGAAGCATACCTTATTAAGTATGGAAGCAACGACCCAGCCACAATAGTTACTGGAAAAGATGTTTTTACAAAGAGAGCCAATGCAGACCCACGATATAAGGGAAAGAAAGCAGGAATTGTTGTAATTAAAAAGGACGGAGCTGTTGAAGAGCGAGAGGGAACAATGGTTTTACCTAACGAAACTATCGTAGGTGGCTGGGCAAAAATTTTTATTGACGGAAAAGAGGACGAGTATCAGTCAGTAGGCTTTGATGAGTACGCAGGAAGAAAAAAAGATGGTTCGCTTAACAGCCAATGGGCAAAAAAACCGGCTACAATGATTAGAAAAGTAGCTGTTGTACAGGCTTTAAGAGAAGCATTTCCGGATAGATTTCAAGGTTTATATGCGCAAGAGGAATTTCAGAATATATCAGATGTAAAACTTGATACAGAAAAGGTTGTTGCTGATGAGATTAAAGAAAACGCAAACAGCGTTGTTTTTGACGAATCAGACATTATCGACAGCACAGCCACAGAAGTAACCGAAGAACAGGCAGAAGATAGCACATTACCGCCATTCATGTAGAATGAGGAGAGTTGATATGAGAGTAATATCACAGACAGGAAAAACAGATGTTCCTTATGAGAATTTTGTTTTTTCAATATTAAATAGTAGCGGTGGGAATTGTGGAATTGTTGCAGTTAAAAATGTCGCAGAACCGCCGGAAGTGTTTATGAATAGCCTTATAGCAACTTATTCCACCGAAGAAAAGGCAATTAAGGCTATGGAAATGCTTAGAAAAGTATATGAAAATAATGTGTTTTATCATTGCATAGCCGGTTCAAAGCGTTTTGAAGAAGTGCAGAGTATTTTGAGCGAGGAACAATTTCGGAAAGCTACAACAGAGTACTTTCAGTTCCCACAGGATGATGAAATCGAGGTGTGAGTATGAGATTGAAATGCTTAGGCTCATCATCAGCCGGAAATTGCTATCTGCTAACTTCCGACAGCGGAGAAACACTTATCCTTGATTGTGGAATCCCAATTAAGGAGATTAAAAAAGGCTTAGATTGGCATATAAGGGGGATTACGGGTGTGATTATAAGTCACACCCACCTCTAGACCATAGCAAGTCGTTAAACGATTTTAAATCAATGGGAATACCAATTCATGCACCATATATACAATACGCACAACACGAGGGCATACATCGTTATCACACGATACCATTTAGCGGTTTTAAAGTTAAGGCATTTGACCTAACAACAATAGATGGAAGCTGGACACATACAGACGCAAGCGGCGAGCCTTGTCCGATATTTGGCTTTTTGATAACTCACAAGGAAATGGGAAGAATGCTTTATATAACCGATTGTGAGGTTGTCAAGTGGAAGTTTAGAGATATAAACCACATTCTCTTGGGTGTGAATTATGACAAGGATTTAATCGACAGGGATAACACAGGCAAAGCTAATCACGTTTTCAGAGGTCACTTATCCATTGACACAGCTTGTGATTTTGTTAAAGCAAATTATTCAGACAGCTTGCAGAATGTCATAATGTGCCATTTATCGAGCGAAAATGCCGATAGAGATAGTTTCGTTGAGAAAATGAAGAAAGTTGCTTGTGGGGCGAATGTAGATGTTGCAGAGCGCAACAAGGAATGGCAACTTGCTAATCCTAATGAGTGCCCGTTTTAGAAAGGAGAATTGAAATGAAGAAATCTGAACCAAAAATGATTTTAAATATATCTCTCAATAGCGAGGAAATTGAAGAAAAGGTCAAGATTGCTATGGACGAATATGTAGAGAAAGTTATTTATAAAAATCTTGATGAAGAAATTACAAAAATTGTTGACAAAAGAATTGAAAAACTTACATCTGCTTCAAGCTGGAGTAGTGACAGGAAAATACAAGGTGTTTCTTTTGAACAGTTTGTGAAAGAAAGGACCGAAAAAACTATCGGCGATTTTGTAGAAAAGAATATCAAAGAAATTCTTGCTAAGAGATTTGCTGAAATTATGACAGATAGGAGTTTTGACAATGATTAAAGGCAGAAAAGTTTATGACCTATTAACTGATACTTGGAGTACAGGTTATTGGGTTGCGGATGATAAAGGGAATTATTACCCAGTGTGGTAGAAGAAAAATGCCCCTTATTAGAAAGGAGATTATATGGCTAAATACAAAGATATTTTTGGAAATGTAAGAGAGTGTGAGGATAAAACAATAACAATCAGCCTTGAAAGATACAATACTTTGATTATTAAAGAAGCTATTGCAGATTGTCTTGTAGAAGCCAAAAAGAAAGAGAAAGAAGATAATCAAGAGGGAAAGGAGCAGTAATGGAGAGATTAACAGAAAGGATTGATAATGTGCCAGATGGAGAGTCTGGGGTATGGGTCAAAAACCATGATTATATATCAGCCGCTATAAAATTAGCTGAATATGAGAACCTAGAGGAACAGGGCAGACTTATTAAATTGCCTTGCAAGGTGGGAGATACAGTTTATGTAGATAACACAATACTCCCAATAGAAGATATGGAGTGTTATGAGGATATTGATAATAAGATTCCATTATATTTTCCAGCACGAGTTGTTTCATTCCGTTTTGCGAAAAGAAACTGGATGAAGATTGCGGTTAAGGCAAAATGGTTACATGAATGGATTGATGATGAGACCGGACCGGATAGCAATTACATAGAGTGTGAGAAAAATTTTGCGATTCCATTGTCTGGCATTGGTAAAACAGTATTCCTCACAAAATCAGAAGCCGAAGCAAAACTGAAAGAATTGAGAGGTGTAGAATGAATAAAAGAAAAGCAATACCTAAAAAAGTGAGACAATCTGTATATCTCATGTATAACGGACATTGTGCTTATTGTGGCACAGAAATAGCTTACAAAGATATGCAAGTAGACCATGCAACACCGCTTAGGATAGGTGGAGCAGACGACATTTCAAATTACATGCCAGCTTGCAGGAGCTGCAACCACTATAAAGCCACTTTAGATGTCGAGGGATTTCGAAGGTATCTTTCAGAAATACATAAAAGGCTTATGCGTGACAGCATACCTTATCAAGTGGCGGAGCGGTTTGGAATCGTTAAGTATGTGTCTGACGATGTAAAATTCTATTTCGAAGAATTGAGAGGTGGAGAATGACAATTAGTGAGTTTTTCAAAGAGAAATATTCAGCAAGAAAAGATAAAGACAACATGTATGGTGTTGGCATGAGTGATGCCGAATTCCGGCACTTCATCATTGAGTATTTGTTACCGGACGGCTGGTGCGTCTCAGACCCACTTGGACAGTCACAAATCAATGAGATTGCCATTTATGAAATTCTTGAAAAACATTCTAAGAAATTCAGAAAAGAGCACAAGAAATATTTAAAAGAATTGAGAGGTGGAGAATAATGTGTAGTAGCAAACAAATAAAAGAGCTTGCGGAATGTAATGCTATTTACGAGTTTGAAAAGACAGTAAATATGTATGGCAAGGAGTATATAAGATACTATTATAACAAATTGGCTGAATTGAATGGCAGTATTAATAGCACTTGTAACTGCCAGCGCAACAGCAATTCAAGAGATAATGAGCCTTGTTGCAGATGTGATAGCAGACAGACCAATGCCGACAGAATAAGGAATATGTCGGATGAAGAGTTAGCGGAGTTTATACATAAAATGGAAGCCACTTGTCTTGTAGATTTTATGGGATATGCAGATAAAGATTGTGAGCAAGATAAAATTTCTTGTAGAGAATGCCGAGCAAAAGCACCAACAATACTTGAATGGCTTCAATCAGAAGCGGAATAGGAGAGAATATGAAGTATATAAGCAATGCAAAATATGGAGAGCCGGTTGAAACAGGAACTATCTACAGAGGTGACAATGAAAGATTAGATATATGTGTTCATACACTATGCGGTTGCGGAGAAACACTATACATGAATTGTCGAACACTAGGCATTGTAGACAGGAAATTAAATAGTACATCTGCAATGAGTGCGATAAGCGAAGCTCAATCATTAGTGAAGCACGAGCTTGATTTACTTAGCAAGGAACTTAATACCATATTGAATAGTGAGATTGAAATATCAAGGTATTAGAATAGGAGAGAGCATGGATAGATATTTGTACAAGGCAAAAAGACTTGATAACGGAGAATGGGTACAAGGATATTATGTAAAAGGTTTAGATGTGTATGACAAAGAAGTTCATCTAATATTTGAACCTAACACAATGTTTTATTCTAGCGGAGAGACAGACGGATGGTACAAAGTAGACCCGACCACTATTTGCCAATGCACCGGCTTGAAAGATAAGAACGGCAAGCTGATTTGGGAGAATGATATTGTGGAACTCTTAGGACATAGAGGGGTTATCAAGTATGTGTGTGGTGGTTTCGGAATTGGATATCGAAAAAATATTGATTGGGAAGAAATACAATCAAATATTATGCGTGTTACAGGGTGTGAAAACATTTTATATGCTTGTGAAAACGATAATTATATATCATTGTGGGAAATCTATTGGAATTTTAATGATGAGGATGATTCGGTAAACACAGTTGAAGTTATCGGAAACATATTTGACAATAAAGAGTTATTAGAAAGTGAGGAAAAGTAATGAATCGTGTAATTTTATGTGGGAGACTGACTAAACAGCCAGAGATTAGATATTCACAGACAGTAAACGGAAGTATGGCAGTAGCAAGATACACATTAGCTGTTGACAGAGCTTTTAAGAAAGAGGGCGAACAGGCAGCAGACTTTATTAACTGTATCGCATTTGGCAAGAACGGAGAGTTTGCAGAGAAGTATTTACATCAGGGAACTAAGATTATCGTTGAGGGTAGATGGCAGACAGGCAATTATACTAACAAGGACGGACAGAAAGTCTACACTAATGATTGTGTTGTTGAAAGACACGAATTTTGTGAAAGTCGTGCTAATCAGCAGAACAATAATAGCAATGGAATTATGGGCGGCAATGCTAGTTCAAACAGCTTTATGTCAATTCCAGACAATGTAGCTGATGAGGGATTACCATTTAATTAAAGAGGTGTGAGTATGACAGAGAATGAAACAATAGAAAAGCTGAAAAATATGCGATTGTTTATGCAGATTGAGGACGAGAATAACGACTGCAAGTTTACAGAAGATGATTACAAGGCTAACGAAATGGCAATACAGGCACTTGAAAAGCAGATAGCTAAGAAACCGACATTTGAGGGTGATGGATATGCTCCAGACGGAACGCTTATATATGATACTTGGATTTGCCCTTGCTGTGATAAGAGATATGAGGTTGATTATGATGATTATGATTACTGCCCGAACTGTGGTCAAAAATTAGATTTAGACAGGGATGAACAACCAACGGCTTTTAGTATGGCAGCTAAACCTATTGATAATTTTGTGAATCCTTTTGAAGTAAAGGCAGGTGGCAATTCTTGAGTTATCAGAACATAGCAAGAGCCAAGGTAATAGAACAGGAAAATAAAAAGCGACTGTTGAAGCTGAATCCAAAACTGAATGACAGGAGTGGGATTTACTTTCTACTCCGAGAAGATGAAAACGGATTTAAGTATGCTTACATTGGACAGGCGGTACATACACTTAGCAGATTGGCAAGCCACCTTGTAGGTTATGAACAGCATATAGACCTTAGCTTACGCAAACATAAGCTATACGACAAAGAGAAAAATCCTTATGGCTGGCGAGTTGAATTTCTGAATTTTCCCGAAAGTCAGCTTGACGAAAAGGAGAAGTATTACATCAAGCTATATGCTGATAAAGGCTATCAGCTTAGAAATGTCAGTTTAGGCGGTCAAGGAGAAAATCGTGCTAGTGGTTCAGTAGGAGAAAGAAAAGCACCTAAAGGCTATATGCAGGGCATACAGCAAGGCAAAAAAGTGTTAGCGAGGGAATTATCGTCTATCGCAGAAAAGCACCTTAAAATCGAAATTAGAGACGATAAGAAGCATAACAAGGTATCGCAGAAACAGTATGAGAAGTTTATGGATTTATTGAAAGCCGGTGAATAGTAATGGGTGTAATTGCAGACAAATTAAGAGATTTACAGAAAACATACAAAGAAAACAACTATGCAGAATACGACCAGATACTTGATTTTGCCATTGAAATTGCAGATAGTGAAGAAAACAAGCAGTGTGAATGGCATGTTAATCATGCACTCATGGGGTTTCCGTTTTTTATTACAGGGTGTGGGAAAATGAGGCTTAGTTGTGCGACAGGTATTGACATTTACTGCAATGCTTGTGGCAGGAAAATCAAGATTGTTGATAATAAGAAGGTGTGTGATTCAGAATGAAGATTTTAAGTAATAAAGAATATTATCGTCTTATGGACAAGTTAGATACTCTTACTAAAGATAATGACTGCATGAATAGAAAACTTGATGAAATAAAAGAAGATAAACCTAATGATTGTAAAAGCAATGAAGGAAGTGACTTTTGCAGTATTTGCAAATTTGGCTATTTGAGAACAAGAAATCCGTTTGGGGCAGATTTTTATGCTTGCAGTAAAACAGTGTCTTGTGAGGATTTTAAGAGAAAAGAAAGCGAGTGATTCATAGTGAATGATTGCAAAGGCTGTAAATACGAAAACAGCACAGATATAGAGGTACATTTAGAATTTTGTACGAATTGCAAAAGGGCTTATTCTAACGAAGAAGATAGAGAATTTCACGAAGATAAGTATAGAACTATAGACTAAAAATCAAAGAAAGGAATAGGTTGTCGCGACATAAAACCGAGGTTTCCTTTTGGTAGATTTTATGAATTTTGAAAATTATTCTTGTGATAATCAAATGAGCATATTTGACTTCACAAGAGAGCCAATCAGCATAGCAAAGCCTATCCGATTGATAGAATTATTCGCCGGATATGGTTCACAGGCAATGGCACTAAAGAGAATAGGCGCAAAATTTGAGCATTACAGAGTTGTGGAGCTCGATAAGTATGCCATAGCAAGTTATAACGCAGTACATGGCACAGATTTTCCCACAATGGACATAACAAAGGTTCATTCAGAAGATTTGAATATCTGCGACACAAATGCATTCACTTACTTACTTACTTACTCATTTCCTTGTACGGATTTATCAGTTGCCGGAAAACAAGCCGGAATGTCTAAGGGCAGTGGTACAAGAAGCGGTCTGCTATGGGAAGTTGAGAGAATACTAACAGAAATCAGAGATAGCAACGGAGAATTACCACAGATTTTATTCATGGAGAACGTGCCACAGGTGCATAGTCAAGATAATATGCCTGATTTTAGAAAGTGGCTAGATTTCCTTGAAAGCCTTGGTTACACAAATTACTATCAAGACTTAAATACTAAAAATTATGGTGTAGCACAAAATCGTGAAAGATGTTTTATGTTTTCATTCCTAGGTGAATACAATTACCATTTCCCACAGCCTATCCCACTCAAAAAGAAGTTAAAAGACTATCTTGAGGATAATGTAGATGAAAAGTATTACATCAACAATGAAAAGGCTGACAAGCTGATAAAAGAGCTTATTGACAATGGTACATTACCACAACACAATCTTGACAGACAGACAGACAGACAGACAGACAGACTTGCGTTGACGGAACAATCAATAAGCCACAGCAGAGAGAAGTTGCAAACTGTATCAAGGCAAGATATGACTGCGGAATATCAAACTTGCGGTCAGATGGAAACTTGGTTGTTAAAGGATATGGGAGAGACGGCAGAAAAACAGATTGATGTAGCCGTAACTCTTAGGGCAAGAGATTATAAAGGCCTTGATAATTATGGAAGTAATGGAGTGATTGAATGGAAAAACTAACAGACGCTATCGGAATAGTGCTTTTTGAAAGTGAAAAATTCGGTGGTGAAAAGGTGCTTAGGGGGGGGGTATTTGTCCTACCCTAAGAGCCAATAAAACAAGTAGCGGAGTGATTGAAGTAATGGCAGATGTAAATGTAATAGGCTCTCTTGAAGCAAAATTTGAGAGCACCAGCAGAATTTATGTGTGGGGGGGTGCAGTCCAACATTGAGTACAATGCAAGGTGGTAATCAAGAGCCAAAAATTCTTGAAAGTCAGATAGTTGCTATGCGTGGCAGAAATCCTGATAATCCGTCAGATAGAACTGTGGGAAGTCTGGCAGAACAGAGATTAGAGATGAATATGCAAGGCACAAGTAATTGTTTAACGAGTGTGCAGAAAGACAATTTATTAATTGAAAATAATATCCAAAAAGTTGGTCAAATATCAAGCGATGGTTCCCAATGCGGTACAGTTATTTCTGATAACGGCATATCTACTAATCTTGTAGCTGGCACACACGGATATGCAAATAGCCATATTGCTACACAATATCGTATCAGAAAGCTAACACCGAGAGAGTGCGGACGGCTGATGGGTGTATCTGATGAAGATATTGACAAAATGGCAGCAGTAAACAGTAATACGCAACTATATAAGCAATTCGGCAACTCGATTGTGGTAGATGTTATGTACGCTATGTTTAAAAATCTGAATATCAAGCAAGGAGATACAGTATGAAAGACGAAACAAAGCAGGAAATACAGATTTTACTTGACCTACTCAAAGGCAGTCTTACAAGAAATGGTGTAAGTATGGCAACGGACAGAGAGGGTAACTTGATGTTCTTTGATACAACAGCTTACATCAAGAGCAAAGGCAAGGAATTTGACGGATTCAGAGTTAATATCAACGATTTAGTGAAGTAACAATGTGGCAGAACTTGAAGAATAGGAGCAATGATATGGCAATATATAGAAATGTTCAATTATCATTTTGGACTGACAACAAGGTTGAAGATGATTTTACGCCAGAGGACAAGTATTTCTACATATATTTGCTAACAAATCCACAGACAAATATATGTGGGTGTTATGAGGTTAGTTATTCACAAATGACAAGGCAGACAGGTTATAACAAAGATACTATTATCAGGCTATTAGAAAGGTTTGATAAGGTACACAAGGTTATTAAGTTTGATTCAGAAACTAAAGAAGTGCTGATATTACATTGGTATAAGTATAATTGGAGCAAATCAGAGAAAGTCTTGGCAGGGGTTTTAGGAGTTGCCAAACATATTAAATCTGACGAATTTAGAAAATATGTTAATGATATGGTTGATTCTATTAAAAATGATACCCTATACATAGGGTATACATACCCTATGGAGACATCTGTTTCTGATTCTGATACTGTATCTGATCTGTCTCTTATACACATCTCCGAGCCCACGAGACCGATCAGTATCTCGT
>ERZ1027194.488-NODE-488-length-19374-cov-5.860397_pt1 | contig 19374 bp, 12 predicted proteins | sample MGYA00519246_ERZ1027194 | MGnify/ENA primary metagenome ERZ1027194 (study PRJEB26926, sample SAMN06164505) | human gut metagenome | biome: ENVO:00009003; feature: ENVO:2100002; material: ENVO:00002003 | host: Homo sapiens | place: USA | collected 2012 ...
AAGTCGTCGGCAGCGTCAGATGTGTATAAGAGACAGATGTCGTTCGCCTCGGCACGCCCTACCGCATCGGGATGGACGCCCGTGCCGACACGGGCGAGGCGCTGGCGCCTGCCGAGGCGAACGACATCGTGCAAGACCTGACTTTCGTCGCCATCCTCAAGGATTACGGCAAGGGTGCCGACAAGACCATCCCCCGCCCCGAAGGGTACGACCCTGCGGAGTTCGCTGCGGCCTGCCAGACCGCTGCGGGGCAGCCGATTTCGGCGGAGGCGATGCTCAACTACGGCCGCCTGCCCAATGGCAAATACATGCTCAACTGGCCGGTCAACGGCAACGACGTCTACATGAATATCGTCGAGGTGCCCTATGCCCGGCGTGACGCCGCGCTGCGCCCCGCCCGCGAGAAGACCCTGCGGTTCATCTACTATATCCAGCACGAACTGGGTTTCAGCCACCTGGGGATCGCCGATGACGAGTTCGGCACCGCGGACGGATTGGCATACCTGCCTTACCACCGCGAGGGGCGGCGCCTGGACGGGGTGATCCGCATGACGCTCGATGACGTGGCGGATCGTTACGGCCGCCCGTCGGCACTTTACCGTACGGGCATTTCGGTCGGCGACTATCCCGTCGACCACCATCACGATTGCTGTCCTCAGATCGGGAAGATACCCTTCCCGCCCGTGCCGTCGTTTTCGGTGCCGATGGGGGTGATGATCCCTGCCGGGACGGACAACCTGGTGGTTTCGGACAAGGCCATATCGGTTTCGAACCTTATCAACGGTTCGACACGCCTGCAGCCGGTAGTCCTGCTCACGGGACAGGCGGCAGGGACGTTGGCGGCCATCGCCGCCCGGGAAGGGTGTACGCCCCGCGAAGTTCCGGTGCGCAGGTTGCAGGCCGCCCTGCTGGCGCAGGATGCGTATATCGCGCCGTTGTACGACGTGAAACCCGGCGACCCCGACTTCGCGATGTTGCAGCGCATCGCAGCGACGGGCATCCTGCGTATGACGGGCGAGCCGTTCCAGTGGGCGAACCGCACGTGGTTCTATCCCGAGCGCGGGATCTCCGTCGGTGAGTTCAGCCGCGGCCTGCACGACTATGCGCCGCAGGTCGAAGTGTCCGACGACCCCGCGCCGCTTACGGCGTCGTCGGCTGCCGCCATGCTCCGCAAGGCCGGTGCTGCCGTCGCTGCCGACGGTACGGAGCCCCTGACGCGGCGCGAAGCGGCGCGGATGACGGACGAAGCGCTGCATCCGTTCGACCGCGACGTCGATTTCGAAGGAAACCTGATAAAATAACGAACCATGAAGAAACTCATCCTCCTGCTGCTGGCCGCTGCCGTCGCGACGACCGCAGCCGCACAGGCGCAGCGCGATACGCTGACCTTCAACAACGACTATTATTTCTCCAAACGCAATGTCGAGGAGCTGGTGCCGGTCACCGGGCAAAATATCGTGATGCTGGGCAACAGCCTTACCGAGCGCGGTTTCTGGGCGGAGTATTTCCAGGGGAAACGCGTGCTCAACCGCGGCATCGGCGGCGACTGCATATCGGGCATGATCAACCGCGTGCAGCCGATCGTCGACGGACGACCGAAGGCCATCTTCATCATGGGCGGCGCCAACGACCTGCTTTTCTCGAAGATTTCGAACGAGAAACTCCTGCAGCAATACGAACGCCTGCTTGACATCATCGCCCGGGGGACACCCCGCACGAGGGTCTATATCCAGAGCCTGCTGCCGCTCAACGAGGCGCATAACGAAGCCTTCATGAAGGGCAAGAATGCCCGTTTCGCCGAGTTCAACGCACTGCTGCGTGCCATGGCCGAACGCCGCGGGCTGACCTTCATCGACATCTGGAGCGCTATGCAGCGCAACGGGGAACTGCCCGAAGAGTACACGTTCGACGGCATCCACCTCAAGGCGGCGGGTTATGCCGTGTGGATCGAGAAGATCAGGCCCTACGTCAAATAAGCTGCCCGGATGAAACGTCTGTTTTTCGCGCTGGCATTGTGCGCGGCGTCGGGGGCCTGCATGGTCGGCGGCGACATGCGCTTCTATGAAGCCCGTTCGGACAAGATCCGCTTTACCGGCCGCGCCGCCGAAAACGGCGACGGCAGCCTGTCGTTCGACTGGAGCGGCTGTCATTTCACGTTCCGTTTCGACGGCAGTCGCTGTGCGATGCGTGCTGCGGATACCGGGCGTAACTACTACAACGTATTCGTCGACGGGCGCCTGTACGGCAAGGCGACCGTCGAGGGAGCCTCGTCGTGCGTGCCCCTCGCCGAAGGGCTTGCGCGGGGGCCGCATACCGTGACGGTGCAGAAACGCACCGAAGCCGAGCAGGGGCGCACGACGCTCTACGGCATCGAGGCCGACGGTGCCCTGCTCGACCTGCCGCCCGCCCCGTCGCGGCTGATCGAGTTCATCGGCGACTCGCACACGTGCGGCTACGGTACCGAGGGGAAAACCGTCTCGGAGCCTTTCACCCCCGAGACCGAGAACTGCGACCTGGCATGGGGCTGCATCGTGGCGCGCTGTTTCGATGCCGATTACGTGCTCACGGCCCATTCGGGGCAGGGGATCGTCCGTAACTGGGCCGATGAAAAGGAAACCTCCGACCTGACTATGCGCCAGCGCATCCTGCGGACATTCGACATGACCGACTCGCCGCGGTGGGATTTCCGGGGCTACAAGCCCGACATCGTGGTGATAAAACTGGGCACGAACGATTGCAGCACGGGCATTACACCCTCCGAGGCCGCCTTCGGCAAGGCTTTCCGCGAGCTTTACGGCGCCCTGCGCGAACACTACGACTCCGTGCCGATCCTTTACGTCATCCCCGACGGTGCGGAGGCGTTCTATCCCTATATGCAGTCCGTTATGGCCGGTCTGGAGGATAGCGACCTGCATTGCATCATGCATTTTACCGGCATCACCAACCTGGGCGACGACCTGGGAGCCGGGTACCACCCCAACCACCGCGGACACCGGAAGTTCGCCGCTGCGGTCATCCCCTACATCGCGACGATCATGGGGTGGGAGATGCCGGTAGAGGTCATTCAATAACTATTGGAACGATGAAAAAACTATTTTTTACCGCCCTTGCCCTTGCGGGTTTCCTCTGCGCTGCTGCGCAAACCCAGGACTGGGCGAACTTCGGCCGTTTCGAACAGGCCAACGACGAGGTGCGCAATCCGAAGGTCGTCCTCATGGGCAACTCGATCACCGAACTGTGGATCAAGACGCATCCCGATTTTTTTACGGCACACGGTTATGTGAGCCGCGGCATCAGCGGGCAGACCACCTCGCAGATGCTCGTACGCTTCCGGGCCGACGTGCTGGACTTGCACCCGCAGGTGGTTGTCATCTGCGGCGGGACGAACGACATAGCGCAAAATACCGGTTACATATCGTTGCCGCATATCCTGGGCAACCTCGTGTCGATGGTCGAGCTGGCACGTGCCAACGGCATCGCCCCCGTGCTGTGCTCGTTGTTGCCCGCGCGTGAATTCGGCTGGCGCAAGGAGCTTGAACCCGCGCCCCGGATCATCGAGCTGAACGCCATGATCCGCGAGTATGCCCGCAGGGAGAATATCCCCTTTGTGGATTACCACGCGGCGATGTCCGAACCGGACGGAGGCATGGTAGCGGCCTATACCTACGACGAAGTCCATCCCACGGCCGCGGGGTACGACGTGATGGAGAAGATTCTGCCGCCCGTCGTCGACGCGGTGCTGAAGAATCCGAAAAAGTATCGGCGGCGTTAATAGCCGGCAGGGGCAGAATTATAAGAGGGCCGGGGAATGCTTATTTCCCCGGCCCTCTTATTCTTGCAGGCAGATCGCAGCGGCCTTCCGTTATTTTGCCCCCGTGACCTTATTCCCGGAGCAGCAATACACAGCTGCCCGGTGCGCCGGCCTTTATCTTCAGTTTATTCCGCCCGGCGGCCGAAATACGGATGCCGCTGTTCTGTTCGGCCGTTCCGAAATGCCGCAGGTCGAGGTATCCGGGCAGTGCCAGCGTCCTCTTGCAAGCCCGCTTGCAGTCGATGAACACGGCCGTATGTCCCCCGACGCTGCCTTCGTAGCACAACAGGTCGGCATCGTCGGCGATAGGCGTCTCGAACCAGGTGTAGACACCCCGCCAGCAGGTCTTGTCGCCGTTCTCCATCCGTTTGTTTCCGATGAGCTTGTGGTAGCTCTTGCCGTAGGGCGCATAGATGAAGATGTCGTCCTGCCCGTCCAGCAGCGCGTGGTCTCCCAGCCCGTCGGGCAGCAGCCAGGTCGATTGGTACCCCTGTCTGTTCTTTTCGACGTAGCGCCGGAAAAGGGGGTGCTCCTGTTTGGTGAACGTCGATGCCTTCGCCACTTCCGTCCAGTCCGTGTAGGCCCCGCCCGGGGTGAGTACGTGCGTCTCGCCTTCGAACATCGACTGCATCCCGTAATAGATGGCGATGGTTACGGGCGCGGCGTTGCAGAACCGGTGCGAGGCCGTGACCTCGATGTTGTTGCGGCGGACAGTGTATGTCACCGATTCCCGGCACAGGGTGTCGCGCAGTTCTTCTCCGCCCGCGGCGTTCCGGTAGGGGCGTGTCGGGTCGAGGATTACGTTTTCGGCCTCGACCGTCACCCGATTTGCCCATAGCGTCGTGTCGCCCTCGATGCGGTTGCCGTCGGCTAGCAGGGTGTAACCCTCGCTGCGTGCCGTGCGCGCCGTGCGTTCCCTGTATTTGTGGTTGCCCCCGCACCACCCGCATCCGGGGATGGCGAAAGGCCCGATGTTGTCGCTGTACGTCGAGTTGAGCAGGACGGCGGGTTCGGCCTCGGGCTGCGTGGTGGGAAGCGCCGTCCTGTTGCGCGTGATGCCTACGCGGTAGAACGTGTAGAGCTCGTTGAACATGCACCGCCTGAACCAATAGGTGATATCCGTCCGTTCGTCCAGCTTGGCCGAAATATAGAGGTCGCCGCCCTGGCGTTTGACATACATCGCTTCGGAATAGGGGCGGTCGCATCCTTTTTCCTTGCCGCGCTTGGAGGCATCCTTGCCGGTACAGAGCGCCGTTGTGGGCGCCATGCTGCCCAGCAACAGCAGGCAGGTCATGATTTTCAAATGTTTCATCGTTGCGTTTTTGTAGGGAAGCGATGCATCCGGGCGCGTCCCGGGTGCATCGCCTGTATACCGGGGTATCCGATGCCCGGCCCGCTTACTTGCGGGTGAGCTTCAGGAAGAGGTCGGGACGGTCTGTGGTGATGAAGTCGACCCGGTTTTCGATGGCCCATATCATGTCGGCCGGGTTGTTTACCGTCCAGACGTTCGAGGCCATCTTCAACGCCTTGATGTCGTTGAGCCACGTCGGGTTGTTCAGGTATACGCCGTAGTTGAAATCGCAGCCCGTCAGCCCCATCGCCTTCAGGTCTTTGGGCAACGTGCCGCCTCCCAGGTACATCAGTTGCGTTTTGGCGGGAGCCAGCCGTGCCAGCTCTTTCATTACGTGGAGCGAGAACGAGATGTAGGTCACGCGTTTCGAGAGCCCGTACCGGCCGACCATCTTCACCACGGCCTCGGCCGCTGCGGTTTCCGCCTCGGGGGTGGCGTGGGGCTTGAGTTCCAGAACGAGGTGTACCTTCGTATCCTTAGCGGCCTCGAGGTATTGCGCCAGCGTGGGCATCGGCTCCCCGTTTTCGAGCTTGAGCGTCGTCAGCACGGTCGAAGGGGTGCTCTGTACCTCGTATCCGTCGTGCCAGCTGTCGTGGTTGAGCACCGGAACGCCGTCCGAGGCCATCCATACGTCAAATTCCACGCCGTACACGCCCAGCTGGTCGGCCTTGAGGAGCGAGGCGATCGAATTCTGTGCCGAGCCGTCGGTGTGCCAGAAGCCCCGGTGTGCGACCACGCGGGTCTTGTTCTTCATCGGGATGCCGTATTTCAGGTAGCGGCGTGCCTGGATGATCCGGGCCAGGCGATCCATCAGGGCCTTGTCTTTCGGGTTGTCCGACTCGTCGAGGGTCAGTACGCCGCGGTTTCCGCAGTAGTAGGCGACGGCCGAAGAGTTGAAGACGTCGTTCTTTTCGAAGTGGTTGATATAGGCCGCCATCCGGTCGTGCGACGAGTTGGGGATCGCCGCCGTGGCCTTCTCGTCGAATTCGAACTCCATGGCCATCCCGTGGCGGCGGGCCGTGGCACAGGCCTCGTCGAGGCGGCTGTCGGGGATCGAGTGGTTGAAGAAGTGGTTGGGCTGCTGGTAGGCCACGTCGAAGCCCAGGCGTTTCCACTCCTCATGGCCTTTGGCCTGCCAGTAGGGAATCCAGTAGAAAAGCTTGCCTTCGGAGTGGATGTATTCGCTCAGCGGAATGGTGAGCTCCGCGCAGTGGTGGGTGTCCTCAGCGACCCAGTAGAAGCCCGAGAGTTCCAGGTGCTTGAATTTGGCGGCCTTGAAACGTTCGACCAGCTCCCCGATGTACCATTTGGTCGCGGCGATCTGATCCTCCTCTTTCGAGAAATCCATCTCCCGGCCGTCAATCTCGCCCCAGTCCTTCTGGCCGCGGATCGCTTCGGGAAGCCCCAGTACGATTTGATGCCTGAAGGCGGGCTTTCCGAGCTCTTTTATCTCCTGTCCGATGCACCGGTCGAGTGCCGAAAGCGACTTGCCCTGCTCGAAAATCCGATCCAGCAGCCACTCCCATTCTGTCCTGCGGGCGTTGAGTTTCTCGTAGCCCACGGTGTAGTTGCGTCCCGAGCCGTCCTTGAACTCGAGGAACAGGAAGCCGTCGAAGAGCCAGTCTTTCGAGCCGTCGGCAAACCGGTGTACGACATAGGGCCGGAATTCATCGACCGTCCAGTCCAGCCGGTGGCTGCCGCCCTGGTAGATCAGAGCCAAATCCTGAATTCCGGTCGTCCGGTAGCCCTGCTCGGCGGCGGGTTTGCCGGACGCGGCGGGCTGTTGCCGCAGCGGGTTGCCGATCACGAACCGGCAGAATTCATGGAACAGTTCCTTGTCCTTTGCCGCCGTCGACGCCCACAAGTCGTAAAAACGATTGGTGCCGTGGTAATAGCTCAGCGGCTTACGTCCGTATACGCCGTGTTTTTTTGCACCTTCCATATACTCGCGGAATCTTTTTTTGTAAACCTCGGAGTTCTGCTCCCCCTTGAGGATGTTCTCGTCGAATTCGAATTCCATCGCCAGGTCGTAGGCCTTGATGTCGGAGAAATAGCGAGACAGCGGCCTTACGCCCTTGTCGTCCCAATAGTGGTTGGGCTGCATATAGGCGTAGTCGATGCCCATCTCCTTCCATTTGGTGTAGCCTGCGGCACGGTTGTAGGGTATCCAGCAGAAACTCTGGTTGATCGCATGCAGGTATTCCGCAACCTGGGGGATGACCTCTTCCGACTTTTTCAGTTCGTGGCAGTAGCCGTCGCCCGGCGTCACGATCTCTTCGGAGATGGGGTAGAACCCCGCCAGTTCGACATACTGGTAATTTCCTTCGTCGAAGCGCCTGCGTACCTGGTCGATATACCATTTGCAGGCCGCAACGCGGTCGGCGCCCTTGGCGAAATCCATCTGCCGCCCGCCGAGCGAACCCCAGTAGGTCGTCGACTCGTTCGTGTCGTCGTACTTCCGGTAGATGATCGGGTCGGGCATTACCATGACGACCTTGCGCTTGGCCGGGGGTGTGCCCAGCCGCTGTGAAGCCTCCTTTACGGCCGCTTCGAGGGCGTTCACGCCGTTGTCGCCGTCGAACCAGTAGTCGATCAGCTCCTTCCACTGCTGTTTGCCGGCCGAAACGCCCTGCCCCCGCAGCACGCCTACCATGTAGGCGTATTTACCGCCGTCGGGGCGGCTGCTGTCCTGGAATTCGAGGCAGAGGAACCCGTCGAAGAGCCAGTGCTCCCTGCCGCTCTCGTCCACATAGGTCACGAACGGGGTGAAACGCTCCTTGTCCCAGCGGTACGGGGTGCGGTGATGGCTGCCGCCGTAGCACAACACCAGGTCGGTATAGGACGGTATCGCGTCGCGTTCCTGTTCCCAGGCGTACATTTTCGGTTCGGAATCGCGGGTTGCCGGGGCCGCGTCGCCCGTGGGGCCGTTCGCCGCTGTGGCGGGCGTATGGTTTGCGGCCAATGCCGCTAAGAGGGTGCAAAATGCGAAGGTCTTGAGTTTTTTCATCTGTTTACGGATCGTTAATCGTTATTTGCGCATCGGGTTGTCGAGTACGAAGCGGCAGAATTCGTGGTAGAACTCCCTGTCTTTGGCTGCCGTCGATTTCGACAGGTCGTATAAGGCGTTGGTGCCGTGGTAGTAGCTCAGCGGCTTTGTGCCGTAGACATTGTTCAGCCTGGCTCCGGACATGTATTCGCGGAAACGCTTCTTGTAGGTGTCGCAGTCGGCCTTGCCCTCGAGGAGCGCCTCGTCGAACTCGAATTCCATGCCCAGGCCGTTGGCCTTGACGTCGGAGAAGAACTGCGACAGCGGTTTCTGTCCCTCCCAGAAATAGTTGGGCTGCATATAGGCGTAGTCTACGCCCAGCTGCTGCCATTTCTTATACCCTGCGGCGCGGTTGTACGGGATCCAGTTCAAAGATTGGTTGATCGCATGCAGGTATTCCGCAAGCGGAGGGATGATCTCGTCCGATTTTTTCAGTTCGTGGTTCCAGCCGTCGCCCGGCGTGACGAGTTCCTCGGAGATGATGTAGAACCCCGCCAGGTCGATATACTGGTAGTTGCCCAGGTCGAAACGCCTGCGTACCTCGTCGACATACCACTTGTAGGCCGCGATGCGGTCTTCGGCCGTCGAAAAGTCCATTTTGCGGCCGTTCAGCTCGCCCCAGTAAACCGTGGAGCCGGGGTCGCCCTTGCCGTTGCCCTTGCCGTCGTAAACCTTGTAGATGATCGGATCGGGAAGTACCATGATGACCTTGCGTTTGGACGGGGGTACGCCCAGGCGTGCCGAAGCGTCCTTCACGGCTCCTTCGAGGGCATCCATGCCGCTGCCGCCGGCGAACCAATAGTCGATCAGCTCTTTCCATTGCGTCTTGCCGGCCGAGAATCCGTAGTCCTTCATCAGCCCCACCATGTAGGCGTAATAACCGCCGTCGGGACGGCTGCTGTCCTGGAATTCGATGAACAGGAAGCTGTCGAACAGCCAATGTTCCTTGCCCTGTTCGTCCACGTAGCTCACGCTCGGGGCGAAACGCTCCTTGTCCCAGCGGTACGGGGTGCGGTGGTGGCTGCCGCCATAGCACAGCACCATGTCCGTATAGGAGAGTATCCCGTTGCGGCTTTGTTCCCACGGGTACATCTGCGGGCCGGGGGCGTCGGTGGTGAACCGGACATACTGCATCTGGCTGTATTCGCCCGAGTCGTTGCAGGCCACGGCGAAGACTGTGTAGGTCGTCTGCGCCGCCAGGCCGTCGATCTCGACCGTCGTCCCGGTGTATTGCGTGCCGTTCTGGGCGACGCTCTGAGCCGTTTCGGACGTAATGACCCCCGTGGCCTTGTATATGATTTTGACGGACGTGGCGTTCGTGCGCTTCATGTTCAGCGTCACCGAGTTGGCGCCCGACGATGCGATCGTCATGCTCAGGGCCGGTTTCGGGCCCCCGGAGGGTTCGTCGTCCCCGTCCCCGCAGCCGATGAACGACAGGCAGCAGAGAAGCGTGAAAATGATTCGGTAATTCGTCATGGGATGTCGGTTTTTTTATTTGTTTCCCTTTCCGGAGTGTTGCGTCCGTACCGGGTTGTTCACGACGAAACGGCAGAATTCGTGGAAGAACTCCCTGTCCGTTTCGTCCGTGGAGACCGAGAGGTCGTAGAGGGCATTGCTCCCCTGGTAATAGGCCAGCGGGCGGGTGCCGTAGATGCCGTGTTTCTTTGCGTATTCCATGTATTTGCGCATCCGTGCCCGGCATATGTCGCTGTGCGGATCCGCGCTGAGGATCGAAGCCTCGAATTCGAACTCGATGCTCGTCCCGGCACGGTTGATCTTCATGCAGGCGGAATCCAGGTCGTTTTCCGGCTTCCAGTAGTGGTTAGGCTGCATGTAGACCTGGTCGAAGCCGAATTTGCGCCAGTCGTCATGGCCGCGGGCGTCGTAGAACGGAATCCAGCTGAACGTGTAGTTGAGCCGGTGGAGGTAGTCCGCGATCTCGGGGAGCAGGATGTCCGAACGGGTCAGATGGTAGCTGTACTCCGTGTCGTGCGGCTGGGCGGCGATCTCGCGGATCCAGTAGAATCCGGCCAGGTCGATGTATTTGTAATCGCCTTGGGCGAACCGCGCCCGCACCTGGTCGATGTACCACCTGCAGGCCGCTACGCGGTCTTCGTTGCTGTTGAAATCCAACCGGCGCCCGCCGAGTTCTCCCCAGTAGGTCGTCGTGGTGGTCGTGTCGATGTAGTGTCGGTGGATGATCGGATCGGGGATCATCATGATCACGCGGCGTTTGCAGGGCGCTTTGCCCAACCGGGCGGTGGCCTCCTTGACGGCCTGTTCCAGGGCGTCGGCACAGTTGCCCTTTGTGAAATAGTAGTCGATCAGCTCCTGCCACTGCTCCTTGCCGGCCGATACGCCCGTGTCGCGCAGCACGCCCGTCATAAACGAGTAGGCGCCGCTGTCGGGGCGGTCGACATCCTGCGATTCCAGGAAGATGAAGCCGTCGAATAGCCATTGTTCCTTCCCGTCGGGGTCGACGTAGGTGACATAGGGGGCGAAGCGCCCCTTGTCCCACAGGAAGGGATTGCGGTGATGGCTGGCACCGTAGCATAATACGGCATCGGTCGTGGTCGCCGGACTCTTGTGTTTCCTCTCCCACGGGTACAGCTTGTCCTTCGGGCCTGCGGTGCCGGTCGGGAGCGTGAAAACCAAGGCTGTTACCACTGCAATTGCTACTGTAAAAAGTCTGCGAGTCATGTCTTGTCGTTTTTATCCGACCCCGGAGCAGTCTCTTCCGTCCGGGGTCAATATATCCGTTTATGGGTTATTTCCTGTCCGTTGTCGGTCGTTGTGCCCGTAACGGATTGTTTATGATGAACTGGCAAAGTTCGTCGAACAACTCCCGGTCGGCCTCGTCGTCCGAAGCGTGGAGGTCGTAGAACCCGTTGGTGCCATGGTAATATGCGAACGGCCGTTTGCCGTAGATGTTGCGTCGTTTGGCGTAGTCGATGTAATCGCGCAGCCGCGCACGGAATGTTCCGCTGCCTTCGCGTGCGTCGAGCAGCGTGGGTTCGAACTCTATTTCCATGCCGATGCCCAGGCTGTCGATCTGTCTGCAAACCTCATCCATGTCGTTCTGCGGCTTCCAGTAATAGTTGGGTTGCAGGTAGACCTGGTCGAACCCGAACTGCTGCCATACGTCGTACCCGCGCGAGCCGTAGTAGGGTATCCAGCTGAACGTATAATCCAGCTTGTGGAGGTAGTCGGCGATATGCGGGAGCATGATGTCCGAGCGGGTCAGGTGGTAGCTGTACTGCGTGTCCACCGGCCGGGTGACGATCTCGCGCAGCCAGTAGAATCCCGCCAGCTCGACGTGTTCGTAGTTGCCCCGGGCGAACCGCTCCCGTACCCGGTCGATATACCATTTGCAGGCGGCTATGCGGTCTTCGTTCCTGCTGAAATCCAGCTGCTGGCCATCCAGCGCACCCCAATAGGTCGTACTCGACGTCGTGTCGATATAGTGCCGGTGAATCACCGGGTCAGGGAGTACCATGATGACCTTGTGCTTCTGCGGGGCTTTGCCCAACCGCGCGGCGGCCTCCTTCACGGCCTCTTCGAGGGCCTCGACCCCGTTGCCGTCCGTGAAATAATAGTCGATCAGCTCCTGCCATTGCGCTTTGCCGGCCGATTCGCCCGTGCCACGCAGATGCCCCGTCTCGAAGGCGTAGAGTTCTGCGTCGGGGCGGTTCGTGTCCTGGAATTCCAGGAAGATGAACCCGTCGAAGAGCCAGTGCTCTGTGCCCTCTTTATCGACATAGGTGACATAGGGTGCCAGCCGCTCCTTATCCCACAGGAAAGGGGTGCGGTGGTGGCTGCCGCCGTAACATAACACGGCATCCGTGGGGGGTTGCAGGTCTCTGCGGTGCTGCCCCTGCGGGTACATAGTCCGGGAACAACCGCCCGCGAGAAGCAGGCATCCTGCGGCCGCTGCGAACGGAACGATATTTTTCAGGAATTTGAGCATCGTAGTCGGTAAGTCGTAATTCGTAAAATTAAAATTAATCCCGTTGTGAAAGAGAATGAACTCACAACGGGATTAATTATTCAACATCTGTCGTTAGAATCCCAGACCCTGTACGTCAGCCAGTTTACCGCGGCCATACAGATAGTCTCCGGTTTGGGCGTATTCGGGTTTGACAATCACGAATTTCAGGTAACGGCCTGCGATCGTTTTCTGGACTGCATAGTCATAGGGCGTCGGCACACCTGTCCAGTTGAAATCACGCTTACCGCTGGCTACCAGATTCCACTGGGTGCTTGCACCGCTATACTCTTCGGCCGTGTAGATCTCATAATCCCGGTAATTACCCTGGTGGGTCGAGTAATCGCTGATCCGGAATTTCGTGAACACCTGCCGCTGTCCCATATCCACGACGAACGTTATCGGGAATTCGATTTGAGTGGCGAACCAGGATATCCATTCGTGGCCGGCGGTAATTTCCCCATCGAACAGTTTGTCGGCTGTATACTGCATGATCCATGCGGCCCCGCCGTTGTTCGGGTCTTTTGCATAGCAGTTATCCTCGCCTTCGAGCAATTTCCACGGGCCCTTCAGTTCCTTGTCCATCGAGAAGGGGACATACATGACCTCGGTGGTGACGGTGATACCGTCCAGCGACGCGGAGGTGATGCGCACCGGCACGAGCAGGTCGCCCACGATATCGAGGTTGCTGCCCGTGAACAGCTTGTCGGAGTTGATCTTGCCCGAGAACTTGGCCGTCGTCTCGCCTGCTGCGATCTGCGAGCTGGCGGCGTCCAGCCTGGCGAACCCTTCGGGCGCGGCCAGGTAGTTCGTCCCGTTGGCCTGGTTGTAGGCCTCCACGAGGCTGTTGTCGATCGCGTAGTTCACCGTCAGATCCATTGTCGTGATGGCATTGTCGAGCACGATGTTGCCGTCGAAGGTAATCTCCTCGTGCGTAGCGGTGGGGTGGAACGGTGTTGCCAGTTCCTTCTCCATGCCGATCGAAGCGCGCTTGGGGTTGATGATCTTCACATTGCGGTTCGCGTCGACGGCCAGCGCGTCGTTGACCGTGGTGAGCTCAAGCGGAATGGCATACTCCGTACCCTCGCCGAGGGCGAAGATGGCTGCGTCATCCCACGTAACCTCGACGAATTTACGGGTGTCGCCATCCGAGAACCCGATCGTCGAAGAGGAGAGTTTGTAACAATTCGCCGGCAGCACCGCGTAGTTGGTGCCGTTGGCCGCGTTGTACTCGGCCAGGGCAGTTTCCGAGACGCTGAGGAGCGCTTTGGCGCTTTGCTGCCCCTTGCCGTTTTTCAGTATGGCGAATTCGTATTTCCCATTATAAACCGATACGCCTGCATATTGTTCCTCATTGACGAATGAGAGCGTATCGTCTACCATGAAGTTGTTGCGATTGTCCTCGCAGCCGGCCAGAGCGGCCGAAGCAAACAGTCCTGCAATCAACAGTTTCCACATATTTATTTTCATAGGTTCGAGCATTTATTAATGTCCGTAATTCTGGGTCATATTGGTCATTTCGGCCATCTGTGCCGCATTGATCGGGTGGAGATAGTCCTTGTCGCGGAATACGGCCGGGGCGCCGACGTAGTCGGTGTGTACGCGTTCGTAGGACTCTTCGTACGTGGTGGCGCTTACGTGCAGCGTCCAGTTCTCGCTCGGGTATTCTTCCTTGGCGATCATCCAGCGGCAGGCGTCGTAGTGGCGCATCGCTTCCAGTCCGAACTCTACCATGCGTTCTTTCTGGATGCACCAGCGGAGCAGCTCCTTGTTCCCTTTGATTTCGGGGTAAGCGACCTCGATCTTTTTCAGTCCGACACGTGCGCGCACCTTGTTCAGGTATTCGAGCGCTGCGGTCTCGTCGCGCTGGGGCTTTTCGTTGCAGGCCTCGGCGTAGTTGAGATAGATTTCCGCCAGGCGGAAGGCCGGATAAACCGTTTGCATCGAAGTGTAATCCTTGGCTTCGCGCAGCGACTTGTTGGTTTCGAGCAAACGGCGCCATACATAGCCTACGCGGGTGATACCGCCGCCTTCACCAGCATTCCACTTATTGGTGCAAGCATCGTTGTTGTAGCAGGTGAACTTGATATTCTCCGTCTTGTTGGGCCACCAGAAACCGTTGGGTACGAGGCAGGCGTAATAACGGGGATCGCGGTTGATACAACTGTTGTGGGCCTTGATGCCGTCGCCCCAGTCGATACCGGGCTGTTTGTACCCTTCGGTGAAGCCGGTGGCCTGATAACCCGATTGCGGGTCGACGATGGGTTTCGACATGTCGTTCTCACCCTGGTAGCCTGTCACGGGATAGCGTCCGGTCGTGTACATGGGATAGCTGTCTACCAATTTCAGCGAAGGTTGGATACCGCCGTATCCCTGGTAAACGACACCCGATGCGCCGCCGCTTGTCATGCCGGGCATGGCGCCTGCCAGCAGACCTCCGGTGCCGCCAAGCCACGAATAACCGCCCGAGCGGCTCCACCAGCCCCAGATGGTCTCCTTGTTCCAGGGCTTCAGCCTTACGCCCTGATAAGAGGACATGTAACGCGTGAACTCATCGGTCTGTTCCGTATCCTTGTAGAGATCGTACAAACCGGTCTCTGCCAACTCGATCACATCCCAGGCTGCCTGTGCGGCTGCCTCCCATTTGGTCTCGTCCTTGCTCTGCGGGAAGAGGAATTCCCCGCGAATGTTCTGCATCTGGCCTTTGTAAAGGTCGCACCCGTTGTATAACGGCGATGCTGCGTAAAGCAGTATGCGCGATTTCAGCGCCAAGGCTGCACCGCGCGTAACACGGCCGGCCCACTGTTTGCCGTCGATACCGATGTCGTCGGTACGTACCGGCAGGTCGTTTTTGATCGCGTCGAGCTCCCCGACCATGAAGTCGATGTTCTCCTGTACGGTGTGGCGGTCTACGCTCTTGGCGTCGATCGTCTCGTCGGCGATCTGGTCGCCCCAGATGAATACCGGGCCGTATTGGCGGAACAGCAGGAAGTAGTAGTAGGCGCGCAGGAAGCGGGCCTCGGCCTTCATATAGGCAACTGTCGTCGGGGTGTCTTCCTTGTCGAGGTCGATATATTTCAGGAAGATGGAGCACTGGTTGATGCCGATGTAGTAATCCGGCCAGTAATTGAAGTTGGTCGTGGCGCTACTGTAATTACCGGTTCTGAACTGGGTGTAGTAGACCCACTGGTACCACGAGAAGAGCGCTTCGTCGGAGCGTCCTACCGTCCAGCCGTGCATGCCTACGACCTCTTCTTCCTGGGGAATGTAGGAGTAAAGGTGGCTCAGGTATTTCTGGACTTCGGTTTTTTGCCGGAAAATATCCTCGATCTTGGCCTGGTCGTCCAGTTCCACGTCGAAGAACGACTCGCAGGAGGACAGCGTAAAGGCCAGTAAGAGGGCGGTTGCGAATATTCGTATTTTTTTCATAGCTTATCCTTTTTTAGAAGTTGACGTTTGCACCGATTGCAAAGGTACGTATAAGGGGGTATACATTACCGTAATTCGCATTTACCTCAGGATCCCAGAGCTTGAAATCGCTGAATGTAACCAGGTTCTTTCCCTGGATATAGAACCTGATCTTGGACAGGCCCCATTTCTTGGTCATGCTTTCGGGGAGTGTATAGCCGATCTCCGCGTCTTTCAGACGCAGGAAACTCATGTCGCGCTGCCAGTAGGTCGAAAGTTGCTGGTTGTTGTCCACCTTGTTGAGCGACAGACGGGGGTAGGGTGCGTTGGGATTCTGGTTGTCGAGCGTCCAGCGGTTCTTGGCCACATCCTCGAAAATCTGTCCCATGCGGAGGATCGTCGACGAAGCGCCGAAGAGGTTCTGGCCCTGGATGATGCGGGTCACGTGGCCCACGCCCGAGAAGAATACCGATACGTCGATGCCTTTCCATTTGAGGCTGGCGCCGAAACCGTAGTTGATCTCCGGTACGAGCGTATAGCCGATGGCCACCTTGTCGAAGGTGTTGACCACGCCGTCGCCGTTGACGTCGCGGTACTTGATGTCACCCGGGCGTACGGTACCGAAATCCTGCTTGGGCCAGTTGGCGATATCCTCTTCCGACTCGAACAGTCCTTCGGCAATCAGGCCGAACTGCTGGTTGTTGGCAAAGCCGGCGAGGTTCTGGTATTTCCAGATCTGGTCGGGTTTGTCGTCGTAGAGTTTCTTGTTGCGGTTGTAGGTGAAGTTACCGCGTGCCGATATGCTGAAATCCTTGTTGAAGCTGTGGTCGAATTCGAGCGACATGTCGAAACCCTGGTTCTTCATGCGGCCGAGGTTGACCCACTGCGCCGTTTTCGTGCCGACCACCGACGGGGTGGATTCGCGCTGGATGAAGATGCCTTCGCGTTTCTCATAGAAGTAGTCCGCCTGGATCTTGATCTTGTTGAACAGCCCCAGCTCGATACCGACGTCGGCCTTCGTCGCCTCTTCCCAGGCAACGTCCGGGTTGCCGTACTCGCCGGTCGAATAGCCGGGCAGGTTGGTCTGTCCCAGGTCGCCGAAAGTGAACCCGCCGGCATTGGTGTTCATGGTCGTATTGTAGGCGAAACGGCGGCTGCCGCCGATCTCGTCGTTACCGATCTTACCGTACGAGGCGCGGATTTTCAGGATGTTGACCTTATCGCGCAGCGGCTCCCAGAATTTTTCGTTGCTGATCATGTATCCTACGGCGTACGAGGGGAAGAAGCCGTAGCGCTTGCCGGGGGCGAAGTTCTCTGAACCGTTGTAACCGAAGTTGAACTCGGCGAAATACTTGTCGCGGAAGGCGTAGGTGAAACGCCCGGCGATACCCATGTTCTTTGTCGGGTAGGCGTCGATGTAATTGAGCGGCCTGTTCTTGGATTTGCTGCGTACCGAGTAGAGGAACATGCCGCTTACGCGGTGGTCTTCCGCGAAGAGGCGCTCATAGATAAGCGAGCCCTCGAAATTGATGGCCGTCGTACCCGACGAGTCCGATGTCGCGAGGCGCATGTAGTTGCTGCCGTTGGGGTTGGCAGCGGTCAGCATCAGTTCGCCGTTTTCGTCGCGCCCGGTGGCATAGTAGGTCACGGGGGACATTGCACGCTCCAGGAGGGTTGCGTTCTGTGCATCCCATGCGAATTTTACATTGGCTTTCAGGCCGGGGGTGATGATGTCCGAGAAATCCTGCGTCAGCGACAGCAGGGACTGCGCCACCATGGTGTTGTAACGCCGGTAGCCGGTGTTGTTCAGCATGTTGTAGGGGTTGACCGAGCCCGACTCCTGCGGGATTGCCAGCATGCCGTTCGAAAATACGGTCGGCGTAGCCACGGGGGTAACGTACATCGTGTAGGCGTACAGGTCGTTCGTGGTCGTGCAGGGAGCGTTTTTGGTCGTATACTGCGTGGAGAGCGAAAGGCCCAGCTGCGTCGACTTGGTAATGTCGATGTCGATGTTCGAGCGGAAGCTGTACTTGTTGAAGTTCATCTGGGCATTGTAACGGTCGTTGTCAGCGACATTGAACATACCGCCTTCCGTGTAGTAGGATGCCGAAACGTAGTAACGGATTTTCGGGGAGCCGCCCGTGACGCTCGCGTGTACGCGGCCGGTCATGGCCAAGTCCTTGAAGATGGTGTTGACCCAGTCGACGTTCGGATAGAGGTCGGGGTCGCGGCCGCTCAGGTACATCTGGCGGGCATAGTCCGAAATCGGCATCTCGGTGCTGCCGCTGTCGCGGTAGAGTTCGTTGTAGTAGTCGATCCACTGCGAAGCGTTCGCCAGCTCGGGCAGCTGGACAGGCTGCGTAATGCCGAATTCGGCCTTGACGCGGATCTGGGGCGCCGTCATTTCGGTGCCTCGTTTGGTGGTGATCAGGATGATGCCGTTCGCACCGCGCACACCGTAGAGGGCGGTCGCCGTTGCGTCCTTCAGGATGGAGAACGTGGCGATGTCGTCCGCGTCGACAAAGTCCATGTCGCGCTCGATACCGTCGACGAGCACCAGCGGGGTGGTTTTGGCACCGAACGTACTCTGTCCGCGGATCCAGAACTCGGCGCTCGATCCGGGTTCGCCCGTACGCTGCATCACGACGATACCCGCCAGTTTGCCGGCGAGGTTCGAGGAGAGCGAGCCGCTTGCCACTTCCAGTTCGCCGGCGTCGATGGTGTTGATGGCGCCGATGATACTCTCCTTGCGCTGTTTACCGTATGCGACTACGGTTACCGCCTCCAGTTCGGAAACCTTGCGCACCAGCTCGGTCACGATGTTGGTCTTCGTTCCGACGGGAATGCTCTGGGTTTCATAACCCAGGTACGAAATCTCGATTACATCGGTCGGCTTTACGTCGATCGAGAAGGTACCGTCATTACCCGTGATGACACCGCGGGTACTGCCCTTGACGATCACGGTGGCTCCCGGTACACCCGCCTTGGTCTCGTCCAGGACGCGTCCGGTCATCTTGACGTTCCCCCCCCCCTTGCGGGGCGGTAACAGACGATTCCAGGCTGCTTGCGGAATACGCAAATTCGGGATTTGCGCTCAATTCCGTAACCGATATAAGCCCCAGTATCAACACGAATGACCGGAGCATTATTTTACAAAAGAGCTTTTGTATAGTCATTGTCATATTTCCTCATTTATAATTACTTAATGTAGATTTGTACGGTTCGGGCGTCGGTCGGGCGCCCCGGGCCCGTACGTGTTGGATTGATCCTTGCTTGGCTAGAAGCACTTTGGATTAGTGTTTTTCAGGAAGTCAATAGTTCGGGTCTCGTCTGTTTTACCATAGGCACGTTTTAGTTTTTAGGTATGGTGAATAATTAGTCGGTTGTATAATTCGTCTGCCGATATGGCCGTCAATGCCGAAAGAACTTGATATACGACAACATACGGCCTGTGTGGTACTTTTTTTTCTGTGAAATTCAGTTAAAAGTATTCATTATCCGGTAATAAATATAACAATAAAATTATTATCATTACTATTTTTGATAAGTTTTTTTTACTTTAAAGGGGTGCGGTACGATTTGCATGTCCTTGGATTTGTGTGTATAATATATTGATTTTCAATATATTGTTGGTGTTTTTAGGGCTGTGAAATATTTGTGAAAAAGTAATGTCCTTTTTATCAGCTACTTGGCTTTGGGCTAACGGATTAAGATGGTCTTGGCTGTTAAAATCTGTCTCTTATACACATCTGGCGCTGCCGACGACTTAATAG
>ERZ1027194.499-NODE-499-length-19111-cov-4.968881_pt1 | contig 19111 bp, 19 predicted proteins | sample MGYA00519246_ERZ1027194 | MGnify/ENA primary metagenome ERZ1027194 (study PRJEB26926, sample SAMN06164505) | human gut metagenome | biome: ENVO:00009003; feature: ENVO:2100002; material: ENVO:00002003 | host: Homo sapiens | place: USA | collected 2012 ...
GATACTGATCGGTCTCGTGGGCTCGGAGATGTGTATAAGAGACAGGTGCAGGCTGGTCGGTTTTGAGGTGTAAATTTGGACGATCCTATTTTTAAACTGGAAAAGGTGGTACAGACGCGGGGCGACGAGCCGCTGGAAGACTTCGAGGGGCCGCTGGATCTGATACTGTACCTGCTGGGAAAAAATAAGATAGAGATACAGGATATCCCCATCGCACTGATACTGGAGCAGTACCAGGATTATCTGGAAAAGCGCAAGCGGATGGATCTGGAGGTGGCCAGCGAGTTCATTACCATGGCCGCCCAGCTGATGTTCATCAAGACCCGTATGCTGCTGAACCTGGAGGACGAGGAAGCCCAGAGCGAGATGGACGCCCTCATCAAGTCGCTGGAGGAGCGCAAGCGGGGCGAGGCCTATGCCCGGGTGCGTATGCTGTCGGAACGGCTGGCACCCCTGAGTGAGTTCGGGCGGAACATTCTGACCCGGCCACCGGAGCCTATGGAGCGCGGGAAGATCTATGAGTACGACCAGGAGCCGGCGGATCTGGTGCTGACCATGCAGGAGGTCACGGACCGGCAGGGCGCGCCGGAGGCACCGCCTATCCGGGCCTTTGACGAGATCGTGAAGCGGGAGCCGTATCCTGTGGAGACAAAGGCGAAGGAGATCCTGCGGCGGCTGCGGGGTGTGGGCATTACGCGCTTTTTGCTGCTGTTCCGCGGCAGCAAGACACGCAGTGAGCTGGTGGCCACGTTCATGGCGGTTCTGGAGCTGTGCCGGAACAATCTGATCAAGCTGGCCGGCGCGGCCAGCGACTGCACCGTCACCGCAGAGGGTGACGCGCCCGAAGAACTGATGTAAGGGGAGACCTATGGATACACTGGAAATGAAGGATATCGAGGCCGCCGTAGAGGGCATACTGTTTGCCTCCGGTGAGCCGGTGGCGGTGGATCGCATCTGCGTGGCGCTGAACATGGACCGCCCCACGGTGGAGCTGGTACTGCAGCATTTGCAGGACTATTACAGCTATGAGCGACGGGGCGTGCGGTTGCTGCGGATGGAGGATAGCTGGCAGCTGTGCTCCGCGCCGGAGTACGGCGACCAGATCCGCAAGGCGTTTGAGATTCGTAAGCCCGCCAAGCTGAGCCAGCCGGCGCTGGAGGTGCTGACCATCATCGCGTACTATCAGCCCACCACCCGGGCCTATGTGGACCAGATACGGGGCGTGGACAGCTCGTACACGGTGGGCCTGCTGCTGGATCGCCATTTGATCGAGGAGTGCGGACGGCTGCAGGTGCCGGGGCGGCCGCGGCTGTACCGGACGACACAGGCATTTTTGCGGGCGTTTCATCTGAATTCGCTGGAGGAGCTGCCCCAGCTGCCGGGAATGGAGGCCGACGGACAGCTGCGGCTGGACGACGATACGGTACCGGCGGACGGGGAGAACGGCGCGGAGGCGCTGTAAGCATACGGGAGAGACAACGCGGGAGGAGGGAGCACGATGACGGCGGTGTACATCATACTGGGCATTCTGCTGTTTTTCTTCCTGCTGTCACTGCTGCGTATCGGTGTGCGGGCAGACTTCGCGGGCGACCTTGCGGACACAAGAGTCACGGTGATCGCGGGGCCGGCGCGGATACAGATGCTTCCCAAACCGGATAAACCGGAGAAGCCCAAAAAGCCCAAGAAAGAAAAGAAGAAAAAGACACCGCAGGAGGAGAGCGCCAAGGGGAAGGAAAAGAAAAAGCCATCTCTGTCGGCGCAGGATATCAAGACGCTTCTGCCGGCGGTGTGGGCGTCCCTGAAGGGCGGACTGCGAAAGACGCGGCAGCGGCTGCTGATCGACCCGCTGGAGCTGTCGGCGGTGCTGCCGGGGGCGATGGACCCGGCGGGGGCGGCGGAGCTGTACGGCTATATCAATGCCGGAATGTGGACGGTAATGCCGCAGCTGGAGCACCTGACGCGGATACCGGACCCCGGCCTCCACGTGGAGGTGGACTTTGACAGCGAGCAGCTGCGGCTCACGGGCCGGCTGGGCGTGAGTTTGCAGATACGGGACCTGTTCGCCATCGGCTGGGCTTTCGCCAAGCCGATGATACGGTGGCTCCTGGCCATGCGGAAGCGGCAGAGCGCCGCGGAGAAGGCGAAGGCGGCGGCGCAGAGCGCCGCGAAGCAGCGTGAAACAGTACACACAGCGCCGGACGGCGCGGGACATACGACCACATCAACTTCGACAAAGGAGAGCTGACAATGGAAATGACCGAGAAGAAAAATGACCTCAAGAGCATGATGGTGGAGTCTATGGAGAAGGTCAAGGAGATGGTGGACGCCAACAATATCGTGGGTGAGCCTATCACCACGCCGGACGGCGTGACGCTGATCCCCATCTCCCGGCTGAGCTACGGCTTCGGCTGCGGCGGCGGTGACTACGGCAAGAACAAGGAGCATTCCGGCGCCGGCTGCGGCGCGGGCGTGCGGGTGGAGCCCATGGCCTTTCTGGTGGTCAAGGGCGGCGTGACCCGTATGCTGCCGGTGGGTGCGCCGGCCATCACCACCGTGGACCGGGTCATCGAGATGGTGCCGGAGCTGCTGGATCGGGTCGAGGGCTTCGTGGATAAGAAGCGGAACAAGGATTTCTGATACCAGACAAGAAGACAAGCAGCGCGGGAATAGACTGAGAGCATCCTGTGACGAGGAGGGCTTTCTGTGACCCGAGGGATCTTGGCGGCGCTGTGCGCCGCACTGGCCGTGCTGACGTGCATACCCGCTGTGGCGGAGGCTGTGGAGGTCTCCGCCACGGCTTGCGTCCTGATGGACGCGGACACGGGGCAGGTGCTGTATGAAAAGAACGGGGACAAGCGGATGCTCATCGCCAGCACCACCAAGCTGATGACGGCGCTGGTGGCCCTGGAGCAGGGGACGCCGTCGCAGGTCATCACTGTGACTGCCGCACATATGGCGGAGGGGTCCTCCATGTACCTGCGGCCGGGGGAGAAGCTGACGCTGGAGGAGCTGCTGTACGGGCTACTGTTGTGTTCGGGCAACGACGCGGCGCTGGCGTTGACGGAGTGTGCAGGGGGTGTGGCGCCCTTTGTGGAACGGATGAACGAAAAGGCCGCCGCGCTGGGCATGAGGAACAGCCATTTTGCCAACCCCAACGGACTGGACGACGAGGCGCACTATTCCACCGCCTATGACATGGCGCTGCTGGGGTGCGCGGCGGTGAATGAGCCGACGCTGCGGCGGATGGCCTCCACACGGACGGCGGTCATCGGCGGGCGGACGCTGACCAACCACAACAAGCTGCTGAGCCGCCTGGACGGGTGCGTGGGGCTGAAGACCGGGTACACGAAGGCGGCGGGGCGGACGCTGGTGTCCTGCGCGGAGCAGGCGGGACATCGGCTGGTGGCGGTGACACTGCGGGACGGGGACGATTGGAACGACCACGAGGCACTGTACCGCTGGGGGTTCCTGCTGACAGGCATACAGGAGACGCTGGAGACGCGCCTGCTCGGCGCACTGGGAAACGGGAGAGAGGTAACGCCATGACCGAGCGCATACAGAAGCTGCTGGCCGCCGCGGGGCTGTGCTCCCGCCGGACGGCGGAAGAGTGGATCGCCGCCGGACGCGTGACCGTCAACGGACGGCGGAGCCGTGTAGGCGACAAGGCGGATCCGGAGACGGACGATATCCGGGTGGATGGACGGCCCCTGCGGGGCGCGGCACAGCACGTGTATCTGATGCTGCACAAGCCGCGGGGCTATGTGACCACCCTCTCTGACGAACGGGGCCGCCCTACGGCGGCATCGCTGGTCAGGGGCTGCGGCGCACGGGTGTATCCCGTGGGACGGCTGGACCTGGACTCGGAGGGATTACTGCTGTTTACCAACGACGGGGCGCTGACCCATGCGCTGCTGCACCCCAGCCACCAGGTGGACAAGACGTATATCGTTACGGTCACTGGCGCGGCGGCGGACAGCGCACGGCAGCTGTCGGCGGTGGACAGACTGGACGGACAGCCCATCGTGCCGGCGGCGGTGACGGAGCTGTATCGGAAGGATGGTACGGCGAAATACCGGGTGGTAATCCACCAGGGTAAGAAGCGGCAGATCCGGCGGATGTGTGCCGCCGCAGGACTGACTGTGACCCGACTGTGCCGGGTGGCGGAGGGCAGTATCGCCCTGGGTGACCTGCCGCCGGGAAAGTGGCGGTATCTGACAGCGGAGGAGCTGCAATCTATCAAAGGAAGCCATCAACATGAATGAAAACGTGCTACAGACCATCCGGGCCGGGATGGATACCTTTTCGAAGGGACAGAAGCGCATCGCAGCGTTTATACTGGACAATTATGACCGCGCGGCGTTTATGACCGCCGCGCGGCTGGGCGAGACGGCCTCCGTCAGTGAGTCCACGGTGGTGCGCTTTGCCGCGCAGCTGGGCTACGACGGCTATCCGGAGATGCAGAAGGCCCTGCAGGAGCTGATACGGGGCAAGCTGACCTCCATTCAGCGGATACAGGTATCGCGGGATCAGATGTCCGGCGCGGACATTCTGGGCAGTGTGATGCAGCGGGATATGAACAGCATACACAATGTCATCGAGCAGTTGGACCGGGATGCTTTCAGCCGGGCGGTGGACAAGCTGCTGGGGGCGGAGCACATCTATATCCTGGGTGTGCGGTCCTCCTCATTTCTGGCGGGGTATCTGAACTTCTACCTGCACCTGATCTTCAAGAACGTGACGCTGGTGCAGTCCAGCGCCGCCGGCGAGATCTATGAGCAGCTGGCCCACATCGGCAGGGGCGACGTGCTGGTGGGAATATCCTTCCCGCGGTACTCCAAGATGGCTATCCACGCGGTGGAGTTTGCCTGCCGGCGGGGCGCGGAGGTGGTGGCGATCACCGATTCGGCACTGTCTCCGCTGTACGGCATGGCGGCGGTATCGCTGCTGGCGCCCTGCGACATGATCTCCTTCGTGGACTCCATGGCTGCGCCGCTGAGCCTGCTGAACGCGCTGATCCTGGCGGTGGGGCAGCAGCGGCGGGATGACCTGTCCGCCACGCTGGCGGATATGGAGCAGGTGTGGTCCAGGTACAGTATTTTCGGGAAAGATGACGAGTGACATGGCGAAGGAGATCGTGGTGATCGGCGGCGGCGCCGCTGGAATGATGTGCGCGCTTTCCGCCGCATGGCGCGGCCTTGCCGTGACGCTGCTGGAGCCCAACGAACGGCTGGGCAAGAAGGTGAATATCACCGGCAAGGGCCGGTGCAATGTGACCAATGACTGTGACCGGGAGACGCTGCTTGCCAGCATTCCCGGTAATGGGCGATTTTTGTACGGTGCGCTGACACGGTTCACGCCGTGGGACACCATGGCGTTTTTCGAGGCACTGGGTGTGCCGCTGAAGGTGGAACGGGGAAACCGGGTGTTTCCGGTGTCTGACAGTGCCTTCGACATCACCAACGCGCTGGAACGGGAGCTGAAGCGCCGGAAAGTGCGGTGGGCCCGTGACCGGGCCGTATCAGTGGAGACGGCGGATGGCGCAGTATGCGCCGTGACCGGAGAGAAGGGGACGTACCCCGCGCAGGCGGTCATCCTGGCCACAGGCGGGATGTCCTATCCCGGCACCGGGTCCACGGGGGATGGCTACCGCATAGCGGAGGCACTGGGGCATACCATTGTGCCGCCGCGGGGCTCACTGGTGCCGCTGGTGTGCGCGGGCGAGGACTGTCCGGATATGCAGGGCCTGAGCCTGCGGAACGTAGCAGTGACGGTATACAACGGGAAGAAAAAGGCGGTGTTCCGGGATTTCGGCGAGCTGCTGTTTACCCACTTCGGGGTGTCCGGACCGCTGGTGCTGTCCGCCAGCGCCCATCTGCGGCGCTGGGAGGGGGAGCACTATACGATAGAGATCGACCTGAAGCCGGCGCTGGACGAGCAGAAGCTGGACGCGCGGGTGCTGCGGGACATCGGAGAAAATCCCAACCGGGAGATGGGGACCATCGCCGCGGGGCTGGTGCCCCACAGCATGGCGCCGGTGGTGCTGCGCCGGGCGGGGCTGACCGGAAGCGAAAAGGCCAACAGCCTGACAAAGGAACAGCGCCGGGCACTGGTGCAGGTGCTGAAGCACTTTACGCTGGAGCTTACCGGGCCGCGGCCCGTCAGCGAGGCGATCGTCACCGCCGGCGGCGTGAAGGTGGGAGAGGTAACGCCAAACACCATGGCGTCGAAGCGGGTGAGGGGATTGTTTTTTGCCGGCGAGGTGCTGGACGTGGACGCCTATACGGGGGGCTTTAATTTACAGATCGCATGGGCGACGGGGTATCTGGCGGGGCTGAGCGCCGCAGAAAGCGAGGAAATGACATGACGGAGAGACAGTACGCAGTGGCCATCGATGGGCCGTCCGGCGCGGGGAAGAGCACGCTGGCCCGGGCGGCGGCGGAGGCGCTGCATATCTTATATGTGGACACCGGGGCCATCTATCGGACCATCGGCGTGTATATGTATCGGCACGATATCGCGCCAACGGACGCGCCGGCGGTGATCGCGGCGCTGCCGGAGATCACTGTGGCCCTGCGGTATGACGAGGAGGGTCTGCAGCGGATGTATCTCAACGGCGAGGACGTGACGAAGGAGATACGCCTGCCGATGATATCGAAGTACGCCTCAGACGTGTCGGCCATACCGGAGGTGCGGGCGTTCCTGATGGAGCTGCAGCGGTCTCTGGCGCGGGAGCACAGCGTCATCATGGACGGACGTGACATCGGGACCGTGGTGCTGCCGGACGCGGAGGTGAAGGTGTTTCTGTGCGCGGATGTGGAGACGCGGGCGCGGCGGCGGTTTTTGGAGCTGGAGCAGCGGGGCACGCCGAAGCCCTTTGACGAGGTGCTGCGAGATATGGAGCAGCGGGATTATAACGATACCCACCGGGCGGCGGCGCCGCTGCGGCCGGCGGATGATGCCATTATGATCGACAACACGGACATGGACTTCGCGGCCAGCCTGGAGCTGCTGCTGGATGTGATACGGGGGCGTGTGGCATCGTGAGAAATAAGTTTTACGCGGCGGCGTGGCGGGTGCTGCGCCCGCTGGTGCTGCTTTTTCTGCCGGTGGATCTGCGGGGAACGGAGCATCTGGAGGGCGGAGAACCGGTGCTGCTGTGCGCCAATCACTCCAGCGCCTGGGACCCCATCCTGTTCGTGCTGTCCATGCCCCAGCGGTTCAACGTGCGGATCATGGCTAAGAAGCAGTTGTTCTCCATCCCCATCGTGGGTGGATTCCTGCGGGCGATCGGTGTGTTTCCGGTGGATCGGGGCAACAGTGACATTGGGGCGGTGAAGACCGCCATACAGAGCCTGCGGGACGGGTGGAACCTGTTCCTGTTTCCGGAGGGAACACGGGTGAAGACACCGGGACAGGCGGATGTCAAGTCCGGCGCGGGCATGATGGCCATCCGTGCCGGCGTGAAGCTGGCGCCGGTATATATCGGCACGAAGAAGCGCATATTCCGCAAGACGCCCATCATAATCGGCGAGCCCTTCGAGCCGGAGTACACCGGCCGCAAGGGTACGGCGGAGGAATATACTGCCAACGCCCATGAGGTCATGCGGCGGGCCTATGCCCTGGGAGGGATCGAATGCAGGTGATACTGGCGAAGACGGCGGGGTTCTGCTACGGCGTGGAACGGGCCGTGCGTATGGCGGAGGCGGCAGCCCGGGAGGGCGGCTGCGTCATGCTGGGCAGTATCATACACAATGACCGGGTCATCACAGCGCTGGAGGCGTTGGGTGCGCGGCAGGCGGACAGCCCTCAGCAGGTGCGGCCGAGAGAGACGGTGATCATCCGTGCCCACGGCGAGACACGGGAGGCTTTGCGGGTGCTGGAGGAGCGGGGCGCACAGATCATGGATGCCACCTGTCCCCATGTGCTGCGGATACACCGGCTGGTGGAACGGGCAGCCCGTGCGGGCCGGACACCCATCATTATCGGAGAAGCGCACCATCCGGAGGTGATGGCCGCCGCAAGCCGCTGTGAGCGCAGCGTGGTGCTGGAAAACACGGCAGAGCTGGCTGATTGGGTGGCGGCAGACCCGGCGCGGAAGGACATGGATTTGCTGGTTACCGCACAGACGACCTGTATTCGTTCGATATGGGAAGAGTGTGTAAAATTTTTAAAAAAACAGTGTACAAACGCCGAAATCTTTGATACAATATGTGATGCTACGCAAAAACGTCAATCCGAGGCGGCGGATATCGCCGGACGGGCGGACGTTATGGTCGTGGTCGGAGATCGTAAAAGTGCCAACACCAGACATTTAGCGGAGATCTGCAGCACACGCTGCGCCCGGGTCTATCAGATCGAAGGGCCGGAGGAGCTGCGGGTCGGGTCCCTTAACGGATGTTCTGTGGCGGGGCTTACAGCCGGCGCGTCCACGCCTGCGGGCATCATTAAGGAGGTATATGCAACGATGAGCGAAGAGATCAAGAACATGGAAGCTACGGAAGAGAGCTTCGAGGAAATGCTGGAAAAATCTTTTAAGACTTTGAATACAGGAGAGAAGGTAACCGGTATTGTAACGGCGATCGGCCCCACCGAGGTGCAGGTCGATCTGGGCTGCAAGCAGGCGGGCTATATCTCTGTGGACGAGCTGTCCGCAGATCCCAATGTGAAGCCTGAGGACGTCGTCAAGGTCGGCGACGAGATCGAGACCTATATCATCCGCGTCAACGACGTGGAGGGTTATGCCATGCTGTCCAAGAAGCGTCTGGACGCTGTCAAGGTCTGGGAGGATATCGAGAAGGCCCGCGAGGACAAGACCACTCTCGAAGGTAAAGTCACCGAGGAGAACAAGGGCGGTATCGTCGTTAATGTCAAGGGCGTGCGCGTGTTTGTGCCCGCTTCCCAGTCCGGTCTGCCCCGCGGCGCTGAGCTGAGCACCATGATCGGCCAGACCGTGTCCCTGCGGATCACCGAGGTCAACCGTGCCCGCCGCCGCGTCGTCGGCTCCATCAAGGCCGTGACCTATGAGGCCCGTCAGGCCGCCCAGGCGGAGATCTGGAACAACATCGAGGTTGGCAAGCACTACACCGGCACCGTGAAGTCCATGACTTCCTACGGTGTGTTCGTGGACATCGGCGGCGTGGATGGTATGGTACATATCTCCGAGCTGTCCTGGAGCCGTATCAAGAACCCCGCCGAGGTCGTCTCCGTGGGCGATACCCTGGACGTGTACGTTATCTCCTTCGATCCCGAGAAGCACAAGATCTCCCTGGGCGTGAAGGATCGCAGCATGAACCCCTGGGATAAGTTCATGGCTACCTACCATGTGGGCGATGTGGCCAACGTGCGTATCGTGAAGCTGATGACCTTCGGCGCGTTCGCCGAGGTCGTGCCCGGTGTGGACGGCCTGATCCACATCTCCCAGATCGCGGATCGCCGCATCGAGAAGCCCGGCGACGTGCTGACCGAGGGCGAGATGGTGGATGCCAAGATCACCGCCATCGACGAGGAGAAGCAGAAGATCTCCCTGTCCATCCGCGCGCTGCTGGCTCCCGCCGCTGACGAGGACGCCGACGAGGAGTAATTAGATCGTAAAACACCTCCGCTGCCCCACAGGCAGCGGAGGTGTTTTTGGTTGTTTTCACAATGGCGTGCAGGGGAAAATATCTTGCGACCTTGCGGAGAGGCATGGTACAATCGAGGTGGGCAAGAGAATTTAAGAGCATTGTGCTGAAGATAGAACGGATCAATTGGAATTTGACAGGGGGAGCGTGATCGTATGAAAAAGTTGATGGCATCAGTGTTAGCGTTGGTTTGCGTTGTTGCTATGGCGGGCTGCGGAAAGTCGAATGTTGGGGACTATCCTGCGACGATAATGGTAAATGGGATAAATTACTATTCGACCGATAATGCTGTTCCCGTTGAAGTAGACGAGAGTGTTATTCAGTACACCACGTCGTATGCGGAGGATGGCGTTCCCCGAAAAGATGGTGAGGCAAACTTCAACAGAGACCTGGGGACTCCGTATGCTGTTATTGAGGAAGACTTGGTAGTTGTCCTTATGGACAATGAGTGGATAGAGTTCAAGGCAAAGTAAGAGCGATCTCGGGTCGCGAAAGAGCGGGACGATGGGAGAAGCGTGCCGTACGAAAGGGACGGGGGATGAAGCGGGGGAAAAGAAAAATAATTTTGGGAGAGTTGCCTGTTTATGGGCAACTCTCCCGGTTTTTTGGCATAGGGGCAGAACCGGATCGCAGGAAGGGGGGAGCGCATATGAAAAGAGCAGACGTGAACTGGGGAGAGGTAAGGCGTAAGTATGAGTCGGGAATGTATACCTATCAGCGATTGGCAAGGGAGTACCATGTGTGTACGCAGACGGTGTGGCGACATGCGATCAAGGGGCAGTGGCAGATCGGTCGGGAGGAGGCGGAAAAGCAGATACTCCGGCGATGCCTGATGGCCACGGCAAAGCTGCTGGAGACGGCGGCTGCCGGGGCTACGGAACGGCTGGAAAGCGGAGAGGGCAGCCTGAAGGAGGTCAAGGAGCTGGGAGGTATCCTGCAGGCGCTGGTGGGGACAGCGGCAAAGATGTGCCAGAGCGAAAAGAACAACGACACGGCGGTCAACGAGATACGGGTGATCATGTCGGAGGAGGTAGAGGCGCTGAGCGGATGATATCCATGCCGGACCTGTTCATTTTTGCACAAGCATTCCCGAGAATTCTTGTAGGTTTCGCCAATTTCCCCGCGGGCTGCATTGTGGTAAAATTAACAATTAGAAAATTCAGCCTTCGTCGGAAGGGATAGGAAAGAACAGGGAGGAACAGGACATGGCTTTTGCTGATTTTCAGGCGCTGTACAAGCAGAAACTGACCACCGCGGACGAGGCGGTGAAGGTCATCAAGTCCGGTGATTGGGTGGACTACGGCTTCTGCGCCATCCACCCCCGGGTGCTGGACGAGGCGCTGGCCCGCCGTGCACCGGAGCTGGAGGATGTGAAGGTCCGGGGCGGTATTAGCCTGTGGAAGCCGGCGATCTTCGACATCGAGGATCCGGTACACCATATCATCTTCAACTCTCACCACATGAGCAGCGTGGAGCGCCATCATATCGCCAGCGGCGCCGGGTTCCACGAGCCCATGCGGTACTCCGAGCTGCCCCGGTACTACTACGACCACATCACGCCGCCGGACGTGGCCATGTTCCAGGTGGCCCCGATGGACAAGCACGGGTACTTCAACTTCGGACTGTCGGCTTCGCATGTGAAGGCGGTGTGCGAGATGGCCAAGGTGGTCATCGTGGAGGTCAACGAAAATATGCCCCGGTGCCTGGGCGGCTTTGACAACTGCATCCATGTCAGCGAGGTGGACATGATCGTGGAGGGGCGCAACGACCCCATGGGCATCCAGCCCAGCGGCACGGCTACGGAGGTGGACCGGGCGGTGGCGAAGCTGATCGTGGAGCAGATACCCGACGGGGCCTGTTTGCAGCTGGGCATCGGCGGTATGCCCAACACCGTGGGCGCTATGCTGTGCGAGTCCGACCTGAAGGATTTGGGCGTACACACGGAGATGTATGTGGACGCCTATGTGGATCTGGCGATGGCGGGGAAGGTCACGTGCATGAAGAAGAACATCGACCGCGGCCGGCAGGTGTTCGCCTTTGCCGCCGGTACCCAGAAGCTGTACGACTATCTGGACGACAACCCGGCGTGCATGGCCGCGCCCATCAGCTACACCAACGACATCCGCACCATCGCGGCCATCGACAACTTTGTCTCCATCAACAACGCGGTGGATGTGGACCTGTACGGGCAGGTGAACGGTGAGACGGCGGGCACCAAGCAGATCAGCGGCGCCGGCGGACAGCAGGACTTTGTGCTGGGTGCGTATCTGTCCAAGGGCGGTAAGAGCTTTATCTGTCTCAGCTCCACTCACGCAGACAAGGACGGCACGCTGCATTCCCGCATACGGCCTACCCTGCAGAACGGTTCCGTGGTGACGGATACCCGCGTGAACACCATGTACGTGGTGACGGAGTACGGCTGCGTGTGCCTGAAGGGACTGACGGTGTGGGAGCGCGCGGAGAAGCTGATCTCCATCGCGCACCCGGACTTCCGGGAGGAACTGATCCGCGAGGCGGAGAAGCAGAAGATCTGGTATCCCCACAACAGAAGATAACGAATAACGAAAAAGAGCGCCGGGAGGCGCTCTTTTTGCATGAAAGAGGCGGTATCCGCGCAAGCTACGGCAAAAAGGAGGCGCGGATATGAGCAACGACGAAAACCGGGAAAAGAACGAGGAAAAAGCGGCGGTGCCGGTACAGCCGATCATCGATATGGGCAGCACTGTGGTGAAAAACAGCCGGGGGACGGTGCACTGCCTGACCATCGTGGGGCAGGTGGAGGGACACACGCTGCTGCCGGACAATCTGAAGAGCACGAAGTACGAGCACGTACTGCCGCTGCTGGCGGCGCTGGAGCAGAGCGAACAGGTGGACGGCGTACTGCTGCTTCTGAACACCGTGGGCGGCGACATCGAGGCGGGACTGGCCATCGCGGAGCTGGCGGCGGGCATGACGAAGCCGGTGGTGACGCTGGTGCTGGGCGGCGGGCACTCCATCGGCGTACCGCTGGCGGTGTGCGGAAAGGAGACATTCATCGCGCCCACGGCATCCATGACAGTGCATCCGGTGCGGATGTCCGGGACGGTCATTGCCGCGCCGGAGACGTACAGGTATTTTGAACGCCTCCAGGAGCGCATTATTCAGTTCGTGGCGGCCAACAGCCGCGTGACCGCGGAACGGTTCCGGGAGCTGATGCTCTCCAGCGGCGACATGGCCAACGACGTGGGGACGGTGCTGTACGGCGAGCAGGCGGTGGCAGAGGGAATCATCGATCGGATCGGTACACTGGGCGATGCGCTGGAGGCACTGTACGGACAGATCGAACGGCGGCATGGATAGACATTGGCGGAGGGCGGGGGCTCTCCGCTTTTTTCATGCCGGCGCGCGGTTTTTCTTGAAAAACGGGGACTTCCATAGTATACTATCTTAGTTAAGGTATGCCAAAGTATAAGAGGTGACGCAGTTGTACTTAAAAGCACTTGAGATACAGGGGTTCAAGAGTTTCCCCGACAAGACGGTATTGAATTTCGGCGAGGACATCACCGCTATCGTGGGACCAAACGGGTCCGGCAAGTCAAACATCTCCGACGCCATACGCTGGGTCATGGGCGAGCAGAACAGCCGCCAGCTCCGCGGCGCCAAGATGGAGGACGTGATCTTCGGCGGTACGGAGAAGCGGAACCAGATGGGCTTTGCCCAGGTGACGCTGGTCATCGACAACACCGAGCATATCTTCCCCACCCGGGAGGAGGCAGAGGTGGCCGTGACACGGCGGTATTACCGCAGCGGTGAGTCGGAGTACTATATCAATAAGCAGTCCGTGCGGCTGAAGGACGTGAACGAGCTGTTCATGGACACCGGTATGGGCCGGGAGGGCTATTCCATTATCGGACAGGGCAAGATCGACGAGATACTGTCTGTGAAAAGCGGCGAGCGCCGGGAGATCTTCGAGGAGGCCGCCGGTATCAGCAAATACCGGCACCGCAAGGAGGAGTCCGAGCGCAAGCTGGAGCGCACCGAGGAAAACCTGGTGCGTATCAACGACAAGATCGCCGAGCTGGAATTGCAGGTGGAGCCGCTGCGGGCGCAGGCGGAGACGGCGAAGAAGTATCTGGTGCTGCGGGATGAGCTGCGGGTGCTGGAGATCTCCGTGTGGCTGGAGCAGCTGCAAAACCTGCGGACCGCCAAGCTGAAGCTGGAGAGCGATACGGCTCAGGCCAAGGAGGCCTGTGACCAGGCCCAGGCGGCGCTGGACGAGGCCTACGCCCAGGGAGAGCGTTTTACCGAGGAGATGCGGCAGAACGACGTGGCGGCTGACGCGCTGCGCGGTCAGGTGACCGAGGCGGAGTCCGCCGCCGGCGAGGAGTCTGCGGCCATCGCGGTGCTGCAGACCTCTGTGGAACACAACAACGAGTCTCTGCGCCGGCTGGAACAGGAACTGACCAGCACAGACCAGCGGCGGGAGAATTTACAGGGACAGATCGACGGACAGCTGGCGCGTATCGCGGACATCGACCGCGACGCGGCGGTATTGGAGACGGCGCTGAGTGAGCTGCTCTCTCGGGCGCAGGCGCTGGCTGACAGCGCAAAGGGCGCGGCGGACGAGGCCGAGGCCCTGCGGGCGCAGGAGGCCATTGCTGTGGCCGAGGCCGCAGACGGGCGCGCCGCGCTGTCCGCCCTGCAGGCGGGCCTGGACGAGGCCGGACAGCGGCGGATTACGGTGCGGCAGGAGCTGTCCGAGGCACAGCGTAAGCTGGAGGAGAGCGAAAAGGACGCAAAGACCAATCGCCGGGCGCTGAACGATGCCAGGGAGGAGGCCCAGGCGGCGGAGAATATCATTCAGGGTCACAGCCTGCGAATGGACAGCCGCCGCCAGAAGGCGGAGAGCGCCCAGAACATCAAGCAGGAGCTGACCCGGCAGGTGAACGCCCAGGAGGACCGTATCCGTCTGCTGACGGAGATGGAGAAGGAGTACGAGGGCTTCAACAAAGCGGTAAAGACCGTGATGCAGGCGGCGGAGAAAAACACACTGCGGGGCATTCACGGGCCGGTGGCCGGACTGATGACCACAGAGCAGGCCTATGCCGTGGCGCTGGAGACGGCGCTGGGCGCGGCGCTGCAGAACATTGTGGTGGAACGGGAGGAGGACGCCAAGGCGGCCATCCAGTTCCTGAAGCAGCGGGACGGCGGCCGCGCTACCTTCCTGCCGCTGACGGCCATCCGGGGCGACGAGCTGCGGGAGAACGCTGCGGGAGAGTATGGTTTTGTAGGCATCGCCAGCCGTCTGGTGCGGTACGACGCGCGATACGACCATATTTTTAAAAATCTGCTGGGCCGGACGGTGGTAGTGGAGGACCTGGACAGCGGAATCGCCATGGCGCGTAAGTTCCGCAATGCCTTCCGCATCGTGACGCTGGACGGACAGATCATCAACCGGGGCGGCTCCATGACCGGCGGCTCCGCCAGCCGATCCTCCGGCGTGCTGTCCCGGGCCAATGAGCTGGAACGGCTGAAGGCGGCACAGGGCGCCCTGCACGGTAAGCTGAACGAGGCCGCGCAGCAGGCCGAGGCGGCCCAACGGGAGCTGCAGAAGGCTGAGTATGAATTGCAGGTGGCCAAGGACCAGCAGCGCAAGGCGGCGGACGAGGTGCTGACCTTACAGGGACGGCAGGACCACTATGACCTTCTGTTGGAAAGCCTGCGCCTGAGCTGCGAGACTATGGAGCAGGAGTTGTCCGGCCTGGACCGCCGGGAGACGGACGGCCGCGGGCGCATGGCCGGGATACAGGCGGACATCACTGCGGCAGAGGACCGCGCGGCCGCGCTGCGGCAGGAGATGCGGGACAAGCTGGCCGGCCAGACCGATCTGACGGAGCAGACCAACCAACTGGCCCAGGCCGTCAGCGACAAGAAGGCCGATCAGGCGGCGCTGAGCGCAGAGAAGGACAGCGTTCTGCGGAGCGTGGAGGACCTGCGGGGCTTGCAGGCGGATATGGTATCCGACCGCGCTGAGCGCGACCGGCGGGTGCAGGAGTACCGGCAGGCCAACGAGAAGGCGCTGGCTGATATGGCGGGCCATCAGGCGGCGCTGGAGGAGAAGAACGCCCGTGTGATACAGCTGCGGCAGCGGCTGGAGGATCTGGCCCAGGCCAAGCTGGCACTGGAGCAGCAGCGTGACCAGAACGGCCGCGACAGCCGTGCCTGCAACGATACGCTTTTGCAGACCATGCAGGCGTACAACAAACTACAGCAGAAGCTGGAAAACAGCGGCATGGAGGAGAGCCAGATCTTGGAGAAGCTGTGGGAGCGCTACGAGCTGAGCCACAGCGACGCCATGGAGCAGCGCATCGAGCTGGAGAGCGTACCCAAGGCCACGCGGCGCATTGCCGAGCTGAACCGGGAGATCAAGGCGCTGGGCACGCCCAACATCGGTGCCATCGAGGAGTTCGACCGGGTGAACACCCGGTACACCTACCTGTCCGAACAGCGCAGCGATGTGGAGCAGGCCAAGGAGGAGCTGCTGGGCATTATCGACCAGATCACCCAGCAGATGACCAGCATTTTTGCCGAGCAGTTCCAGCTGCTGAACGAGAGCTTTCAGGAGACGTTTCTGGAGCTGTTTGGCGGCGGCAAGGCGCGGCTGGAGCTGGAGGACGAGAGCGATATCCTCAACTGCGGCATCGAGATCAAGGTACAGCCCCCCGGCAAGCAGCTGAAGACCATCACGCTGCTGTCCGGCGGCGAGAAGGCATTTGTGGCCATCGCGCTGTACTTCGCCATTCTGAAAGTACATCCCACGCCGTTCTGCGTGATGGACGAGATCGAGGCGGCGCTGGACGAGGCCAACGTGGTGCGCTACGCCCGGTATATGCGGCGGATCGCCGGAAAGACGCAGTTTATCGTCATCACCCACCGGCGGGGCACCATGGAGGAGGCGGACGTGCTGTATGGCGTGACCATGCAGGAAAAGGGCGTCAGCCGGATACTGACCATCAATCTCAACGATATGGCCAAGGAGCTGCACATCAAATAAGGAGGGCTTGTTATGGCAATGGGCTTATTTCAAATACTGAAGGAGGCGTTCACCGCCGTCCCCACCTTCGACGACCTGAACGACGAGTTCTACGACGGACTGGAGGAAGCGCTGATCCTGGCCGATGTAGGCGCTGACACCGCCGCTGATACCGTGGCCCAGCTGCGGAAGCGGGTGAAGGAACGCTTTATCGGCCGGATGGACGAGGTAAAGGACGCCCTGCGGGACATCCTGAAGAGCAAGCTGGAGGTGGGCGACAGCGCGTTGGTGCTGGAGGGCAAGCCCACCGTGGTGCTGGTCATCGGCGTCAACGGCGTGGGCAAGACCACGTCTATCGGCAAGCTGGCCAAGCAGCTGAAGGATCAGGGCAAAAAGGTCCTGCTGTGCGCCGGCGATACGTTCCGTGCGGCGGCCGCCGACCAGCTGGAGATCTGGGCGGGCCGCGCCGGTGTGGATATCGTGCGGCAGCATGAGGGCGCGGATCCCGGCGCGGTGCTGTTTGACGCTTTGCAGGCGGCCAAGGCACGGAGCGTGGACGTGGTGCTGTGCGACACCGCCGGACGGCTGCACAACAAACAGAACCTGATGAACGAGTTGGCCAAGCTGCGGAAGATCATCGACCGGGAATGCCCCAATTCCAACTGCGAGACGCTGCTGGTGCTGGACGCCACCACCGGGCAGAACGGATTGATCCAGGCGCGGACCTTCAAGGAGACGGCGGGGTTGACGGGTATTATCCTGACGAAGCTGGATGGTACCGCCAAGGGCGGCATCGTCATCGCCATCGCCCAGGAGCTGGGTGTGCCGGTGAAGTTCGTGGGTGTGGGCGAGGGCATCGACGACCTGAAGCCCTTTGACCCGACTGCCTTCGTGCAGGACATGATATAAGGAGGGCGCAGCATGACGAGAGCAGACGGACGGGCATTTGACCAGCTGCGCCCGGTGGAGATGACACCCGGCTTTACGAAATTCGCCGAGGGCAGCGTGCTGATCCGCTGCGGCGAGACGGTGGTGCTGTGCAACGCCTCGGTGGAGGAGAAGACGCCGCCCCATGTGGCGGAGGGCTGCGGCTGGGTGACGGCGGAGTATTCCATGCTGCCCCGGGCCAACCGGGAGCGCAGCCGCCGGGACGTGGACAAGCTGAAGCTGTCTGGCCGCAGTGCGGAGATACAGCGGCTCATCGGCCGCAGCCTGCGTGCGGCGGTGGATATGGCAGCCCTGGGGCCCCGGACCATCACCGTGGACTGCGACGTATTGCAGGGCGACGGCGGGACGCGGACGGCATCCGTGACCGGTGGGTTCGCGGCGCTGGCGCTGGCCTGCAAAAAGCTGGTGACCGACGGCGTGATCGAGAGGCTGCCGCTGCTGCACTATGTCACCGGTGTGTCGGCGGGCATCGTGGAGGATGTGCCCCTGCTGGACCTGCAGTACAGCGAGGACAGCCGGGCGCAGGTGGACCTGAACTGCATGATGACGGAGCAGGGACAGCTGATCGAAATTCAGGGCACCGGCGAGGGGCGGCCCTTTACCGTGGCCGAGCAGCAGGCGCTGGTGGCGCTGTGCGCCAAGGGGTGCGGCGAGCTGCTGGCGAAGCAGAAGGAGATACTGGGAGAGATATTATGAGATTTGTACTGGCATCCCACAACAAGGGAAAGCTGGCCGAGATGCAGGCCATTCTGGGCGAGCTGGGCGTGGAGGTGGTCATGCCCTCCGACGTGGGCGTGGACGTCGACGTGGAGGAGACGGGGACCACCTTCGCGGAGAACGCGGCGCTGAAGGCCAACGCCATCATGGCGGCCAGCGGCCTGCCGGCTATCGCGGATGACTCGGGACTGTGCGTGGATTGGCTTCAGGGCGCGCCGGGGGTGTATTCCGCCCGGTACGGCGGGCTGGACAGCGACCCGGAGCGCTGCCGGCTGCTGCTGAGCAATATGCGCGGCGCAACGAACCGCGCCGCCCATTTCCACACCGCCATCGTCTGCGCCTTCCCCAACGGGGACACCCTGACGGCGGAGGGGGACTGCGCCGGGACCATTGCCTTTGCGCCTATGGGCGACGGCGGGTTTGGGTACGACCCTGTGTTCTTCGTGCCGTCCCTGCGAAAGACCTTCGCCCAGCTGACGGCGGAGGAGAAGAACGCCATTTCCCACCGGGGCAGTGCCCTGCGGGCCTTTGCCGCGGAACTGAAAACGTATTTGGAGAAGCAATGATATGGAACTGACAAGCAAGCAACGCGCGCAGCTGCGGTCCCTGGCCACCAATCTGGACACCATCGTCCACGTGGGCAAGGACGGCATCGGCGACAATCTGGTCAAGCAGGTCAACGACGCGCTGGAGGCCCGGGAGCTCATCAAGGGCCGGGTGCTGGAGAATTCGCTGCTGACCGCCCGGGAGGCGGCGGAGGAGCTGGCGGTGGCTGCCCGCTGCGAGGTGGTGCAGGTCATCGGCAGCAAGTTCG
>ERZ1027194.504-NODE-504-length-18961-cov-10.385063_pt1 | contig 18961 bp, 20 predicted proteins | sample MGYA00519246_ERZ1027194 | MGnify/ENA primary metagenome ERZ1027194 (study PRJEB26926, sample SAMN06164505) | human gut metagenome | biome: ENVO:00009003; feature: ENVO:2100002; material: ENVO:00002003 | host: Homo sapiens | place: USA | collected 2012 ...
AGTCGTCGGCAGCGTCAGATGTGTATAAGAGACAGCTTTTATTATATATAATAGGAAGAAGTTTTGAATTAGTGATGAAGGAAAAAAGAATGACACAAAAACCTGTATTGTTGATGATTTTGGACGGGTGGGGCTATCGCAGCCCAAAGACGCCGGATAATGCCATTGAGATGGGGCATACGCCGAATTGGCACCGGATGTACAACGACAATCCGCACAGCCTGATTGAAACCTACGGCCTGGCGGTCGGACTGCCCGAAGGGCAAATGGGAAATTCGGAAGTCGGACACACCAACATCGGCGCCGGCCGTGTGGTTATGCAGGACCTTCCCAAAATCGACCAGGCGATTAAAGACGGTTCTTTTGCACAGAATCCGGTTCTGGTCAACATGATCAAAACTCTCAAAAGCAACGACGGGGCAGCCCATGTGATGGGGCTGATGTCGCCGGGGGGCGTTCACTCCTCGCAGGCGCATATTGCGGCTTTATGCAAAATTCTGGCTCAAAACGGCATCAGGGTTTGGGTTCACGCCTTTTTGGACGGGCGCGACACGCCGCCGTCTTCCGCAGTCGATTTTCTGGCGGATTTTGAAAAATCCATCGCCGGTTTGCCGGAAGTTAAAATTGCCACCATCGAAGGGCGCTTTTATGCCATGGACCGCGACAAACGCTGGGATCGCGTCGAGTTGGCTTATAACAACATCGCTTTTGCGGAAGGCAAACGTTTTGCATCTGCCGATGAGGCAATCAAAGCTTCATATGCAGACAAAGTAACCGACGAATTTGTCGTTCCCTGCGTTATCGGGGATTATCAGGGAATTACCGACGGCGATGCCGTTTTGATGGCGAATTTCCGCGCCGACCGCGCCCGGGAAATCCTTTATGCGCTGGCAGACACCGAATTCAGCGGCTTTACCCGCAAAAAGACCGTTAAGTTGTCGGATTCCGTCGGCATGACTGAATATTCGGTCGACCACCAGCGTTTTATGCATACAATGTATCCGCCGGAAGCCCTGACCAATATTCTGGGCGAAGTGGTTGCCGATCACGGGCTGACCCAGCTGCGAATTGCCGAAACCGAAAAGTACGCGCATGTCACGTTCTTTTTCAACGGCGGCGAAGAGCGCGAGTTTAAGGGCGAAGAACGCATTTTGATTGCCAGCCCGAAAGTGGCGACTTATGACCTGAAGCCGGAAATGTCGGTTTATGAAGTTACCGAACAGTTGGTCAAGGCGATTGAAGACAAGCGTTTTGACGTTATTATCTGCAACTACGCCAACGGCGATATGGTCGGACACACCGGGGTAATGGAAGCGGCGCTGAAGGCGGTTGCAGCTGTTGACGACTGTCTGGGCAAAGTTGAAAAAGCCATAAAAGACGTCGGCGGGGTTATGATTGTAACGGCCGACCACGGCAACGTTGAAAAAATGATTGACGAGAAAACCGGCGAGCCCTATACAGCCCACACGGTCGGAAAAGTTCCGGCAATTCTGGTCAACGACAAGAGCGGCGTTACCGGGCTTAAGGACGGAAAACTGGCGGATCTGGCTCCGACCATGCTGGAACTGCTCCATATCGACCAGCCGTCGGAAATGACCGGACATTCATTATTAATCAAGGGCTAAAATGAAACTGACCTCTACCGGCACCGTTTTTCTTTTGGGGAGCATTCTGGCTTGGGCCTTTGAGTGCGCCCCGGTGTCGGCAGAGGCTGTTTCGGAACAGGAGCTGGCTCGGGTCGAAAAAGAAGTCGAGCTCCAAAACATCAAGCACCGCAAATTGCAGGCGCAGGCCAACCAAATCAATATGGAGCTGACGATGGTCAGCCAGGAAATGGTCAAAGCAGCCCGGCAGATTCAAAACAACGAAGAAAAACTTTCCAAAATGGAAAAGCAGCTGGAACTGCTTAAAGAAAATCTGCAAAAAGCCGAAGAAACTTTTGCCAGCGAAGACGAGAATCTGATTAAGACCCTGTCCGCTTTGCAAAATCTGGCGCTTAAGCCGACGGAAGCATTGTTTGTGCAGCCGCTGACGCCGGTAGAAATTATCCGCAGCGCCATGTTGCTGCGGGAAGCGGTACCGCATCTGGAAGAAAATGCCGAAAAAATCCGCAAAGAGCTTGAAACCATCCAAAAAAGAAAAGATCTGGTGGAAGCCCAGGTTAATCAAATCAGCAAACAAAAACAAATTTTGGAAAAAGAACATGAGCGGATGAAATCTCTGGTTCAGAAAAAGTCCAAAATCCGCAATGTCGTTGAAATTAAAAGCGAACAAGCCAAAAAGAACATGGATAAGCTGGCTTCTCAGGCTCAGGATTTGCGCGAGCTTTTTGACAAGCTTGAAAAAGAACGGATTGCCAAAGAGAAAAAAGCCGAAGAAGAAAGAAAACACCGGGAAGAACTTCTCCGCCAGGAAGAGGCTCGCCTGGCCGCCGAGAAAAAAGCAGAGGAAACTCAAAGAGCTGACTTGATTAAATACAACGAGGAGATTATAAAGGATGTAGGAAAAGCTTTTGCCAGAGCCAAAGGAAAAATGCCGATGCCGGCACGCGGGCAGATTGTGACCCGTTACGGAGAGCAAAAGGTTAAGGGCGTGGTTTCCAAGGGAGTTATTATCCAGACCCGGAATCAGGCCCAGGTTATTGCCCCGTTTGACGGTTCGGTCGTATTTGCAGGGCCATTCCGCGGTTACGGCAATATGATTATTATCGAGCACGGCGGCGGATATTTGTCTTTGCTGGCCGGGTTGGAAAGCATTGACACCGAAGTCGGGCAAATGTTGTTGGCCGGAGAACCGGTCGGACAGATGCCGGAAGAGGGAGAAGCCCGGTTGTATGTGGAAATGCGGCGGAACAACAAACCGATTAATCCGCTGAGCTGGATGAAACTATAAAAAACTGAGAATTAGGATATACAAATGTCGAAAAAAATTTCAATCATATTCATTGCCGTCATTTCAATCATGTTGGGAAGCGGTGCGGCTTTTGCGGCAAAAGACGCCAAAAAGGCGGCTGCGGAAAATGACGCCGACACTTATGAAATGCTGAATTTGTTCGGCGAGGTTTTAGAACGCGCCAAAATGTCTTATGTAGAAGAAGTCAGCGACAAGAAACTGATTGAGGCGGCGATTAACGGCATGCTGGTTGCGCTTGACCCGCACTCGAGCTTTTTGGACGATCAGAGCTTCAAATACATGAACGAGCAGACCAAAGGCAAATTCGGCGGGCTGGGCATTGAAGTCACCATGGCAGAAGGTTTGGTGATGGTGGTTTCGCCGATTGACGACACGCCGGCTTATAAGGCCGGGATCAAGCCGGGCGATTTTATTACCCACATTAACGGCGAACAGGTTATCGGCATGTCCCTGAATGATGCGGTTGACAAGATGCGCGGCAAAGTCGGCACCAAGGTCAAACTGACAATCCGGCGCATTAACCAAAAGCCGTTTGACGTCAAAATCACCCGCGAAGAGATTAAAATCCGCTCGGTTAAAAGCGAATTAAAATCCGGCGACGTGGCTTATATCCGGATTACCTCCTTTACCGAAGACACGGACAAAACCGTTGAAAAAGCGCTGGCCAAAGCCCGCAAAGAAAGCAAAAACAAGCTGAAGGGCGTTGTTCTTGACGTTCGCAACAATCCGGGCGGCCTACTCGACCAAGCGGTTAACGTTTCCGACTTGTTCCTGGACAAAGGCGAAATTGTTTCGACCCGTTCACGCAATCCGGAAGACACGGTCAAATATACCGCCAAGGCCGGAGACATTGCCGAAGGTCTGCCGATTGTGGTATTAATCAACGACGGTTCGGCTTCGGCTTCGGAAATTGTTGCCGGCGCTTTGCAAGATCATAAGCGGGCAATCATTCTCGGCGAAAAGTCTTTCGGAAAAGGTTCGGTTCAAACGGTTATCCCGCTGGGAGACCATGGCGCCATGCGGCTGACCACCGCCCGTTATTATACGCCTTCCGGCCGTTCGATTCAGGCAAAGGGAATCGAACCGGATGTAGAAGTTCATCCGGCCAAAGTGGAAGTTATTGAAAATGTGTTTGAACGCAGTGAAGCCGAATTCGGCAATGCGCTGAAAAATGACACAGCAACCGGAAAAGAAAAAGAATCCGAAAGCAAGTCCGGTACGGACAAAGAGCTGGCCAACGACTATCAGCTGTCCAGAGCCGTCGATTTGGTGCGGGCTTTGGGAATTTACGGCAACCGGGATAAATAACAGCAACGGAGTTTTTGGTGATAAAACTGTTAAGGCGATACAGGCTTCTGATTTTGACCATGCTGCTGACGACGGGTTTGCTGCTGGGTTTGGGGTATTTTTTTGCCAAACAGAAAAGCGAGCCCGAGTTTGCCACCAAAATCGACCGGATTATGTTTGAGCGCAAGAACAAGTCGCCTAAATTTATCATTACTCTGCCTGATGCGGCAACGCGGCGGGCCGAAGTTTTAGGAGAAAGAGCCGCCGCCGCAAACGATGCCGAACAAGAAGCCAACGGCGCCGAAGAAAAGGAAAAAGGATTTTCGGCGATTGAGTTGATTGATAAGATTCCGCTGACTGCCAAGCTACAGCCGATTGCTAATCCGGTTCCGTTGAATCCGATACAAATCATTCCCGGCCTGAGCGAAGAAATCGGCGGCCTGTTGCTGCCCAAGATATCCGAAAGCGGGCAAAAACCATGGATCGAATATGCCAAACCCGAAACCGTTCAGCCCAATTTTTATAAGGTGGGCATTATCTTGAAAAATTTGGGAATGGACAATATGGTCACGACCGCGGCGATTGAAACCATGCCGGGCAATGTTTCTTTGTCTTTTTCACCATACGGCAAGGACTTGGACACGACGATTCAACATGCCCGGGAGTTTGGGCATGAAACTTATGTCGATTGGCTGTTGTGTTCCAAAAACTTTTTGAAGGCGGACAGCGGCCCGATGGCCATGAGCATTACCCAAAGCAAGGAAGAAAACATGCGGCGGGCAGCGGCTTCTTTGAATATCCGTGCGCCTGTCGGCGGCATGGTAGTCAACAGCGGCATTGCCGACGAAGCAACCCGTGAACATCAACAGGCAATTATGGAAGAACTGCAAAAGCGCGGCTTGTTGATTATTGACGCAACAGGTGAAGAAGGAATTTCACAAATTCAGATCCCCGGACTGGCGCGAAGAAAGGCTGACATTGTGATTGAAACGCAGTTTGTGCGCAAAGAGATTGAAGAACAGCTCAAAAAAGCCGAACAACTGGCCAAAGAAAACGGTTCGGTACTGATTGCCGCAACGCCGAAACCGGTGGTTTTGCATGCGCTTAAGGAATGGGTTGAAACGTTTTCGCCGCAGTTGACTTATGAGCAGATGAAAGAACAAAATCTGGTTCCGGAAAAACCTTTTGCCTTGGTACCGGTTTCCAACCTGGTGGTAGAATAAAAAATGATGAACGGCAAATATCGGCTTAATGCCGGAGCAATCGTCTTTAACCGCGAGGGGAAGGTTTTGATTTTCGCCCGGGCGGATTTTGACGGGCAATGGCAATTTCCGCAGGGGGGAATCGAGGCGGGAGAAAAGCCCCAGGCCGCCGCTTTGCGTGAGTTGAAAGAAGAAACCAACATTTGTTCGGTTATTCCGGCCGCCGCTTATCCGGAACCGCTGCGTTACGATTTTCCACCGCAGATTTTAGAAAAATTCCAAAAACTCGGGCGCAGCAATATCGGACAAGAACAATATTGGTTTTTGTTTTATTTTACCGGCAGCGAAACGGAAATTGATTTCAGAACGCATCCCGAAGAAATTGAATTCAAAGATTACCAATGGATTGAAATTGAAAAGGTTCCGGATTTGGTCGTAGACTTCAAAAAAGACGTTTACCGCCGGATTGCCACTTATATGAAGCCGCAGATTGAGGCTTTTTTGCAAAAAATAAAATGCCATGGCTAATTTTTCGGACATGGCATTTTTTTCAAATAAAAAATTTATTTATTCTGCTTGCGAAGCGAAATTTTTTCAGGATTGCGGCGTATTAGCTCAATGTTGATATCGGTGTCATACAGCCTGAGCAAACGTTGGATGTTTCTTTCACCGACACCGCGCCCGATTTCGGCGGCATCGGCCTTTTTGAAATCCATGCCGGCCAAGTGGGCGGCATGTTTAAGTTTGACCCGGTATTCCCAGCGCAGTTTCATCAACTCCAGGCCTAAAGCCCGGCAGACTTCCCGATAGGTGAATTTTTTTACAATCATATTTTTAGCTCCTTGTTTTGTTGGGTTAAAACAAAACCGCCAATTCTAAAAAGAACGGCGGTGGAGCTAACAAACTGTATACAACGACAGTCAGCTTTATTCGCCACGCAAGCGTGCTTATTTCAGCTACTCCACCACAAGGTGGATTTGTTGTATAATGATGTTTGTTAGACACCACAGTTCATCTCTGAACTGCGAGGATTAGGATAAAGCAACAGGCCAAAATTGCAAGGGAAATTTTTTACCAAGAAGTCCAGGCGTTTTCAATATGGCGAATCCGCAAAGGAAAAGACACCAGTACCGCGTCAAAGCGCATTCTATAATCCCGATACTGCGGATATTTTTGCAAAAAAGCCTCGGCGCCGCGGACAATTCTTTTTTGCTGGGCCGGAAGAATTGAATAAGCGGCATTATCAAGTGTTCGGCGTTTTTTGACTTCGGCAAAAACCAGCGTTTTGCCCCGGCAGGCGATAAAATCTATTTCTCCGGCTTTGGTTCCGCGGCCGATTTTATAATTGACGGCAATGATGCGATAGCCTTTGCAGCACAGCCACAACCGGGCGCAAAATTCGGCAAGGCGGCCGTTATGATAATTGGTTGGGTTCATCTTTAATTTTCAACGCCAGAGCATAAATTTCATTTTTATTGAGGCCATATTGTTTAACCAGTTCTTTGACCGCCGTTTTGAGCGGAAGCCGAGACAATTTCTCCCGCAGCAGAGAATCTATGTCCAATTCCGCGGCAGCGGTTTCTGAAGGCGGCGCAACCATAAACACCATTTCGCCTTTGGGTTCTTTGGCCGAGAAAGCCTGAATGATTTTGTCGGGCGTGCCGGAAACGGTTTCTTCATAAATTTTGCTGATTTCGCGGACGACGGCCATTTCGCGGCTGCCGAAAATCTCCCGGGCAGCGGCCAGCGTTTTGAGAATCCGCGGCGCCGTTTCATAAAAAACCAGGGTGGCGTCCAAATCTTTCAGGGCGGCAAAGGTTTCTGCCCGGGCTTTGTCTTTGTTGGGAATAAAACCGGCAAACATAAAGCGGTTGGTCGGCAGTCCGGAGAGCTGCAAAGCGCAAATCAGGGCACAGCAGCCGGGAAGAGTAAAAATTTCCACCCCTTGTTCCCGGCAAGCGCGAATCAGCTTGTATCCGGGGTCGGAAATCAGCGGCGAACCGGCATCGCTGACCAGAGCGACGGCCAAGCCCTCCCGATTGACGGCATCAATCAGGATTTGCGCGTGTTCGTGCTCATTATGATCGTGAAGGGTGACGAATCTTTTTTTGAGGCTGATGCCCAAAAGAGAAAAAAGCTTTTTGGTTATGCGCGTATCTTCGCAGGCTATCAGGTCGGCGGCCGCCAGCGTTTCGACGGCCCGGGGGGAGATGTCGCCGAGGTTGCCGATCGGCGTGGCGACAATGTATAAACCTTTTTTCATGTATCTCTGCTCTTTACAATCTGCGTTTTTTATTCTAAATCTAAGTATTAGTTGATTAATGATGCTTTTTAAGGAAAATTGCAAGTGTTAAAAAAATTAAACCTGCTGCTTATTTGTCTGATGATGAGCGGATGCGCCTCTTCCAACAAGCCGGTTTTGCGCGGCGGAAGCACCGAGCAGGCTTTGGACTTCAGCGAAACGTGGCTGGCGCCGCAATACGAAGAAGGCATTTTCCGCGTCGGGATGCTGTTGCCTTTGACCGGAAAAGCCGCCAAACAGGGCCAGGGGTTGAAAAACGCCGCGATGATGGCAATGGACGACGTTAAAAACCCGGAATTGATTTTGCAGTTTTATGATACGAAAAGCACGCCCGAAGGCGCCAGAACCGCCGTTCAAAATGCCCTCGGACAACGGGTGCGGCTGATTATCGGCCCGTTAAGCAGCGGAGAAGTCAGAGCAATTTCCGAAGAAACGGTTTATAACCGGGTTCCGGTTATCGCCTTTTCAACTTCCAAAGATGTTTTGCAGCCGACGGTTTATACCTTGGGGCTGCTCATTGACGAGCAGGTCAACCGGATTATGTCTTATGCCGCTGCGCAGGGGCGCAGCCGGTTTGCGCTTTTGCTGCCGGACAACAGCACCGGGATTGCGGTGGCCAAAGCGGCCATTGCTTCGGCAGCCCAAAATCAGGTTGAAGTCGTAAAAATTGCTTTTTATCCCCCCAACACTTCAAACTTTGCCAATATTGTCAAACAGCTGACCGATTACGGAACCCGCAGTACCGCCCTTAACCGGAAAAAAGCCGCCTTATCCGCTTTGGCGGCCAAAGGAGACATTTCCGCCCAGCGGCAATTAAAACAGCTGAAAACGACCAATTCAATGGGAGATCCCGGTTTTGACGCGGTTTTGATTCCTGAATACGGTTCAAAACTAAAATCAATCATTTCGATGTTCGGCTATTATGACGTTTATGCCCCGGAAGTCAAATTTCTCGGCACCTCAATTTGGGAAAGCAGCAGCCTGAACAAAGAAAGCATGATTATTAACAGCTGGTATCCGACTTTGTCCCGTTATCAGAGCGCTTATTTTTCCAACAAATATTCCAATTTGTTCGGCGAACGCCCCAACAGCCTGTATTCGTTTGCCTATGATGCGGTGGCATTGGCTTCGGCACTGTCAAAATATCAGGACAGCGACGATTTGAATTATGCCATTACCAATCCTGACGGTTACATTGGCATTAACGGTACTTTCCGCTTGTTTGCCAACGGCAGCAACCAGCACAGCCTGGACATTATGGAAATCCGTTCCGGCGGCGACGCCGTTGTTGACGCGGCTCCAAGACGGTTTTCGGGCGATGACAGCCATTATTATAACCGGGAAGAATTCGGAAGCTATCAGGTTTCGCATCCGCAAATTTTCGGAAAGCCCCAAAGCGAAGCAGAAACGCAAATTTTCGGAAACCGGATTTATGGCGGAGAAGGACAAGAATTTTAGCTGATAAGTCAGATTTCACTTGAATTCTGTTTGGTTTTCGACAATATTAGTGGTGGAGAGCGCTGGGTCAGAACGCCGCCAATCTGGTCAGGTTCGGAAGGAAGCAGCCATAACGGCATTTCTGAGGTCAGAGGCTCTCCACCAGTTGATTTTTTTTAAGTTGAAGTCATGTCCGAAGAAAAAAATAGCCAATATGTGGTTTTAGCCCGCAAATACCGTCCGCAGACGTTTGACGACCTGCTGGGGCAGGACGCTTTGGTGCAGACTTTGACCAATGCCATCAAAAACAACCGCCTGCATCATGCTTATATTCTGACCGGTATTCGCGGTATCGGCAAAACGACGACTGCGCGGATTATTGCCAAAGCTCTCAACTGTACCGGAAAAGACGGTCAAGGCGGCCCGACAATCCGTCCCTGCGGCGTGTGTGAAAACTGCCAGGCGATTGCTGCCGGGCGGCATATTGACGTGATGGAGCTTGACGCGGCGTCCCGCACCGGCGTTGACGACATTCGCGAGATTTTGGACGGGGTACGTTACAAGCCTACCAATGCGCGGTACAAGATTTATATTATCGACGAAGTTCACATGCTTTCCAAAAACGCTTTTAATGCGTTGCTCAAAACTTTGGAAGAGCCGCCGTCGCACGTTAAATTTATTTTTGCCACTACCGAAATCCGCAAAGTACCGATTACGGTACTTTCCCGTTGTCAGCGTTTTGATTTGCAGCGTTTGTCGATTGAAAATCTGATGACTTTGTTTACGCGGATTCTGGAAAAAGAACAGATTGCCGCCGACAACGAGGCTTTGCAGATTATTGCCAAAGCCGCAGACGGTTCGGCTCGCGACGGATTGTCAATGCTGGATCAGGCAATTTCGCTCGGCGCCGGCAAAGTTGAGACGGGAATCGTCAAAAACATGATCGGCCTGGCAGACCGCAACCAAACTTTTGAGTTGTTTGAGCAGCTGGTTAAAGGTCAGACGGACGCTTTGCTCGGAAATATTCAGGAACAATACAAAAACGGCGCTAATCCGTTGACGATTTTGCAAGATCTGGTCAATATTACGCACATGATTGCCAAAGCCAAAATTATTCCCAGCTCGGCAGATGAAATCAGCCTTTCGGAAAACGAAAAGGATTTGTGCAAACGGCTGGCTCCGGAAATTTCGATTGCCATTCTTTCCAAAATCTGGCAGATGTTGATTAAAGGCATCAGCGAGCTGGCGATTGCCCCGGTACAGATTGACGCCTTGGAAATGATTTTAATCCGCATTGCCTATTCGGCCAATCTGCCGACGCCGTATGAACTTTTGAATGACGTAAAAAAAAACTCTAACCTAGTTTCCCATTCCGCCGTGCCGGCGGTTTCCGTTCGCCAAGAAAGCGTTCCAGCGGAAAAAAAAAATAGTAATTTAAGCTCTCCGGCACCGGTAGCCGAGGTTTCTGCAACGGCAGGAAGCGCCGTTTTCAACAAGCCGGAAGATTTGATCGAATATATGGAGAATCATAAAAAGATTCTGGCCGCCTGCGCCCTAAAGCAAGACGTTTCAATCCATGAATTCCGCGACGGTTATATCAAGATGACGGCGGATATTAAAATTGACACCGACTTTTTGATGAATCTGCACAAGATTTTGCTTGAAGCTACGGGCAAAGAATGGAAAATCGATTCCAGCCACGGGGCTTTGGGCGAGACTATTGCCGCCAAAGAAAGAGCCGCGGAAGAAGAATATAAACGCAATATTTCCGAATATCCGCTGGTTAAGGCGATTTTAGCCGAATTTAAAGGCGCTAAAATCGAGACACTGACCCGCAAATTTAACAATGAAAATTCGGCGGGTGAGGAAGATGACGATACGGCGGAAAACGAAATCTTTTTTGATGAGGAGTAACAAATAAATGATGAATATTCAAGGAATTATGAAACAAGCGCAAGCAATGCAGAAAAGAATGGAAGAGATGCAGGAAAAACTGGCCCAGGAAGAAGTCGAAGGCGTCAGCGGCGGCGGAATGGTAAAAGTTACGCTGAACGGGAAGTTTGAGATGAAAAAGCTGGAGTTGGACGGTTCTCTTCTGAATATCGACGAAAAAGACATTTTGGAAGATTTGATTATTGCCGCTTATAACGATGCCAAAAACAAAGTTGACGACAAGATGCAAAACGGCGTCAAAGACGTTACCGGCGGAATGAACCTCGGCGGCCTGAAGCTGCCTTTTTAGGGTATGGACATGGCCGGACAGGATATTGAAAAATTAATCAAGCTGGTTTCCAAATTGCCATCGCTGGGAACGCGTTCGGCGCGGCGGATTGTTTTGCAGCTGCTCAAAAAACGCGAAAACCTGCTTATGCCGCTGATCGATGCAATGCAAAACGTGGCGGATAATGTTCAGACCTGTGAAATCTGCGGAAATTTTGATACAACTTCCCCCTGCTCCATTTGCGCTTCGGAGTTGCGCGAAAACGGCATTTTATGCGTTGTGCAGGACGTTGCCGATCTTTGGGCAATGGAGAGGGTGTCCTTTTTTAAGGGAAAATACCATGTCTTAGGCGGAATTTTATCGGCCTTGGACGGCATAACCCCTGAAGACTTGAATATTGAACAGCTGATTGCCCGCATCGGGCAGGAAGACATTAAAGAAGTTATTTTAGCGCTGCCGGCAACGGTTGACGGGCAGATAACGGCGCATTATCTGGTTTCGCGGCTGAAAGGGTTTGAGATTAAGGTTTCGACGCTGGCCCAGGGAATTCCGATGGGAGCGGAGCTGGATTATATGGACGAGGGAACTTTGCAGTTAGCCCTGAATTCACGCAAGGCTTTATAATTCCATATTTTTGAAAAAACAATAAAATTGCCTGTTATTTTCCGATAACAGGCCGTTTTTTATTCTATCGTGTTTTCAATCAGGCGGTCGAGATTATCCCTTTCGTTTTTGTTATAGCCATCGGAATTTTTAGCAACCGGTTTAGAGGCGTTTTCCGGGCGTCCAGACGATTTTTTAATCTGCGGGCGGGCCAGCTTGTCAAAAAGCTCTTCCGCATCGTCTCCGGGCCGGCGGCGCGTTTTTTGAGCCGATCCCTTTTGGGTTTGAGATTCCGGTTCGGCCTTTTGTTCCTTTTCTCCCCAGGAACGCGTTTTTTCGCGGATATTCTCCAAGGTTTCTTCCGGCAGCATTTCTTCCAGCGGTTTGGCAAAGGATCCGGCCAATTTGAAGTATTTTGACTCTTGCAACGCTTTAGGCTGCGTTTTTTCCGGCATCATCCAGCCAATCATGATATTAAACAAAACGACCAGCAAAAAGGCCCGGGCGATGCCAAAAAACAGGCCTAAAATCCGGTCAGCCGTACTTAATTTGGAATTGCGGATATCTTTAATCAGCCCGTTGGTGGCAAAAAACCAAATCAGCATAAAAACGATTAAAATCAAAATTGCCGTTACAACCGACGACATCCAGCCGCCAACGATATATTCTTCGACGACGGGTTCAAAAACCGGCAGCAAATAAATAATGGAAACCGTAGCCAGAACCCAGCCGATTATGGACAGAACCTCTTTGACCAAGCCGCGGTTCAGGGCAATCAGAGCAGAAATTCCGACGATAATTAAAATGATGACATCAACATTATTCATTTGCGGTAAGCCTTTTTCAATTAAACATATTTATCAATCTTTGAACATTGCCGATTTCAAAAACATTCAAATCATAGCTTTTGCCGTTATCTTTGCTGTGGCGCGGCGGCGTTATGGCGCTGGCAAACCCCAGTTTGCGGGCTTCTTTCATGCGAAGCGACGGCTGGCTGACCGCCCTCACCTCGCCTGAAAGCCCGATTTCTCCAAAGATAACCATATCATGCGGCAGCGGCTTGTTGGTCAGGGAAGAAATAACGGCCATGGCTACCGCCAAATCGGCTGCCGGCTCGGAAATACGCAGGCCGCCGGCAATATTCAGGTAAACGTCCTGAGAACTCAAATTCATTCCGCAACGGGCTTCCAAAACCGCCAAAACCATTGCCAGACGGTTGCCGTCCCAGCCAACGACGGCCCGTTTGGGACTGGAATAACCGGTGGGACTGACCAGAGCCTGAATTTCGACCAAGACCGGACGAGACCCCTCAATACCGGCAAAAACGCAGGAACCGGAAATATTGCCCTGACGTTCGGCCAAAAACAATGCCGAAGGGTTTTCAACTTCAACCAATCCCTGGTCCTGCATTTCAAAAACGCCAATTTCATCGGTAGCGCCGTAACGGTTTTTTACCGCGCGCAAAATTCGAAAGTGGTGTCCGCGTTCGCCTTCAAAATACAGCACCGTATCCACCATGTGCTCCAGAACCCGGGGACCGGCTATTGATCCCTGTTTGGTAACATGGCCGACCAGAAACAGCGTAAAGCCTTTTTTCTTGGCCAGCTTTATCAGTTCATAGCTGCAGGCGCGTACCTGAGCAACGCTGCCGGGCGTGGATTCAACCTCTTCCAGGTACATGGTCTGGATAGAATCGATAATTACCACCGCCGCGTTCGACTTTTCCAAAGTAGCGATAATATCTTTGATATCGGTCGCGCTGGCCAGTTTGACCGGTGCCGTTTCCAGCCCCAGACGCTTGGCGCGAATTCGCACCTGGTCAATCGCTTCCTCGCCGGAAATATAATAACATTCGGGACTGTCGGGCAAATTGGCGATTTTGGCGCAGGTTTGAAGCAGCAAAGTCGATTTGCCGATGCCGGGATCGCCGCCGACCAGAATAACCGAACCGGGAACCAAGCCGCCGCCGCAGACGCGGTCCAGTTCTTTGATGGAGGTGGTGAGGCGGTTGAGTTTTTCCTGGCTGCCGCTCAAAGGCACAAAATCAATGATTTTACCTTTACGTTTGGCCGGAAGATTGGAAAAACCCTCACCACCGATTTTTTCTTCGACAATGGTATTCCATTCGCCGCAGGCATCGCATTTTCCCTGCCAGCGGGGATAAACTGCCCCGCAGTTTTGGCATACAAACTCACTTCCGCCTTTTTTTGCCATCGGTTATACCTCTACCTTAATCGGCCCCTGAGAGCAGCCGTTAATAAACTGGCAAACATAGGGATTGGTCGTTTTATCCATTTCCTTAACCGTTCCCTGCCAGATGATTTTGCCATGATAAAGCATGGCGATACGGTCGGCGATCTTGCGTGCCGAAGCCATATCGTGGGTAATGGTCAAAGCCGTTGCCCCCAGGCCTTTTACGGATTCAATAATCAAATCATTGATAACGTCGGCCATAATCGGATCAAGACCGGTAGTCGGTTCGTCAAAAAAGATGATTTCGGGACGGGTGGCAATTGCCCGGGCCAGTCCGACGCGCTTTTGCATGCCGCCGGAAAGTTCGGACGGAGACAAATCGGCAACGTCTGGCGCCAGTCCGACCTGCCGCAAAACGCGGACAGCTTCGTTTTTGGCCTGTTTTTTGGGCATTTTTTTATTTTCGAGCAATCCAAAGGCCACGTTTTCCCATACGCTTAAGCTGTCAAACAATGCACCGCCCTGAAACAACATTCCCATTTTGGCATGCATTTCTTCTTTTTCGTTTTCATTAAGGCCGACAACTTCGCTATCGTCAACCAGTATAGAACCGGCATCGGGCTGAAGCAGCCCCTGGATACATTTTATCAAGACCGATTTTCCGGTTCCGGAACCGCCGATAACCACCAAAGATTCCCCCTTGGCAATTTCTAAATCCACACCGTCCAAAACGATTTTTTTGCCAAAAGATTTTTTGAGGCCGGAAATTTTTATTTTTGCATCTGACATTGTTGGTTCCTCATTATTTGGAGAAGAAAACTTCGGTAATGATATAGTTGAAAATCAAAATCAGGATAGAAGCCGACACCACCGCATTGGTCGTAGCCGTTCCCACGCCTTGGGCGCCGCCTTTGGACTTGTAACCGTTATAGCAGCCCATCAGCGAAATAATAAAGCCGAAAACCGCCGCTTTGACAACACCTGTGGTAATGTCCAGCGCTTGCAGGTCTTGCAGGGTTGCATTAATGTAGTTGGCCGGGTTAAATCCCAGTTTGTAGACGCCGACGACATAACCGCCGAAAATACCGATGACATCGCCAATCAAAACCAAAATCGGCAAAACCAGCACGCCGGCAATCAGACGCGGCGCCACCAGATATTTGAACGGATTGGTCGAAAGGGTTACCAGGGCATCAATCTGTTCGGTAACGCGCATGGTTCCGATTTCGGCGGCCATTGCCGCACCGATACGCCCGGCCACCATCAGGGCAGACAAGACCGGCGCAAGCTCGCGGGTTACGGAAATCAGCACCACGCTGGCAACCGTGCTCTCGGCGCCAAAGCTGGCAAAACCGGAATAACTTTGCAGGGCAATGACCATACCGGCAAAAATCGTCGTCAAACCGACAACCGGAAGCGAATAGAACCCGATATCGACCATTTGACGCACCAACAGCCGCCAATAAAACGGCGGGGTAACGCTATGGTATAATGACTGGGCGATAAAAATCGACAGTTCGCCAACCCGGGAAACAAACTTAACCAGCGGTTTTCCCTGTCTTCTTAAAAAATTTTCAATGACGCGTACAAGCATGGAAACTCTCTTATCTGTTAAATCAAATTATGAGCATCTTAGAACTAACCGCCCCGAAAATCAACAAACTTATCAAAGTCATCACAAGCTATTTTACTGCCGGAGGCCAGCGCAAGGCGGCTAAAATTTTATCAGGAGCGGAAGCTTCAAAGGGATACAAACGCAGCAAGGGCAGTTTGCAGCCGCCGAACTTCCAAAAAGCCGGCTGCGGCAGGCGTTCAACCTCTTGCGGCGCGGAAACAAGCTCCACCGCCAAATCAAGACGGGAGCGGCGCAGGCTGGGCAGTTTAAGAATTCCAACCCCGCGAACCTCAAGCATTCCGGCCAATATTTCAGGAGCCGAAGCATAAATTGTTTCCCGTGAAACAATCAGGTCAACCCGGTCATCGGCAACAAGTTCCGCCCCCTGCCCGCTAATCAGGCGCAAGCATAAATCCGATTTCCCGCTGCCGGAAGCTCCAAGCAGCAGAATGCCGCGATTTTGCCAACAAACGCAAGAAGCATGAATATCAGTCATTAAATTCGGCTTTCAGCTGTTGCAGCCGCTGCTGCTTTTGCGGCGATACGGCACGGATTGTTATCCGCCGCCCCTTCCCTTCCGGCTGAAACTCGACCCGAAAAACATCCCGGGGAAGGTAGCCGCCCATCTGTTCCGGCCATTCAATCAGGCAGACGCCGCCGTATAACGCGTCTTCCATGCCGATTTCAAAAATTTCTTCCGGCGACTTCAAACGATAGAGGTCAAAATGATAAATCTCAAAATCGGGCGCTTCGTAACTTTGCAGCAGCGTAAAAGTCGGGCTGGGAACCTCTTTGGCGCCTGTCAATTCCCGGATAAACGCGCGCGCCAAGACGCTTTTGCCCATCCCCAAAGTTCCAAACAAGGCAAAGGTATCTCCCTTTTGGGCAAAATGCGCCAGTTTTTGCCCGAGCCGGACGGTATCGGCTTCAGCCGTTGTCAGAAGATCGAAAGTTTCGTTTTCGTTCATCAGAACCCCCAAATGCCTTTTTTCTTGGGATTTTTGGGCTTGATAATTTTGATATCCGGTTTTTGCGCCTTCAAAATTCTCCAATCTTCCGGACGATAAAAAGTTCCGCTCCACAAACCGTTTTTATTGCGCCGGGCTTCTTGTTCATAGGGAACATAAATATCGGTATATTTGGCAGCGGCCAAAGCCCAGCCGGAAGCAACCAATGCCGCGCCCAGGTCATATTCGCCCAAAAAGCAGACACCGGCCATGTTGCCGCGCTGGTCGCGCTGCATTACCCGACATTCCAACTCATAGTCCAAAATCCAGTCCCGCAGCCAGGTTGCCGCTTTCAGGCCGCATTTGTACGAACGCTTGTTTTTATCGGCGCATGTTTGGTCGGAATCCGGCGCGTCTATTCCATAAAGGCGGAAATAAAACCCTTGGATTTTCAGAGTATCGCCATTGACAACGCGGGCAGAACTGCGGATAAGCGGATAAGCGCTGATGGAAGGAACCGTACGGCGCGGTGCAGATCCGAATTTTTCGGATATATTATCAACAAAACTGCCGATTTTATCTCCGGCCGTTTCATCATCCCCGTTCAAACCTTCCGGTTCGGAAAAATCTCCCGGCGGCAGCATTTGTCTTTGCGGCTGCGGTTTTTGTCCGAGAAAACTTTTTAAATTAGCCCCCATGTTGCCGATACCGCCGTTAAAAGCGCCGATGGCATAGAGGATAAACAAGGAAATGCCGGAAAAAATCAAAAATGACGGGAGGCAACCCATGGCGCGCCAAGCCATTTTCAAGAACAGATACAGGACAACCAAGCCAATCAGCAAACCGATAAAACCGCCCCCCTGCAAGAGGACATTCTTGCTTTGGGTACCGGCACCGCCCCACAAAATTAACAAAACCGCCCCTATTCCGAACAAAAACTTTTTTACGAATATCATTCCTACTCTCCGCTTGCCGCTAATGATTTCTTTATATCTCCCATTTGGTAAAAATATTGTTACTTTGCTGTTAATCAATCTATCGTTTGACTTGGTTTTAAGAAACTTTTGGCTTAATATGGCTTAAACTTAATTTTTGGGAGGAACGAGTTATGGTCAGAGTTATTGAACCGAGTGTTGAAATTTTTACGCCGCTGAACGGAAACGAAATCCTGAAGCACTTGGAACGCTGTGCAAGAAACTGCTATAAAAGCGAAGATAAAATTACGGACGAATCCGCCCCCAAAATGATAAAAAAGCTGATTGACCTCGGGCATGAGGCAATGATTGAACATTTTTCAATTTCGCTGAAAATCATTGCCGACACCGGCGTTCTCAAAGACATTACCCGTCACCGTCTGGTCAGTTTTGCGGTTGAGAGTACACGTTATTGCCTTTATGCCAAAGATAAATTCGGCAACGAAATTTCGGTTATGAAACCGGTTCATATCCCTGAAGGTTCTCCGGAATATGAAGTTTGGCTCAACTGTATGAAAGACATTGAAAAGGCTTATCTTAAAATGGCAGAACTGGGTTGCAAGGCCGATGCCTGTCGCATGGTTTTGCCGCATTCGACCAAAGCGGAAATCATTATGACTGCCAATTTGCGGGAATGGCGCCATGTTCTGCGTCTGAGAACTGCTCCGGCCGCACATCCGACGGTTCAGCAGATTATGAAAATGGTTCTGCGGGAATTTAAAAAGAATATTCCGGTGGTTTTTGACGATATCCCGCTGGCAGAAGAGCAAGCCAGTTCAATCGCTGCAGAATAACCCGCACGGCAGGAGCGCAGGCAGCGCCCGAGGGCGGGGACGCCCCGCGGCGAACGGTTCGCTACTGATGTTTGGGTGCCATGAATCCGCGTTGCTTGCAATATGCACTATCTCTGCTTTCCAATAACGGTCTCCCTTGGGCGCGGCAGCAACCATCAATCAATAACCGCCACCCCTCGTTTTTTCAGCAGAAAAAGTGTCCATCAAGGGGGCTGCGAGTTTTTTCTGAACGTCAGCAATGGCGCGCTTGCGGTTGAGGAAAGGGGAAAATTCGAAGATCCCTTGACGATTGCTTTGCAATCGAGGGATGACTTTTTTTGGGGGACGTTTTCTTGCGAAAACGTGGGATGACTCTTTTAGGGGAAACGATTATGGGCGGTACAGAATATTATCAAAAAATCTCCTTGCTTTTTAGCTGATTTGTTTTAAACTCATTCTCGCAGTTCAGAGATGAGCTGTGGTGTCTCAAAAAC
>ERZ1027194.512-NODE-512-length-18768-cov-5.092449_pt1 | contig 18768 bp, 20 predicted proteins | sample MGYA00519246_ERZ1027194 | MGnify/ENA primary metagenome ERZ1027194 (study PRJEB26926, sample SAMN06164505) | human gut metagenome | biome: ENVO:00009003; feature: ENVO:2100002; material: ENVO:00002003 | host: Homo sapiens | place: USA | collected 2012 ...
AAGGTACCAGCTGTTTCATTTTCATTGCTTCCATTACTATCAGTACGTCTTTTACCTCAACGCTGTCGCCTACTTGTTTTTCAAAGCGAACGATTTTACCGGGTACGCGAGATTTAATTTCCATGATTTATGCCTCCTGTGACAGTATTTCCACAACTGTCTTTTTCTTTAATATTTGTACATCCTGTAAACTCTTCCCTAAAACTGTCTGTGTCGGCTGAAATAATTCAGCCGCCTTAATACCATAGCCATTAATAAGCTCCGTTTCCAGATCAATGTCTACCTGAAACTTCTTTCCAATGGCCTGCAGTTCTGTATATACCTCCTGCAGCTGCTGCAAAGACAATCCCGTTATCAGCAGATCAAGATCAGATTCGCTGTTGGTAAAAGGCAAACCGGTAGCTATTTCCAACCCGGCCGAACCTAAAATTCCCAGTTTCAGCCGCCTCTCTGCCGCATAGCTGCATACCGCCTGCGCCGCTGCCAGACAATTCGTAGATACTTTAAATTCAGCTGCCGCGAGCTCATAAGGCCGTTTCAATTTAACTGCTTCGCCTACCTCCAGCTCTGCTGTCAGGCGTAAACGCCGTCCCTCACATAGCTGCGGATGCACAAAGCCCAACGGTATCACGTCTGCCGAAAGTACTTCCGCACGTCTGACTATTCCGGGAATAACGCTGTCAGCGCGGAAAATATCCGCCGCTAAAAATGCCTTTTCCCCTGTCAGCTCGTTTAAAAACACTTGTTTCAGCCTTGCCCTGCCGATACTGCTCGGATAAACCAGGTCATGCCTTTTTAACTGCGTTTTGTCCATACGGGATCCGCCTTACTGTTCTGCTGATAATCAAGCTGCGCCTGTACCATAGTGTCGAAAAATTCCGTCTGTACCGGCCCGGTGATTGTAACAGAAGGTATTTCAATTCCTGATATAGGATCGCCCCGCAGTTCCAATATTGTTTGTTCGGCATTGACCTGTACTTCAGGACTGACCTTGACGATCCGCCCTTTAATCCTCAAAATACTGCGGGCCACCCTGTTTAAGGTAACGGCTGAGGCCAGAGTAGTAGCTTTTACGATCACTTCATACTCCGGATAAGTCCGTTCCCGGCGGTAAGTAATGATCTTACCGGCCTTATTACAGACATGTCCCGACTCTGAACACGGAAAACTGTCACCCATCGGCAGGCCGCCTGCTATCAGCTCATAATATTGCTGTCCGCCCCTGATGGCCGCCGGTGTCAGTTCGATATCGTCCCTGACAGGGATACCGTCCATAGCCAGCCAGCCTATTTCCTGGCAGCCGTATAAATCATGTACTTCCGCCTGCAGAAGTTCCTGCGCCACCGGCAGCAACTCCAGATCCAGAGGCGTACCGGCAGTCAACAGCTTTACTCCTTTAGGCAGATCTTCAGCAACGCCCATATTTTTAGCATCTGTCAGTGCCGCCCGTAAAAACGCAGACTCACCCACCACAGCTGCAGGCCTCTCTTTATACAGCGCTGCCAGAAAGGCATCACGGCTGGAGCGCACTAAAAACGACCATTCCAAACCAAAATCTTTTAAAGCCTGCCCTGAAAAAACATTTACCAGCGGCGGATAAGTAACAAGCAGCTTATCGCCGCGCTTTAGTCCAGCGCGCTCTAAGATCCTGACCGAAGCTCTGATGCGTGCCGGCAATTCAGCATAGGTAACGCCGACGATATTTTGAAAAGCCGATGTTCCCGTTGTAAAGGTAAGATAAGCAAGATTCAAAGGCGTATGAACATCTTCAATCACATGAGCCGCCGTCGGACCGGCAATGCCTTTATCCGCCAAAGTACGCTTCGGCATCTCCTCCAGTTTGGGAGCAGAACCGAAATCTTCGACCAGCAGGCTTATTTCCTGAAGCAAGCTGTTCATCTGCAATCTCCTTACGCGTTGATATATTTATCGGCAACTGCAGTAAATTCTGCATTGACCTTGGCAATAGCTTCCATTCTATGGATCCGTCCGCCCCGCTCATTGCCCAGAATACCTCTGCCCCAGGGACCGAGCAGTTCGCCTTTCCCTTCAGCCTTTAATTTAGCAACCTCATCGATATGCCGGATAATTACTTCCCGCATATCTTCTACCTGATTGACAATTTCCTGTACGCCGCCCAGTTTGTAAAAGAAATCTACACCGGCTGCAAAAACAGGATTGCTGGTAGAAAGCTCTTCCAACCGTTCGATATCCATTTTCGTAATCCTGGCAATGGAGGTCAGCGGCATAACATGGATCATGGTGCCGAAATCTTTGGAAAGGGCCAAAATATGGTCGGCCTGTAAACCATGGCACAGGAAAGCTCCGGAAATTGCGCGGCCAATGACCATGGCCACGATTGGATGTCCTGCTTTGCGTGCTTCGGCTAAAGCCAGCTGATAACCGCCTGTGGATTTATTCATACCGGCGATTTCTTCCATTTTGCCGGGACCGTTACCAGGAGTATCAACTATCAAAACGATAGCGCGTTTCTCAGGCAGCGGTTTATCCTTATCGGCTTCCATCGTCCGATAAACTGCCGTTGCCATCTTATAACCTTCCTCAAGTCCGATGACCCCGCCGAAAACAACAGGAAATCTGTCATTAAACGCCATCGCATCATTAGCGATGATCGTAGTCGGTTTGCCGTTCAGCTTAGCAGTACCGACAACAGACCCGGGGCCATAATCAGGATCGAAGCTGTAACCGTCAATGATATTTTCCTGGAAGGAATCTTTATCGATGATCATATCAATAGCATCGCGTCCTCGACCTATCATAGTGTTGTCCAATTCTTCCATATTCATATTCCTCCTTTTCCTTAACTGCGTACTCTGCGTTTTACTACTTTAAGGAATTCCGCTGTCGTCATCTCAGGCAAAGCTGCCGGATCTTCATTACCGAAATATTTCCACAGATCCATCGAATCCTTCGGCTGCATATCTCCAACAAGCTTCACCAGCTCCTGCTGTTCCTGTACCAGCTTCAGAGAACCGATACGGCGCATTTTTTCGATCTCAGCCATTGGTATCTCAGCCACTTCAGCCAGAGTTTTATGGAATTCACCGATTTTATCTTCAACAAGATAGTTACAATCCTGAATGATATATTTATGTTTAGCGCCGGTTGTCCGGTAAACCAAAGCCTTGTTGGAAGCGTCAAATTCGTCTTTGCCCATTTCCTGTTCGATTACTTCCGGACCAGTCAGGCCGATACGCCCTTCTTCATTCATCACAATGACGTCGGTAGCTGCAGCTACAAAGCCCATACCGCCAAAGCAGCCGACTTTACTGCCAACTACCGCTACTACTGGAACGATACCGCGGCAGTCCTGGAAGGCATCCATTACTTCGGCATGGGCCAGAAGTCCGGCATTGGCTTCGTGCAGACGTACGCCGCCGGTTTCAAAAGAAACCGCAACCAGCGGACGTCTTGCAGCATATTCTTCAGGATATTTAGCTTTAATGTCAGCAGCCGCCTTCAATGCCAGGCGAATAGTTGCGACCATTTTACCGCCATTGACCTCGCCAATAGCGCCGCCAATAAATTTCCCTTCCATTGATACTACAAAAACAGGATGCTTGCCCAGCAAACCAACGCCGCAGACAGTACCGTCATCAAATTCCACAGCAGTCCCAAGTACCGGCAGATGCGGGCTGCAATAACGATCCAGCGGATTTAAAAACTCCGTAAAGGTCCCTTTGTCGACCATGCCCAAAGCACGTTCACGGGCATTAGCGTCAAAGAAGCTGCTGTTTTCAAGTTCAGTCCAGTTTTTCATAATTATTCAGCCTCCTTTGCAGTAGCTTCTGCCAGTGCCTGGCGTAATCTCATATAAACAACGATCGGGGTGGCGTTATCATCGTTGATCTCGATACTTACATTGCCAACACCTGTATCAGTTACAAATTTTCCGAGCATTTTTTCCCAAACCGCATCAAAGCCTTTAACAGGAGTAACTACTTTGGCTTTAACGCCGCCGTTCAAAGCTTTCTTTTCCATAAGTACTTCCAAATCGCCGGAACCGGTTACACCAAGATGCGACCATTCCTTAGCGATTTCCTGTGTTGCAGCAGATTTAAATTCAAATTCCAAAACCTGTAATGCCACGTTAATCTCCTCCTCTTACCAGTTTCTGAATTTAGCAGGCGGATTATACAGACCTTTAGACCAAACGACCAGGTCATGTACGTTTTTAGCCGCCAGCATGGAACGGTTAGCTCTGCTCATATCAATACCAAGATCATCGGCAGTCTTGATCACGCCAAGATCACGCAGACGCAGGGTCTCTTTCGGATCAGCCTTCATACCGACTTCGGTAAAGCCTGCGATACCGCGGATAGCGGCAGTACGTTCTTCCATATTTCTGCATTTATGCAGGTATGCGATACCTTCCTCGGTAATGATATGAGTCAGGTCATCGCCGTAGATCATAACCGGTTCAATCGGCAGATTAGCGTTTTTAGCCAAAGCAAAAGCATCCAGTACCTCTACGAAGCCAGGCGCCAGTTTTTCACGGAAGGTTTCGGCCAATTGTACGACCAGGCGTTTGCCGCGGTGTACAGGTCCCCACATTGCTTCTTTAACGCCATATTCTTCACCGCATTTAAGCCATGCTTCGGAAGAATGACGACGGCCTTTCGGGTCGCAGCCCATATTCGGAGCGCCGCCGAAGCCTGCCACACGGTTAGCCGTAGCTGTAGAACTGTTGCCATAAGGATCGATCTGCAGTGTGCCGCCGATAAACATATCAATAGCATAATGTCCTGCCGTCTGAGAAAAAGCACGGTTTGAACGCATTGAACCATCCGGCCCGACAAAGAAAATATCACTGCGGGCAGCTACATACTCATCCATGCCCAATTCACCGCCGAAGCAGTGGATCGATTCGACCCAACCGCTTTCAATAGCCGGGATCATCGAAGGATGCGGATTCAAAATAAAGTTGGTGCAGATCTTGCCTTTCAATCCCAGCTCCTCACCATAAGTCGGTAACAGCAGCTCGATTGCAGCCGTATCAAAACCGATACCATGGTTCAGGCTTTTAATACCATACTCGCCATAGATACCTTTGATCGCCATCATGCCCTTTAAAACCTGAGCATCAGTAATCAGTGCCGGATCACGTGTAAAGAGCGGTTCGATGTAAAACGGTTTCGGAGATTGAATAACATAATCGACCCAATCACCGGGGATATCAACGCGCGGCAGCTCATCTACGATCTCGTTAACCTGCGCAATAACGATACCCTGACGGAATTTAGTCGCTTCTACGATCGCCGGAGTATCCTCAGTGCTGAAACCGGTAAACAGATTGCCATGGCGATCAGCCTTCGTTGCCGCAATCAATGCAACACGAGGAGTCAAATCAACAAAATAACGTCCATACAGTTCCAAATAAGTATGGATAGCGCCCAGCTCCAATTTGCCTTCTTTTAAAAATTCGGCAATTCGGCCTGCCTGCGGTCCGGAAAAGGACATATCCAGCTTTTTAGCGATACCTTTTTCAAAAACATCCAGATGTTCAGGCAAGGTCAAAACAGACTGTACCATGTGCAGATCATGCACCTTACCAGGATCTACCTGGCAGAGTGTTTTCGCCAGAAAATCGGCCTGTTTCTGGTTGTTGCCCTCGATGTTGACCTTATCGCCGGGTTTGATAACAGCCTCCAGTAAAGCGACTGCATCTTTGGCATCAACGATTTTTCCTTCTTTGACGTAAGGGGCAGCTGAGGCAGCTCTTGCCGCAGCATCTTTCTTTAAAGAGTCCCACTCACGCGTAATACCTTTAAGCTCCATTACATTCTCTCCTTTCTTATTACAAAACTGCTTCATATATACCGAACCCGGATAAAAAAAGAGAGAACAAAGCACAGCTGCAAACTGCGCCTTCATTCTCTCATTCACCACTATTTACTTTCACCCGGATCTATATATGCATAACTCCCAAACCGGCCCGTTCATGATTAGTCATATAATGCAGTGCCGATTTACCGAACAATGCCACCGCCAGCCAGCCATCATCACGTACAACCGCTATTTTCAGCGCCAGACTGGCGCTGGAAGAAACGCTGACTAAAATACCTTTTTTAGCTTCTTCCGTAGCGTGAATCAAAGCGTGAATATCATTAGCCGTCTTTTCAATGATTCCAGAATTGAGACTGGCCCCAATTACGGCCCTGTTCACCTTTTCGTGAAAATCATCATAAGAAGTTTTGCCGCCGACCTCTGTCACTACAAATTTATGACCAACTTCAGTCAGCGCTCTTTTAGCCGTTTCCTCGTCCTTCAGCGTACGTGTTAGCGCCAGCAGCATTGCCGCTACGCCTACGCTTTTAACACTTTCACCCTGTAAAAACGCTTCCATCTCTCAGTCCCTCCCTTTACTGCAACCTCAGCAGCTACGGATGCTTATTTCACCAAAATCGAAGCTTTCGATTTTTCCCGCAGCATTTCGTACAAGCAAACTCCCATAATCATCCATGTCTTCCGCCACTCCGGAATAAATCTCTGTATCATTATCCCTTACTGTAACCTTATGACCCAGTGTACAGCTGTAGTCCAGCCTGTCCTGCCTGATCAAAGCAAAACCGCAGCAGTGCCAGTGAGAGTAAAGCAGATCGAATTCATCCAGAAACGCCTTGAGGACCTGTTCATGCTCGTATTCGATGCCCGTTGCCAGATAAAGAGAAGTGGCTGTAGCTTCTAGCTGGGCTCCGAAATCTTCAGAAGACATATTTATGTTGATACCAATGCCAACAACGGCGTACTCGATACTGCCATCAGCAGTCAGTGCCATTTCTGCTAAAATACCAAAGACTTTTTTACCGTCCAGCATGATATCGTTGGGCCATTTTATAGAAAATTTTTTATCAGTTAGCACCTGCAAAGCTTTCACCGCAGCAACGGCTGTCAGCAGCGTTATTTGGGCGCAGTATTCGGCAGCTATCGTTGGTCTGAGGATCATGGAAAACCACAATCCCTTCCCCTCCGGTGATTCCCATTTCCGCCGCATTCGTCCTCGTCCGGCAGTCTGCCTTGCGGCAATAACAATTGTACCTTCTGCTGCCCCCTGCTTTGCAAGCTCCAGCGCTTTCAGATTAGTAGAATCCAACTGCTCATAATAATATATTTTATTGTGCAGTATCTTCTTTATTTCTACCATCTTTATTGCCCCGTCTCAAATTTTACTTAACCAGGTGGATCGTCGAAATGAAGACGCCGCAGGCAATTGCCGAGACGATAACGCCGCCGATATTAGCCCCCATTGCCACCGGCATTATTACGGCGAACGGATCTTCATCTTCAGCTATATGCTGAGCGATTTTAGCAGTAGTCGGCACACAGGAAATACCGGCAATACCAACAACAGGATTGAAATTTCCTTTTTTGAATTTGTAAACTATCCAGCCGCCTAAAACACCAACAGCACCTGATACTGCCAAAGCTACCACACCAAGAATGATCAGCGGTGCAACTTTGGGATTAAGCAGGGTAGAGGCTTCGCATAAAGTGCCAAGCAAAAGACCCAGCATCAAAGTAGCAGCATAAAGGATAACGTTTTCCAGCAGATCCTGATACGGAACGATTTCAGCTTCTTTGATCGTCATACCCAGGAAGAAGGACATGATCAACGGCGCCGCCATCGGCAATAAAATACATAACAAAGCACAGCATACTAAAATAAAAATAAATTTTTTGGTTTTCGGAATTTCAGGAGCATCAAAAATGATATCGATACCACGATATTTTTTAGGCACCAGCATTTTTACTAATGTCGGATAGCCTGCATAAGTCAGGCTTAAATAAAGATAAGCAATAACGGAAATCGGGACGAACAGTTCCGGAGCCAGCATCAAGGAAGTAAACAGAACCATCGGCCCATCAGCACCGCCGATCGAAGCTACAGCAGCAGCTTCCGGTGGAGTCAATCCAAGATTCACACCCAGAATAAGCGTAACAAAGGTACCTGCTTCGGCAAAAATAGCAATAATGATGGAAGTCCACGGATTAGCCAAAATAAAACCAATTTCACACATAGCCCCAATGCCCATAAAAACCAGACAGGCTACCAGACTGTTGCTGAAGGTCAAATTATAGATCGGCTGCAAAAAATTGATCTGCATGATATTCATCAATGCGCCCGGTTCTGAAACGAGCGGATCCAAAAACAAAGTGCCAAGCTTACCGCCGTCTAAAAAAAGTACGCCGCAGTTGATACAAATCATACCAACACCCATCGGTACCATGATCAAAGGCTCTAAGGTTCTCTTAAAGCCCAGATAAGCCAGAATAAAACCGAAAATTATCATAAAAATACGCGCACAGGCGATTACAGGATCTTGCACAAATAAACTGGCAATACCAGGAAACAATGTTGCGACCAGACTCATTTCCATCGTTATTCCATCCCTTCTCCATTAGAATTATTATTGCCCATCAATTTATTGAGCAATACCACTACGCCAATCATAAACAACGAAATAGCCGCAGTGAACAAGTAAGAAAATCCTGCATACGCATAAACATTCATTGCTTCAAACCCCTTTCAAACTTTTCTTTCCTGGCGTATCAACTGTCGGTTTCCGGATAACCAAATTATGGTAAAAAAAATAGAGAAACAGAATCATCTCCATCTCTCTTTCACCACTTTGCAATTGCCAATCAGGAAAATTAATGCCAAACACTCGCACACTCACAAGACTTTATCCTAACCGGTTTTTCCCGGTGCCTTGTCCGTCATTGAAACATGCTTAAAAATAAAAAGACGAAGTAATAGAATCACTATCACTCCGTCACCACTATGCAGTTGTAATAAACTATTTTGAAAACTCTCAAATACTCTCTTGGTAAAGCTCTCATATTCTCTACGCTTTTATAATAACACAAAAAATCGATTTGTCAATTATTTGTTAAATATTTTCAAACTTTTCTATATATGCATAATGCCAAAACCCATGCGTTTATGATTAGTGATATAATGCGCCGCTGAATCTCCATAAAAAGTTACGGCAATCCATCCATTTCCTCTTACAATCGCAACCTTACACGAAATATTGGCCTGAAGCAGGTTCTGGGAATAACCAGATTTTGCATCAGCTGCTGCATGTAATACCGCATGTATCTCCTGCGCAGTTTTTGAAATAACACTACAGTTGAGACAGGCTCCAATAATTGACCGTGTCATTTTTTCTCTAAATTCGCTTTTAGATGCATCGCCGCCAAGTTCCGTAACAGCAAATTTGTAACCTTGTTTCTGTAACAGCTCTTTTAAAGCATTTTCATCGGCCAGTGATGTCGTCATTGCTAACAAAATTGATGCAGCCTCGGTACAATTCAGCATACCCGTCAAAATATCATGTTGCTCCTTCATCTCTGCACCCTCTCTTTCTACTTTTCAAGTACGATTATTATAACATGTACCCCCCCACATCACAAATTTCTGTTCCAAAAAAACAAAGAACTTTGCGTTTACACCAATTTTAAGCATAAACGCAAAGTTTTTTAATTATTAGTTATCGTTTTCCATTTAACTGCAAATTCCGCTCAGTTATCAAAAAATCTGCGCAGTTCCTCATTATCCTTCGTCAGTCCCAAAGCCAGCATCAGCTTTATTCTGGCTTTCTGTCCTGTTAATTCCCCGCCCAGAATGATCTTACTTGCTTCCATTGACCTGGCGCTGCCAAAATAACTGTACGCCGGAACTACACGCCCCGTATGAACACGTGAAGCCAAAACTACAGGAATATCCCTGCTCCGCACATATTCGATCCCTTCCTTAACTGCCGGCGGCACATTCCCGCAGCCTAAAGCTTCAACTACCAATCCCTGTACCGGCTTTTCCGCCAGCATTTTAAATAAATACGCATCCATCCCCGCATAGGTTTTCAGCAAACAGACATCTTCTGCCAGCACTGCCGGACAGATTTTTTCAAGATTCAGCGGCTGACGTCGAAAAACCACTCTGTCAAAATAAATATGCCCTATAGGACCCCAGCCCGGCGAATGAAATGTAGCACAGGACGTAGTATGCGTTTTGGTAACTTCTGCAGCAGCATGTATCTCATCGTTAAAAATAAGTAATGCGCCTTTGCCCAAGGCTTCATCGCTGGCAGCGACCATTACTGCCGCCAGGGTATTTGCCGGTCCGTCCGGTCCTGTTTCTGAAGCGCCGCGCATGGCTCCTGTAAGACAGACAGGCTTGTTCGTTTTTACTGCCAAACCTAACATATAAGCTGTTTCTTCCAGTGTATCTGTCCCGTGGGTCACAACAATGCCGCTGACGTCTTCCCGCTCTGCATACCGATCAGCCATTTTTGCCAAATCAAACATCATCTGCGGTGTTATGTGACCGCTGGGCACATTGGAAAATTCAACTACCTCAACTTCGGCAATCTCCCGCAGTGCCGGGACGGCTTCGATCAAATCATCACCACTGACAGCCGGGATCAGGCCCTGCGTCACAGGATCATATTTCATGGCAATAGTACCGCCTGTAGTCATTACAACAACTTTTTTCATGCTCGCACCTTCCTTGCATCATTATTTACTTCATCATAACATATCAGCCGCCGGCAGACAATTTCCTGCCACCCAAATTCCCGCTGGCATTACAAATGGTGTATAATATTTATATCATTGATTACGAGGTGTCATGTATGATAGTAAGCGGTATCAGCCTGGTTTTGGAAGGCGGCGGTATGCGGGGCATGTTTTCCGCCGGAGTTTTTGAAGCATTCATGCAGAAAGAACTTATTTTCCCGCATATTGTCGGCGTTTCTGCAGGTGCCTGCAATATTGTTTCCTATAGTCACAGCAGCCGCTGCGTACCAGACGTGTCATTCAAAATTATGTTGGTGATAAACGTTACTGCAGCCTGAGCAACTGGCTCAGGACCCGTTCACTTTTTGGTTTTGACTTCATTCTCAAAGAACTGCCGCAGAATCTGCTGCCTTTTGACTATGAAGCTTTTCGTAAATATCCCGGACAGCTTTATGTCGGCACGACCGATGTTATCACAGGCAAGCCTGTCTGGTATACCCAGGGCGATATGGATAAAGATTTTCTGCCGCTGCGCGCATCCGCTTCATTGCCCTTTTTTGCTCCTGTCGTCACCATCGGCGGCCATAAATTATTAGACGGAGCTATAGTAGAGCCCATACCTATCAGCAAATCCATTGCTGACGGTTATCAGAAATTCGTTATCGTACTTACCCGTAATGCCGGTTACCGTAAAAAACACCCGGTACCGCAATATCTGCTGCGCCTCGTCTATAAACACTATCCTAAATTATGGGAAACCATGGCCAGACGTCCTGACCTATATAATGATCAGCTTGCTTTTGCCGAACAACTGGAACAGGACGGCAAGGCCGTTATCATCCGTCCAACCGTACCTTTAAAGATCGGCAAACTGGACCAGAAACCGCAGCAGCTTTTAAAGCTGCACGATCACGGTATCGAATGCGGATTAGCAAAATTTCACGAAATCATGCAGCTTTATCGTAAGTAATAAAGGAGGAACCATGCGTTTTTTACATACTTCCGACTGGCACCTGGGCCGTATTTTTCACGGCTTACATATGACCGACGATCAGGCTATAGTACTGGAAGAATTAATCGCCCTGGTCAAAGAAAGTAATGTTGACGCCGTCCTGATCGCCGGCGACATTTATGACCGCGCCGTACCGCCGACACAGGCAGTGACCCTGCTGGACGAGGTTCTGCGCCGTTTAGTCCAGGAGGCCGGCAAAAATGTCATTATGATCGCCGGCAATCACGATAATGCCGACCGTCTCGGCTTCGGTCAAAGCCTGTTATCTCAGAACAAGCTTTATATCACCGGGCCAGTCAGCCCTTCTACCCAGCCCGTTGTATTATATGATACCTACGGGCCAGTTTATTTTGCACCGCTGACTTATGGCGAGCCCCTGGCAGCGTCCGAACTGCTCCGGCAGCCTTTAAAAACACACGAAGATGTTGTTCGCTGGCAGATAAGCAACCAGTTAAGACAGATCCCTGATACAGCGCGTAAGGTTGCGCTGGCGCATGTCTTTCTGACAGGAGCGCAGGAATCTCCGGACAGCGAACGCCCTTTGGCTATCGGCGGAGCAACCACCGTAGGCATCGACTGCTTTGCCCCGTTTAATTATGCGGCTTTAGGACATCTGCACGCCTGCCAGAACGGCAGCAGCAAGGTACGTTACAGCGGTTCCCTGCTCAAATATTCTTTTAATGAAGTCCAGCAGTCCAAGGGCGTACATATTGTAGATATGGCCGCAGACGGCAGTATTACCGTTGAAACAGTACAGCTCAAGCCTCGCCGGGAACTGGCCTGTCTGCGCGGCAGTTTTTCTGAATTAGTCAGCAAGCCGCAGCCGGAATTGTATGATTGTTATCTGCAGGTAACCCTGACTGACGAACAGCCGATACTGGATGCCAAATACCGGCTGGAGCAGGTCTACCCCAATATCCTGCATTTAGAATACGCACGGCTGCATACTGGCCGCGATGCGGACACTGCCGCAGTAAATCATAAAAAGCTTGGTACCGCCGAGCTTTTTGAAGCTTTTTTTACACAAGTCAACAATCGTCAGCTCACTGACAGTGAAAAATCCCTTTTATCGGACATTATTAACAGCGAAGTGCAGACAGAAAGGCAGGCCTGACCATGAAACCATTACAACTTACCATGCAGGCCTTTGGTGCTTATGCCGGTGAGCAAATTATTGACTTCACGCTTTTAGGAGATAAAAACTTTTTCCTGATCCACGGACCGACCGGTTCCGGTAAAACTACTATTTTAGATGCGATCAGCTTCGCTTTATACGGCAGCGCCAGCGGCGATCTGCGCGAAAGTAAAAACCTGCGCAGCGACTACGCTCCCGCCGAACAAAAAACCGAAGTAGAATTTACCTTTAAAAGCGGGGAATATATCTATCAGGTACTGAGATCTCCCGAGCAGGAATTAAAAAAGCAACGCGGCGAGGGCACTCGAAAGGTACCGGCAGCCGCCGCCCTTTTTAAAATCCTTACTGACGGCAGCAAGGAACCGCTGGCCGCAAAAAGTGACGAAGTGACCAAAAAAATTACAGAACTTATTGGGTTTAAAGCGGAACAGTTCCGTCAAATAGTTTTGTTGCCCCAGGGAGAATTCCGACGGTTTCTGATCGCTGAATCGAAAGACCGCAAGGCGATTCTGGAAACGATCTTCAAAACCGAGCTGTACCGGCGTATCGAAGCACTGCTGGCAGAACGCAGCACTGCTATCGACAACGATTATAAAGCACTTAAACAACAACAACAGTTTATTTTGAACAGTACCGAATGTGAAAACAACGACCAGCTTCTTGCTGACATACAAATATTTCTGCAGCGGCAAAAGGAAGAAACGGCTGCACTGCAGACTGCTTCCGCACAGCTTGCAGCAGCAAAACTGCAATTGCAGCAGGCTCAGGAGCTGCATAATGCTTTTGCGGAAGCAACTGCAGCACGAACGGCTTTCTTAACTTTGACAGAACAGCGCAGCGCTGTTGAAACTGCAAAAACTGAAGCAGCACAGGCTGATAAAGCCGCACTGCTGGAAGAAATTTACAACTCTACCCTGCGCGCACATAAACACAACCAGGAATGTCTGTCAGCCGAACAAAGCGCTCAGCAGGCAACAGCAGCGGCGCAAGCAAAGCTGCAGGAACTGCACCAAAAGCTTTCAGAACAATTACAACAGCTTGACGGTCAAAGTATCAAGGATACTGCGAACCTGGATAAAGCGCTGGAGCTTTTGAACCAGCGGATCCTGCAGCTCCACAGCGAAGCCGCTAAATTATCCGGTGTCACTTCTGAATTAGAACGTCTGGCCGCGGCTCTCGTTGACAATGAACCGTGTCCTGTCTGCGGAGCTTTGCAGCATCCGCACCCGGCTACAATAACTGCGGCCCAGAAATCTGAGCTGCAGTTGAAAACACAGACGATTACCAGACAGGTCCAGAGCTTACAGCTGCTGCAGCAAAGCTATCAGCAGGCTCAGCTGCATCTGGCAGGCTGCGAAGCTACTCTGAAAGCAAACCAGGCGGCTTCTGTAAATGCTGCCAAAGAATTCAGCGCTCTGCGCGAACATTTTAAAGAACGCCTGGACGCTTCAGACTTTGAATCACAGACAGCCTTTCTTGCCGCTTTGCGTACTGAAAGTACGCGAAAACAACTGCAGCAGACCATCGCCGCCTATGAACAAAATCTGGCCGCAGCAACAGACCGCCTGCAACGCGCTCAAAATGCCGTCAACGGTAAGACCGAGCCAGAACTCAGTGCCTGCAAAGCAGCGGAACAGCAGGCAGACGCTCTCTACCGTCAGCTGACAGCTCAAACGGCAGTAACCGCCAAAGAGCTTTCTGATCTGCAAAAAGCACAGCTCCAGCTGCAGGAATTGGAAAAAAAGATGGGCACTTTACAGGATGCCTATCAAACAGCGGCCTCTCTGGCAGAAACCGCAAGAGGCAATAATCCCTCACGACTTACCTTTTCCGCATTTGTTTTGCAGGCTATTTTAGACGACGTACTGCAGGCCGCCAATCTACGTTTAACCTCTATGAGCCGTGGACGTTACAGTTTATCACGTACCGGTGATGTTCTGGATGCCAGAAGGGAAAACGGTTTAAACATTGAAGTTACCGACAGCTTTACAGGCGTTGCCCGTCCTGTCAAAACACTTAGCGGCGGAGAACTGTTTCTGGCTTCACTCTCGCTGGCCTTAGGGCTTTCCGATGTAGTACAGGCCTATGCGGGAGGTATCCGCCTTGATACCATTCTGGTCGATGAAGGTTTTGGCACGCTTGACTCCGAAGCCCTGGATATGGCCATCCGCACGCTTACCGATCTGCAGAAAGGCGGGCGTCTGGTAGGAATCATTTCCCACGTCAGCGAGCTGCGCGAACGCATTTCAGCCCGATTGGAAGTAATCCCCGGCCAACGTGGCAGTACTGCTGTTTTTCACGTCTAACATAACAAAAACCTCCGCAGGCAAATGCTTACGGAGGTTTTTTATTAACCTATTTCGCGTTCTTTTTCTGTTCCGCGCACATTAACAGGGCGGTTATTTTCATCTACCATAACTACCTTTGGTTCAAAACCTGCCGCCTCTTCAGGCGTCATCAGCGCATAAGCGATAATGATCACTGTATCACCCACTACGACCTTGCGTGCCGCAGCGCCATTAAGGCAAATCACACCGCTGCCGCGTTCCCCTGCAATAACATAGGTTTCTAGGCGGCTGCCATTATTATTATCAACGATCTGTACCCGCTCGCCCGGCATAATGCCGGAAAGTTCCAACAGCTCGGAATCAATGGTAATACTGCCCATATATTCTAGACAGGCTTCTGTCACCGTAGCACGGTGGATTTTTCCATGAAACATATTCAAAAGCATTTATTCAACCTCCAAAATCACATTATCGATCAGCCGCGTAGTCCCAAAACGCACTGCTACTGCCAATAGGCACGAACCGGTAATATCACCTGCAACAGGTTTCAGATCGGGCAGCTCATAAATTTCTACATAGTCAATCTCACTCAACGGCTCTGAACCGATCAGCTTGGCAGTTTCAGCTGCAATTCTACTGCTGTCACGCTCACCCTGCTTAAAAAGTTCTTCCGCATAACGCAGGCTTTTTGATAAAATCAAACCGGCTGTGCGTTCTTCCTGGCTCAAATAAGTATTACGCGAACTTTTAGCCAAGCCGTCAGCCTCACGTACGATCGGCATAATCCGCAGCTGAACATTAAAAAACAGGTCTTTGACCATTCGTTTGATAACCTGTACCTGCTGCGCGTCCTTCTGCCCAAAATACGCCCTGTCAGGCTGTGCCAGATTGAACAGCTTGCTGACAACAGTAGTCACGCCACGAAAATGTATGGGACGGCTGCGGCCGCATAAAACCTTTGTAATATCACCTGTTACCTCTACCCAGGTCATATCGGCACTGGGATACATTTCTTTAGCCGCAGGGGCAAAAACGATATCGGCCCCCATTTTCCCTGCCAATATACAATCTGCTTCCAAAGTGCGCGGATAGGCTTCCAGATCCTCCCCCGGCCCAAACTGTGTCGGATTGACAAAAACACTGACTATCACCAGCTCATTCTCTTTACGTGCGGCAGCAATGAGTGAACCATGCCCTTCATGCAGAGCCCCCATAGTCGGTACCAGACCGATGCTTTTACCCGCTGCCTTTGCTAAAGCTACCTCTTCCTGTAAATCTGCTGTCGTTTGGCAAAGTTTCATTTTAAGGCTTCCTCTCAATATAATTTCTCTAAAACTTCATCATCTATTTTAAACGTATGCTCCAGCGCAGGAAAACTGCGCTCCTTAACTTCCCTGATGTATTGCTGCACTGCGCTGACAATACTTCCATGCAGATCGCTGTATTTTTTGGCAAATTTCGGACAGAACCCGTCCGAAAATCCCAGCAGATCATTACAGACCAGTACCTGCCCATCACAGGAATTTCCGGCGCCGATACCAATAGTTGCCGCTGTTTTCAGTTCAGCAGTCACCTTTGCAGCCAAAGCAGCCGGCACACATTCCAGCACAACAGCAAAAGCTCCTGCTGCCTCTAACGCTTTAGCATCATCCAGCAATTTCTGCGCTGCGGCTACATCCTTGCCCTGCACTTTAAAGCCGCCCATTTGATTGACAGACTGCGGCGTCAGACCAATGTGTCCGACCACGGGAATGCCTGCGGCAACCATTTTTTGTACCAGTTCACAGATTTCACTGCCGCCTTCCAGTTTTACTGCCGTGCAGCCAGTTTCCTTTAAAAAGCGGGCCGCATTATAAAGACCGTCAGCAATGCTGGCCTGATAGCTCATAAAAGGCATGTCAGCGACAACCAGTGCCGGCCCGCAGGCGCGCATCACTGCTTTGGTATGATGAAGCATCTCTTCCATCGTTACGGGCACAGTAGAACCGTAACCCAACATCACATTACCAACAGAATCACCTACCAGAATCATCTCAACACCGGCTTCATTAACATTACGGGCCATCGCAACGTCGTATGCTGTAACCATCGTTATCGGTTCACCCTGCTGTTTCATTGCTTTGATAGTCGATGTGGTTATTGCTTTTTTATTCATGGTTTTACTCCTTTACTGTCAAGCTTTCAATAGTTCTTGTAAACTTTTTGCTTTCGCTTCATCGATACTGCCGTTTTCACTCGCCAGACGCACAGTCTGAAGTGCCAGTTCCCGATAAACCAGCTGCAGTTCCTCAGGCAGAATTTTCAGATGTCCTGCTACAGTGCCTGCATCACCGCGGGCAATCGGCCCGGTCAATGCCTTGCGGGCCAACGGAGTCTGATGCAGATTACTGACAGTCCCATCCAGCAGCGGCAGCAAAAACTGCAAAGCCCTTGCCTTGTCAGGTGTCCAGCGTTCAAACAGTTGCTGTGCTATCGCAGTTATTGTCACAAGATAATTAGAACAAAAACAAGCAGCCGCATGATAGGCACTGCGCTCCGCTTCAGGAACTCTGAATGGATATGCCTGAAGCGCTTCGGCCAGATAACAGGCAGCTTGCTGTGCTTCATTATCACCATCAACAGCCATGCCGATATCTTTAAATCTGGCACTGCCTCCGGCAAAGCTCTGCAATGGATGCAGACTGCCGCAGTGGATCCCCAAGGCAGAAAGCGCCGCCAAAGGGTCCAAACCCAAAGAACCGCTGCAATGCAGGCACACCTTCTTTGACAGAATATCCCTCCGCCCGGCAGTACCGACTTCCGCAGCCAGTGTTTCAGCTGCTGCCGCGATCTGCCCGTCTGGAACTGCCAGCAAAACTACATCAGCAGCCGCCAGCACTTCTGCCCCGACTGAAGTAATCTGAAAGTCACCCATGCCCGCCAGCCTCGCACAACTTTCCGGCGATCGGCCCGCTTTGACGCTGACTACCTGTAAAGCAGCAGTTACTGCACAGGCTTTCAAAAAAGCACTGCCAACCTTACCCAGCCCAATGATGCCTATTTTCATGGTTCCCTCCCTTTCTTCGCTTGAGAGCATAACCAAGGCAGTAAAATAAAAAACGCACTCCCGCCGGGAGCGCGCAAAAATACTTATAAAAAGGCCTTGTTATTGCGTCTCGTCCCGGTCATTACTGATCCAAGCGATTAATGACTGATTTTAAATTAAGACCTGCGGCTTATGGTACAGCTCACAAAGATACTGCCCGGCCATTTACGGTCACCGCTATAATAGCACAAGCACTCCGGCCTTGACAAGCGTTTTTTACCTTACTTTACAAAAAAACCTTTCTTTCGGCCCCTGCCTGTATATTTTGTAAAAAGCACCGTGGAAACACAGCGTACTCATGATATCACCCACTTTAAAATTCCTGTTGTTTTTCATTCTTTCATGCTATACTGAAAGAAAAAAGGAGGTCTTTGTTATGCCCTACGTAAATATTAAAATCACCCGTGAAGGCAACGTGACACCAGAGCAAAAACAAGCCCTGATAGAAGGTGCTACCAATCTGCTGCACGACGTGCTCGGTAAAAACAAAAAGACTACTGTTGTCGTTATCGATGAAGTCGATACTGATAATTGGGGCATCGGAGGCATTTCTGTTACCGAGATCCGGAAAAGAAACAACTAAAAACACTATTTTAACGCCGTTATCTAAATGATAACGGCGTTTTTTATATTTCTTTATTTTATTCATTTGCAGACTAATATCTGTCTCTTATACACATCTGACGCTGCCGACGACTTAATAGGT
>ERZ1027194.515-NODE-515-length-18728-cov-10.585176_pt1 | contig 18728 bp, 19 predicted proteins | sample MGYA00519246_ERZ1027194 | MGnify/ENA primary metagenome ERZ1027194 (study PRJEB26926, sample SAMN06164505) | human gut metagenome | biome: ENVO:00009003; feature: ENVO:2100002; material: ENVO:00002003 | host: Homo sapiens | place: USA | collected 2012 ...
CTTCTTAAGTGCTTTATTTCCTCTTTCTTTTATTTTTTTGTTTAATTTCTCAAAATTCGTCTTTTATTGTTGCATTTACTTTTTCATGTAACACGATAATTGTTATTATGAGAAGATTTGCAACAATATAGCTATAAAATTAGATAATTTATCTTATAAATATCTGAAAAATACGTAAATTAGAAGAAATTATTCTTACTTGCTAAGTACTATTAATTTTTAATGGAGCAACATCTATTAAATCAAAATAGCAAAAGGTTTAAAATATTAGTGCATAAATGTACTGATATTTTTATTTTGAGGTGAAAAAGATGATTTATGGGTATACAAGAGTAAGTACAAGAAAACAAGTTGAAGGATACGGATTAGATGTGCAAAAAAATGAAATTTTAAACAAATACCCTTCCGCAGTTATTATTGATGAACAATTTACAGGCACAAAATTAGATAGACCTATTTTCAATAACTTATTAGAAACATTACAAGCAGATGATATCTTAGTTGTTTCTAAACTAGATAGGTTTGCAAGAAATACTGTTGAAGGGATAAGAGTTGTTGAACAGTTATTCAAAAAGAAGGTTGCCATACATATTTTAAATATTGGATTACTTGAAGATACACCAATGGGTAGATTCTTCTTAACCACAATGCTTGCTGTTGCCGAGCTTGAAAGAAATATGATTGTAGAAAGAACACAAACAGGTAAAGAGTTAGCAAGACTTCGATGTGATTACAAGGAAGGTCGACCTAGAAAGTATACAGATGAAAACTTGGAAAACGCTGTTTATCTTCTTTCTTTCCACTCCTATCGTGAAGTTATTGCAATAACAGGTATTAGTAAATCCACACTCGTTAGGGCAAGAAAATCATTAAAAAAATAGCTAGTACCAAAAGTTACAGTGTTTTAAACCAACATTGAATTTCTCTAAAAACGGAGGAATTAGATATGCTAGTTAAACTTGGGGATATTACTGAAGTTTTAATAAGTAATGTAGATAAAAAAAGCAAGTCTAATGAACAAATGGTTATGCTTTGCAATTTCGTAGATGTTTATAATAATTATGCCATTACAAATAGAATGCTTGATTCTTTTATGAACGCTACAGCTTCAAAGCAACTAATAGAAAAGTTTACTATAAATAAAGGCTATCTTGCAATAACAAAAGATAGTGAAACAAGAGATGATATCGGTGTAGCAACATATTTTGCTGACGAATTTGACAATCTATTACTTGGGTATCATTGTGCATTGATAAAACCAAATAACAATCTAGTATATAGTAAATTTTTAAATGCATTCATGCAGTCGTCCTTTGTGAGAAAATATTTCGAACTAAATGCTACCGGAAGTGGACAAAGATATACTCTTACTTTAGATACTATTGTTTCAACACCTATATTATTGCCAACTTATGCAAATCAAAAAAAAATTGGAGATTTATTATCTGAAATAGATTATCAAATTGAGAAAAACAATGCTATAGTCAAAAGACTACAAGTTTTGGCACTCAATTCTTTTGACTATTTTTCAAAGGAAAATAATGATTCAAATTATGTAATTTTGAAAGATGTTATTATTGAACGAGATAAGTCACCCTTTCAAGTAAATAGCATTTCAGAGTCAACTGGAGATGTTCCATTTTTCACTAGCGGAGAAACTATTTTATATACGAACGACAAGTTGACTACTGGTTTCAACATTTTCTTGAGTACAGGTGGAAATGCTAAGGTTCAATCATATTATGGCGATGTATCTTATTCTACTGATACGTGGTGTATTTCTGCAAAAAACAATCTACAGTACTATTTGTATGGCTATTTGAAGCACATCGAATCACAAATGGATAAACTATATTTCCATGGCACGGGATTAAAACATTTGCAAAAACCTATATTTTTGAAATCTGCAATAAATATTCCCGATGATGTTTCGTTGCAAAAATATAATGCAATTGTAGAACCAATCTATATCCAAATTTCAAAAATTGAACAAGAAACAATTAAGTTGCAAAGGATAAAAAATAAGTTATTGCCTTTACTTATAAATCAGCAACTATCATAAAAAGAGTCCCATCTAACTAAAGATGGGACTTTCATATTATTGTAGTTGGCCATTTATCAATAATGGTAGTAGTTTTTCTTTCAAGCAAGTAAGTTGATATGTCATTTTATTTATTCTAGAAATACGACAATGAATATCTTTTGTGCAATTATGAAATGCTATTAAATCTTCTTTTAAAGGAAGGCAAATTTTAAATGATTTTAGATCTTCATTATTAATACCCTCCATTGTAGCACCATGTGACAAAATATCCTTTTCAGTTTCAAAGTAAGGAAAATTTAGATAATTTACCATATATTCAAAGGCAATATCATCGCATTTAATACCACAAAATCCTGTTGAAAAGATGTAATTATTCATTAAATATTCATCTTGATTTGAGATGTAAATATGTTTCACACTTCGTTTCATTTTTGCAAACCACACGCTATTTTCTATAGGTTGCATATTGGCTCTATTTTCACGTGTTGCATATTCAATTAATGGTGCGTTGAAATTGAGTTTATCGCCTTCAACTTCAGCGGTGGCAATATAACATTTTTTACCGTCAAATCGTTTAATTCCTGGCTTCAATATCTCTATATATGGAAAATCAACTAGAGATATAAGCATGCTTTGAGATGCAAAAAACTTATTGAAAATGGTATGGCTCAAAACTTGTAACTTTTGAACCATAGCGTTATTTCTCTTTATTTGTTCGTCAATAGAACTTAAAATATTAACTATTTTTCTTTGTTCTAAGATAGGTCTTTTAATAATTTTAGTTTTTCTTATGCTTTCCATTGTAATGTTAGGCTGTGAAGAACCCTGCTTCGCCTGAAACAGATATGATTGTCCTGTTGGTGATTGCATATAGTACATCATATATTCCAATAAATATTTGTCAGAATTTAATTCCACTTTTGCAATATTGCTGGCTAAATGACATTTATATTTATTATGAAATATACCAACTTCACCCAAATTACTTCCGACATATGGAATCAAAATACATTTTTTATCAAGCACACTTCTTGGCAATCCATTTGAAATTTCTTCGCTGATATACCAATCGTATTTTTCAACAAAAGTTCCATTCCTTATATTTTTCCCTTGAACCATTGGTACATCTGTTGAGTCGTTTGGTTTTTTAGTAGCAAAAGGCTGTATATATTCACTATGTTCAAACCCTGCTAACTTTGTAACAAAAACGTAAGGCGAGATCTCTTCATAAATTATATCATTACTCATTTTATCTTCAGCTCCTTCAATATTTTACTTATCTCTTGTTGGAATTGAGTTGTTTCCTTAACATACTTTGCAAAATCAGCATTAAATTCATCAATCATTTTGTCGTATTCTTCTTGGGAAATATCAACATATTCAATTTTGACATCAAAATATTGACCAGCGGAAAGTGAGTAGTTCTTTCCTTTGATGGCATCATATGTAACGGAAATAGTGAAATCCTCTTCTACTGTGTGACTTACAAAATAATCAACTATCTTTTTAAGCTCATCAGGTGTTAATACTGTCTTTTGTAAATCCTTGATTTTTTCCTTATGCCCCATTTTGGACGCATCCATCAAAAGTGCTTCACCATTTGTATTTGTTTTGTCAATAAAAAGTACAGATACATTCGTTCCAGTATTTGCGAATATGTTTGATGGCATAGAAATAACGCCCTTTAACCAATGGTTATCTACAATAGTTTGTCTAATCTTTTTTTCAATACCGCTTTGAGCAGTGATAAATCCTGTTGGAACTACAATTGCAGCTTTGCCACCTTCTTTTAAGGAGTAAAGAATATGTTGAATGAAAAGAAGATAAATTGCCATTGAGTCCTTCTTCTTGTTAGGAATCGTAGGAACACCTGCAAAAAATCTATTAGTAGCTTTCCATGTGGTTTCTATTGTATCTCTTGTAGATGAGAAATCAGTCTTAAACGGAGGATTCGATGTGATATAGTCAAAATGCTTTAGCCCAGATGTATTATCGCCTCTTCTTTTATAATGAGCAGGCGTTGTTAAAGTATCGCCTTCAATAATATTTTCAAGAGATTCTTTAAGACCGTTTAATAGCATATTAATTCTTAAAAATCTTGACGACTTTTGTGAAATATCCTGTGTATAAACACGTGCTTTATTGCCGAATTTGCCATCGCCTAGTTCATTAGCAAGATGAAGAACGAGTGAGCCCGAACCTGCACTTGGATCGTAGATTTCATAAATTCTATCTTCAACAGGCGACATCCTAACCAAAATTTGAGCAATCGCTTTTGACAATGCTTGTGGAGTAAAATATTCCGCATATTTACCGCTTGCTGTATTGTAATCGGAAATAAGATATTCAAAGATAGTTGAGAAGAAATCATAGTTGTCTTCAAATGCTCCACCAAAATCAAAACGGTCCCTTGTTATGTAAGAAAATATACTTTTTGCAAAGGCATTTCTCTTGGAAGATTCAACATAACTTGATAAAACCGTAAACAACGGTTTTTTTGTGCCTTCTGCAGTATCGACGCTAAAAGCATCATTCTTTTCATAGTTAGAAATTCTTACAAGCGTTTCATCGAATTTCTTGTAAAAATCATTATCGTTTAAACTTCCTACTAAGTAATCAATTGTATCTTCATAGGAAAACGCAACGTCTTGCGGATAGGAATCGTAAAATCCGTCCATATAATCATTGCTTGCGATAATTTCTTTGTAAGGCACGTCAATATCTTTGGCAAATGCCTTTAAATTAGCAATGAACTTGTCATTTAAGAATTTATAAAGAAACACTGATGTTACAACAATTTCTTCCCCTGCCGTGTTGGAAAGACCATTTGTTGAACACAAGCCTTTTAAATCATCAATGATAGATTTTATATTTTTTTCTAATTGTACGTAATTAACCATAACTTCTTACTCCTTAAATTGTTTCTTTATAATTCAGCAAGTTGACGTAGAGCATACCCAAAATTTCGTCATAGTCTGATTTCACCATCTTATATAACCCGTTCTTAATGATAATCTTTGTAACTAATGCTTTTGTCGAATCGATAAATCCTTTTTTGCCTTGCATAAGCAGTACGTCATCATATACTGTGTCTTTTATATTTTCATAAACAATTGCAAGCAGGGTCTCGATATCTGTTCTATTTACTTTTGTTTCAAGGACGGCATCGCTTAATGTTTTTACGAATGCATAACTTCCACCATATAACTGTGCCAATCTATCGTTTTCTTGATTGATACGCTTTGCTTCTTCGTATGCTTTCCTTAACTCATCAGTTAACTCATCAATGGTATCGAATTCTGCAACAGAAAGTTTTTCAAAAATCTTTTGCAAAAGCTCGTCCAATTTTTGAATTTTGATATCTTTCTTGTTTTTGTTCTTTTTAACTTCGCCCTGTACTTCCTCTACCGTTTTCTTGAACTTTTCAAAGTCCTCTTCGGATGGGATAAATTTACTTAAATCCATTACGGAAACTTTTGTTTTGATAAATTCATAAATAACCTTGATAACTTCTTCATTGTTCATAATATCTAGAGTATTTATCGGGCTGGAATGAAGATTTATAAAGGAAATCCTGTCATTAACCACTTTTCTGTACTTTTCAACTCTGTCATCATCAATTAATGCAGAATATTCATCCGCTCTCGAAAGTTTAAATTCGATAGAACATTCTTTAACCGCAGTTAAAAGCTTTCTAATTTTATACAAAGCCTCTTTATTGTAGTATTGCATATCGTCAACAAAAAGTTCTATATTATCTTGTTTAATAAATCTCTTAAGCTCAAGAATCAATTTGTCAAATTTTTTCTTGATGTTTTCCTTATCTACAACAAGTCCAGAAAGCGAACCGCCATCACCTTCTTCGCCTCCCATATCTTCTTCCAATTCTTTAATATAGGCGTCAAGGGTATTGTTGTACTCTTCTTCGATATCAACAAAATCTACAATATAGCCATATTGATAAACTTTCCCTGTAGGGCTCTTGTACGGTCTGTTAACTCTTGAAATAGTTTGTAATAAATTTTGTGCTTTAGGTCCTCTTAGTAGATACATCTTTTTAAGACGCTTTACGTCATAACCCGTAGTAAGCATAAAATGAACTACCAAAATATCGGGATAGCCGTTCTCTCTGAAGTTAATTTGGTTTTGTTTATTTATCTCGTTTTGAGTAGCGGTATCTTCGCTATCAGACAATACAAGCCCTGTGGTTAAATTGCTGTTTTTCTTAAACCACTCGTGTATCTTTTTAGCTTGAGGATTTGAACGGCAAACAATCATTCCACCGATTGAAAAATCCGTATTGATAAGTCTGAAGTTTCTAAAATCTTTTTCTATATATTGACTTACGCCTTCAACATAATCATTAGATTCGTAAACATCAGCACTATTCAAATCCTTATTTTCAATTTCGAGATTCTCTCTTATTTCAGTTCGTGCGGCAGTATCGATTTGTTCTTTTTTAATTCTCAGTGTATAACCATCTGCAATTGACTTATCATAAAAATATTTATGAATATAATCACCGAATTTAAGATTTGAACGTTCTTTTTTGGTAAGGAGTGGCGTACCCGTCATAGCAATATAAATGCCGCTGCTATCGCAAGTCATCAAATTCTTATAAAATTCACCGTGAATGTTATAACTTCTATGAGCCTCATCTACGAAAAATATTCTTTGTGTTTTTACATTGTAATCATTGAATGCAATCGGAAGTTTGGATTCTTCCATTAACTTATGAATATTAACGACACAAATAGTTCCAATACCATCGTATTTATCATCTAATGGTTTTTTTAGTTCTTTTCCAAATTCTGTTTTTGACGATACATTTACAACCCTAAAACCTCTATTATTGAATTCAATTGTTGCTTGCATCATTAAATCAAGTCTATCAACAATAAAGAAAAATCTTGTGTTAATTTTTCGCTTGCTGAAATAATCCCTGATTATTGGATTAGAAAATGCACTAAGTGCAGTCTTTCCAGAGCCTTGAGTATGCCAAATAATACCATTTTTATCCCTTTCGCCAAGTCTCTTTATAATAGCTCTTGTCGCAAAAAATTGCGGATATCTCATGATATGCTTTTGCTTTACAGGTATTTCTTCATCTATATTAAGTGTCTCATCATGTATTTTTTTGATTTCTGTTAAATACATGATTCCATAATGTAAATAGTAAAGAAAACGCTCCTTATCGTAAAATGAAGTAATGAAACGATTGCATGGTGTTAAATCCGACAATGCTGTTTGAAACTCTGGTGTTTCTGTCTCATCAGGATTATAACCGCCGTCTTTGACTAAATATTTAACGGTTTCTTCATCTATTTCTCTAAACTTATAATTTGCATGGTAACCTATAATATCTTCTCTAAAGAATGAAAAAGATGTACTAAATCCATTCGGTGTTGTGTAAAAAGAACCTGCTTTTACTTCATCAGCAACTTCATCGTCAGCATCTTCATATTCCATGTTATTTGAGAACGAAACAATTTGGATTATATTGAAGAATCTTCTGTATTCGTCATTATTTAATCTCTTATTTATCATTCTATTAAATTCAACTTGAATGCCGCCTTCATTATTGGGCTTCTTAACCTCTAAGAACGCTAACGGCATACCATTGATTAGAATATTGATATCTGGACGAAATGAGCCTTCCTCGGTAGATTCTTTAACACTAAAAGGCAGTTCATCAACAACAGCAAAATCATTATTTTCTATATTCTCAAAGTCAATTAATTTAATGGGATATTCACTGGATAATAAACGATAGTAAAACTCTTTTCCCAAGTCACTATTTTTTATCATCCTCGTGATATCTGCAATTAGTTGAAACAGCTCATCACTTTCAATAGTACGTCCATTTATTCTTTCAAGAGCAGGTTTAAATCTATTGATGAAAATCTTTGTATTGAAATCAATAGTTGCATCTTTCAGTGATTGATACTCATAACCAAGTCTTAAAAATTGAACTGTTGCAGGAAATTTTACTCGTGTATCTTCATTAAAATGTTTATACATATTACATTTCCTCCAACTCAATATTATTTTCTTTAAATAATGTCTTTAATTTTTCCTTAGCAATAATTGTTGGTTCATATTTTCCTCTTTCCCATCTATTTACTGACGAAAATGAAACACCTAACAACTTAGCAAGCTCCATTTGTGAGACATTCAATTTTACTCTTAATTTAATAATTGCATGTGAATAATTATATTTCATTTTTTCACTCCTCAAAACACTGGTCACTTCTTGTCATATTATAGCACTTTTTTGAGAAAAATGCTATCAATTTGAGAAATTAATCAAAAAAATATGATGTTTTAGAAAATAATTTTTAAATAAACGAGGGAATATCAAGAAATCGTTAAATCGTGGACGTGTTTGCCTACGTTTGCGCAAATATTTTCACTTAAAGATGTTCTCAAACACCAAAACAAAGCCGACACTACTCGAATGTAGGTCAAATATTGCCAATTTTTAGCATTTCAACTTATTCTTGCATAGAAAAAAGGTATTGACACCTATCGCTAATCGTATCAATACCTATATTTACTTATGGCAAAGACGATATATTTTAATACAAATGCACACCCCTATAAATTAACTAATTTCTGTTTATTAGTGCAGCACACATATTTACTTATGTTCCTTATAATTTGAATTATTAGGATTACATTGATTTGAATGATTATTTTTATTTGCCCAGTTTGCTGAATTGTTAGGATTGTGCTGATTCGCATAATGATTCACTTGTTTCTTTGTATGTGTAATGCTTGACACACCTTTTCCTTTACTCATTTTCTTCATCCTCCTCTCGTTCTCTTTGATATTCACTATCATCCCAGTTGTAAACATATTCGCCTCGATCCCAGCTATATCCATCTTCATCAATCCACTCATATTCTCCAGTTTCGTAATTCATACACCATTTTGGTTCCATTTGCATTCCTCTTTCTTCTAAAATCTTTTAAATTCTATGAGTTCTTCAATAAGTTTATTTATCTCTTTATCTTTACAATCTTTGCTTTCCACAAAAAATACGAATTCATATACATCATCATTTCTAAAATTCTTAATTGCACCTAATTCATTGCATATATAACAATCCGAAATGTTATTATCTTGTGCAATTTTTCTATTGTGATTTATCGCAAATTTCAATATTTCGATTGCTTGCCTTCTATATTTATCTAAATGATTTAAAGCATAGTGCAGGCAATTATTTAAAATTGGGTTTACTGAATAATAGGTCTGTGTTTCATTACCAGTTTTTCTTCTTCTGATGCTTCCTAATTTTGAAACGTATTTTTTTATCTCAAACAAAGAATTGAATATCTTATCACTATCCATAATAATTTCTAAATAATCTGATTGATAAAAGATTGATTCTTTACCACCGTAGTGTCCATTTGTAAAGAACATATTGTACGAATCGTAAATATCATTGAATATCTCTGCATCATCCATACTTGCTACAAGTCTCGCAAATTCAATGGCATTGTTAAAATTAATCCATATAGATCCCTTTTCTTTCGAAAACTCAAATCCTTGTCTGAACCATTTTAATTTAATTCCATACTCTTCGTGGAGATATCTAACGCCATTAACTGCTCCATATTCGACTACATAATCTAAGAATGATTTTCCAAATTCATCCATATTATTTAATATAGATCTTCCATCACTAGTTAAAATCTTATTAAATTCATTTCTATATAGTTCTTGATCATCTAAATATGCATAATATCTAAAACCCTTATTGAATGGAATATTTCCTTTATCCATAGGTAATTTATACGAATCCTCATTTAATAGCCTTGCCAAAGAAACACCAAAAATAGTCTCAAGCGGAATAATAAATTCGTATTTTAAAGGGCGCTGCCCATTAAGCATCTTTGAAAAGTTTGCCTTCTCTCGTTCTGCAAAAGCATACGCATCCTGTCCTCTAATTCCTAATTGATGAGCTATGTCAACTAAAAGATGACTGTACATCTTAATTCCTTTTAATTTCATATAATGATCTAAGTTTTGTTTTAAATTTGTCATATATACACCTCCAAGTGTATTTATATTATATCACAAAAAATCATTTTTGTTGTCAATAACGACAACTTTTGTAGTTAATTTTGCTATTTAATAAAAATATCGTTTTTTACATGGTCAAATATGACAACTACAATCCGATCATCAATTATAAATTTGCTTCATATTCATTACGGTTATAAAATATTAGAAAACATTAAAATATCTTCTTAACAATTGTACTCTAAACTCTAAAGTTTCTACACTTTTTGATTGCAAACTTTTTAAAAAATTACACAATATCACTGTCTACTTTACGGGGTATAGTTTAAATCGTTATTTTGTAGGGGTAATCGTTATTTTATCCCCTATTCGTTAAATTGTCTTAGTAATCGTTAAATCGTGGTCGTGTTTGCCAACGTTTCCTCGTAAATTTTATCTTGGAGATATGCTCGAAATAGTAAAAATAAGCCAACACAACCAAAATTTGCCTTAAATCATTCCAAATTTGCTTTTGCCCTATTTTGGCATAAAAAAAGTATTGATGTCACTTTTTCTAGTGTATCAATACCTATGTTTTTTAATGGCAAGGACGATATATTTTAATACAAATGCACACCCTTACTCTAAAATTTGCACACCCTTTGAGCATTTTTGCACACCCTTGAAAGAAAATGCACACCCCTATAAATTGAAATTTATCAGTTTACAACTCTTTTTTAGGTGTATGAAGATAATATTTCCATAAAAGAAATAGAGCAAGGGCAAGATATAAAATATCAATAGCAATTAAGGCTAGCACGGCGAAAGATGCAGGCGAAACGAAACAAAACACCACGCCACCACAAAAATCCACCAAAATATGCGCAACGACAGCAAGCCATAGATTGTTCGTTTTTTTATAAATTACACCGAAAATAATGCCTAACATTATAGTAAAAATAATTCTACATACGATAGGAAGAACGTTTTGTCCTATCATACCGAATATATGACCTAAACCAAACACAACGGATGAAACGATAATTGCAATTAATGTTGCATTTTTCGTTTTATATGCAAGCCTCTCGATAATATTTAGGAGCAATGCTCTAACATATAGTTCCTCGATTATTCCTACGCCGATATAATAAACAAGACCTTCGACAATAATTTTCTCGGCAGATGGGCTATAATTGTAATAGCCGATTTGCCCCAACGATAAAGCGAGAGTCGAACTAATTATTAAAATGAGAATAGGTAACCAAAATGAGCGCAAACCGCTTTTGAAATTAGTAAAACCTATTTGCTTGAAAAGTTGCGGACATAAAAATCTTATTGCAATAATGCTTATCAAAATCACTATCCACTGATTTATCATTACTGTAAATATCTGTGGCGTTATATCGGATACATTTATATTTATAAATAAAACTGCGGGAAAAGCGGTTATGTCCATTGCCGCCATACACGCACAGATGATACTTGCTAATATTATTTCTTTTACGGGAATTAAAGATTTTACCGTTTCGTCTTGCATTAAATATTCCTCGCTAAATTACTGTTTATCTTTCTGTTGCTAATTACAATTTATACATATTATACTACAAAATTCGTAAAAGCGCAAAAAAGAAACCCTACTTGAGAGCTTCTATTTTGATATTTGTTCCGTTGTTAAATACAAATGTTATGCTTTTGTCTTTATGCACTATTGCTTTATCTACAAACAATGTTCAGCAAGAATTATCCCACTCATCTAGCACGAGTGGTTTTTCTTCAAGTGATTTAATGAAAAGATTAATTGCTTTTGATTGTGAAATTCAATGCTCCTTAAGTTTTACGAGTTCTTGATACTTTGTAGATATTTCTAGTTTCACAAATGGATTTTTGAAAGTAACCAAATAATCATCCAATTTGCTCATAGGGAACCCTCCTTTTATAACACTCTTATTTTGTAATTATATTCCATTCGTTTGTATTGTTTTTCTTTGACAATATCATTTCATTTTTTGAATCATCAAGATATAAATCCAGCATTTCTTTAAATGTATATGGTAATTCCATTCGATATAACTCATCTATACTTACCCATTTCATTTCGCCTTCATCAGATGATATTAGATTGCCTGAATAACAGTTTGTTTTATACAAAATTACAATGTGACGAACATTATCTTTTTCCCATTGTTTTAAAGCAACTAATTTTAAATTTGAAATATCAAGATTTGTTTCTTCTTTTATTTCTCTAATTGTAGAATCCACAAATGATTCACGTGACTCAACATGACCTCCTGGAAAAGTCCAACCTTTCCAAGATTTTATTCTATGCTGTACTAGTACATTTCCTTTATCATCGTAAATCATGCACATATTTGTTATTTCTATGTTTTCAATCATTATAATCAACACCTACTTTTCAAAGTCATTAACATGATAATAGTAAATCGCAGCAACAGTACAATATGGAGAATATAATTTTTTTAATCGTTCAAACCTTGTTTTGCTTAAAGACTTGAATTCTGTATGCACTTTCATTATTCCCGCTCTAAGAGCCACATCATCAAAACTAAATATATTAAGTCTTCCAAGTGAGAATGTTGCAATCATCTCAGCTGTCCATTTGCCTACACCTTTTATTTTTGTAAGATATTTTATGATTTCTTCATCTGACATATCATAGATGCTAGCCAAATCGATCTCACCATTTAATACCATTCTTGCAAAACCTTTTATATAATTTATTTTGCTATAAGATATACCGCATTTTCTTATTTCATCATCGTCAATTCTTAAGACATTTTGTGGTGTTACATCTCCTAACAATTTTTCAAATCTTGTTTGAATAATATCGGCAACTTTATTCGAAAGCATTTGACTAATTATGCTTGAAACAATTGAAGAGAAAACATCACCATCTATACCAATTTCAATAAATCCATACTTATCCATGAACACACCAAGTTTGCTATCTTTTGACTTGATGTAATCCATCATCTCTTGTGTGTACTCTATCATATTATTCGTTTTTTAATGCTTTCAATATTTCTTCAGCAAGGATTTTAATCATCTCTACGGATACGGCATTACCTGCTTGTTTATATAACATCGAATTAGGATATTTCCTTCCATTAAATGTGGTTGGAAGTTTATATCCATTTCCTACGGGGAATCCTTGAAGTCTAAAGGTTTCTGTTGGAGTTAATTTTCTGATACCGTCTTCAACTAAAATCAATGGTACATTGTGTCCACCGGTACCCATATTAGCGGTCAAAGTTGGACATACATTACTCATATTCTTTCTTACGTACATACCTCTTCTGCATTGATAAAATTGGTGGGATTCGGTCATATCACGAGCCAAATTAACTGCATCTAGTTCATCTTTAAAATAGTGTGGATATTTTTCTTTTGTATAATAATATTCATATCCATTTTCGATGTTCATATCTTTTTCTAGTATTTTATCGACTTGTTCCGCTCTTTCTTTCTTTGAGCGCTTAATAATTAACTTGTCTGCTCTTTCAAAATAAGTAAACTTATCAAAATCCTCTTTATTCAAAAAACCAACTATATAAATTCTTTCACGATTTTGAGGTAAATTAGTATAATCCATTGTGTTTAAAACTTTTTCAGTAATAATATAACCACATTCTTCTAGTTTGGATTTAATTACCTTATATGTTCTCCCTTTGTCATGAGCTAATAAATTTTTAACATTTTCAAGAAACAAAACTCTAGGCTTGCCTTGATGTTCACCCATTTGATTGATTAACTCTATGATTTGTAGAAAAAGGTTTCCTCGTTCATCTTCAAATCCTTTTTGCTCACCCGCAACGCTGAACGCTTGACAAGGGAATCCTCCATTTAAAACATCTATTTTATTGTCAAAGAAATAATGTCTTTGACTTTCGTAGTATTCTTTTTCTTCTTTGTTACTAGCAAGTTCTGGTTTTAAAAATTTGTGAATATCTCCCTCAAGTAATGGGTGTGTAAAATTAGTTCTATATGTTTCACACGCATACGCATCTATTTCGTTTGCAAAACATAATTTATAAGAATCCTCACCATTATGGGCTTGTTGAAATCCTAAGCAAATTCCGCCAACTCCAGCAAAAAGACTGCCTACATTAAATTTCATAACTTGTACCTCCGTTTTTATTGCACATATTACCGTACAAAGTTCTAATTATCAACCGATTCGACAATGGATTTTAGTTTATTTTTTAATTCTTCTCTTAGCCCTGAAAGATGGGTTGCACATTGTTTTTGCATGAAATATTCATTGCCACCATTTCCGGATCTATCTAGTGTATCAAAAATTACAGAATACTGTTTATTGGGTTCTAATAATGTTCCATTAAAACTACAACCTTCCGCAATTGCGGTAATTACTATACCATTCGCATTAAATTTACAAATTTCTATATTATCTATATTGTCGGCAGCAAAATCTAAACATTTTGTATTTGCTGAAACTTCTGTTTTATTTTTCCACAAATCATTAAATTCATATAAAGCATCAACTCTAGGACTTTGTGTCGCATAATCACTTAATTTATCATGAAGAAGCCCATTCTTTATTTTAGTTTTTCTTTCAGTGATTTCTTTCATTCTTCTAACGCTAATATTTCCACCACAAAGTGTAGATTGACGCATAAAATCACTTGCATTAGTAATCGATATCAATTCTAAAGTACCTATTGTATCTGATGAATAGTCTATTGATGAAACTTTCGTTATTTTGTTACTATCATCTTTTATGATAAATAGTTCGTCATCCATCTTCATCTTTTCTACCAAATTAGCATTTAAAGCGGTAGAATCTAAAAATGGAACTAAGTAATCAATTCGCAAATTCAAATCAACCAATACTAAATATTCATCATCATAATCTTGGTTTCTTAGACTTATCATTTGGTCTTTTGCTTTAAATGTTTTCACCTCGATTTGTGGCATTCCATCAACAGGCTTCCATTTGTTCTCAAATTTTGTAAAAGGAATTTTATGTCCATTTACAATAATTCCAAAAATATCTGGTGCAATTCCTGCGTTAGCCTTTGATGGTTTATAATAATAAAAATCTTCTATTACACTAACTTCTTGAGTTAAACCCATTTCCGGAATAATAATTTTTTCAAAAACTAATGTGTCGGATAAGGTATTTATAAATCTATCAAAAATACCACCCATAGAATCACTTTTTGATGTTAGTGCACCTTGCATAGTGGACCCTTTTTGATTTTGAACTAATTTAGTAATGAAATATATTCGTTTTACAATGTCATCTTTTTTTATAACTATTTTTTTCATATATTATTATCCTATCACTTCTGGAATTTTTTCATCTAATAAATCGATTTTTAGGACTGGTTCTAATCTCTGTGCTTTAATAATTGCAGTCTTTATTGAAAATCTTGGTCTTCTACCTTGCAATTGTTGATCTCTAAAAGTTTCACCCTTCTTCTCATTTAAGATTAATGAATAAATATCACAATCTATTTTGTAGAACCAAACTTTTCCATCTACTGAGCCATTTGGTGCAAAGTCTGCAAAATATAATTCATCCCAAGTGGATGTAGGTCCAAATGAAGTACAATCATTATCAATAGAACAAGACTTTACTTGAATACCTGACATAGTATCTAAAGAAACACAATCGTATGAATGAGCGGTTCCGTTTGTTCTTACTGCATTAAAGAAAATGCAAAATAATGCTTCACTAAAAACATCTGGGACATTAAGATTTCTTCCACCTAAAGGCTTTAATTGCTTATTAATATTTTGCCAATCATGAAAGATATGTTGCAACTTGCGATAATCTTCCAAATCAAACTTATCTCCATGACAGATTGTTCCGTCCTTTAATCTAACCACCACTGACTTCATTTTATTTCCTCCATAAGTTTTTCTATATTGTGCATATCCCCTGCTTGGCAATAATAGTTTTCAGCATCCATAACGGTAGAAGCATTCAATCTCTCTCCACGTCTTATGACAAACCTATTATTTATTAGATATATAAGGTCTTCTCCCGTTATATATCCTGGAATATCAAATGCACAACTAATATCTTTAAGTAAGTTCCATAAAAGCTCTTTATCTATCTTATCAGAATAATAAAGTTTATTCGCTTTCAATAAGTTGGTCACTTCATCCTTAATTCTAACTAATATAACATAATCAATATTTTCATTATAATTTGGTATATATTGACCTTGCAAATTCCAATCTTTTGTTTCCAATAAAAGCAAATTACCATAATGTTTAGTTGATTTTACTGATATAACTTTTCCATTTATGGAGAAATCGAAAGTATCCCATTTACCTAAACCATAAGTTTGCAAATCAGGTTCCGAAATACTTAAGTTATCCTTGAAAAACTGAAAAATTGCAAATTCGGAGATCTTACCTTGGAAAGTGTCACAAAAAATTTCCCCATTTCTTCTTTGATGTGTTCCTCCACTTCTATGATTTCTATGTTGACCACTTGCCCCAAAGGTCATCTCATAGGCAAAATCAAAAACTCTTTTTATGTATTCCAAATTAATATGATTGTTTGCGTCAAAATCTTTTTTATATTGAATATATAGGGAATCGTTCTTTTTTATCATCTTGTTAAACATCAAAACACCTCTATTATAGATCTATAGTTTCTTACAACGAGAAACAGAGCGATTTGTATCTTACGACAAAGTTCGCTCATAATCGTTAAAATATTATATCATGTTTTGTGTATTTTTTCTACCTTTTTGGCTTAATACTGGATCTAAATTTAAGAAAAATTTACAAATAATTCATATTTAAATTAGTAATCGTTAAATCGTGGGGTAATCGTTAAATTGTGCTAGTAATCGTTAAATTGTGACCGTGTTTTGACAACGTTCGCTTGTAATTTTTTACTTGAAGATGTACTCGAAATAACAAAAAAGAGCCGACACAACCCAAATTTAGCCTTAATTAAGCCATATTTAAGCGTTTCAGCCCTATTTTGCAAAGAAAAAAGGTATTGAAGACACATTTTCAGTGTATCAATACCTATCGTTTCTAATGGTGCAATCGATGAGACTCGAACTCACACGTTTATACAAACACTACCCCCTCAAAGTAGCGCGTCTACCTATTCCGCCACGATTGCATATAAATAAAGGTTTTTCAACCTCTATTCAATTCTTAATTTATCTCAGTTACATTATCTGGAATATAAATATTTACATCATCATGTCCAGTTGTTGATATTTTTTCAAGTGGAAGTTTAAAATACGTTACTTCTGCTTCTGCTAAAATATTTTCCTCATTATCAAACAATTGGGCAGTCGCATAGAAGATTCTTCTTGTATTTTTGGTTATCTTCCCTACTGCCTTTAGTTCTACATCGTAAGGTACTACCTTTCGGAATTTAACCTTAATTTCAGTTGTTACGGCCCATGTATTTGGTTCAATTATCCAAATTGCTCTTCCAGCAATTTCATCAAGCATCGCCGTAATCAATCCTCCATGCACTCGTTCTGGATAACTTTGATGATAATCATGATAAGTAAAAAGGCTTATCACACTTTTATCTTCCATTTCATAGAATGGAGCTTTTAGACCAAATTCGTTTTCAATTCCACAAATAAAACATAATTTACTATTGTTTTGTTTTTTTATTACTTTCATGATTACCTCTAGCATTATTTTTCATATTTACTCGTAAAATGATATAAAGGGGGAATTGGATTGAATCAAGATTTTGATGAATTCGGAAAAAATATTCAACGATTCTCCGAATGGTTAGATAGTATTCCCCCTTATGAATATAGTATGTATGCAACTATTCTAGCTTATATTATAGCATATTTTTTAACTACAAATGCTCAAAATGCTCTTGGGAATTGGATTGAGCAAGTTGGACAAATTATTTTGACCATTTCTGCCCAAGCTTCAGCAACACCAACAGATGAAGAATATGATGCCCTTAAAAGAGAAGTTCAAAATTTAAGACGCGAATTAAATGAATTGAAAAATAGAAATTAAATGTTTTTCCAATATGGGAGCGAATTTTTTAAATTTCTGTTTTGATAATAATATTTCAATTCCTCTTTATGGAAAGAATATTTCAACGTTTGTTCTAACTGTCTACATTTTTCACTATCCATATGAAGTGCATTACACAATTGCGTCAAAATGGTAATTCTTGTTATATCAAAGCGATAAAATGGATAATCAAATGTCAATAATTCATAGGCCTTTTCCTTGCTGAATCTTTCATCATTTTGTAAAGCAAAATAACTATAATAATAAATGATATGAGCTGATGCGAATTTATCTGATTTCTGAATTGCATCTAAAATAATTTTTTTCCCTTCTTCAATATCTTTTGATACCCCTATCCCTTGAATCAAAGCATGTGCATAGTATCCATATGCACAATCACATTCGGGATACACTTCATCTTTTATCTGTTGATAGGCCCTTTGATAAGCCTCATAAGCCAATTGCTCCTTGTTCATAAACTCATAACATCTACCTAGCAATGATTCATCACATGGATCATTGCCGTTTTCTTCAATACATAACCGAATCAATTGATAAGCACGTTTGATGTTTTGTTTAAATCCCATTTCCCCATATAGATATCTTACTGCCATTTTTCTTTTGGATGTATATTTCAATTTATGAAAATTTGGTGTTATATATTTC
>ERZ1027194.537-NODE-537-length-18317-cov-6.018454_pt1 | contig 18317 bp, 8 predicted proteins | sample MGYA00519246_ERZ1027194 | MGnify/ENA primary metagenome ERZ1027194 (study PRJEB26926, sample SAMN06164505) | human gut metagenome | biome: ENVO:00009003; feature: ENVO:2100002; material: ENVO:00002003 | host: Homo sapiens | place: USA | collected 2012 ...
TTGGAATAGATGCTGTTTCTTCAGCCCCGCATACTGTACAAGAATGACTCTTAAGTCCTTCTTCCGTCTCTGTTGCTTCTTTAACTACTTTCCATTCGCCATATGTATGAGCTGTCTTTGGAATCACCTCTGTGTATGTCTTCTTATCACAAGTTCCATTAGTTGCTGTACATGTATATGTAATAACGCCTTCTTCTGCACATGTAGCCTGCTTAGTTACCTCTGATACATAATGATGATAATGTGCATTAGGATCAGCCGCATTAATTGTAATTGAATTAATAGTCATATCCTTAAATGTACCTGCTGCCGGATTAACTCCATTACCACCTGACTGAACATTATATGGCATAACCATATACGTTCCAGCCGGAAGACCTGTAACAGTACCACTTCCTACCTGGAAGCACTCACCAGTCTCATTAACAAGACAACCTGTTGTAGTTAAATCTTCTGATGCAAATGATACAGTAACATCTACTGTTCCACCTACCGTGAATGCATATACAGTCTTGCTAAGCTTTCCTGGCTCTGCTGTATATGGATAATCAGATATATTAATTGGTGTTACACCAGGTGCACAATATGATAACAATGAACACTCTGAAGCAGTAACATTCTCTGTTTTCTTAACTGTCTCTGGCATGCAGCCATTGTATACCTTAAGAACCTTGGCTGCATCTGTAACACTTGTCTGTAACTGATAATCACCACTTGGAATATATGAAAGTGATGCATTAGTATCAAAATTCTCATATTTGTTGCCAGATGTAACCTTAGTTGACTTATCTGTAACAACCGTTCCTGTCATTGCTCCAATACAAGACGAAAATGAATCATTATAGCTTTTAATTGCTCCTGATCTTACATCCATAGGATTCTTTGTCATAAAAAACAAATTGTACTCTGAATATATGTATGCATTGGCTCTTGTATTCATGGCATAATCTGTTGTTCCTATAAACTGGTTATTGTAGAAATGCATATTAGCCTGGCGTCCAAGAGGCTGTCTTGCTTTACATCCCTTCCAGATATTATGATGATATGTAAGATTATACTGTAACGATGTATCTGATGAACCAACAAGGTTAGTCTTATGACATCCTTCAAAGTAGTTATATGAAACTGTTAAATATTCACCACGCTTGAAATCACATGATCCATCACCTTCAGCCTTATCTGATTCTGCAGGTCCTGTTATAGAAGGGCTGTAAAACTCATTGTTGTGGATCCAGCATCTTTCAACTGGAGCTGTTATAACAGAGCCTTCCTGAACACCTTCCATACCAATAGCATCTTCTGGCTGATTCATAAATGTAAGATTACGAACCTCAAAGTTCTTTCCTAATCCAGCTGCTGTTGTTGATGTCTCAGACATAAAATGAATTCCCCATCCATCCATAGCTGCATCTGTACCAACACCTTCAATTGTTACATCCTTTGCTGACTTCATACGTGCCATATGACCGTTGTCGCCAACACTTCCGCCATAATCATTAGAATCATAATCTGTAAGGCCATCAATAAGTCCTGCATTAGCTGCTGCCCATGTTCCTGTCTTATAAAGACCAGACTCTGATACTGCTCCGACCATACGAATTACTAATGGTATATTATTCTCAGCAAGTAACTGGAGAATACCCTGATTAGTATTACCCTTGCCGTAATATGTCTTTCCTTTCGATACCTTCTTACACTCTGTCTCATGACCTGCTTCACCACATGCCTTACCGACTGAGTTAAGAATATTACCAATGCCTGAAACTGTTACTCCACCATAAGAAAGTGTAACTGTATTCTTGTTTTCATCTGTTACATAAAGAACAATTGCGTTATCCTTTAATGTACCATCATCATTATAAGCACCTACACCATCAGTATAATTGTAATGCGCATATCCCGATCTATCCTGTGCATTAACCTCAATTCCTGACTGTGTATATGTACCTGTCTTAGTAGTAACCTTAAGAGTATATGTACCTGGCTTTAACCCCATTACATCAACTCTTGCTCCGTCAGCTGTATCTCTGACAAGATACTCAAAGTCCTCTCCTGTAAGAGAACCACTAACTGGACCTGAATATGATACTGCAGTAACATCGGCATCCTTAACACCTTTGATAGTTGCATACATCATTTCATTCCATCCACCATAAGTAGTAAAACTTGTTGCAGATGCTGCATAAGTCATACTTGGTGCTGCTATTGCAAGATTACTTACGATTAACAATCCTGCAACAACCTTAGCAAACACTTTTCTTATTTTTTGCATGACATTTTCCTCTCCTTTTTCCAAATATGCATACAATTGTGAATTATGAATAATCAAAATTCAAAATCTAGACTCATATTACCATTTTTGCACAAATTATTCAAGGTTTATTCACAAAAAATTCATATATATGTACGAAAAAGACACACAGATAATCCTATCTATGTGCCTTTCTACCATTATTATGTTTTTATTATTTTGTTATAACATTCATAACAGCACTTCTTGCAACATTGCCGTCAGCATCCTTAACATCGATATAAAATTCTCTGTCTCCTGCTGATCCTGCAACCCATGTTATAGCATTATTGCTACTGAAGTTCTGTACAAGTCCCCATGTCTTAGTTGTCTTGTTGTATACAACCATCTTGTATGTGTAACCTGCTTTTCCTCCAATGCCATGCGCTGTAAATGTAATCTTTTCTCCGACATTTGTTGTATTATCACTTACTGTTGCATTAACTGTAAGTCTATCAGCACTTCCGCTTCCAATAGTAACATTAAGAACCTTGCTTCTTGTTACATTGCCATCAGCATCTTTAACATCTACATAAAACTGTCTTGTTCCATCACTTCCAGCTGTCCATGTGAATGTATTGCTTGAACTGAAATCCTGTAACTTAAACCACTGGTTAGTTGCTGGGTTAAAGATTATGAACTTGTATGTGCATCCGCTTCCAAGTGTTGTATGTGCTGTAAGTGTAAGTTTTGCTCCTGCATCTATTGATGTAGAACTTCCCGTAAGTGTTACCTTTGGTGTCTCTGCATCAATCTTAACATTAAGAGCCTCGCTTCTTACCACATTACCTGTAGCATCCTTTACATCTACATAGAAGTATCTGTCTCCAGCACTTCCCTTTGTCCATGTGCATGTATTCTTACTGCTGTAGTTCTGTACAACTCCCCATGTTCCTGTTGTCTTGTTATATACTATAAACTTATATGTATATCCTTCTTTTCCACCTGCAGCTTTTGCTGTAAATGTTACCGTCTTATCTGCTTCTGTCTTTGATGCAGTAATTGTTAACGGCTTCTCTACTATTCCTGTTGCAGGTATCTCTGTTACATCTGTCTTCGCATCACATACTGTACAATGGTGGCTCTTGCTTCCTGGTGTTGTCTCTGTTGCTTCAACATCTACTGTCCACTCTGTACTGAAGCTGTGTCCCTTTGCTGGGATTGTTTCTGTGTATGTCTTCTTGTCACATGTACCTGTTGTAGATGTACATGTATATGTAAGCACTCCTGCCTCTGTACATGTTGCCTGCTTTGTTATCTTTGACTCATACTTATGTGTATGTGTTGTCTCTGATGTTCCAGATGGTGTATATATCATATAGAAAAGGTTCATTGTATCTCCCTTTGTTATCTCTACACTTCCAGCTGCAACATCAACTGTTACTATGCAATTAGAATCTGATGCGTTCTTTTTTCCGTTAATCTTTACATTCTTACCACTTTCTCCAAATACAAGTGTAAGCTTTCCAGCAAATGGCGCTGTGAACTTAATGCTTGTTGATGACTCCATCTTAAGGCACTGTGTAAGTGTAAGTCCATTATACGTTACTGTTCCCTTGTTTGATGCAAGATTACCAGAAATCACAAAGAATGAACTATTTGCATCTGATGTTGTAAAATTATGTACCTTAGAATCTCCTGTTGGTACTTCTGGTGTCTCTGTTCCACCTGTTGAACCCTTCTTTGGAATAGATGCTGTTTCTTCAGCCCCGCATACTGTACAAGAATGACTCTTAAGCCCTTCTTCTGTCTCTGTTGCTTCTTTAACTACTTTCCATTCACCATATGTATGAGCTGTCTTTGGAACTACTTCTGTGTATGTCTTCTTATCGCAAGTTCCATTAGTAGCTGTACATGTGTAAGTAATTTCTCCTTCTTCAGCACATGTAGCTTTCTTTGTTATAGTACTTACATAATTATGTATATGCTTTTCTCCTGATGATACGCTTCCACCACCTACTGATACAAGAGATGTCTTGTATGCATTAAGCTTATCCTTTAATGGCCTGTTGAGTGAATAGCTTGTATCATCAACACTGTTATCAAATGTCCACTTGAAATCTCCGCCCATAATACGTCCTGCATACTTAGTTACAATTGAAGGAACATCTGCAGGTGCATCAATATCAGCAGTATCAACACCTAAATCAACCTTAGTATCAAAATTAGAATATGTCTTTCCACCCTGCTTTGCCTTATAAGTTGAAGGTACTGTTTCACTTCTTGATGTTGCAAGATATGCATCGAAATCAGTTGCACTTGCAGTTGTTGTACCAGCATCCGAATTAGCATATATAACAGACTTCTGACCTTCCATATAGTTGTTGTATGCCTTGATGACACCACCATTCTCTCCTGAGAATATTCCACCTGCCAGAACATCACTTCCCTGCATTGAACTGAGCATTGGATAATTACAATGTCTGAAATAGTTAGCCTCTACGAATGCCTCACTATCCTTTGCAGCGCCTACACCATATTTAGAATTACCATCATAGTAGTTATTATATACATGAACTGACATTGTTCTGATACGAGGATGTCTTGAATCAGAATGGTCAAACCAGTTATGGTGATATGTAATCCAGTTCTCACCTGACTCTGACTTCATGCCACAAAGTGACATCTTTCCTGAATCCCAGAAATGATTGTAAGATACTGTTACATACTGTGAATTATCCTTTAAGTCCATAGAGCCATCGCCCTTAGCCTGGTCACCATCTGAACCAGCATCGCCATAAAATATATCGTTGTTATGAACCCATACACCAAGTGACTGCTTAAGAGATATACCATCTCCGTCTTTTCCACCGCCCCAGTTCATAAGACCAAGGTTTCTTACTTCTATGCCTGTTGACTGGAATACAGCCACACCTGCTCCATATAAAGTAGCATCATCACCAATACCCTCAAATGTTACGTTAGCTGCTCCCTTAACACCAATTGCATATGCTGATGATACATCTTTGCAGGCAAGTCCGCTTAATGTAACCTGACCTATAATACGGATAGCAACTGGCTGGCAGTTACTCTTATCCTTAATTGCCTGTGTAATAGCTGCTACACCTGTATATTCTGTGTTACCAATCTTCATCTTAACTGTATTCTTATTAGCTTCTGTAACATAAAGAACAGATGCATTAGACTTTAATGTACCATCGTTATTATATGCACCAACGCCATTCTTTACCGGTGAATTACTTGAAAATGTAAATCCGCTTCTGTCATGTGCATTTACAGTAAGCTTATCTGAAACGATAGCAGCTGATGTATTCTCCTTGCCATTGTTCAGCGGAACAATCTTCATAACATAATCGCCTGCTTTTAATCCTACAGCATCCGCTCTCATGTAAGATGGATACTTTCTGATAAGCTCATCGTCCAACTGGACATAAGCTGAATCTGAGGCACTTGCAGACTTAACATATACATTGTAACCTGTAGCTCCTGTTACAGGTGTCCACTTAACATATGCTGTCTCAAGCCAGCCTGATGCTTCTGTTATTGCGCCAGAAGCTGCATGTACTGGATTCATGTCAAATACTATAACTGACACTGCCACCATTACACATGCAAGTAATGCACTCATAAACTTTTTTACTTGCTTTTTCATTTTTCCTCTCCTTTTCCATTTTATGCACATTTTTGTGCAAATTTGATATGTTTTATTCACAAATCAAGTTTATATTACCATTATTGTACAATATTTTCAACCGCATTTTACATGTTAGAGAAAATTTTTCGTCATTTCAACACATTATTTCTTTTCCTAAAGCAAATGAATATACAATTTTTTCTTTTACAGTTTTTCCGGTAAGCTGTTCCAACGCTTTTGCATAGTAATCAAGCTGGATTGCGTATCTTTTGACAAGCTCTTTTTCCCCCGCTTTGCCCTTCATAACCCTGTCAGTCTTATAATCAACAATCACAAGTTCTCCGTCCTCTTCAAAACACAAGTCAATTATACCCTGTATAAGCTGTCCTTCGTACTCAAATACAAAAGGCTGTTCTCTTCTGACACTGCCACAGTTCATCGCATTTGCAACTCTCCTGCCTGTATCTGATTGTACAAATGTATATATATCCCACGGATTGACACTTTTCACCTGTAATTCATTCATCTTGCCTGTTTCTAACATTCTGTTAATATCTGCTTTAACTCCATCAAGGTTCACACTCACTGAATAGTCAAGACATTCCGTAACCCTGTGATATGCGCTACCACGCTCATTAGCAGCAAGCTGCACTTCCTCCCCGCTTATGAACTTTGGAATTATGCTGTTTGTCTCATCACATTCTTTCTTTTTAAGTGCTGTCTTCACAGATTCATCCATGTAAGCATTTTCCTCTGAATCATCATCCGCCTGCATAGCCTTAAGCTGCGAAACCGTCAGCTTCATCCTTCCGGCTGCGTTATCATCAGGAACATACTCCGGAAGCTCCTCTAATAAAGGATAAGACACAGCTTCCATAATTTCATCAGCCAATCCCCCGATTCTAACAGCATTCGCTTCACCAGCCATCTCCCCGGATTCATCCACATCAGCCCAAGAATCCTCTCCGGCATCAACCATCACTTTAAAGCTGCCTTTCAATTTATCTGAATCCATAAGACACACTGGCATTATCATATCAAGATAGTTCTTTATATTCTCACTGTCTGCGAAAGACAACATTCCATCTGCTGCAAGTTGCTCAGCCCTTCCTCTGTATTTATCAATTGTCTTGTCTGCATCTTTTACAACTCCGGTGATTATCAGTTTTTCCCTTGCTCTTGTCATTGCAACATAAAGAAGTCTCTCTTCCTCTGCTATCGACTCTCTTACAATTCTTCTTGCCATAGCACCTTTTATAATAGTAGGTGTCTTCGTTCTTCTTTTAAGGTCAACATAATCAACTGCAATTCCTAAGTTCTGGTCTACAAGCACAGGCGCAGTTGCGTCCATAAAGTTAATGCTCTTATGTGCTCCTGCAAGTATTACAATCGGAAATTCAAGACCTTTACTCTTATGGATACTCATAATTCTTACAAGATTCTCATTATCAAGACTGGCAGCCCCCTCTGCAAAATCTTCGTCAAACTTCTTAAGTCTTTCAATATATCTTAAGAAATTAAACAGACCAGAATAGCTTGACTTTCCATATCCCGCTGCTCTTTCCAGCAGGACATTTAAGTTAGCCTGTCTCTGCGCTCCGGCAGGCATTGTTCCCACATAATCGTAGTAGCCTGAATCATATATCATCTCCCAGCACAGATCATATAGTGGCTCAACACTGCTCTTGTCTCGGTATTCTGTGAGCTTTGCAAGAAATAATGCACATTTGCCGGACAGCTGCTTAACATCCGTCTCCTGTATCTTATCTGCTCCGCCAAGCACTGCAACCGCTTTCAAATGTTCATACAGGTTGTTATGTGTATTCTTATCTGCATGCTCCCTGCCAAGCTTTCTCACCATTCCAAGCTCCGCTGCCGTAAATCCTCCAAAATAAGACATCATTGCCGCCGCAAGGCTTATCTCCTGAACCGGATTATCTACTATTGTAAGCATACTTAAGATTACCTGTATCTCACGCACGCTGAAATATCCTGTTGACGAATCTGTATACGCCGGTATCCCCCTGTCCATCAGGGCATCTGCAAATGTATCTGCCCAACCTGTAACTGACCTTGTAAGAATTACTATATCCCTGTATTCTGCCGGTCTGTATATATTCTCATCTGAATCATACACATTTACACCAGAAGCAACTATTCCCTCAATCAGTTTTGCAAGCCTGTCTGCCTCAAGCTCTCTTGTCGTAGCTTCTTCTTCATTCTCTGAAGATATAAGAATTACATCTGTACTCTTGTTGGCTTCATCACCATAATTACTGTCACTGTATTCAGGATATGGAAACCCCGCATTAAGCCTTACAGATTCGTCATACCCGATTCCTGAAAAATTCTTATTCATGATATGACTGAACACATCATTGGCACACTCAAGTACATTTTCCCGGCTTCGGAAATTCTTCTGTAATTCAATTCTAACATTATCGCCAGTCTCGCCGTATGTATCGTACTTCTCTATGAAAAGTTCCGGGCAGGCAAGACGGAACTTGTATATGCTCTGCTTTACATCTCCAACCATGTATATATTGTTATTCTCACCGGACAGTCTCGTCTTTGACACCGCATTAAGAATAACCTCCTGCAGCTGATTGGAATCCTGATACTCGTCTATCAGTATCTCTTCAAATCTGTTCGCAAGCTTGTCGGCAGTCTCTGTGTATACAAGCTTTCCATCTTCTTTCTTTACAAGTATTGAAAGAGCAAGATGTTCCATGTCATTAAAATCAATTATGCCCTTCTCTCGCTTCACCTCTGAAACACGCTTGGCATACACCTTTGCCACTTTAAGTAAAGTCCGTATCTGGATGCCTGCCCCCTGCATGTCTGCAAATATTCCCTCATCATCTTTCAAGAATATCTTATCATTAAGCCGTCCTATGTAATCTTTAAACAACTTTCGCTGCCCCTTAACATATTCCTTAATATCCGGGTCTGCTCCTGCATCCTTCTTTCTTGACAGAGCTTCAAATGAAAATATTCTTATCCTTCTGCCAAGCTCTCCAAAATCCTGTGAATTAATCATCTCATTAATTCCAAGCAGGTCAGACTGCAAAGCACCTGTATATGCTGCAGGTCCTGCCGGCTCAGAACAGATATCTACTAATCTGTTGTATTTATCACGGTAATCAAGAAGTGCATTTTTAATTGAATCATACAGCTCCTTAATTGCAGGATTATCGTAAGTCTCATCATCATAAACTAACATGCACTCGTCAAACCACTCATCAATCCACGGATTGCTTCTTGAAAAACGGTATATTTTATCTATAATGCTCACAAGCCCTGAATCGTCCCGTCCCATGCCAAATGCATCAACAAGATTAAAGAATTCTTCATCTGATTCGGCATAGAATTCCTCAAGCACATCTTCCAACACATCATTTTCAATAAGCTTCTTCTCACCCTCGTCCATTATCCTGAACCCCGGGTCCAGATTAACCTCTGGAAAATGATTTCTGATTATCCATAGACAGAAACTGTCTATCGTTGTTATCTGTGCGTTGTTAAGCAGTGTTATCTGTCTTAAAAGGTTCACATCCCCCGGATTCTCGTCAAGCATTGAATCAAGTGCTTTTCTTATCTTGTCTTTCATCTGGGCTGCTGCCGCCTTTGTAAATGTAACAACAACCAGCCTGTCTATATCTATATTCTTGTCAGGGTCTGTAATCATGGAAATGATTCGCTCTACCAGAACAGCAGTCTTTCCTGAACCGGCAGCCGCCGAAACCAGCACATTACAGTCTCTTGTATCAATCGCGCTCTTCTGCGCCGGTGTCCATTTTCTTTCCATTCTCATCAACCCCTTCCTTTATATTATTCCATAATACTTCATCATCGAATTTCTTTAATTTTCTGTAATTGCAGCCTGGCAAATCCACTGAAAATCCACACACTGCCCCATAAGGACATCTGTCACAGCTTGAAAACTGTCCATCTTTATAAGGACTTCTCCTGATATCACCACCTGCAATTCTGTCCGCAGTATCAATGGCTCTTACATCAACGAATCTTCCAAGTATATTAAACTGCTCTGTATTCATCACCTTGCTTCTTCGTGAGTCAAATCCGCCGTCAGCCTTTCTGCTAACTGGAATATTAAGTGATGTACCCTCGGTATTGTCCATCTTCTCGGCAATATCCTTATCCGAATTAACCATTCCTTTAAGACGCAGTTCACCCTTAATCTTATCCTCTATCTCTTCTGCACTCTCTGTTGTCGCAGATACAATCGGGTCACTTATGTTGTAGTAGAACACTCCGGCAGGAATCACATTTTTACCCGGACGCATCTTCGCCACAAGCTTCATTGCCGCTTCCATGTAGACCATAAGCTGGATATCAATTCCGTAGTAGGTCTTTACTATGTTGAAATCCTTCTTTCCTGTCTTGTAATCGATAATTCTTACATATACATCTGTGCCGTTTTCGCATATGTCAACGCGGTCAATTGTTCCGCTCATAAGCTGCTTTCTGTCTCCGTCCCCGACTTCCATATTGAACTTATGCTCGAATACAAATGGCACGAAATCACCACATTTTAACTGTTCACCCATCGCCCATACAGTGCGGTCTGCAAGGTCTTCCATCCGCTTAATCATGAATGAATTACGGCTTGAATCCTTAAGGATACTGTTCTGGTATATGTCAGTAATTGCAGCGACACTTCTTTTTACCATCTCGCGGCGCTTCTCCTCTGATATCAGATAGTACGACTCACCGTTTTTCTTGATTTCGTCGCACACCTCACGGATAACCGCATGCAGTACGACGCCAAAGTTTACTGGTGAAAATGTGAATTCTTCCCTTTCCTTCAAATCAACTCCATATCTTAAGTAATACCTCAGCGGACACTCTGCAAAGTTCTCAAAAGATGTGACGCTTCCGACAAGCCTGCCGCCAGTAAGTGAATCAATAATATCCTCATCTACATTTGCAGCAATTTCAGTATTATCAAAGCTGTTAGCCGCCCGCGGTATTGTCACATATGAATTCTGCTGTGCCGTGTCTTTGTAAGATAACTTAAGGCAATGTGAAAACATTTTTCTCATGCTTCTTATAATATATGAAGGCATCAGCGCCGCACCCTCGCTGTTTTTTACCGCATATGACATGTAAAGCTTCTCCGCACTCTTTGTCATAATAAGATACAGATAGAATCTCTGTGTAAATGCTTTCTCCCTCACGGAAGCTGACATAACTATTCCCTTATCCTCAAGATACTCCCTGTCGCTTTCTGACAGAACGCTTCTTGAATCAGCTTTCTTAGGTACATTGCCGTCATTGATTCCGACAAAGAACATGACCTTGATATTGTCAAGACGGGTTCTTTCTATATCTCCGATAACAACACAGTCATTGGTCTGCGGAATAAGTCCTATCTTGATCTCCTGAAATCCTGACGCAAGTATCTTGTTAAATTCTTTAATACCAACCTTCTCGCTTCCAAGAAGGGCATACATTTTATCTAATACTTCTATAACTTTCTTATATAACTGCGCATATTCATCACCAGTGTACTCGCTGTCATTAAGCACACTTACCTTCTGCTCCATATCTTCACGCACAAGGAACTCATAAAGTGCCTTTACCATATCAGCAACATTTGATTCCTTTGACTTTAGCACTTCTTCCAATGGATCCAGCATATCCGTTATCATTGTTCTTAGTGAATTAAGCTTCTCAAGGTCAGTATTATTGACTGTTCCCCTGAACTTTCTTATCCATGGTTCATGCCATTTTCCCCTGCCTCTGATTCCAACTGCAACACAGTAATTGTCTAACAGATCAATATCTTCGCGCTCCATTCCGCTCATTCCGGTTCTTAGGAATCCTAATATGCTGTCATAGCTGTAATTATTCTCTATTATTCCAAGTGCACCGTTAATTGCCGCAATAAATGGATTGTCCGTCACATGGCGCTTGTAATCTAAGAAATATGGTATATCGTTCTGCTTTAATATATTAGCCGCCAGTTTGCCGTAGCCATCCATGTCCGCAGTAACTATCGCAATCTCGTTATATCTATATCCACACAGTCTTGTAAGTCTTATTATTTCTCCTGCTGCAAATGTTAATTCTTCCTTGGCAACAGCTCCCTCATATATAACGATATTGTCAGTCTTCTTATTAAATCTTCCCGAATTGTTTCTGAAAAGATTCTGTTCCAGAAAATCCAGTTCTTCTGAATTCTTAAATCTTGAATTAACATTTACAATTACATTCTTTCCCGGTACTGCTTTTCCTGCAATATACACAGGTTCAAGGACTTTCACATGTTCTTCATCACATATCTTATAAAGCTTTGATACGCAGTCCTTACTCATGAAAAAAAGTTCTTCCCTGCCTCTTACTGAATTTTCACGCTCAGATGCATCAATTGTCAGAGAAACATATATCTTCGGACACATTGATAAAAGAATTGTCATTAAATTGTACTGAACCGGAGTAAAGCCTGTGAATCCGTCAAATACTATCTCGCAATTCTTTATTCTCTCTGACTCTGTAACCTTGCTGCATAATTTATCCAGTATTTCTTCTTTAGTTATATAATTCTTGTCTATGTACTCTGCAAATGCGTTATATACAAGTACTATATCATCAAGCTTATACTGAAGTGCTGCACTTCCCTCTGAATCACTGTATGCTGCACCTGCCGCATCCTGCATAACATCCGGCTTGATATCATACTGAAGCATCTCCGATATAACAGACTTCATCTCTGACACAAATCCTGTATTAGACAGATTACTTCCAAAATATTTTAATCTGTCCTTGTTCTGCTCTAAAACTCTTTTAATAATCAGATTCTTTCCTGTATCATCAAGGACTTCAAGATTATCCTCACCCACTTCCTCAAATACTTTATACGCAAGCCTTTCAAAGCTCACAACATCTATATTAAGTATTCCTTTTCTTGGATGCATGGACACCAGTCTTTTCTGAATTGCCATAGTGTACTGCTCAGGCACAACAACTATATAATTCCTGTCAGGATTCTTCATTGACTCTTCAATTATATGCGTATAAAGATAGTGCGATTTACCCGCACCTGAGCTTCCCAGAATTAATTGTAATGACATGTGTTACTCCCCTAATCTTTCTATAATAGACTTTACCATCATTTGCTTTACCATAATGCACTTTTTCATATCATGTCTCATCATGGTTCGAAATCAACCGCTTCATATTCCACCGTATCTGAATAGTCCCACCATTCTCCCTGATAGCCTGTAAATCCGTTATTTTCCATAGCATTCTGTAGAATCATCACATTTTTCACAGCCTCTTCATCTTCTATATCAGAATAATTCCTGTCTGCTTTTAGAGAGAAATCATCAAATTCTGTCGGCATTGATATAACACTTCCATCAGCAGCAACCATTGTAATATCCACTGTTCCTCCAAGATTATGCTTTTTCATTCCGTTAGCCGGATTTGCCACATAATTAGGGTCCGGATATACTTCCCATAATTTCTGCTGTGCCTCAAACGGTCTGTATGCATCCCAAATCTTTAAGCTGTACCCCTGTTCTTTCAGTTCTTTCTGCACATTTGCAAGCTTCTTAACTGTTCCGTATCGAAGGTATGCGTCTGTGAAATCATATATTCTGACACCTGTAAAGTTATTGTCTGTCGCATACATCAATTCGACATATATATCCGGTATATATTTCTTAACAAGCACATATTCGTCATTCTCTGGTTCTTTTTCAGTTGTAATCTCCTGTGTTATAATTTCCTGTGCTGTCACTTCCTGTGCTGCAGTCTCCTGTATGTTCGCCGTCTCTTTTTCTGATACATCATCTGTTGTGACATTTTTCTTTTGTCCACATGCTGTCATGCCTGCCGCTATAATCACTATTACTGCAAATGTTTTGATAAATTTACTGTTCATAATCATTCACCTCTTCATAAACCTACCATTTTACACTATCCAATACATTTGTATTTAATATACCACATTTTAATCATAATCTCCCACTCCATACCATATATTTTGTAATAATGAATATGAAGGGCAGGTTTCTTTGTGATGAGTCAGACTAAAATTGTTGTTATTCCATTTAAAAAGCTCCTTATTGGAGCGGTTATCGCTGCTATTATAATAGCTTTTATTATATTCGCTGTTATCCGTCTTGGCAGCAATAGTTCTGATAATTCCAGGAATACTACTAAACCTAAGAGCAGCACTGTAAATGCTTCTGCTTCTTCTAATATTGAGACACCCCTTGATAATGCCGACGCTCCTAAATTCTGCCCCGGAGTATATACCGCCTCTATTCTGTTAGACGGCAACCCCGTTGATATCCAGGTCACAGTTGATTCCTCTAACATTAACAGCATTGAGCTTGTTAATCTTTCTGAATCAATCACAACTATGTACCCTAAGCTCACAACTTCATTTGATGAAGTTGCTGCTAAAGTCATGGAAGCCGGCACAACCAACATAACCTATGATTCAGCCAACAGATATACATATTCCGTCTTTATAGAAGCAATAAGCGCAGCCCTTAAAAAGGCTGCGCCATGATTAATATCTTATATTTTCTGTCTTGTACCCCACATGCCTGCTAAATCCGTCTGCCACTACTTAGAATAAGTCACAGCCTCACTATTCTCATCATAATCAAACATGCCATCATTCTTCTCTTCAAGTGCCTTGATGATGTGATATGTATATTCATTATATGGTGTATCAATTCCAAGTTCTTTCCCCATGCGCATCATTGCGCCGGAGAACATATCTATCTCTGTGTGTCTGCCCGCGTCAATATCCTGCAGTGTTGAATATCTTGCTGTTGGCGGAACAGCGCTTCCTCGGCTTGAGTTATCTGCACACCTGCTCATATCAATGCCTTTGGCAAGAGCTACTGCTTCAACCTCCTTACGTAATCCTTCGCTGATTGCTTTCATATGCTCACTGTCAGTATAACAGCCAACACCTGCTCCAATAATAGCCTGTGGAAGATTGTTACAGATATTAAGTCTATACTTGCTCCATATCTCTTCTTTGATATGTTCAGTCACTCTGTAATTAAGTCCTGTTCCATCAAATAAATCTCTTATTGCCGCAACTCTCTCACTCTCAAATGGTGCAGTTTCCTCTCCATATATAATGCCTATTGTAGTCTCAGGATTGAACACATATTCCTTACCTTCGCGGTGTGACGCCACCTTTATAAGTGAATAAATGATATGTGATTTATCTATCTTGGTAGACATTATCTCTTCACTGTCAACACCATTCATAAGACTCATGACAATTGTATTCTCACCGACGGCTTCCCTAATATCATCTAATGCACCTGCAAGTGCGCCGTATTTTAATGATACAACAAGAAGGTCAACACCTTTTGCTTCCTCTGGGGTCAATACCTCCGGGTGGTATGTCTTTCCATTAATCAGACAGCCTTCTGCCTTAAGTCTTTCCGCTCTTTCGCCCTTTGCAATAACGCTTAAACTTATATCCTTCTTTTCTGAAAGTCCCCATATAACATAAGAGCCGACTGCTCCTGCTCCAAGTACTGCCACTGAATGTATCTTCATATACATTTTCCTCTCAATCTTTGTAATTTCTTCAAATATATATACACTTCAATTCTTTCCGCGTCAAATGCTTTTATCTTCCTACAATATCGCCCTCTTCAAAATCGTAAGTCAGCTTCTTTCCATATGCCATGACATATGCAGCACATTTCTGCTCATAGTCTGTGTGCTGCATTCTTAAACTTGCTGTCCTTTCATCAAGCTGTCTGTCCGGATATATTACTGGCAGGACATGTACCCTGAATGTGTGCAAATGTGTACTTTTAACCTGCTGTTCAACAAACAGTGAAATCACCGGCACATTAAACTTTACCGCATACAGATATGCACCTCTTTTGCATGGACGGGGCTTCCGATAATTAAACCACATTTCCTGCTCAGGATATATAAGCACAAGTTTGTTTTCATCAAGTGCATTCTTAATCTGATTAGGAAACTCAGTCTCCATAAACCATTTCAGGCTGCTTACGGGCATTGTGTCGGCATATTTTTGCATATACCCGACAAAACCTTTCATTGCAAGGTTAGAATCTTGATTAACAATACTTATTCTTCTGAATCCAGCTTTTCTCATTGCAAACCTGACAATTGCAGGGTCTAACGGGCTGAAATGATTGCATGTTACAATCGCAGGACCTCTGATTCCAGAAAGATTCTCAAGTCCGTCAACTTGTGTTATAAGCCCCACCGCAGAAGTCCCGACATGAAATATAGCTTCTGCAATATATTTCTTCACACAAAAACCATATGCTGTGCGGTAATCAATATAATGTCTTAGTAATGCTTCTTTATCTTCGCGTAACAGCTTAGGGTCTCCCGGCTCAACCTTTGAATTCAACTGATTAAGGCTTACAGCCGTCCTAATATTTTCATAGACCTGCTCCCTATCACCAATCATATATCCTCCGACATAATTTATTTTGCAGCATCACTGCTATCCTTCATGAAACCACTATCCACAACAAATCTGCTTCCCACAACATCAGAAAACTTAACCCCATCACCGTCCGCAATATTCTCAGCCCTTGCAAGAAGCTTCTTTAAATTCTCACGGTCAGCTTTCTTTTCATTATCCCCATACTGCTTGCGCTGTTTAATCAGCAACAGATAAAATCCCGACTCCGCCGCATACTGCCAGAAATACTCCTCATACGGAATCTCGCTGTAATGCCACGGCTTGTCAAACAGGTTATAATGTATCAGCTTCGGTCTTGCTATATACTCCCCGCCTTTGTTAGGCATAACATTCCATTCCTTATCAAGAAAATATATTTCTTTTGCACACATAGCATTAATATAATCCTGGTCAGGTGCAACACTGTCAAAGTGATATTCAGCCATAAGCTTTAAGAATCTGTCTGCCAGATGAGCCTGTCTTATCTTATCAAGATTCATAAGAAGCACTCCTGAATTGACATATTCATTCCGCTCTATTCCCACTACATTTTCAATGTAATGAGCCAGTATTGTATTCTTTCCTGCAAATGTATCTCTTACTGCACCAAACATTGCATCTCCCATATCAACTGAATAAAGCTTTGCAATGTCATCATTTATTACGGTATCAGAGTCAATATACACAGCTTTATTAAGCTCTGGAAAAAGCTCTGCAATAAATAACCTGAAATATATCGTCAGTGTAAACTCGCCTGAATAAAGCCTGTTTTCCTGTCTGTCAGTAACTGTCTGTCCAAAGCTTTCAGAATATTCGTACATTTTCTTTCTTATATCAACGAATTCAATATCTATGTTTTCATAATCCTTTATCACATTACGAAGCTGAATCATCGTAATATTCTTCACATTATCGCACATAACAATAATGCGGTAACGCTCATCACAAGCCACATGTACAGCCAGCGATTTAAGGCACACTGCCAGATATGGTGCGTACTGTTCATTAATCGAGAAAAACACAGGAATACGTGAAACTGCCATGTACTCTTCATGCTCCCTGTTATAAGAATCCAGAAGCTCATCATATTCATGAAGCCCAAGTATATTATGCATTTTATCAATCTCCCACGGCTTGACTGAAACAGTCCTTATCACCGGAAACACCCGGAAGGTAGTTGTAAAATGCTGAAAAACAGTGTTGTCATGCAGCCTCCTCTGGTCATTAAACTTTCGTCCGCACAGATTAACTCTTGTTGCAAATGTATTAACAGCCGTCTGGTCAGGCATAAACATTTCCTTTCTTATGCACTGTTCACGACATTTCTCCAGAAGCCCGTTCTGTCTTATCATCCTCATATTCATAAGCATTACTCCGGAATTAATGTAACCATCACCGAAAAGCCATCTGCCATAATAATCAGAAACTCCCGCAATCTCTATGCCATCCATATTCTGATAATAAAAATCCCTGAAATCCTTCCTGCACAACACATCAGTATCCAGATAAAGAACTCTATCCTTAATATCTGTCTTATCAGCAAAAAGGCGCAACATACAGCACGCAGTAAATCTGCTCTGCATATTTGCCTCCGGCAGCTCCTCAACAAAATATCTTGTAACATCAATAAGAAAGATATTTACTTTAATGTCCGATTTATTCAATTTTTCTTTCAGATATTTTGCAAATGCTTTATCAACTGGCTTGTAATTAATACCTTTTTCCCTGTAATCAACCGTGAGAATATATATATTTAACGGTTCATCCACATTTTTAATAAGAGACATTGAAGATAAAAGAATCCCCTTCTGCATTGGTTTATCACCACAATACAATATGTTCATAAATCCGTATCCTTTCTTAATTTATTAAATATGTCTGATTTATCCTCTCTGTATTGATTTTCCCCAGTTTCTTAAGTAAAATACCTGTCTCTTATACACATCTCCGAGCCCACGAGACCGATCAGTATC
>ERZ1027194.571-NODE-571-length-17808-cov-7.267617_pt1 | contig 17808 bp, 7 predicted proteins | sample MGYA00519246_ERZ1027194 | MGnify/ENA primary metagenome ERZ1027194 (study PRJEB26926, sample SAMN06164505) | human gut metagenome | biome: ENVO:00009003; feature: ENVO:2100002; material: ENVO:00002003 | host: Homo sapiens | place: USA | collected 2012 ...
AATAAGACATTATATTATCTATAAATCGGGCGCAAAGGTAGAAATATTTTCTTGACCGACAAAAGAATAGCAAAAGAAAAGAGGAACATATTCGTATTTTTTGTAATATTGCAAATCTAACATTATATTACTACGGACATGAACGGAACATTGGACAAAATCAAGGTGCAGTTTGATTATCTGCCACTTATAAACTTCGCGATGCAGCAAAATAAAGTATCGGTCATCCACCGGCTTTCGATTGAAAACATGACGTCCGAGCCATTCAGAGACATTCAGGTGCTAATAACTGCCGAACCCGACTTCGGCAATATCACCCCTGTGGCTGTAGAAGCAATTCCTGCCAATGATTCCGTGTGCCTGCAGTCATTCAGCCTTGTCCTGTCCGCCAATTATTTCGCCCAACTGACCGAGCGTATGTCCGGAAGCCTGAAAATAGAAATCCGCTCCGAAGCGGAACTGATCTTTACCCAGACATATCCTATCGACATACTGGCATACGACCAATGGGGCGGAATCAATATATTCCCCGAAATGCTGGCTGCATTCATCACGCCCAATCATGCCGTGCTTGCTCCTGTTATCAAAAGGGCCGCCGCCATTCTGGAACAATGGACCGGAACACCGTCGCTGGACGAATATCAAAGCCGTAACCCGGACCGTGTGAGAAAGCAAATGGCAGCTATCTACACCGCCCTCACCGAACAGCAGATTATCTACAGTACTGTTCCTGCCAGTTTTGAAGAACACGGGCAGCGTGTCCGCCTGACAGATTCCATACTGTCACAAAAGCTCGGAACCTGTCTCGACATGGCATTGCTATACGCTTCCTGTCTCGAATCCATAGGACTGAATGCTCTCATCGTCATCACCAAAGGACATGCTTTTGCTGGTGGCTGGCTGGTGCCGGAAACCTTTCCGGACGCTACCATCGATGATGTATCTTTACTGACTAAACGGACAGCCGAAGGAATCTATGACATCACTCTGGTAGAAACCACCTGCATGAGTATGGGGTACAATACCGGTTTCGACAATGCTGTGAAAAGTGCCGACGGCAAACTAAGCGATTCGGGAAATTTCATCCTTGCAATCGATGTCAGAAGAGCCAGACATTCGGGAATCCGCCCTATCCCCCAGCGGGTGTTAAACGGACAAATCTGGGAAATAAAAGAAGAAAAGGAAGAGGATATTTATAGGAATACAACGCATGCTACCCCGCAAAGCGTGAATCCGTATGACTTGTCGGGCAGCGAAACCCAACCAGTTCTCACCAAGCAACTGCTTTGGGAAAGAAGTCTACTGGATCTAAGTTTGCGCAACAACTTGCTGAATATCCGGATTACCAAAAACACGCTTCAGCTGATTCCGGCAAACCTTGCCTGTCTGGAAGATGCGTTAGCGGAAGGGGATGAATTTCGTATCCTCCACCGTCCAGCCGAATGGGAAAATCCGGTAATGGAATTTGGCATCTACTCATCCATACCGGCATCTGATCCGATTACCGATTTTGTAAATTCGGAGCTTTCACAGAAAAGGTTACGTTTTTATTTACCGGAGAATGATTTAGGTAAGGCACTGACCCACCTGTACCGTTCGTCCCGTACCTCTATCGAAGAGAACGGGGCCAACACGCTTTACCTGGCTCTCGGTCTTCTGAAATGGTACGAAACTCCCTCCAGCGAACGTCCCCGCTATGCACCGATATTGCTGCTGCCGGTTGAAATCATTCGCAAGTCAGCCGCCAAAGGGTATGTGATTCGTTCGCGGGAAGAGGAAACGATGATGAACATTACCTTATTGGAAATGCTTCGCCAAAACTTCGGTATCTCCGTGCCGGGACTCGATCCGCTTCCGGCTGACGAAAGTGGAGTCAACGTCAAGCTGATTTACTCCATCATCCGGCATTGCATCAAGAATCAGCGTAAATGGGATGTGGAAGAACAGGCTATTCTGGGTATCTTCTCGTTCAACAAGTTCATCATGTGGAACGACATCCACAACAATGCTCCCAAACTGGTCCAAAACAAAATCGTCTCCAGCCTCATCAACGGAAAGATCGAATGGGATGCAGTCACGGAGGAGATGGATGCCACCTACTTGGACCGACAGTTATCTCCGGCAGATATCGTACTGCCCATCATTGCCGATTCGTCTCAGCTGGAAGCAATCTACGAGGCTGTACACGACAAGACTTTTATCCTGCACGGACCTCCGGGAACCGGAAAGTCCCAGACAATCACGAACATTATCGCCAATGCACTTTATAAAGGGAAACGCGTATTGTTTGTTGCCGAAAAGATGGCAGCCCTCTCCGTCGTCCAAAACAGGCTGGCAGCCATAGGACTTGCCCCGTTCTGTCTGGAAATTCACTCCAACAAGACGAAGAAGTCCACCGTTATCTCGCAACTCAAAGCAACAAGTGAAATCATCCGGCAAACCGCTCCCGAAGAGTTCCGGAAAGAGGCCGAACGTCTGCTTCTGTTACGGACAGAACTCAATAAGTATATCGAAGCCTTACACAAGGAATATCCTTTCGGACTTTCGCTGTATGATGCTATCATCCATTACCAGTCCATAGAGACCGAGCCTTACTTCCGTATTCCATTATCTTATCTGAACACATTGGATAAAGATAAATTCTCACATTGGGAAGATGCCGTCGAGTCTTTGGTAAGAACTGCCAATGCCTGCGGACACCCGCATCTTCATCCGCTGACAGGAATCACTATTCACAAATATTCGTCTGCCCTCAAAGAAGAAGCAGCACAAACGCTCACGACTTTCATCGGTTTGCTGACTGCCATACAATTGAAACTATCCATCTTTTCCGCTTTACTGAAAGACACGGATATTCATCCTACCCGCAAGGATTTCGAAATAATCGCCGCCATTATCCGAAAGATACTCGATATTCCGGAACTCACGCCCGAACTGCTGACCACTCCTTTATTGAATGAAACACTGGAAGAGTACCGGAAAGTCGCGGAACACGGCAAGAAACGCGACGAAGTCAAAGCAGCAATAGAAAACGGATTCACCAAAGATATCCTAAAAATAAATGCCGGTCCTATGTTGGCCGAATGGAATCGTGTATCCGCCCAATGGTTCCTCCCTAGATATTTCGGACAAAGGAAGATTATCAAGGAGCTTCGTGCGTATGCTCTGAGACCGGTAAAGCGGGAAGCCGTCAACCCTCTGCTCCATCAGGTCATCCGTTATCGGGAAGAACTGGAATTTACAGACAAATACGTCGCCAAGCTACCTTCTCTGTTCGGAAGATTCGGGAGGGACGAAGAATGGGAAACGATCAATCAGATTATCTGTGAAATGTCTTCCCTCCATTCCCTGTTGCTAAGTTATTCGAAAGATGTGGCAAAAACATCCCGGATCAAACAGAACTTAGCGTTGCAACTGACGGAAGGTATCCGGACATTCAAAGATATTCATTCCCACTCCCTCAATGAATTGTATCAGCTGTCCGAAGCGCTTACAGCCACCGAGCAACAGCTCTCCGGCACTTTGGGTATAGCCGCAGAGTCACTTTACGCAAACTCTGCCGACTGGACAAACATCGCTTTGCAGAAAGCCGGAACATGGAAAGAGAATCTGGATAAACTCAAAGACTGGTATCAATGGCAGCAAGCTTCAGGCAAACTGAACGAACTGGGCCTCGGATTCATCGCAGAAAAGTATAAGGAAAAGAATATCCCTACAAACCTGCTCCTGAGTGGCTTCCGCAAAAGTTTCTACCAAACCGCCACTCGCTATATCATTGGCAAAGAACCGACACTGGAATTATTCAACGGCAAGATATTCAACGATATTATAGCCAAATACAAACAAGTATCCGCCAACTTTGAAAACATTACCAAGAAGGAGTTGTTTGCCAAACTGGCGTCCAACATTCCATCCTTTACCCACGAAGCTATCCAGAGCTCAGAGGTCGGAATATTGCAAAAGAACATACGCAACAATGCGCGCGGTATATCCATCCGGAAACTATTCGACCAGATTCCGACCTTATTGCCACGTATGTGTCCCTGCATGTTGATGAGCCCCATATCTGTTGCCCAATATATTGACACCGACGCGGAAAAGTTCGATCTGATCGTCTTCGACGAAGCTTCACAGATGCCGACTTACGAAGCAGTAGGCGCCATCGCCCGGGGAAAGAATGTGGTCATCGTAGGAGACCCCAAGCAGATGCCGCCCACCAGCTTCTTCTCCGTCAATACCGTTGACGAAGACAATATCGAGATGGAAGATCTGGAAAGTATTCTTGACGACTGCCTCGCCCTGTCAATCCCTTCCAAATACCTGCTGTGGCATTATCGGAGCAAACACGAAAGCCTGATTGCTTTCAGTAACTCCGAATACTACGACAATAAACTTATGACTTTCCCGTCTCCGGACAATATCGAGTCGAAAGTAAGAAGGATTGCTGTCGACGGTTATTATGACAAAGGAAAATCACGCCAGAACCAAGCGGAAGCACAAGCCGTAGTAGACGAAATAGCAAGGAGGCTAAGAAGCGAAGAGTTAAGAAAGAAGAGTATAGGCGTAGTCACTTTCAGCGTAGTCCAGCAGGCATTGATTGAAGATTTATTATCCGATCTCTTCATCTTCCACCCCGAACTGGAAACCTTTGCACTGGAATGTGAAGAGCCTCTGTTTATCAAAAACCTTGAAAATGTGCAGGGAGACGAACGGGATGTAATACTGTTCTCTGTCGGTTATGGCCCGGATGCCGAAGGGCGCGTCAGCATGAACTTCGGTCCGTTGAACCGGGCGGGAGGTGAAAGACGACTGAACGTAGCCGTCTCCCGTGCCCGATATGAAATGATCATCTTCTCCACACTGAGATCGGATATGATTGATTTAAACCGGACCTCCTCCATCGGAGTAGCCGGACTAAAACGTTTTCTTGAATATGCGGAGAAAGGGATGAAACACCCGCTGAATACCTCCAGCAATATCTATCTCCCGGATGAAGAGACTTCCATCGAGAAGATTATTGCCGACAAGCTGCGTTCTTTAGGATATACCGTGCATACGGATATAGGTTGCTCCGGATATAAGATCGATATAGGTATTGTCGATCCTCAAAATCCGTCCAGTTACCGGTTAGGTATCATTTGTGACGGAAAGAACTACAAACGTACCAAAACAGCCCGCGACCGGGAAATTGTTCAAAACAATGTACTGAAAGCGCTTGGATGGGACATCTGCCGTATATGGACGATGGACTGGTGGGAAAAACCGGATGAAGTAATTGCAACCCTACGAAGAAGAATCTCACAGCATGCGGACAGCAATCAGGAGAACGAAGAAGAAACTGTCCGGACGGAAGAACAAAAAGACACGGCGAAACCGGAGATTCTCAAAGCGGCATATCCTGCCATCTCCAAAAAACAACTCGCATTCAGTCTTGCCGCCGCCATCAAAGAAGACAGATACAAAAAACGAAAAGTTGTGTATCAGGAAACTGAATTAACCGCAGGGCAATACCAGGCAACAGATTTCTTTTTTGAAAGAAGTATCCCTATACTCCTCTCTCAAATCAAAAGAATCATGGAAAACGAAGCCCCGATCAGCCAATCCCTGATCTGCCAAAAGATAAACGCTGCATGGGGAATATCACGCATGTCCCAAACCGGTTCTCACCTGGATGCCCTTATACGCAGGCTGAACTTTTACCGTAGCAGACATAACGGGATCGACTTCCTGTGGCTGGACGAAGCACAATACCGAACTTATTCACAGTTTCGTACCGATTCCAATCGTGCAGCTACAGACCTGCCCCCGGAAGAAATCGCAAATGCAGTGAAATACGTACTGACCGACTCCGTCAGCCTGCCCCTTCCGGACCTGGCCAAAGCCTGTGCCAAACTATTCGGATTCCCCCGTATGGGATCAAACATCGAAGCATCCATGCAAAGAGGCATTCAGGAGGCAGTGAAAAGAAAGTACGCTAAAGTGGAAAGCGGACGGATAACAATCATCGGTTAAGACAGCACAGCATGTGAAACACAACCGATCGTCGCCATCTGTCAATCCCCCTTTTGCAAGCGTTTCAAAGCAGCAATAGAATCGGATACATAAGTATTGTCCGGTTCTATGGAACGCCAATAGCAAAGCGTTCCTATCAACCGCTTCAGATAGGCAGGATCATGAGAGCCGATTCTTCGCTGATGTTCTGCCAGCCCTTTTGTCAGAATGAAATAGACATTCTTGCGAATCTCCCGTTTTTTGGCTTTAGGGATGGTCAGCTTCACACCCGAACTGACAGAGATACCTGTGATAATCTTCCTGTCATACTCATTCAGGAAACGGGTTTTCTCGTGATTCGGCTCAAACTTCTCTTCCCTGATGATTTCTTTGACCCGGACAAGTACCTGTTCTTTCGGAAAAACATCGCCCGAAAAGGTAAGGTCGTCGGCATAGCGAGTATAAGCCAGCCCGAATTCCTCTGCCATCGCCGCCAGTTTCCGATCCATCTCATAAGCAATGATATTACTCAATGCCGGACTGGTGGACGCTCCTTGCGGCAGATGCCGGCGCCTGCAACACAACTCACCCAACACCTTCGATATATTCTTAGGATAACCTATATTTTCGAAGGTTTGCTTCACCCTCGGACTGCGTATAGAAAGAAAGAAATCGTGAATATCCGTCTTCAGGACACATCGTTTCCCCAGATGGGGGCGGACATTATCGACAATGGAATGCTGACGCCGGAATCCGGTAGCGACGGGATGCACATTGACGGGCAGCAATATACGGTGATAAATAGTATCCTGAATAGATTTCAGTTCTTTGTCCGGAGCAGAGATCATACGGTATCCCCCTTTCCGCTTTCTTATCCAGAATTCCCGATAATGGGAAGAGACATCTTGCAGTATTTCCTTCAATCTCACCACCTCTACTCCCAGCAAACCGGCACACCACACCACCGCCTCTTCATCAAATACAGGATACGTTCTCGCTTTAGGAGTGGTTACTCCCAAAGCATGTCTGAGCCATGCACCATGTTTCCATTTGTTTCCGGCAGTTTCTTCGTTTGTAGTATCACCGCTGCCTGTTGCTTTCCATCTCTTGTATCCTTCTTGTTTCCGGCTCGAAGAAATCATTTTATAAATCAGGAAACCGGTCACAATCAGTATCGTAATTAGAAGTCCGTCCATCTTGTTGCTGCATATATAAAAAGGAGAAGAAGAGGATGAGATTTTACTAAAATAAATAGAGGTATTTATACCAGAGATTTATTTTCCAGGAAAATACCTGTGCCTGCGAGGCGACTACACCTCTTTTCTGCTAAATTTTTCCTCATCCTCTTCCTTACAAAGATATGTATTTTCTGCACACTATGCAATAGTTAAGAGGAAAAACTATCGGTTGAACAACTCGAAAGTAAATTTACATCCTATCCCGCTGAATTTCCAGTTTTCACTGCTGACGAAAACTCCCACATCAAAGATATGCGTACCGATACCATACCCCACTTCCAGATAGGGCTGGAGATGCGGCATAGACAGTGCACTGATATAAAGACGTTCGTTCTGCACATAGCGGGTATATTTCATCAGATGGCGGAGAATCAGAAAAGGGGCTTCATAAGTGAAGTGTCCGCGTACGTAACGGCGGGAGGAGTTATACCAGCGTCCGTCGAGCACCTGAAACACACCGCCGATTTCATCATTCCACCCGACAGGAAGGTTGTGCCGGGCAAAATTGGCAAAGTCGACAAAATACAGTTCATCCTGATTGGTGAATGCTCCGAATCCGAAACGGTAATAAATATTTCGCATCAATCCCAGCTGAATCTTATGTTGAAGGTCGAACTCCACCCGTTCATACTCTCCGGTACTCTTGAATACTCCCTCTATTCCCCGTTCGTAATCTACCGAAAATGTCGGATAGTCAGAACGCAGATTGATTTTACGTTTTCCGTTCATATAGTAATAAAGCGCCGGAGTCCATTCTACACGGATGCGCGGGGCGAAACTGATATAGGTATTTCTGAACCGTTCCATAAATTCCGGAGGAGGCATCGGATAGTCTCCCGTAATCACGAAGCGGGACTTCTCGACGGCTGTTCTCTTATGTGCCGAAAAACCGAGACTGATATCCAGTCCGTTGATTATTTCAAAACTATGACGGAAGTTGAAATACAAGTCTTTGAAATAGTCCAGATGAATGAGGTCGAAATTAAAAATACTATCCGGCATCGCTTTCAGTTCATCCAGCATCTTACTGCTATAGATGCGGTTACCATTACCTACACTCAGCCGGAAGAAGCCCCGCTTCTGCGGCCAGTATTCGAAGTCGGCATTCAACGACCAGTAGAATTCTTTCCGTGTAAAGTTATAACCCAGCTTGGGCACGATACGGAGCCACTTGTCTCCTCTGAAAATCCGGTTGTAACGGAAGTCTTGCCGGTAAGATAATCCATTGCTTCCGCTATAACTGAACAACAGCGGATTGATAAACGGCGAGAAACGGACACTCCCGATATTGGACAGATTGAATTTATAATCTTCCACCATCAGGTCCCCCATTGTTCCCCAGAAAGCCTGACTCTTGGATTTCCGCTGTACCGACACGGTATCGCGTCTGTACGTATAGTCTTTATAAAGTTGCTTTTCGCCCTCACTCAAAGGGATGGGACGCAACACTCCGAATGTAGAAGCATCCGTCTTATAAGCATTTGTATCGCATTGCAGGGAAAACGACTCCGACAGATTATACTTCTTCTTTTCTTTCTTCCGTACTTTTCTTTCTTTCAGTTCGATAGATTTATAGTCCAGCGAAGCGGTATAGTTGCCGTCTACCTTGTTTCCCAGAAACTTAAAAAGGGCTTCGACATCATAACGCACCGGAAGAAACTCGTCTTTCTTTCCCACTTCCCCCATCTTGATCCAACAAGTGAACGTGATCAGTTCCGACCGTCCCGAAAAGCGTATTTCCCGCACGCTCCATACATTGCTGCTGACAATCATATAGCCGCCCACCAGCTGATCGCTCTTGGTACGGGGAATGAAGCGTATCCGGTAATCGAGATTATTAGGGTCACCCATCACGCTGTCAATCCGGTATTTATAATACTTCTTTCCGTTTTTGGCAAGCGGTGACAGCAAGCGTTCATCGTTGAGGAGGGAGGACGAATAGATATTGACATTAAAATATTCGAGCAGTCCCGGCAAGCCCCTGTTCCCTCTCACGGTACCTTGCGACGCCTTTACTTTCTGATCATAGATATTGGGGGCTGTATAATGCAGGTCGCTGTACGTTTCAAGCAGATACTCGCGTACTCCTTTCTGCAAGCGAAACATCGAAGGTACATACCGGAGAATGAAATTCTTCTTCTGAATATTCATCTTGCCCTTTATATATAGGTTCGCGCGATAGTCACTCACGATACTTTCATAAGAAGGGGCAAAAGTCATGACACGTTCGATGATGGAATCAGCAGATATCTCCTGACTGGTATAAGGATTGAGAACAAGATTAGCTGCCCCCTTCGGAATAAAAGAGAACAAGCACAACATACATCCTATCAATATCTTATATTTCAATCGTCGTATCTCCTGTTTATTGTAGGCAAATATAAAAAAGAATATCGAAAAGCAAGGGAATTAAGCTGCAAAAAAGAGTTAGCGGAGAAAATATCAGATTTCTCTCCCAATCAATTTAACATGAGTTTTGCTCTCATGCTCTAACTATCGCTCTACATTCCTTTATTCATCGGTATTTCAGTTATGAGAGATCCGATGGTAGCAGAGTGAGAGCAAGCAGTTGCTCTCACTCTGCTACCATCACATTTTATAACATGTTTCTTACATTATCTATTGATAGACAGCATGTTAACGCTTGATGTGTCAACTATTAATGATTGACATGTCAGTTATTAACAATCGAAAAATCAGGCGTTAATAGCTGATGACTCATGTATTCTTGACTGAAAAATGATTTAGTACTTCCTGAAAGAACAGGTTAAGCAAAACAGTAGCTATGGTCAAGTTAATCAGGTAGATAGGTGCTTCAGAAAACTTCGACAGGTGTTTCAAATAGTTTCAAACGCTTGAAACACTTTGTTTCACCGTACGAAACACTTTGTTTCATTGCTTGAAACACTTTGTTCCAAGGCATGAAACACTTTGTTTCATCGGTTGAAACTAGTCTTGGAACTACACTGTATTAAAGTTACTCTTACTTGTCTCTTATTTTTCACTTTATTCTTGCCAAAAAAGAAAAATATAGTACCTTTGTAATGCATTTCATACCAGAAGGCGGGTAAACCTGCCAATTTCCGTGGCGGGCATTTTTATGTCCGTTTACGTTCATTCTATATGGCGGTTCCGTACCCCCGTGTAGAATGTTAATGCATCTACTGCCTTCTGGTGAAATGCAACGGGAAAGGCGGAACCGCTCTTATTATTTTAGAAAATCTTCGCCTACCACATACTCATAATCATCATTATGGAAACAGAACAAGTTGCCGTTCAACCAACGGTGGGAAGCATCGCACAAACTCCCCAAAATGCATTTGTTGTTCCTAACGGAGAATTAAAGGACTTCTACCTCAAATTCGCCCTCCTTCTGAACCCGAATTCCTGCTCCGCAAACCGTACCGAATTCGAACTCTTAAACATTCTTCTGAAAGACTTGAAAAAAATTGTGGGAGCACTCACTCACCTCACCATGCATGCCTGGGATGATGGTATACCGGAAATCCTGCTCTCATGCGGTGCTTACTCCCTACAAGACGACTTAAACAAAAAAACACGTATGCAAATGAACGCCTCGATGGGAAAGCATTTACAATTCCTCACCCAAATGGCTATGGACAGTCCTGCAATGAAGCTACTATACAGAAACATGAACAAGCATTATATGCAGGTAGAAATTTTAGTCAAACAGATGGCTACAGAAATCGAACGACAGAAAAAGGAGAATGGACAACAGGAAATAATGAAAACCATCCCTTAATGGGCCATAATCAAAAAAACCGTGATGAGCAAAAGGTGATTCAGAGATAAACCAACCCAACAAAGAGGGGGTATCTTTCAGAAAACAGTCTATTTTCTGAAAATACCCCCTTAAAAATAGGGGTACTTTCAGAAAAAACATATAATTTTGCGCCATCAACCGATAAAAAGAGGACTATTTATGTCAAAAATGAGATTTTACGCTTTACAAGAACTTTCCAACCGGAAGCCGTTGGAAGTCAGTGCCCCTTCCAACAAACTCTCAGATTATTATGGTAGCCATGTATTCGACCGCAAGAAGATGCAAGAGTATCTTCCGAAAGAAGCCTATAAGGCAGTTACCGATGCGATCGAAAAAGGTACACCGATCAGCCGTGAAATAGCCGACCTGATTGCCAACGGCATGAAGAGCTGGGCTAAGTCGCTCAACGTCACACACTACACCCACTGGTTCCAGCCTCTGACAGACGGAACAGCTGAAAAACATGATGGATTTATCGAGTTTGGCGAAGACGGCGGAGTGATCGAACGATTCTCCGGAAAACTGCTGATTCAGCAAGAACCGGATGCCTCTTCTTTCCCTAACGGCGGTATCCGTAATACCTTCGAAGCTCGCGGATACACTGCATGGGACGTTTCTTCTCCGGCATTCGTGGTAGATACCACACTTTGTATTCCCACGATTTTTATCTCTTATACGGGCGAAGCACTGGACTACAAAACTCCGCTTCTGAAAGCACTTGCCGCTGTAGACAAAGCCGCTACGGAAGTCTGCCAGCTATTCGACAAGAACGTAACACGCGTATTTACCAACTTAGGATGGGAACAGGAATATTTTCTCGTAGACTCCTCCTTATATAACGCACGTCCCGACCTTTGCCTGACCGGACGTACTTTAATGGGACACTCTTCTGCCAAAGACCAACAGCTGGAAGACCACTATTTCGGCTCTATTCCTCCACGGGTCACGGCATTCATGAAGGAACTCGAAATCGAATGCCACAAACTGGGTATTCCTGCCAAAACCCGTCACAACGAAGTAGCTCCCAACCAGTTCGAACTGGCCCCTATCTTCGAAAACTGTAACCTGGCAAACGACCATAACCAGCTTGTCATGGATCTGATGAAGCGTATCGCACGCAAACATCATTTCAACGTACTACTGCACGAAAAGCCTTATAGCAGCGTAAACGGCTCAGGCAAACATAACAACTGGTCGCTCTGCACAGACACCGGCATCAACCTGTTTGCTCCCGGAAAGAACCCGAAAGGAAACATGCTGTTCCTCACCTTCCTGGTGAATGTACTGATGATGGTATATAAGAACCAAGATTTACTTCGCGCCTCCATCATGAGCGCCAGCAACAGCTACCGCCTGGGAGCCAACGAAGCTCCTCCCGCCATCCTATCCTGCTTCTTGGGCTCACAACTCTCAGCAACCCTCGACGAAATCGTGCGTCAGGTAGGCAACGAGAAGATGACACCGGAAGAAAAGACAACGCTGAAACTGGGAATCGGACGTATCCCGGAAATTCTGCTCGATACCACCGACCGTAACCGTACTTCTCCTTTTGCCTTCACCGGAAACCGCTTTGAGTTCCGTGCCGCCGGTTCTTCCTCCAACTGTGCCGCAGCCATGATCGCCATCAACGCTGCCATGGCAAACCAGCTGAACGAATTCCGCGCATCAGTAGAGAAACTGATGGAAGAAGGGGTAGGAAAAGACGAGGCTATCTTCCGCCTGCTGAAAGAAACGATCATCGCCTCCGAAGCCATCCGCTTTGAGGGCGACGGCTACTCCGAAGAATGGAAACAGGAAGCCGCCCGTCGCGGACTGACCAACATCTGCCACGTGCCGGAAGCCTTGATGCACTACGTAGACAACCAATCGAAATCTGTACTGATCGGCGAACGTATCTTCAACGAAACCGAACTCAACAGCCGACTGGAAGTGGAACTGGAAAAATACACCATGAAGGTACAAATCGAGGGACGTGTATTGGGCGACCTCGCCATCAACCACATCGTACCGACTGCTGTCACCTACCAGAACCGGCTGCTCGAAAATCTGTGCAAAATGAAAGAAATCTTCTCTCCCGAAGAATTTGAAGTACTGAGCGCCGACCGCAAAGAACTGATCCGCGAAATCTCGCACCGTGTGACTTCTATCAAAGTACTGGTACGAGAAATGACCGAAGCCCGGAAAGTAGCCAACCACAAAGACAACTACAAAGAAAGGGCATTCGAATACGAAGAAAAGGTACGTCCTTACCTTGATAAAATCCGCGATCACATCGATCATCTGGAAATGGAAGTAGATGACGAAATATGGCCGCTGCCTAAGTACAGAGAACTATTGTTCACCAAATAAAAAAGTCCTCAAGATTGCACGAAAGAACCTGCTTTTGTGCAATCTTTTTATAGTTTCGTTCATTTTCTCATTTTTTCTTTCTACTTTTGTGCTGTATAACACAGTTTTGTAGCACCCATGGTAAAAATGAACATGTCAGACATCGATATTTCGGAACCGTTATCCGATCTGTTAGCTCCTTTGAATAATGAACAAAGGGAGTTTCTGATGAACAATTATACGATACAGACCTACAAAAAGAACGAAACCATTTATTGCGAAGGGGAAACTCCCTCTCATTTGATGTGCCTCATTACCGGCAAAGTCAAAATTTTCAAAGATGGTGTAGGAGGTAGAAGCCAGATTATCCGCATGATCAAACAGCGGGAGTACTTTGCGTACCGTGCCTACTTCGCAAAGGAAGACTTCGTCACTGCCGCCGCCGCTTTTGAACCCTCTGTTGTCTGTCTCATCCCCATGACTGCCATTACCACGCTAGTCGCTCAGAACAATGATTTAGCCATGTTTTTTATCCGCCAGCTTTCTATTGATCTGGGCATCTCCGACGAACGTACCGTCAGCCTGACACAGAAACATATCCGCGGACGCCTGGCAGAATCACTGATTTTCCTCAAAGAAAGCTATGGCCTGGAAGAAGACGGATCGACACTGAGTATTTATCTTTCCCGTGAAGACCTTGCCAATCTGTCGAACATGACTACCTCAAACGCCATCCGTACCTTGTCACAGTTTGCAACAGAACGCCTGATCACCATCGACGGAAGAAAAATCAAAATCATCGAAGAAGAAAAGCTCAAGAAAATAAGCAAAATAGGATAAAACAAACCTGATACGATAATAAAAGTTATCTGAAACTTTAACTGGAAGCCGGCGTTCATCACACCGGCTTTTTTATTTATATATTATTGGAACTTATCAATTAAACAAGTACATTTGCCCTGTCAATATATTAATAACTTAACACAAATTTCAGACCATGAAGAAAAGCATTTCCCTTCTTCTTTTATCCTTACTCATGATTGCCCCCAGTTGTCAGAAGCCAAAAGAAATCACGAACGAGTACAACATCGTTCCGCAACCCAATCAGCTTGTCCCCAAGGAAGGCCGTTTTGAGCTGAACAAGCAAGTCCGGCTGGTCACACCGTCCGATGCTCCGGAAGTGAAAAAGGTAGCTGACGGTTTTGCCGAACAGTTGAAACAGACTGCCGGAATCTCTCTGACGGAAGCGGAAAGTGCAGACGGAAAGCCTGCCATCAGCTTTGTAGTACAGGAAGATATGCCCAAAGAAGCTTACAGGCTTTCGGTCACCCCTACCCTCATTACGGTCACCGCTTCACAGCCAAATGGCTTTTTCTATGGTGTGCAGACTATTTATCAGCTTCTTCCTCCTGCCGTCTACGGAAAGAAACTGAACAAGAAGGCCGACTGGTCTGTCCCTGCTGTAGAAATCGAAGACGCCCCGCGCTTTGTACACCGCGGACTGATGCTGGACGTCTGCCGTCATTACGCACCGATAGAATATATCTACAAGTTTATCGACCTGTTGGCTATGAACAAAATGAACGTCTTCCACTGGCATCTGACGGACGATCAGGGATGGAGAATCGAAATCAAGAAATATCCGAAACTGACAGAAATCGGCTCCAAGCGGGAAAAGACGCTGGTAGACTATTATTATGTAAACCACCCGCAAGTATTTGACGGTATAGAGCATGGAGGGTATTATACACAGGAGCAGATTAAAGAGGTCGTAGCTTATGCGGCCAGCAAATATATCAATGTAATTCCCGAAATAGAAATGCCGGGACATGCACTGGCAGCTCTCGCTGCTTATCCGGAATTGTCATGCGACTCTACACAGACCTACAAGGTATGTCCTACATGGGGCGTGTTCGAACAGGTATTCTGTCCGAGCGAGACTACTTTCAAATTCTTCGAAGGAGTAATGGATGAGGTAGTCGAATTATTCCCGAGTGAGTACATTCATATCGGAGGGGACGAATGCCCCAAGACGGCTTGGAAGAACAGTGCTTTCTGCCAGCAGCTGATTCGCCAGTTGGGATTGAAAGATGATGTGACTCCCAGCAAAGTGGATGGAGTGAAACACAGCAAAGAAGATAAACTGCAAAGTTACTTCGTCACCCGGATGGAGAAATACCTGAACGGTAAAGGACGAAATATCATCGGCTGGGATGAAATTCTGGAAGGTGGTCTGGCACCGAACGCCACCGTTTTGTCATGGCGTGGTGTGGAAGGCGGAATGAATGCTGCCAAAGCAGGACACAATGCAATCATGGCTCCTATGCCTTATGCTTATCTGGACTTCTATCAGGAAGACCCGGAAATCGCCCCGACTACTATCGGCGGATACACTACGCTGAAAAAGACTTATAGCTACAATCCGGTTCCGGATGATGCCGACGAACTGGTAAAGAAGCATATCATCGGTATGCAAGGTAACCTCTGGAGAGAATACATGAAGACCTCGGACCGTGTAGATTACCAGGCATTCCCACGTGCAATGGCTATCGCAGAGACAGGATGGACACTGGATGCCAACAAAAACTGGAAGAGCTTCTGCGAACGTATGGTCACGGAGTTTGAACGTCTGGAAGTAATGGATACCAAGCCTTGTCTCAACTTTTTCGATGTAAACGTAAATACACATGCAGATAAAAACGGTCCTCTGATGGTATTGCTGGAAACATTCTATCCGAATGCGGAAATCAGATATACCACAGACGGCAGCGAACCGACGAACGGCTCTGCACTGTATGAACAGCCTTTCGTGCTTGAAGGAAACATTGACTTGAAAGCCGCTGCCTTCAAAGACGGCAAGATGTTGGGCAAAGTAACCCACAAACCATTGTATGGCAATCTGCTGGCTGGAAAACCATTTACCGTTAATTATGCAATGGGATGGACGGGAGATATATTCGGCGAAAACGATGTATTAGGAGCCGACCCGACCACTTTCGGTCTGACGAATGGAAAAAGAGGGAACAATGCCTCTTATACTCCTTGGTCCAGCTTTGCTATCGTCGAAGGAAAAGACCTTGAATTTATCGTCAATCTGGACAAGCCGACAGAGGTAAGCAAAGTCATCTTCGGTTCTTTGTTCAATCCTGCCATGAGAATGCTCCCTGCCGGAGGAATCGCTGTAGAAGTATCTGCCGACGGCCAGCAATATACACAAATAGCAGAAAAGACCTTGAAACATGATTGTCCGGAAACAGGAAGAATCGCATTCACCGACTCTATTGAATTTGAACCGGCACAAGCCACTTTCCTGAAAGTAAAGATCAAGAATGGCGGTACGTTACGCAATGGCGTCAATTTCGAAAAGAACAACGGTCCGGAAGTTATCCCTGCCGAATTGTGGATAGATGAAATCGAAGCATATTAATGCTTGTGATATAAAATGATATAAAAAAACGGTGGACATTCAGCTTATTGCTAATGTCCACCGTTTTTTTATTTATTCAGTGCTTATTTATACAGTGCAACGCATTCCGCGTTCCGCCTGTGATATCTTTAGATGATTCCTTTTGCAGAAAGATAACGTTCTGCTTCAATAGCAGCCTTACAGCCACTTCCTGCCGCTGTAATAGCCTGACGATAATGCGGATCAGCCACATCTCCCGCAGCAAATACTCCGGGAACTTTTGTACGGGGGCTGTCGCCGTCCGTAATAATGTAACCTACCTCATCGGTATCAATGTATTCTTTGAATATATCTGAATTCGGTTTGTGCCCAATAGCCAGGAAGAATCCGTCGATAGGCAAACTGTAACGTTCTTCGTCCGCTTCACCCCAGCGCTTCACAACATTCATACCTTCCACTCCATTGTCACCAAACAGGCCGACTACATTATGTTCGAAAAGTACTTCAATCTTTTCGTGCTTCTGCACACGTTCCTGCATAATCTTCGATGCGCGCAAATAAGGTTTGCGGACCACCAGATAAACTTTGGATGCCAGACCGGCCAGATAAATAGCTTCCTCACAAGCTGTATCGCCACCGCCAACAACTGCAACGACTTTCTTACGATAGAAAAATCCGTCACACGTAGCACAAGCACTGACTCCCATGCCGGCATATTTCTTTTCATCTTCCAGTCCCAGATATTTAGCCGTAGCGCCGGTGGAGATGATCAATGCTTCTGTCTCAATCACCTTGTCACCATCAATCGTTATTTTATAAGGAGCTTTGCTTAAATCTGCCGCCGTCGCAATACCAAAACGAACATCTGTTCCGAAACGGCTGGCTTGTGCACGCAAATCTTCCATCAACTGCGGACCACTGATTCCTTCCGGATAACCGGGGAAGTTCTCCACGTCCGTAGTAGTTGTCAACTGACCGCCGGGCTGCAATCCTTCATAAAGCACCGGACAAAGGTTAGCACGTCCTGCATAGATCCTGTCTCTTATACACATCTGACGCTG
>ERZ1027194.633-NODE-633-length-17106-cov-14.261686_pt1 | contig 17106 bp, 10 predicted proteins | sample MGYA00519246_ERZ1027194 | MGnify/ENA primary metagenome ERZ1027194 (study PRJEB26926, sample SAMN06164505) | human gut metagenome | biome: ENVO:00009003; feature: ENVO:2100002; material: ENVO:00002003 | host: Homo sapiens | place: USA | collected 2012 ...
ATAATACGTATAGAATGTCTTAAAAACTATTTATTCAATTGAAGAATTCAAATGTAAACACTTTTTCCGGGAAAAGAGAAAGAAAAAGTTAGTAATTTTCAGCTGCTCCTAACCGTTCATTTTTAGGTTCCGTTCCTTCTCTGTATTTTTGGGGACTAATTCCGACATACCGCTTAAAATATTTTCCGAAAAATGAAGTATTGCGAAATCCTAATGAATAGGCGATTTCCTGTATCGAAAATTCAGTAGACCGAAGTTGTGCCTTAGCATCGGTAATGACTATTCCGGCAAGGATATCAGAAAAAGTATAACCGGATACCCGCCGGACAGTAGCTCCCAAATGTTGGGGAGAGATATTCAACAGATTGGCATAAAAAATTACGGAATGCTCCTTACAATAGTGCTGTCTTACGGCCCTGAGTACATCTCTGTATATCTCTTCTCCCCGGCTCAATATTTGCTTACTCCACGAATGACTTGTATATAAAAAATCTACTCCACACAAAAGAGATTGTAATATATTTTTTACAATTTCCAGAGGTAAATTGTCCTTTACCAAACCGTTTGCCCGGGCAAGTAAATGAAAATAATCCTTAAACCAAGTTGCTGTTTTTTCTTCTAAACTTAAAACCGGATTTTCCTGCATCACAGATACAAAATCTATTGTCAATTGCTGAAAATTAATGCTTTCCATAACAGAAGAAGAAAAAGCGACAAAACAAATTCGCAAATCGGCAGACTGCTGATAATACTGAATAACACTTCCCGGCATTATCCCAATAAAATCATTTTTCCGAATTTCCCATAAATTTCCATGAATTGCCGCTTTTAATTCCCCTTGCAAACAAAGGACAAATATCCCAGCTTTTAAACGACAAGGATTTTTATACATTTCTAAAAGACTCCCCTTTATTTCGGGCCCTACGATAAAATTCCGTTTTAAATCGGCATAAGGCATACGCCGCCTCTGAAAATTTTCCTCTATAATGAAAGTTTTCCATAAATCCTCGGAAAGGAACAATTCATTCATAAATACCTGTTTATAGTCAATCCACCCTACTATCGGAATCGATAAAGAAATGATAACAAAAACTTTGCCACCTTACCCGAGACAGGAAAGAGAATAAAAGATAAAGAAATAATAACAAAAGAGAGGTACAGAAAATACCTCAATGGAAAGGAAAGTTTTCCTTAAAAACGGAAACTTCCCTGACAAAAAAAGAAACTTCTAACAATTACAAACTTATTTTTTCTTTTCCAATTTCACAATTTCTCCTAAAGCCGGCAAGGTGATAGGAATATTCCTCCTTCGGGCTTCTTCAGCAAACACTTTGGGAGGATCACTCAAAGGTTCATCGGAAAGGTCAAAAGTTCCATAATGCATGGGAATTGTAATAGAAGCCTGCATTTCTGTAGAAGCTGTCAACGAATCGTAAGGAGAAATATGATTAGGTTGCATAAACCAACGGGGTTTATAAGCTCCTATACCCAACAATGCATAGTCCGGCGCCCCAAAAAGTTCAGGTATTTCCATAAAATGCTTGGAATAACCCGTATCGCCACTATAATAGAGAGAAAGTCCATTTCCCTGTAACATAAAAGCTCCCCACAACCGCTGACCGCTATCGTGTACCGATCGTTTACTCCAATGCTGGGCAGGTAAAAAAGTAATCTTCAAGCCATTATCTTCTATTTGCTGGTACCATCCCGCTTCTATCACCGCCAAATCCGGAAACCATCCTTTTAGCAGTTCTTCCATTCCCAGTCCGCAAAAAACCTTCATATGAGGATTATTTTTATACAGACAAGCTATACTCTTTTTATCCAAATGGTCAAAATGATCATGACTTAATAAGAGATAATCTATATTTTTAAATATAGCAGGATCTACAGGTAATTTACTCCGTCGCTTTACAAAAGGAATATTACCAAAAACCGGGTCAAACATCAGCCGTTTCCCGGCAATCTGCATAAAAAAGGAATTATGCCCGAGCCATACCAGAGAATCCCCCGGAAGATTCTCCAAAGAATGTAAATATTTTAATGAAGGTTCCCACTTTTCACGTTTTTTTTCTTTCCGCTGCGGATTAGGAGAAAAACGCCATTTTAAAATATTTCCGATACCATGAGTCGTATGAGGCTGGCGGTTTACAAATCGTCCCTTCACCACTGGATTCCCTTTCCAATACGGTTTTACTGTAATCAAACCCTCATTTCTCCGAAAAGAAATATGTTCTCCCATGCTTCTATTCAATACATTTATACGCAATTATTCTGCATACAAAAATACACTTTCCTATTCTGAAGAGGTGGAGAATTATCATAAAAATAATTAACGCCCCCACGGGGACGGACCTTTTGGGGCATTTCAAGAATTAAAATTCAATATATCCAAAATCTACTATCTATGTAAAATATTGGAAAAGAGGGATGAAGAATAATTTATTTTATTCCTTTTTTATATTCTACGCCTCAAAATGCTCCAAAAGGTCCGTCCCCGTGGGGGAAAGGAAAAGAAAAAACGTTTCTCGAAGGGGAAATTTACTCTTGGGGTTCCCAGCCGCCACCCAGTACCTTATAAAGATTTACAATCGCGATTAATTCATCTCTCACGGCATTGTTCAAACCGATTTGAGCATCAAAGTAACCCCGCTGAGCATCCAATACATCGATATAACCAATTACCCCGTTGATATACTGCAAATTTGCCAATTCCAGATAAGAACGAGCCGCCTCTTCTAAACTATCCCTGGATTCCCGGATAGCCTCAATTTTCCGCGAAGAGACCAAGGCATCGTTTACTTCTTTAAATGCTGTCAGAACAACTTTTTCATAAGCATATCCTTCCCGTTCAGCTACAGCCCGCGCCGCCTTTAGTTGAGCCCGGTTCTTTCCCATATTGAACAAAGGAGCCAATATCTGTCCTCCCAGGAAAAAGAAAGGTGACTGAAAAAATCCTTCCCACTGGTTATTTTCCAAACCATACTGAGCCGACAACGGAATCTTAGGAAATAAACTGGTATATTGTAAACCTGCTTTTGCATGAGCAGCCTTCAATTTAAACTCCGCTTCCCGAATATCCGGCCGGCGTTCCAATAAAGTAGATGGCAAACCCGTAGGGAGAGTACGGGGCAAATTTTGTTTCAAAATGCCTTCTCCCCTGCCGATCTGTCCCGGATATTGCCCCGTCAACAAGGAAATATCATTTTCTTTTAAATGAATTTTTCTCTCTAAATCCGGCACTAAAGTAGCTGTTCTGGCCAATTCTACCTGAGCCTGCCGCAGAGATGTTTCGGAAGTCATTCCCCCCTCATACCGCAATTTTGCCAAATGAACGCCTTCTTTACGAGCTTCCAACGTCTGACGTACGATTTTCAATTCTTCATCCAAAGCACTCAATTCAAAATAAGCCTGAGCGACCTGAGCAATAATCGTCATTTGTAAAGCCCGTTGTCCTTCTACAGACTGCAAATACTCCGCTATAGCCGCCTGATTTCCCCAACGTAATTTTCCCCAAAGATCAATTTCCCAAGACAATAAACCTTTGGCCTCAAATATATTTTCAGGCGTATAATCATAATCCCGTTGCCCACTCACTTTAATGTCTACTTTCGGAAATAAATCCGCCTTCGCTATCCGTTTAGACGCTTCCGTTTCTTTAATACGGGCAACGGCCATTTGCATATCTTTATTATATAACAAAGCTTTACGAATCAACCCTTGTAAAACAGTATCCGTATACAAATCCCACCATTTTAACTCGCTTACCGAAACCGAATCTATCGTTTGTCCTTTTTCAAAGTCTGCAGGCAGATTTAATTCCGGCCGGACATACTCTTTCCCCAATTTACAGGAAGAAAGAAGTATTCCGAGTAAAATACAACTAATTCCGATTAGATATATTTGTTTCATATCGTTACAATTTTCCTTTAAGCCATCCCATAAAACCCTTATCTTTTCCCGAAGATTATATGGAAAAGTTTTACAGATTTATCTTGTTTTATTTTTTATGTCCTTCATCCATTCTATCATTCGGGCTCCACACTTTTCCTTTAAGTGTAATGCCTGCAATTTATGTTTCATCTTGCTTTTCGTCCGGTTAATCATCACAAAGAAGAAGGGAACCATCACAATTCCTACCGTAATAGCAGCCAACATACCGAAGAATACTCCCGTACCGATAGAATGCCGGCTAGCGGACCCCGGACCGGAGGCCATAACCAAAGGTAACATACCTAAGACAAAAGCTAAAGAAGTCATCAAAATCGGCCGGAAACGCAAACTGGCAGCTGTAAGAGCAGCCTTTAACGCATCTACTCCCCTCTCCATTTCTACCTGTGCAAATTCGACGATTAAGATTGCATTCTTTGCTGCCAACCCGACTAAAGTCACCAACCCGATCTGAAAATACACATCGTTCTCCAAGCCAAACACCCATATTCCCAAATAAGCGCCTAACGCAGCCACCGGCAAAGACAATAAAACAGCTATCGGAACCAACCAACTTTCATATAAAGCCGCCAAGAAAAGGAATACAAACACAAATACCAGCAACATAATAATTCCCATCTGACCTTCAGCCTTTTTTTCCTGATAAGAAAGTCCACTCCATTCCACCCCGATATTATCGGATAAATGTTCCTCTGCAATATTTTCCACCACTCTCATTGCTTCCCCCGAACTATAACCGGAAGCAGCTGCTCCTCGAATGACAGCGGTACTAAACATATTAAACCGACGAATATTTCCGGGCCCTGTCGTATACTCAGCATCCCCCAAAGCCGTCAAAGGCACCATTTCTCCGGACGAAGCCCTTACAAAAAACAAATTGATGTCATCTTTATGCATACGATAAGGTGCTTCTGCCTGAATATATACCCGATATACCCGGTTGAACATATTGAAATCATTTACATATACAGAGCCCGTATAAGCTTTCATGGTAGAAAAAATGTCGGCCATGGGAATTCCTAAAAATTTAGCTTTATCCCTATCTACGTCAAAATACAATTGTGGTATCTCAGGTTGCAAAGAAGAAGAAAGTCCGGTCAATGCCTTTTCTTTTACCGCATATTTCATAAAAGTATCTACTGCACTGACTAAATTTTCAAAAGAGGCTCCGTTCCTTGCTTCTATCTGTAGTTCAAATCCGCCTGAAGTTCCTAAGCCCGGAATTACAGGAGGTTTCGACAAATATACTTTGGCTTCCGGATAATGATAAAATTCTTCCCGTACATCCGCCATTACCTCTTCTACCGACATCTTATTTCCTTTCCTTTTCTCCCAAGACTGAAGGATAACCGTCAATTCTGTACGAGCCTGATTCGTTCCTACTCTAGGACTACTGCCGGTTACATTCTGTACATAAGCTACTGCCGGATGATTTTTGATATAATCCACAGCCCGGTTGGTTACCTCCCGCGTTCTCTCCAAAGTTGCCCCTTCCGGCAATTCCAATTCCACCTTAAAATACCCCTGATCTTCTTCAGGAATAAAACTTCCCGGTACAATCCGGTTCAAAACAAATATAGCAATCAGCACCATTCCAAAACCGGCTAAAATACGTCTGGAATTCCGACTCGCTTTTTCGACCAAACCCGTATATTTATGGTTTCCCGTAGCCAGCCATCGGTTGATTTTTTGAAATACTCTATTCTTTTGCCCCGAAGAAGGACGCAATAGAAGAGCACACATCGCCGGACTTAAAGTCAAAGCGACGACTAAGGAAATCAAAACAGATACAACAATTGTCACCGCAAACTGACGATAAAGCATTCCCGTTATCCCTCCCAAGAAACTTACCGGTACGAAAACAGCGGCCAAAACTAAAGAAGTGGCGACTAAAGCTCCTGTTAATCCATGCATTGCTTTTTTAGTAGCCTCATAAGGGGATAACCCCTCTTTTTCCATATAACTCTCTACAGCCTCTACCACTACGATAGCATCATCCACAACAATCCCGATGGCCAATACCAATCCCAAGAGAGTAAGCATATTTAAAGAGAAACCCAAGATCAGCATCACCCCGAAAGTTCCCACTAAAGAGATAGGAACGGCAACCAAAGGAACAAGCGAGGCCCGCCAGTTCTGCAAAGACAGGAACACCACTAAAATAACCAATACGAGAGCTTCAAATAAGGTTTTATATACTTCATGTATAGATTCTGAAATATAAGTAGTGATATCAAAAGGTATATCATAACTTAATCCTTCGGGAAAATCACGGCTAATTTCCTTCATTGCCGCTTTTACATCTTCGGCAACCTGCATAGCATTGGCCCCCGGGAGCATATAAATTCCCAGCACTGCTGCATTTTCCCCATTAATACCACTTTCAGTAGCATAGGAAGAAGCTTCCAAAGAAACTCTTGCCACATCCCGAAGACGAATCAGTGAGCCGTCGGCATTGGCACGAACTACAATTTCCTCAAATTCCTGGACCGTAGACAAACGCCCCTGAGTTGTAATCGGAATAGTGATATCGGCACCTTCCATAGGCTGCATTCCCAACACTCCCGCTGCAGATTCCCGGTTCTGATCTTTCAAGGCATTTTGCAAATCCTGGACAGTCAGTCCGAAATTCGCCAAACGATCGGGCATTACCCAAATACACATTCCGTAATAACGGCTTCCGATATTCGATACCCGCCCTACTCCGGGAATACGTCTCAAAATATCCAAAACGTTAATTGTAGCAAAATTACTGAGGTAAATCTCATCAAAACGGGAATCAGAAGAACGCAAACAAATCGTCATCAACTGACTGGCAGATTGTTTTTCTACTTTAATACCATTTTGCACGACCTCTGCCGGCAAACGGGATTCTGCCAATTTCACCCGATTTTGTACCTCTACCGCGGACAATTCCGGATTGGCAGAAATATCAAAGGTAATATCAATGGTCAATCCGCCCGAGTTGCTGCTGCTCGATTCCATATACAACATACCGGGTGTTCCATTCAATTCCTGTTCGATCGGCGTAGCTACAGCTTGAGAAACAGTTATGGCACTGGCTCCCGGATAAGAAGCAGAAACTTTTACAACTGGAGGGGTAATTTGCGGATACTGATCCACAGGCAACATAAATAAGCCGATAAACCCTACAATCACAATTAAGATAGACAATACAGCCGAAAATATCGGCCGATCAATAAAGAACGTCGGTTTCATGCTTCCCCTCCTTCTCTTCTTCTCAACATACCAACGATCGAATCTTTTCCGGTTTCTGTTGCCGGCCCCGGTTCCTGAATAACCAGCACCCCAGGAGTAATTTTATGATATCCTTCTGTCACAACCGTCTCCCCCCGTCCTAAACCTCTTTCCACCACAACCTGGTTACCGACTTCAGGTCCTATTTCTATAAAGCGCTTTTCGGCTGTACTGTCCCTACGGACGACGTAGACATAAGCCCCTCCTTTTTCAATAACTACTGCTTTCGCCGGAACGACTACAGCATTCTCCCGGACATCCAATAATAACTTCACTTTTGTAAACTGTCCGGGTAACAATTTCCGCTCCGGATTCGCTAATTCAGCCCGTACACTGAAAGTACCGGTTTTCGGATCTACCTGAGGCTCGGCAAAATCCACCAATCCCCGGATAGGGTATATTGAATTATCTGCCAACGTCACAGTAATGTTAGGCTGCCAGGAACGACTGGTATCTTTTTCTCCCAATTTAACATTTCGCTGTAAACTCCGGAGATAATCCTGAGCCGTAAGACTGAAATCGACCAAAACGACATCACTTTCCACAACTGTCGCCAATAAAGATTTTGCCCCCGGACCCACTAAAGTCCCTATATCTACATAACGTTCACTTATATATCCGGAGATCGGCGACCGCACCGTAGTATAACCTAATTCCAGGTTCGCCTGCGCCAAATCCGCCCGGCTCATAGCAACACTCGCCCGGGCACTTTCATAAGCTGCTATGGCATTATCCAAATCCAACTGACTGGCTGCTTTCTGTACATAAAGCGGACGTAACCGCTGTACATCTCGCTCCGCCTTAGCTTCCTGTGCCAAATCCTTTTTCAACTGAGCATCAGCTTTATCTGCTCTCGCCTTATACTGAGCCCGGTTTATTATAAATAAAGGCTGATTCCGTTCTACCCGTTTCCCTTCTTCAAAAAGCATGTTTTCCAAATATCCCTCCACTCTCGCCCGCACTTCTACAAACTGCCTAGCCCGGATTCGTCCAACATACTCCCCGTATATCTCCACATTGTCCGTCCCCGCCTTTTCCATTTTCACCACAACCTTCTCCGGTTCCTTTTCTTTTTTACATCCACCTATTAAAGCAGCCATGAATACTGCTCCCAAAATTACATAATTTCTCCTCATAATCCTGTTTTATTATTATCCTGCTAAATTCAGTATTGAAAATAATATGCCACATTGAACAAAAAGGAATAATACACTATAAATCAATATATTATCCATTTAAAAATCTTACTTCATCCCAATAAACTGTAGAAAAATTCTACGAAAGTGTAGAAAATTCCCCTTCTCGCTCAAAAAAGTAACAAAAATAGCTTTTTTACCGCTTAAAGTTTTCTGAGGAACAAAAATCATCTCCTTGTTCGACAGTATAACAAAAATTTTATTATCTCTATAAATAGTAAAATACAAAACGTCAGGAAAACCGGAAAGAAAGCCAAAATGCAATACCATTATAACCCGATCGTTCTTTTCTCCTTTTGCCTTTTCGCCAGCAGTTTGTGTAAATTCCGCCTTATTTTTCAGTTTTTTCCCTATCTTTGCCCCCTCGTAAAAGGAAAGGAGAGAAGATTATTCAAAATTTCCCGTACAGATAAACCTTCGGACAGTTTAAATCATGATTTCAGTAGACGGATTAACAGTAGACTTTGGCGACCGCATTCTTTTTAAAGATGTGTCGTTTCAAATTAACGAAAAAGACAGAATTGCCCTTATGGGAAAAAATGGGGCCGGTAAATCGACCTTACTTAAAATACTGGCAGGAGCAAAGAAGCCTACCCGAGGCAGTGTCACGATTCCCAAGGATATAACAGTTGCTTATCTTCCCCAACATTTGATGACAGCCGACGGGAGAACAGTATTTGAGGAAGCTTCCCAAGCTTTTGCCCATCTGTTTGACATGGAAAAAAGAATCGAAGATTTGAACCGCCAACTCACAGAACGTACAGACTACGATTCCCCGGAATACTATAAATTAATCGAAGAAGTCGCTGCTCTAAGTGAAAAATTTTACAGCATAGACCTCACTCATTTCGAAGCTGATGTAGAAAAGACGTTAAAGGGATTAGGGTTTCAACGTACAGATTTCAACCGGCCTACCAGCGATTTCAGCGGAGGATGGCGCATGCGGATTGAACTGGCCAAAATGTTACTAAAAAATCCGGATGTATTACTTCTAGATGAACCGACCAACCACCTGGACATCGATTCGATACAATGGTTAGAGGATTTTCTGATTACAAACGGAAAAGCTGTCATCCTCATTTCTCACGACCGTACTTTTGTAGACAATATCACCACCCGTACCATAGAAGTTACCATGGGCCGGATTTACGATTACAAAGTGAACTACTCCCAATACCTGATTTTACGGCAGGAAAGGCGTGCCCAGCAACAGAAAGCTTACGATGAACAGCAGAAAATGATTGCCGAGACCAAAGAATTCATAGAAAGATTCAAAGGAACCTATTCCAAAACACTGCAGGTGCAATCCCGGGTAAGAATGCTTGAAAAACTGGACTTGGTAGAAGTAGATGAAGAAGATACTTCTGCTTTGCGATTAAAGTTCCCTCCTTCTCCCCGTTCCGGAAGTTATCCGGTAATTGCCCAGGAAGTTTCTAAACATTACGGAACACATGAGGTATTTAATAAGGCTACTTTTACCATCGAAAGAGGAGAAAAAGTTGCTTTTGTAGGCCGTAATGGGGAAGGAAAATCCACTCTTGTCAAGTGCATCATGGGTGAAATCACGGATTATTCCGGTACACTCACGTTAGGACATAACATACAGATTGGCTATTTCGCCCAGAATCAAGCTTCTCTACTGGACGAAGAATTAACAGTATTTCAAACGGTTGACGACGTAACACCCCTGGAATTGAAAAGCAATACAAAAAATCTGTTGGGGGCTTTTATGTTCAGCGGAGACGATATCGATAAAAAAGTAAAAGTATTATCAGGGGGAGAACGTACCCGTTTAGCCATGATAAAACTTTTATTACAACCTGTAAACCTCCTGATTTTAGATGAACCGACCAATCACCTGGATCTCAAAACCAAAGATATACTTAAAAATGCCCTTCTGGATTTTGACGGTACTTTAATTGTCGTGTCCCACGACCGGGATTTTCTGAATGGTTTAGTAAAAAAAGTATATGAATTCGGGAACAAGAAAGTAACAGAGCATCTGGAAGATATAAACGGTTTTCTTCGAAAAAAGAAAATGGAAAATTTAAAAGAAATCGAAAGTAAAAAAGGCAAAAATGAAAAATGAAAAGAAGGAGAGGTATAAAAAAACGATATTAAAGTTAAACTTACTCTTCCTTTTTCTTTCTTTTTAAACTTTCTTTCACTTTCTCCCGTATAGTTGTCTGTATAAATTTAATATTTAGCACATGACAACCGTCTTTGTATTACGCCTATTCAGGATTTTTTTTCTTTGTTTATCCTGTTGTTATGTCTCTGAAATTGCTGCTCAGACGGATACAACAGCCCGATTGGTGAATTTACAGCAACAATTGCCCAGTAACGATACCTGGTGGCAATTGTTTGGCGACAAGATGTTGGATTCACTTATTCCACAAGCCATAAACAACAATTACAATTTACTCAATGCCATTAAAAACATTGAATTAGCAAAAGCCCGGATGCGTATTCAACAAAGTACCTGGTATCCGGAGCTTAGTTTTTCGAGTTCTTATACTCCCGAAAAAAATAGTTTAGGGATTGAACACATCAACGAACGAAATTACATCGGTCAGGCTGCTTTAAACATGAGTTGGGAGATCGATGTCTTCGGAAGCATACGCAAAAATGTCAAATCGCAAAGAGAATATTACTATGCTTCCCAAGAAGATTACCGGGGTGTCATGGTCTCTTTAATTGCTCAGTTAGCCTCTACGTATATCAATTTACGCACCTATCAAACCCAGTTGGAAGTAGCCCGGCAGAATCTGGCTTCTCAAAAACAAATAGTAGACCTCACCACTACCCGGTTCAATACCGGTTTAGCTTCCCGCTTAGACGTTTCTCAAGCTCAAAGTTTATATTTACAAACCCAAGCCGCTATCCCCGGAATAGAAGCTGCCATTTACAGTCAAATCAATAGTCTTTGCGTACTGACAGGGGAATATTCCGACAGCTTGAAGCGGCAATTGTTCCGAATACGCCCTTTACCTACGAATGCGAATATAAGAGTCGCCGGCATCCCGGCAGAACTCATCCGCCGCCGGCCCGATATTCGTTCGGCAGAAAGAACCATGGACGCTTTGGCTGCCGCTGTCGGAGCCTCCCGTTCCGACTGGTATCCTAAATTTTACCTTACAGGATCATTCGGCTTCGGGTCCGACAAATTTGAACATTTCTTTCGCAAAGAAAATATGGACTGGCAGATCAGCCCGGCCATCAAATGGACATTTTTTAGCGGCAGACGACTTGTAGAGACAACACGTACAGCACAGTTACAACTGGAAGAAGGAATAAACGACTACAACAATACCGTCCTTTCTGCCTTACAGGAAATAGACGACGCCTTGATGTCCTATAATAAATCCCAACAGCAATTGCAAGCAGACCGGGAGGCTTACCAACAAGCCCAGGAGACACTCTCTCTCGCCGTAGAACTTTACCGGCAAGGACTTTCCGATTATCAAAATGTCCTGAATTCCCAAAGAGATGTCTTCAATTACCAAAATGCACTTGTCACTGCAGAAAGCAATACTTTACTCTATCTGATACAATTATACAAAGCCCTGGGAGGAGGATGGGAAGAGAACAATTAAAAAAGAACATATGAAAAAAAGCATTTATACGAAAAAAGGAATATATTTATTTCTTCTCCTGGCATTTCTGGCAGGAGGATGCCGGAAAGAACAGGGGAAGAAAGAACAAGCTCAAAAAGCGGCCCCTGTTCCTGAAATTCTGGTAAATACGCCGGAAGAAGAAAATGTGACCTATACTTATGAGTATCCGGCCTATCTGGAAGCAGAACAAACCGTTAACTTAGTAGCCCGGGTTTCCGGCTTTTTGGAAAAAATCCTCTATACGCCCGGACAATTGGTCAAAGCCGGCCAATTATTATTTGTCATTGAACCCAAACCTTATATCGATCAGGTAAAAGCGGCGGAATCTCAGGTAAAAAGTGCAGAAGCCCAATTAGCTTATGCAAAAGCTTCCTACGAAAGGATGAAAGAAGCCGTACAAACAAAGGCAATCAGTGAAATCGATTATCTGCAGGCCCAGTCTACCTATAATTCGGCACTGGCCAGCCTGGATAATGCCAGGGCCCAGTTGAATACGGCCCGTATCAATTTAAATTATTGTTATATTAAAGCTCCTTTTGACGGACGCGTCAGCCGCAATTTGGTCGATCAGGCAAATTTTGTTGCAGGATCCGTACAACCGACTACATTGGCCACAACCTATAAAGACAAACGCATGTATGCTTACTTCAATATGGCCTATGCTGAATACCAGAACTTGCCTCCGGTAAAGGCAAATTTATCCCCCAACGACCCGCTTCGTTTTCTGACGGTCACAGATGCCGCAGACCCGCATCGGCAATGGAAAGGCGAACTCGATTACACTTCGCCCAATGTGGATTTACAAACGGGAACTGTCAATATAAGAGCAATTATCGAAAATCCACACGAAGAACTACTCAGCGGCATGTACGTCACCATTTCCGTTCCTTACCGAAATGTCAGAGATGCTCTCTTAATTCCGGAATCCTCCATCGGGACGAATCAAACCGGACGTTTTGTTTACATTATAGACCGGGATAACCGCGTTGAACTAAAACCGGTGACAGTCGGGGTACTCGAATCCGATGGAATGCGGCAAATCATCAGTGGCATACGCCGGGACGACCGCTATGTAGTAGAAGCCCTCATGAGCGTCCGCCCCGGTATGTCTGTCAAACCCGTTACCCGGAAATAAATTACTCCATATAAATTTTTCCATCTGTACGGATTAATTTGCCGTCAGCGGTAACCCCCTCTATCACTACAGAGTAAGTGGAATAACCATCCGCCGTATAAAAATCGATGTCGGCCCGCCCTTTATCCGAAAGTTTTACATCCGGCTTCCAGAATAAAGTCGTACGCAAATCCGGTTTTCCATTTTCTTTTTCTTTCGCCAATTCATATTTGGGGGAGTAAAATTCCACAGGTTTCTGATACCCTAAAGGGGTAATCTGTTTTACATTATATTGTACTTTATCAGCTACCATTTCATCTATTTTTTTCCGTGTAATTACAATCATCCCTGATTTCCCCAAACGATAAGCTCCCTTTCCCCCGCCTACTTTGATAACTTCGATCCGGGCGATATCCTGCATATTCACACTCTCAAACGGATTATAATAAGGATCCGCATAGCTTTGATCATCTATTTCCATTCCATCGATAACCACCAGCGGAGGTATATAACTATCGTAAATGGAAGTAGGAGTACGAATATAGATTTTCCCATCCACGCCGACCCGAACTCCTGGTACCCGCATTAATACCTCTTCTACCCGCGTAGCTCCCATTTCCTCTATGTCTTTCGCATTAAAAGTAGAGGTAGCCAAAATTTCGTTGATCTGAATTTCCTGCTTTTCCTTGTATACACCCCTCACCGTTACCTCATCCAGATAAATCATCCGCATTCCATTCTCATAAGTATACTTTCGATCTGCTTTTTCTACAGCTCCCGGCATTACTTCTTCTTTCATTTCGGTATAGGTCGGAACAGGCATTACCACAGCTGGAAAAGAATCGGGGTATACGATCAATTCGACCCCAGGTTTCCCTTTTGTCGTCAGAGCCTGAAGGATTATCTCAGTGCTATCCGGAAATTCAAATCCATTGATCTGAAATTTTCCATTTTCATCGGTCTCCACCAGATTCAAATAATTTGCTTGCATGGACATGGCCGATACTTTCCCTTTTTTCATAGGTTTACTCTTAAACAAACCGATTGTACGAACTTCTCCTGTAATCTCCTGACCTATTTCCAAAGAAGAAGAAGGCAGTTGGAATTTTCCCCGAATCACTTCCGGGATCCGGTAACGTCTCCATCCCTGCGTCAACATCAACACATCGAGGGCAGCTCTGGCCTTTCGGTTATCTTTTTGCAGATAAAAAGCCGGATCCTCTATATTTCCCTTCAACTCAGAAGTAAGTAAGAGGTTACTCAATAGGGTGTAATTCGTATCTACAATTACATCCCTGTCATCCGTAACTGCTATTGAAAAATTACCCGTTAAAGGACGTTTTTCCGAATCTGTTGCCCGAATATGAGCTTTTACATGTTCCCGGCTTCCATAAGAAGGGGAATCCGTTTTATAGGTAACCACCGCCTGATCATCATTCAAACAAAAAATCAAGCGTTCGCTCAAAGGATTCATTTCAGTATCCAATAAGACAAATTGCACGATTCCGGAAGGAAAACTCTTTTCATCGAATGAGATAAAATCATCCGAAAAATCCCAAGGCTTTGCATATTTTACCTCTCCTCTCGAATGGGCAAGCAAAAAAAGGGATTTCGTATCCTTTATATCTGCCGATTTTAAAACAGAAACCAAGAATTTTCCTTTTTTCCAACGGTTTATTCTGAGAGAATACATCTCCTTTCGGGCTTGCGGAAGCTCAAATCGTTTGGATTGGCCCCGCTTGTCTTTACAAACCGCATAATAGCTTTTCCCCGATTCCGGAGAAAACAAAAACGATCCCATGCCTTTGTGAAATGTATGAGCGGAAACGACTAAATTATCGTCCTGATCGAAAACATCCACCGAAACTTCTTCTGATATTCCCTCATTATTCAAAGCTTTAAATCCAACCTGGCAGGCAGTCCCTTCCAGCAAATATCCTCCTTCCGGAAAAAAAGACACGTCAAAATCCTGTTGTCCGCGGGGAATAACGATAAACTGATGATAATTCCCGGCCTCAATATAGAAGTGATTACTCTTTTCTTCCCCGGGCAATCTGAAATTAATTTTAGCCACACTATCCCGAGCAACCCAAGTATAATCCAATTTTTCCCGATTCAGCCATATAGAGAGCTGGGTGGGAGACAATTTACATTTTTTCCGCAAATCCACAAGTGAAATCCGGGCTTCCCGCTTCCCTTTAGCGTCCGGAGGTAAAAATTCCGCATTCGCCCGCATTTGTAACTCCAAAGGATTACTGATATAAATATTCTTTCTAAAAAAATATTCCTCTCCCAAACTACACATATAATTCGTATAAGCCCGGACGACATAATTTCCTCCTGCTAAATTTTCCGGCAAACTCATACTCCCATAATATAAACTATCCACCGGCCGGATTTTGATCCGGGAAACCACTGAATCCACAGGATTAATGAGTTCTACATACACATAACGACTGGCTGTCTCCGGCAAATGAGAAAAAGCATCTACCAAATAAATACGGAACCAAATTTTCTCCCCGGATACATAATGGGATTTATCCATATGAAGATGAATTTTTTCCTGAGGGTATGTCATACGTTGCCGATAAAAATTACCGGCAATGGAATCTACCGAAAGAAACGGCTTCCCTTGTGCGAAAACTGCCATTCCGCTTAATAAGCACATCCCTATAATGCCTATTCTGATTAATTTTTGAAAATTCCTGGTCATATTTCTACGTTTTAATGCGAATATATTATGCTTCCGACCACGTTCCCTCTTATTTTTAATTCATCAAAAAAGATGCCATGATCTGGAAAAACTTTTAAATTTAAAACATTATAAAGGATATAAACGTGAAATTCAAGAGTGAAACCCGACAGCACAGGTCTACGTATAGGTATTGAATTAACGTGGGGAGCGTTAATGCTGAATTGTTAACCTCTAATCATTCACCATGATCAGTACCTTCTTTATCAACCGTCCGATATTTGCCACCGTTTTATCTATCTTAATTGTTATTGCCGGCTTTGTATCCCTGCAAAACCTGCCTGTAGAAGAATATCCGACCATCACTCCGCCTACCGTAGTTGTTCGGGCCAGTTATCCGGGAGCAAACGCTACGACCATTGCCGACATGATTGCCACTCCTATTGAGCAGCAAGTCAACGGTGTGGAAGGAATGCTCTATATGTCGTCTACCTCTTCCAGTACAGGGACTTATCAACTCACCATTACTTTTGAAGTCGGCACCGATCTGGATATGGCCACCGTTTTAGTCGAAAACCGGGTGAATGCAGCTCTCCCGACTCTTCCGCAGGAAGTGACGAAAATAGGGGTTACCACTACGAAAGAATCGACCAATGTAGTCATGTTTCTCTCTTTAACGTCCGATTCTCCGGACTACGATGCCCTTTATCTTTCCAACTATGCCTCTTTGAATATTACTAACGAACTGAGCCGGGTAAAAGGGGTCGGAAATGTAGGTTTGTTCGGTATGGGCGACTACAGTATGCGTATTTGGCTCGAACCGGACATATTGACGATACGGGGCATCACCCCAGCAGACGTCATCTCAGCAATCGAAAGTCAGAACATACAAGTAGCGGCAGGAAGCGTGGGAGCAGAACCGCTTGCCCGCAAAGAAGCCTATCAATATACATTGGAAACACAAGGGTTACTGGTCAACGAAAAAGAATTCGGGAATATCATTATTAAAGCCCTTCCGGATGGAAAATACCTTCGCATCCGGGATGTCGCAAAAGTCGAAATCGGACGGGAAAGTTACAGTACGACCGCTACCTTAAAAGGAGGACCTGTCGCCGCCATAGCCGTCTATCAATTACCGGGTGCAAATGCCCTGGACGTTTCCCAACGGATAAAAAAAGAAATGAACAAGCTGGCCTCTTATTTTCCCCAAGGAGTCCATTATAATATAACACTGGATACGACAGAATTTATACGGGCGTCTATCTCCGGTATTTACAG
>ERZ1027194.639-NODE-639-length-17041-cov-12.966483_pt1 | contig 17041 bp, 23 predicted proteins | sample MGYA00519246_ERZ1027194 | MGnify/ENA primary metagenome ERZ1027194 (study PRJEB26926, sample SAMN06164505) | human gut metagenome | biome: ENVO:00009003; feature: ENVO:2100002; material: ENVO:00002003 | host: Homo sapiens | place: USA | collected 2012 ...
TAGTTTAAGCCCTTCATTCTATTCTACCTAGCTTTTCACGCTTTCTAATGTATTCCGGGGTGTACCATCCTGATACATTTCACCTTATTAAAAGGCACTTTTCCGTCAATATCAAATATTACTTTATCATCTTCATTTATATAAACCTCTTTATTATGAATTATCCTTGTTTCCATTTAATACTTCCGCCTGTAGTTCTTCCAAGTATACGATATCTACATTTATTTCTCTTAGACTTGCTAATATCTTCGTGAAGTAAATTTAAGTACACGTTTCTTTGCCTTTCTAACTCGCTCAATTCCGTGTTGACCGCCTGTATAATTTTTAGTCGCTTATTCCTTTCCATTCATCTTTACCTCTACAATTTCATAATCAGCTTTTAAGAATATTGTTACCAATGCCGCCCAAAACTCTGTACTTGTTTCACACTTTCTTTCATTTTCGCCTTTTTTGTACTTAATAATAATCATAACTTCAACATCCTTTCTATTTTATCCCAGAATTTTTCAGGGATATGATTTCCAATAAAACCTATACCAGCCAACACAAGCAGCCACCCTGCAAAAATCATCATTTCAACCATTTTTTATTTTCTCCTATTGATTTTTCGATAAAATATTTCAGGTCTATTAAATCGCCTATTACTGTATCTAGTACAGCTAGAACAATACTTGCTTCGCAACCATTGAAGATTTCAAAAAATTTATTTTTGAAATCCTCTAGTTCCTTATGGATTTCTATGGCCCTTATAAAGTCTTGTTTTCTCATTTTTCGGTTCCCCTTTCTTTTACTGTACCCTTATTATACGTCTTTTGCTGTAACTTGTCAATAAGGAAAGCCCAGGAAATTTTGAAAATTTCCCAGGCTTTCCTTATGAGGGTAGTTAAGGATAACTTGTACTCGATTTTAACCAGCTGCTTGATTGACACGCAGTACCATGAAAGCGAAAGCACCTCTTGTTCCTTCATTGGTTGTAGTTGAATGGAAGGTAACAAGCACAGATTGTGCAGTTTCCTCTGCAGCAAGCGTAATGGTGTTTGCCTTGTTGTTATAAGAAGCGCCTTTGTTAGCACCAAAAATGAACACATAGCCGTTGTTTACAGCTCCCAGGTTTTTATAGGAACCGTCAGAATACAGTTCAACGAGTTCGAGGTCAACGTTGGAATTAACGCCCTTAATCAGACCAGCATCACCAATGGCGCTAGTGAGGGTGTAGCCAATAATGCTTTTGCTTGTCTCAAGTTCGCCATTTACGATGTTACCAAAGCTGTTAACCGCAATAAGCTTTTTACAGCAGTTATTGATTGCTGTAGTAGCAGTAATAACGCCGTTAGGACACATGCAGTTTGAAACAACGATGTTTTCGTTTTGTCCAATGTCAAGCTTGAATTCAGCAGCAGTAGAGTTGAAAAAGATATTTTCAAGAACTATTGTGTTGCTTACGGAAAGGCTCACAGGATCAGTAACACCGCCCAAATCCATATAAAGGTTTTTAATGCAGGTTTTACCGCCTGTTCCCATGGAATAAATAGACGTATTATGAATAACTGTGAAACGTCCTCCGTTAATGGTAAAATTACCAGTGGGGGAAGAAAGTTCGTTATTGAAGAAACAGTTGGTATAAGTGGTGTTGTTACCAGCAGTCAAAAGGGAGGTGAAAGAACAGTTTTCAAAGATACTGTTTTCATTGGTTTCAACACCGCCAGAGAACTCGATACCTTCATATACAACTTTAGCTGTTTTTACCTGAGTTGTAATTTTTGCGCCGTAACCTCTAATTTTGGTGCGAATAGTGGACACAGAGGTAAAATACTGTCCGGCGCTCATATCAGTGAAAGAATAAGAGCCGGGTTCGATAGTGAGTTCACGACAGAGGAAAGTGCTGCTTAACAGCCAGGAAAGAATGTTATCGTTTACCTGGGCAGAATTGGATTCTTTACCACCAAACCAACTGAAACGAGGGTTAACAGATTTGTTGTTTCCACCGATCTTAGGGATGATGTAGGTATCAAAAATCTGCGTGTTTTCGGGGACATAAAAGCCTTTTGCAAACGTCATAGTGACATAGTTTGTTCCGGGTGTAGCTGCATTATACTTGATCACCGCACCGGGCAAAAATTGCACAGCGCAAGGAATGGTTACATTTCCACTAATAAGGTAAATACCAGGCATGAGGAAAACCGGGGTATTTGAGTCAAGCTGTCCAAATGCCGCCGTATTATCTGTACTCCCATCCCCTTTTAGGGTGCTTGCAGGTTTCCAAGGAATAACCAAATTTTCCAGGTTTTGGTTAGTTGTCTGTAAACCGGTTTCAAGTGATGAAATATCGTTTTCATTCGTTGATACTCTTTGTGTCAGGGCATCAATAACGGCGTTTCCACTCCCCCACATGGCCCAGTATTCTTTATTTGTTACAGCAGTACCGGCTGGTACAGGCTGGCGGCTAATATATCCTACACCGCCGCTTGTAACAATGTCTAGGGCTTCATAGGCAGTTTCATTATTATATTCTCCCATTATCCGGGGGATATAACGTGCGCCTACATAAATGTTATTAGCTTGTACTGACATTTAAATTTCCTCCTTTATTATGTATCTCCACATATATAATAATAAACATACCCGGAACAAGTCCCAGTTGTGGGGCGTACTAGGTAAAATGGCGGTAGATATTGTGTAGCTTTGTTCCATGTTGGATTAAGCCAAACTAAAGCGCTGGCATTATTAGAGCTAAAAAACTGTGTATAAACAAATGGCTGTGAATAAAATGAATAAGGGTACTGGTATTGTGTATCAATAATAGGCGAGTTACTTCTGTACATATTGCCTAAGGATGTACTCACGGACAACTTAGAAATTTCTACCTTTGCCCATAATTCAACAAACCCATTTGACCAATACCTAAAATTAAATATGCCGTTTTTGCCCTCATTTGATACATACCTTTTTGTATTGTTCACTTGTGTATAATGAACGCTTGACATAGTACCGGCCCGGGTTGCGCTTGCGGTGGGGAGTGTAGCCCATGTTCCTTGATTAGCGTTTGACCACCTCAAGAAATAGGACGTACTAGAACCATTATTTGTAGGGCTGTTCATTTTGTCATTTACACTATTTGACAGTGAAGCAATATTTGTAAATATGGTATCTATGTTATTAGTTACTGTTTGTAATGTCGCTGTTAATCCCGAAATATCGTTTGTCAGTTCTTCTAGTTCTGTACTCAGCCCGTTAATATTGCTTATGCTATGGGGATGTGATGAAGGGGGAAAGTTTGCGGGTATATCTTCAATATTTTCCCAGTTAGTGGGGAAAACATTGGGCTTTCCGTCCACTTTTTCCCATGTGGTGGGGTAGGTGGAGGGTTTATTTTGTACGGTGTCCCAGTCTATTGCACTAGCTTCGCCGCCTGCTCTATACGTATATGCCCAGTATTCCCTGTTATCTGTACCCGGTTCTATTCCTGCCGGTACAGGTTTATTTGAGGTATACCCGCCGCCGTTATGGGTTACAACACTGAGGGCTTCATATCCTTTTGAGTTATCCCACACACCACAAAAAAGGGGCACATAGCGAAAACCTACGTATACATTAGCCATTTAGCCCTAACTCCTCTCTTGTGGTGTTGGCAAGATAGCAAAAACCGGGGGCAACTCCACTATTATATAAATTTACAATATCTTCAATTAGTAAGAATTGGTTCCAGGTTTTTTCCTCCATCTTTTTCACCTCCATTATAGCGTAAAGTATTTACCATTGCAATACCAAATGCCCTGCTAAAGGCTCCCCATAGGGGACAGTATCAAACCCCAGGAAATCCCAGGAAGGGGGAATATAAGCGGCAAAATACCCGTTAGCAGTTAAGCCGAAAGAAACATAAGACACAATACCCTTTACCATGTTTTGCAAGTTCTGGTCAATGTATGCTTGCAAACTATCAATATAAAGGTCTGCGTATTTACCATCCCTAATATCGTTGAGTAGGTTTTGCATTTGATTAAGCTGTTCTGTAACAGTTTCTTTCAGTGTAGAAAAATCTTGCTCAACTTGTTCTTGACGCAATCCAAGTTTATCCAGATTTTCTTGGAAAGATTCCTGCGTTTCAAACATTTTTACAATGTATTCCGTCAACTTGCAAAGCACCTCATAATATGACAAAGATTCATCATATACAAGGGGTAGCACCTTTTGGCACCAGAAACGGAAATCACTACAAACATTATAGCCCATGATATAAACCTCCCTTAATAAATCATCATAAATAAATCTTTTAAAGCATTGATTACTTGTACATCAATATTTATAATGCTGTTACGGTAACTTTGCGCAATTTCCCAGGGGGTGCGGCTTCCAGTGATACCTTTTCTTTGTATCTTGTGCTGTTCGGTTGTCTGAGAATTTCCTTGGCTTTTGCTGTTGGTTTTATTTGTGCCTTGATTTTGCGTGTTGCTGTTGCTAGTTGCATCCTCATTTGTGCCAGTAGTTCCGTAAAATAGATTATTTTGGTTACCTTCAACTTGTGCTTGCGGGTAATTACTATTTAATTGCTGTGTGTTGTCCATTGCGGTTGTTGTCGTGGTGTCTGTGTTTTCCCCGTTTACTTCTGTACTGGTGTTGTCGGCCCCTGTCAAAGTGCGCTGTAATGTTTCTGTTATGTCCATGTCGTAAGCACTACTAAATTTGTCTGTAGTAGTCAAGTAAACATCATTATAATACGGCATGATTTCATTTAAGCGCTGATTTAAATACAGTTTCCACAACCCTACTGTTTCAAAACCGATTTCGTTTGAAAAGTAATGCAATAAAATTTTATATTCCAGGGTTTCACGATAGTTTTCTAGCCACATAGGAAAATCAAAATCAAAGATTTTAGGGGCGGCTTCCTTAATCCTGTCTGTAATTGGTTTTCCTGGTGTGCTGTTGTATTCAATTATTGTCCTCAGTTGGGTTGTATACTTCGCCATCGTTTTCCCCACCCTCCATGTTTGGCGCATTTACGGTTGTTTGTACATCAGATTTAAAGCGAACATCTACATTAAGCCCAAAAATAGAGTTAATTTGTTTGCACGCTTCTTTTCTGCTGTCAAGAAAAGCGTTTCTTTGCGCTTCAACTGCGCCGTAATTACTGGCTACTTCATCAGCCACTAGCCTTTCCTTTTTATCTTGGTTACTATTTTCAATTCCCAGGAAGGTTAGGTATTCGTTCATTAAATCATGTTTTAGCACATTTAATTTATCTGCCACATAAGGGGCCGTTGTGTCAAGCACGTTTATTTTAGATTCCGTCAGCATATCCGGATCACCATAAATAAAAGGCTCGTTTCCATCATACTGCATGAAAAGGTTTTGCATGGTAAGGCGTTGGCTTTGTGGGGTCAAAATTACTTTAGGTGTTTTCTGTCCTTTAATATTTACGTCAATAGCCCTCTGAATTTCATAAAGGCGGGACGCATAAAGGCGGGTAGTCATTTCTGTTGGGGTGTGTAAATAGTTGTTCCAGATTATTACACTGTTTATAGGGCTTAACTGTGCGGTATATGTCCCATTGCTTGTATATACTTGGCGTACAAGCGGTATATCATAGACATTTAACTGCCCTCCAAGGTTAGAGTTTAAGGCTAAATACCCTAATGTTTCATCCTTGAAAAAGGTTAGTTGCCCACGCTCAAATAATGCCCTTTCGAGAAAGCGGATATCTACAGTGTCAGGCATATTAAGCCATTTAAACCTTGATAGGGCGATTGCTTTTAGCCTAAAGTAGAAATCATTAAATGTATAGTTGTTTAATTCTGCGCTTGCCCAAATTCGCCGGGGCATACCTGGCAAACCGGCGGGGCGTTTTTTCTTGCCCATTGTTTAACCTCCCTGCGGGGCATTATTTAGGCTATAATTTCCAATATAATCACCATGCCAAAACCTAACACCATTATTAAAAATGCTTTCGAGTTTCCGGGCTACATCGTTATTAAAATTGCCACTAATTAAAATGCCCTGCGTTTTAATGTAATTCCAAAACGGCCTATTATTTAAATAAAACATGGGGGATTCTGTGCGTTTATGGCTATATCCGAACATATCGAAATATCCGTCTATTGCTCTTGCGTAACTCTGCCTAATGCTCATATCTTGAAAACCGAAATCTTTAAGGCCAAACTGAAAAAGTGCGCCGTTGGCGTTTTCGCCGTGCGCCTGGGGCGGTAGGCTTTTTGTGGCGTTTTGCTTTGCCATTGTTTGGGCAATGCCTAAAATGCCACTTGCTACGCCGCCAGCATTAAGAGATAACGCACTTCCCAGCACTCCTAGACCCTGGGACATATAACCAAGGTCAACCCCAGAAAAATCCATACCAAAGGCTGAAACCGTGCCCTGCTGGGCAACCCAGGCTTTATAGGTATCGGATACCCATGAGCATTGAGGGAAACCGGATAACGTCAAACCATAGTCAACATTATTTAAAGTGCCTATTGAAGTTCCGTCCATACCATTATAATTAGTAGGAATAATTTTTACAGTAGGGTTTATTTCCATAGAACAACGTATTTCAAATTTTACTTGCCTAGGGTTTGTTGTGGGGTATAGTGGGCGGCTTGAAAACCATTCATAATGATAATCAGCACTGTTTCCCATAAAATTTGTGACGTGTAAAAACTTATAAGGATATGTTAATAGCTTTTTGTTTTTGGGCGTGTATCCATCTAATGTTAAACTTGTTACATTATAGGTATATACATCATCTGCCGCACTACTTGTAGATGGAGAATTGCTTTTAGTGCGTACAAAATTAGAGGGCATTTGAAATATTGCAACAATGCCATCTAGTTTATTAGCTTTTGTGGCGGATGAAATAAAGTCGTTTACTTTGCTTGCACTGTCAAAAGAAATAATGTTTAATCCGCTATACTGTCCATTGAAATATCCCCCTGTTGTATCTACTAATGTACTATTCATAGTACAGGCTACGCAGATTGTATAATCGTCGAATTTATCTGTTTGTTTTGCGTCATTTATAATATACTCGCCTAACTCTAATCCCTCGTCAAGAATATTGCTTCCTGGGCTGTCTGTTAATTCATGGCACCTTTCAATAAAACACTGATGCAAGTTCCAGTTAAATTGATATGTTTGTATTACATCCAATTCAAAATTTATGCGGGTTACTCCTGGGTTTACCATTTCACATGAAGTTATAAAAGCATAGTACCATTTATTGCTATACATATCTGTGTTTTTCATCATCAGATAGTTATAGCTATTAAAGTGCTCTATTGTGTTAGGTAACAAAATGAAGCCATCACTAATTTTGAACGGTGTTACATTCGTGTAATGGTCTACACTTTCGTTTGCTTTCCCCGTAAAAAATGAAGTTTGGGCACTGATACTATCAAATAAATAGGTGTCCTGGTAATTATTTGAAAGTTCAATGCCCATTAAAGTATAAACTTCATTTTGCGGGGTATAGGGCGGGTTTGTAAAACTTCCCGGCATACCTATTCCCCTCCTTTGTTTAAGAAACGCTCACAGTTACGGTAGCATTAATAGATTTACCGGCATCAAACACACTGGTTGCAGTTACAGTAATTGTTGTTGCGCTCTCATCCTGTGCAATGTAAAGCCGCCCCTGCCCGTCAATGCGGGTGTTGGCGCTCTGCTGGCCCGAAATGCTCCACGTTACCCCAGTAGACGCAAAACCGGCATTACTTACCGTGGCAGTAAACTGGGTGCTTGTGCCTTTACCCATGGTCAGGTCAGAAGGAGTAACAGCCACAGAAGAAACGGAGGGTTTTTCATCCGTGAAAATGACGGCATTTGCAAACGGGGAAATGCTAAAAGTTTTCCACTGATGAAGCCAGTAATTCCAGTAAAGGCCCTCGCCATTATATTGTTCAGTCATATTCTGGAAGTTGTCGAAAATCATAAAGAAATTTCGGTCAACACAAACGCAAGGGACATCTGCAAAAATAGAATCACTCAAGGCCGTATACTGAGTCCCCAGCAGTTCCTGCAACCGTGTAGTTTCGCTTGTGGTAAAAGTAAACTGGTCAATGATAACAGTATGCCCCATAAGGGTAACTTTATCAATATTAAAGGCACGGGCCAGGGTTTCCACGTCAACAATACTTGAGAAATCAGCCGTCATGATGAAATACTGGTCACCCTTGGGAGTGTGGTTATAAACCCCCGCCTGGTTATAATCAGTACTCAAAAATTGCAATTTCTCAGAAGTAGCTTTCAGAGTAGTAACCACACTGTTTGAATTGGCGGCGGTAGGCTGTGCAATGGTCACGGGGTGGAAAGCGCCGTGTTCCATGGCATAGCACAACATATATTTCATTACAAGGTATTCATCATAGTTAGCGGACGTGTAAAGGGCTTCCGCAATCTTCCCAATTAAATCGGAAATACCCTCAAAGGATAAAAACGCCTGGCGCAACTGGTCATTGCTAACCGTAGTTTTGTAAAATTTCTGATAGTTCATAGTATGGAAAGCACTGCGAACATCGGGAATTTTACGCTTGAAAACCTCATTTTCTGCGGTTTCCGGGTCAAAATCCTGGGCCTGTACAATGTTTACAAACAATTCTTCAATGGTTTCACCGTATTCGAGTAAACCACGCTTAAACCCTGCCCAGGGATTGCTGTACATCTTGGAGTTAATAATAACTCGCCCAATACGGTTTACCAGGGCAGAAAGGAAAGCATTTGCCAAAGGCTGAAATGTGGTGATAACGTCACCAATCTGGCGCAAAGTTCCCAGGGCCATTTCACGGGTTGCAATGGTGCCATCAGAAAGCACCTGCCCTTCGTTAATAGCGGCGGGCACCTGGTCGGCAAACGTACCGCCTACCTCGCTTCGGATACTGTTTACAACATCTGCGGCGCTTGCAGTCAAATTTTTCTTTTCGGGAATACTAGGCATTATATTTGCCTCCTTTTAATTAGTTTAGGAAAACAACTCATCAATGGTTTTCCCCTCATCATCGTTTTTAATGTCCTCGTTCTGGTCGGCTTTTACCTGCTCCGGGGTGGTTTCCCCGTTGGTATCGCTTTCGCCGTTGTCACCCTCACCGCCAGTAAAGAACCGGCTAATATAACGGGATTTCAATTCATTATACTTTCCCTCCCAATCCTCACCGGGGGCCGGGTCGGGCGTTACGGGTGGGAGGGCGGTAAAATTGAATTCGTCCGCTTCATCGTTCCAGGGTTCCCCGTAACCGTGAAGAATCCCATCTCTTTCGCTGATATTGTCACGCAGTACGGCAAGGCTTTCTTCCATATCCTCGCCAAACCCTGCTTTGTCCCAAATATCAGCTAAAATCGCATTAAGGGCTTTTCCTGTTTTCATACGGATTTCACCTCCTGTTTTTATTGTATCATATTAGTGTAGAAAATACAACCAGGGATTTCGCAAATAATAAATAAAATTGCGGGACGATGGATAAGTTGGCGGCCCTGGCTCCGGGGGTTCTGGCCCTGGCCCTGGCCCGTAGGAAATCGGCAAATAAATAAAGCCTTGTACATATGCGCCAGGGTCTGCCCAAGAGGGAACATAACCATTTTCCGGGTATAGTGTTTCTGTCCAAAAATAGGTAGATTGCCAACCGGAGTTAGAGGTAACTATACTGCCATCCTCGTTTATTTGTTCAACTACAGCAACATGGCCCCCTATGTCATAATAGGTGCAAATAATTGCGCCTAATGCTGGCATACTTCCTGGGTATGCTCCTGATTCATATACCCCCATTTCTTGGGCCGTGGGGAACCATGAATTACCATCCCCCAAAGGCAAATCAGGCGGTTCGCCTAAAAGTTCATACCACCGGCCCCAGCAATAGGCGGTGCAGTTGGGCATACCATAACCAGATTGATAAAATGGGTTCTCATCATACCACATGGGGTTACCTTCTATCCCGTCACTGTCTAAACGTGGTACATAAAATTGGGATGATGATAAAAAATTATACCAATTTCTAGCGTTTTGTCTGCGCTCATCTTCTGCGGCTACACCGGCTCTTTCATAGTTATAAAGGAAACAGCTTGCTAAATACTCCGGGCTTTCATGGCTTGAAACAAATTCATTAAAAGTTTCCGGGTATTCATCTGTTGTAAGCCATACAACTTCTATTTCCGGGTGTTGCCATTCTTCTTGTATTTTAGCACATTGCCCCTCACCGCTAGTTAGTTCGTATCCATGAGAAGTTAACCAATTTGTAATACGTGTGCCCGGTGTCCATCCTACAAGCCCATAGCCCAAAACACTAGGCTGGGAGGGGTCTAGGTTCTCCCAAATACCGGGGTTTATAGTTGATTCCCTTTGCATATTCCCCAGCATACCCGCAACAGCGTTTAAAGTCCACCCAAGAGAGCCAAAATAATTCCACACTAAACGGGCGTTATTTTCCATCTCCGATTGTGACAAATAGCGGTTCCCGTAAATCCATTCTAGTTGTACACCGCCACCGGCTAGGGCGTTCCAATCCTCTACAGTACCATTAAAATAGTCAAGGTCTATGGGGGTATCCGTATATTGCCACACAGACCATGTGTTCCAGTTACTAAAACTAGGTTCCTCAACTCCCCAATGTGCAACCCATAGGCCAAAACCGGCATTTGCAATAGGGGCATATTTGCTTTGCGTTGCTTGGTTAGCCTGAATATATAATAAAGCGTGTACTCCTGTCTTATCCAAAATATAATTTAAAAATTCCTCAATCCAGGAAATAGGGTAGGACAAGCTGTTTTGTTCCCAGTCTAACGCAATCACGCATTGCCCAATATATGGCGAAATATATTGCAACATGCTGGCGGCTTCTTGTGCGCCTGTATTGCCTAAATCTGGCCTTGCGTAATGGTAAAACCCGAAAGGCGTGTTGGTAGATAAAGCGCTTTGTACGTGCCTTTCCATTCCCTCATCTTGATAGTTTATACCCTCACTAGATTTTATAATTACAAAATCATACCCAGAAAAATCCATTGTGGCCTGGAAAGTCGAAACGTCACACCCATGTAACGCCATTACTATACCCCCTTTAATGTAGTATAAAATAAGGGTAAAGGCGTTTCACGTGAAACGCCTTATCCCTTTACAGTTTATTAGTAATCATCCTGTTATAGTTGTACATCGTCTGGGCCACTTCCTGCCGGGTAATCAGGTCAGCAGGGCGGAATTTATCGGGGTTCCCTTTCTCGTCCCCGTTCATCACGCCGTTAGCCATACACCAGAAAATAGCCATCTTTGCCCAGTCTGCCGCCGGTGCATTTTCCATTTTAGAAAAATAGTTTTTAATTGCATTATCTGCTTCCTCTTTTGCAATTTTGCGCACGGTTGCTTCATCCATGTCTTTTTCCTCCAATCCGCAGTATTTTTTCCATTGCGCCGTACTGCCGTTAAAATAATCAAGGTCAAGGGGGCTTCCCTGGTATTGCCAAATAGCCCAGTTTTTCCAGTTACTATAGGTCGGCTGTTCCACTCCCCAGTGTGCAACCCACAAGCCAAAATCAGCATTAGCAATAGGGGCATACTTGGATAGTTTCGCCTGGCTTGCCTGGATATAAAGCAACGGCTTAACACCAGTTTGTTTATACACATATTCAAGCCACTTCAAAGCCCAGCCCGGGGAATAGCTGAGGGCCGTTCCCTCCCAGTCAAGAGCCATTACACAGTGCCCAACTTGCCTGGAAATAAAAGACAAGAAACTTTTCGCTTCTTGCTCTGGGCTGTTCCCGAGTTCTGGTCTTGCATAATGGTAAAATCCATAATTTTTAGTATCCTGCGGTGTGGGGTCGGTCGTTCCAAAAAGCCCAGTTAAATGCCTGTCAAGTCCTGGGTCTTTCCAGTTATTGCCCTCGCTTGCCTTTATCAAAACAAAATCATAGGTATTATAATCTACCTTGTTTTGATAGCTAGAAATATCTACGCCATTAAGCACTGTTCCGCACCTCGCTTTCTTCATCAAGTTTAACAATCAACTTTTCAATAACAATAGTATTATTGTTGATTGCTGTAATAACCTGGTTCATTTCCTGCTTATGCGCTTCTCTTTCTTCTGTAATTTCTTCCCGGTTTTTGTCCGAAATATATTTTACATACCAAGCCATTAGAGTACACATAACAATGGGAAAGCCAACACTCTGGATTAAAGCAATAATTTCATTTGCGTCCACGATGCCTACCCCCTTCTCTTTGCTATCTCTATTCTAAACTATTATTAAAGGGTTGTCAACCTTTTATTGTGAAGGTGGTTTCCTTTAGCACTGTCCCGCCAGCTACTACACTAGCCAGAAGTTTTCCCTGAAATTCTGAACCGGGTACAAAATTTTCCCAGGTTACATATTTATGACAGCTAGAGGGCATCCCGGCGCACGTGACTTTCATAGGCGCATAATAAAGCCGCTCCTTAAATGTTTCATGTGAAACGTGATATTTTACTTTTGGTTTTGGATTTGTGGTAAAATGGGGGAGGGGTTCTTTTATATACTCAATATAACTTTTCGCCCTTAAAAATCTAGCCCTTTTAAAATGGCTTTCCACTTTCCAGGTTCCTAGCCTATAATCATCTATATCTATTCCCTGTGGCATTTCTTCACCAATTAAGTGTAAGCTGTCTGTATCTGCATATATAAATCTTTTATAATTCTTTTGTGCGTTGCGTATAACATCCGCTCTTGCATATGCTGTTATAAACGCCGCAACGGGCAAATATAACGGCTTTCTTTCCTCAATTTCGCCTAGCTTATATTTCACTAAATTAGATTCCTCATCAAAATAAGGGATTTTACTTTGGCATTCTGGCGTTGTAGCAAATTTCCCATATAACGCATTAAGCATTAGTTTCGCAAGCGTTCTCATACCTTTATTCCCTGTTCTTGTGGATTCCTCTTTTACTTTATACCATTTATCTATATATTCATCAAATAGCCCCACTTTAGCGGAGAATTTCCAGCCACTAATATATTCTATTGATAACACGTCATAATGTTCTAAAAATAATTCAAGGTCAACACTAGTCAAACACAAAGAAATCTCATCCCCATTAGATGAAGTTACATATTCAGTAGGCAAAAAACCAAAACGTCCCCCTTTTATTTGCAATGTCGGTAAATGATTCTTTTTTAATTCAAAATTTGCAACAAACATTTGAATATATAACGGGTATAAATCATCTTGCATATATTTTCCCTCATAAAATATACCCTCTCCAAACGGCAATTTTTCAAAGCGCATCACAGAAGGGTACATTGAATTTTTATCTAGTACAATTCCCTCTTTTATATTCTTGCCCTGATATAATGGATTACAATAGGTAAAACCCCCCTTATACGCTTGTCTTATATCTTTGTCATACTTTGGCGGGGGAAAGATTTTTTCAAATTTCCGTGGTAATGTTTGCTTAAAATCATATAAAGCATTTGAGCCTTGTGTAATTCTGGTTAGATTCTGGCTAAATAATACCTTTAATGCGTCTGATACTATTTTACAGTCACGGTAAATATAACTTTGTTCCTCTTTTGTTATCTCCCAGCCAATAGGGCGGGGGTAACTATAATCAATTTCACCTTTTTCTACTTCTAGTCCGAAACTTTTTGCAATAACCGCAACCTTAAACGGTATAATTTTAAGGCTGTCATAAATTGTAGTTTTCTGGCCCTCTCTGAAACTTATTTCAATGCTATAAAATTGGTCCATATCTGATATTAAAGTATTAAACTCGCCTGGATTCAACTTCTTTCTATTAATTGTGTGCTTGAAATTGTGTCTAAATAGCCAGTCAATTATAAAAGAACCATCAAATTTTAAATTGTGAAAATAAAAAACTGCGTTACCCATGGTATTAGCAAAATTCAAGAAAAATTCTATATCATTGCCTAGATAAAATTCTTCATTTTCCATAGAATAAATACCAGCGGCCCACACTCTGCAATCTTCTTCCTGCGTTGTGGTTTCAAAATCCGCTACATATTTAAGCAGTTTTTTACCCATTGTCTTTTAAATAGCCCCATTTATCTAGCATATATTCAACACGCTCATTTAGGGAAAGGTCAAGTCTATATACAAACTCCATACCTAGTACAGGGTCTGCGCTCATACCCTCCATTAGTTCATCTACCGTTAAGCTGTTGACAAGTTTTCTTAATTCCTTATAGTTTATTGCAGCGTTTAATTCTCTAGCCATTGCCTTTAAATAATTCTGTTTTAATGCGGCGTTCATGTTTTCCCGATAATTTACGTTTGCTTGTTTCTGTGCGCTTTCCCAATATTTAAGGTAATTTTTCCGCCCTCCCGTGTAAGTTGCGGTAAAATCCGTGCGGGGTGCTAGATTATTTGCTTCCACAGTGCCCATAGTTCCCCGAGTTGTAGAAGGGTTTAGCTTCTTTAATGCCCTTGCCCTGTCTGCGTTTATACGCCTATTAGCATAGATAGCTTCCTTTCGTTCCCATTGTGTAATACGCAACCCATAATTATTTTTATATGGACGTTCTGCACCTGGTTTTAAATATCGCCCATAAACTCCCATAACTCGATTATATTCAGCCCTGCTAGAAATTGTTTTCTTTAATTCCCCATAGGTGATTTTAGGGGGCTGTGGCGCTACTGGGCTTTCAAATTCACGGCGTTTTCTATTGAAATCTTTTACTAATTGCTTTAGTTTGTCTGCGTCCTTTTGCGTCCATGTCTTAAATGGTAATTTAGCCATTTATTACACCTCCATAAAGACAAGAAAGGGAAGGGGTTTAGCCCCTCCCCCGTTCTTGGGAATATATGCTAGATTCTTTTAATCGTGATTGAGATTGCCCCCAAAGTCTACAGCATCCAAAGAAAGCATTTTTCTTTCTTTAATGGTACGCTGAATTACTTTGACCTTTACAGGGGCTTTCCAGGTTTCGGGAGTGCCAATAATAGCACAAAGGTTTTTAAGGCTATTATATACACCCTTGGAAATGGTGACATAGGTAGTACCATCATCAGAAATAAGGACGATGCGGGGGCAAACCTGACCTTCCCCGGTTTCCTGATTAAGCAACTCTACAGGCTGAATAAAAATGTGACGAATAGTAACAATCTCGTTGATATGGTCACCAAGGCTTTCGTCAGGGTTATTCATAGCCTTATAGAGCAACAAGGCGGTATCCTCAGATTCTGCCAAAAGGGAGGTGTAAGGCGCTCCGCTTTCGTTTGCAGTTACGTTATACAAAGTAAGACCGTTTTCCATTGTTTATTTCTCCTTTCTTATTCAGCGGTTTTTTCAAAAACAGCATACTGGGCAATAATCTCATCGGGAATATTTGCCACGGCATAGGTTTTGCTCATCTTAATGACGGTAAAACCGAGGTTTTCCTTGACTACCTTTGTAGGGGAGAGGTGGCCCGCATTTGTTACAGTGTGTACTTCCTCCATGTTTGCGCCATTCAGCTTTCCAATAATAGAGTTGGTCACAGGGATTTTCACTTTCATTTTCTGATACTCCTTTATTTAATATTTCTGAAACGATACTAAATCCAGCTTTCTTCACTGTCCGTCTGCTGTTCCTGTTCCGTTTCAACATAATCATTATACAGCTTTTCGGGGAGATTGTCAATCCCTTTTTCAAAATTTTTGAAATGATTTACTATCAAGTTATCTTTCTCGGGTTGCAATATGTCAAGTACACTACACCCCAAAGCATCCGCTATTTTGCACAGCTTGCGCAACTTCGCACCATTGATATTATTTGCTCCCTGTTCATAATTCTGCAAAACACGTAACGACACGCCCGCCCGGTCGGCAAGTTCTGCCTGGGTGTATCCTCTAAAAATGCGAATCTTTGCTAAATTTGAAACCAAGTGCGCCACCTCCTTTCCCTATATTATACACCTTTTCCTGGCTCTTGACAACCCCCCGCTTTTTATAGTATAATAAAGAAAAGGCAAGGATTCCGAAACTTTCGGGTAGTGTTCGGCTTTACTGGGGCGTCAAGGGTTGATTCCCTCCCAGGGGCTACGCCGTGACGGGCGCAACACCCCAACGGGATTCTTGCCTAAACTTTTATAGAGGTGTATAAATTGTACTGGGATATAAATAAAATATTGCCATATCAACGTAACTTCAATTTAATAAACGGCGAAAGAAGTATAGGCAAAACTTATACTACCCAAAAATGGGCGGTTAATAGGTGCATAAAGAATCACCAGCAATTCATTTATATCGTAAGAACACAGGAAGAAAAGAAAAATGGAGTTTTTGCTCTGGGTTTTGAAAAAGTGTTGCTTAACGAATTTCCCGATTATTCTTTTAAGTTTTCTTCTGAAACTTGCACTTGTGAGGGCGATACAATAGGGCATTGCATTGCATTAAGTGAATCGCATAAAATTAAAAAGAGAAGTTTCCCGCTAGTATACTATATTATATTTGATGAATATATGCTAGAATCTGGGAGCCGTTCCCAGTATGTTAGCGGATGGGATGAACCAGACTTATTCTTGAGTATATATCATACTGTAGACAGGGAAGAAGATAGGGTGAAATGCTTTCTTTTAGGTAACAATACCAGCTTTTACAACCCGTATCATATGCACCCCGCTTTTAATGTACAACCTGTACATAAAGGCGAAATCTGGACAAGCGATAATGTTCTTTATCAATGGGCTGTAAGCGATAACGAATTAAAGAAGAAAAAGCAAGGGTCTAAATTTCTAAATATGATTGATGGGACTAAATACGGAAAGTTTGCTAAAGAGGGTGATTATATTGAAGATAATACTGCTTTCTTGGGCAAACATAGCGGGAATAGTATTTACATTATGACACTAGAAACTAATGGAATGAATTTTGGTGTATATAATGATGTTAAACAGGGAGTTGTAGTTATATCTAACCATGTAGACCCGAGTTGCCCGTTTAGATATGCTATTACCTTGGATGACCACACAGAAAATACTATGCTAACAAAAATGAAAGATTCTCATATACTTTGGTTAAGCAAGGCTTTTAAAATTGGATGTGTTAGGTTTGAGAGCATGGCAATTAAAAAGTTGACGGAAGAAGCTATACAGAAAATATTGTGAT